>Ga0160471_100633_pt1 | contig 8971 bp, 13 predicted proteins | sample HID1973K_E11MG_FD_108268 | JGI IMG/M metagenome (GOLD analysis project Ga0160471, IMG submission 108268) | Enriched mosquito-associated microbial communities from UW Madison campus, WI, USA - HID1973K_E11 MG | ecosystem: Host-associated > Arthropoda: Insects > Digestive system > Unclassified ... | reverse complement strand
GATGGACTCCGACATCGACTTCTTGGCTGCGCCAACGGTGCAGACGCAAGAGACCTTCGTCGCTGTGATGGCCTCGACATTTTTGCCGTTGCTTGACGGTATCAGCCGCGCGGAAGCAATGGATTGCTCAACGGCCCTAGTGTCGGCCTGGGGGCTATTGGGCGCCTTATCCGACGATGTGCATCAACGGTTTATGGAGCTTGCGCCCTGAGCATACCACTTGGTTCCACGCTGTCCGACCATTGCTTGTCCGCGCTGCTGCGCTGCCATCGATCGCCGCAGGGCAGTGGCTGGGATTCGAAGACTCCCAAGGTAGACATTGAAGAGCGCGAGGAGCTGCTTTTGCGCTGGGCCCTATCGGACGGGGTCCGCCGCCTAGCGGAGCACGTTGTCGCCAACCCTCGGGAGATTCGATCTTCGATCGCGTTTGAAACGCAAACGCATTCAGGCCAGATCCCGGGAGTTGTTGACGCACGAGCGACGCTTTCCAAGCAGGAGCTTTCAGGCGATTCGACGCTATTTGTTGTCTCCGAGCCAGCGCTCTCTATGCTGACCCGCCGCAACCATATCCTCGCGTGGGTGCTTCGCGAGGCCGAAGCGTTGACTCTCTCCGCTATTCGTCGGCACAGGCTCGGCCCTGATCAGGACTGGATCCACGCTCGGGTTGGGCTGCTCGAACGCGCGGCTCGCACACGGATGCTTCGTGATGTAATGCTCTCGCCAGTCGGGCGCCGCCGTCCAGGCAGCGCGGCGATTCGTGACGCTCGCAAAGGCATGTCGACACTGTATCGGATGGCGGCCGACGCTATGCTGCTCTTCGAAGGCATTGAGCGCATGGACGAAGCTGCGATCCGGACAATCCTGTCAAATACTCTTGTCGCGCAATTGGAAGACTGGCAAAAACTCGAGTTGGCAACGGCGCTTTCGGCGGCGGAGGCTTTGGCGCAGACGACGGGCGAGCGGGTTCGTTGGAAAGGGTCGATTGCCGGCGGCTCGGAAGTCGCGGCCGTCGGCCGCTACAAAGTCCGATGGCAAAACGCGCTTCCCAAGCGCGCGATAGAGCATCTCGACGCTTCGGAAGCGATGATTCGAGACGCAGCGGAAGCGCTTCGCGCGGGAATGGGTTTGGCGCGCGCAGACATCTCAATCCGACATGCCGACACGGGGTTGGACGTTGCTCACTTCGAATGCAAGTGGTTCGGCTCTCCGCTGTCGGTGTCGTCGGCGATCGTCGATGCTCTATCGCAAATCGTCAGATATTGTCGCGATTCTCGGCCGGGCAGCGTCGAACAAGCGCAGGCAATGTTGCGGGACTGCGCGGTGGTGTGCGCTGGGCTGTCTGGTTTTCAAGAGGCGATGGATGGATCAACGCCAGTCGGCCTGACAGATTTTTCCGGGTTGGCAAGCGGGGCGCTGAGCGGGTGGGCGACAAGGCTTCATCATAGGCTTGCTGCCCATCCCGCGTAGTCGGCAGAATCGTCGTCTCTTACCTTGTCGCTCCACCGTTCGCGACGAGTGGCACCTCGCCCTCGTCCGCAGGCTGCGAACAAGGCGTGCTGATCGAGTAACTTGCGGCGCGCGAGCGCGCGGTTTCGGCGCCGGTTTGAAAGCGTGCCATCCCGCCGCGGATGTATTCGCTCGACAATTCAACGCAAGCCCATCTTCGGCGCAGATTCTCCGCCACCATGCCGGTCACGCATGACCCGGCAAATGGGTCGACCACCAGATCGCCCGGGTCGGTCAGCATCCGGATGAAATACTCTGGCAACAGTGCGGAGAAGCGAGCCGGGTGAATGTCGATCCCGTTCGCGCGACAGTAATCTTGATATTGCCCGTTGCTTTCCGTGTTCGCGATGGCGAGCAGGTTGGGCGGCACCGAGCCGCCGTTGTCCTTCGAAAATTTCTCCGATATGTCATGTCCGGACGGCCGCAGTTTTGCCTTGTAGCCGTTCTTCAAAAGCCCCTTCATCGAGTCAGAATACGGCGCGAGAACTCTCTTGTTGTTCGCCTTTGGATAGGGCGTCTTCGACAGCCACCACACGCAGTTGACCGCATCTTTGACACGGACTCGGCGAATGTTGACCCACTCCGCAGGAGAGGGCAGCTTTGCTGGATTCCACCAGTAGTGCTCTTGCGCGAGGTGAAAGCCAAACTCTTCGCACAGCATGATCAAAAGCTTGTAGTGGTAGAGCGATCTAGTGGGCGTGCCGGGCTTCCAAGCGCCTCCGATATCGATCACTAGGCTGCCGTCGTCGCGCAGCACACGGTTGAAGCCTTCCGCGAACGGACGGAACCAGTCGCAATATGCCGCCGCGTCCTCGTTGCCGTAGGACTTTTTGCGGACCAAGCCGAAGGGCGGCGAGGTCATGATCAGGTTGACAGAATTGGGCTTCGCGCGGTGGTGCAAATACTCGAGCGAGTTGCCGTTGTATATCTTGCCAAGCTTCGTATCGTGTGCAACGGAGAATGGACCATAGCTCTCGCCATTGATTCGCTCCGGCTTCTTGTCTTGCTTTGCTGCGATGTTGTGAAGGTGGCGAATGTAATCGCTCAAGGTTTTGAATCCCAGCACATCGGAGATTGCCTCCATCTCCTGCCGTTCGTTCAAGGTGAGCCGAAGGCTCGTGATACTGTCTCGAGGCTCAGAGACGTGCGGACGGACCATTCTTATCCTCGGTGGCGTGCGCGTTGCGCGCATTCATCTAACTGGCAGTTTATTGTATTACGCTAACCCGGATGAGCGCCAGAAGATTCTATGATTCAGGCGACACTATCCTATCCTTGGGCGTGCGTTACTATCCCCGCGCATAAACGGGGGATGCATGCCAAGAATAACGAAGCCAGAGTTATTGCAACGAGTGATCGACGCGATCAGGGACGGCGGATGGGTGCCAGTCGTGGTGGGACATCGGCACCCTTTTGTCATTCGAGCGACAAAGGCTGAGCAAACGCTGAATCTGCGGGTGTATGTTTGGAACTGCACGCACGGCGGCGGCAAACGGGCTCGGGACTAGCTTCACATTCAATCCACTATCGGACAACTTCTCAATCTGCCTGGAGAGGAAACCTTGCTTCTTGGATGGCGAGAGAAGTTATGTGTATTTGCGGCATGGGACGTCGACACTCACCTGTCACAAGACTCGCAATCGCCTTCTGCGCAAGTGAAGGAGCACACACTGGAGGCTGCGAGGGATGGTGCTTTCGCAACGCAGGAAAAAGAAAATGAAGTGGTCGTTGCCTTCCAACCGTTGCTGCTGATGGAGTATGTGCTAGGACGGGCAGAAATGCACCAGCCGGGACCAGCCTACCGATGCATCTCCCTTCTCGACCGTCTCGACTCATTGGACGACACGCAGATAGCCGCCGTCTCTAACGTCAACCGCAGAAACATTGTTTCGCAGGTCACGCGCAAATACCGTGACCATAGGTTCAGCAAGAGGGTTTTGATGCGTATCAACACCGCTGCACGTTTTGTGGCATTCAGTTGAAGCTGCTCGACGCCGCGCACATCGTTCCGGTGTCAGCAGAAGGAAGCACGGACGAAGTAGACAACGAACTGGCGTTGTGCAAAAGCCATCACTTTGCCTACGACTCGAACCTCGTGTCCTTCGACATTCACTATCGAATCAAGGTCAGCGAGCACAAGATCCGCCAGCTGCGCGATCAAACTCTTCACGGCGGAGAGGCAGCGTTTCGGCGAGCATTGCGTCGCGACCTAGCACTCCCCACGGATCCGCGAGATCATCCGAACCGCGCAAACATTCGGGAGGCGCTGCGGGTGCGTGCTTGGAGGGCTTGACGCTGAGGCATGAGAATCTCACCTTGGAGTTAGGCGCTCCGCCGACAATACAAAAGCGGATTGTTCGGCGGAGCGACGCGACGCGACGCGTGAAACGCTCGCACGCGTCGCGAAAAAACCTGAAGAAAGCTTTCGCGCCGCGAGTCGGGCCCGCTTCGAGAACGATATGTGTGTAATCGCAGGGGCGAGGAGCGCGTGCAGGTGATCGACAACGTGGCATATAGCCGCGCTGTCGGCCCTCAAGTTGCCTCGACTGGTTCTCACCAAGGCCTACGCCAATCAGGGCTTGTGGTAGGCTGTGTCTACGCGTTGACACATCTGCTACGATTCGATAATATACGAATGTAGCAACGCGTTTCTACATTCCTTTCACTTTTATTCAGGAGCAGATCGAAACTAAGGCGAACCGGCGTTTCGACTGATGCATGCAATGGCGATCCAAACTGTAAAACGTTGGGGCAACAGCCTTGCTGTGCGAATTCCCACCAATCTTGCCATTGAGGCCTCGATCGTCGAGGGCCAGGAGGTTGATGTGGAAGTAAGAGATGGGCAACTGGAGGTGCGGCCGCGCTCGGTCATCCCCCGGTTCTCCCGTGAGAAGCTCATCCAGCAGCACAGAGAGGGAAAACTCATTCCGCACGAGGAAATCGACTTTGGCGATCCGGTCGGAAATGAGTTGGGCGGCCCCGAAGACCCAACCCGATTCGACAAGTGGTGACTGAATGAAAAACAGCATTCCGGAAGCAGGAGACATCGTTAGGCTGCACATCGGCCCGGCCAAAGGCAATGAGCAGGACGGCTATCGTGCAGTGTTGGTGATCTCCGACGACGAAATGAACGAAATCACCGGCAAGTTTACGGGCCTGCCCATCACCTCTACGGTGAGAGGGTGGGCGACTGAAATCCCAATCAGTAGCCTGGCAAAGCCGGGAGTGGCGTTGGTCGACCACATCGGCTCTTGGTCGCTCGCTCGCAGTCCCTCATTCAAGGGAGAGCGGGTGACGGAGGAGGAGCTGGCCGCGGCCAAATACGCGGTCCGCACCTTCCTGCAACTGTAGGCAAAAGGGGCCTTCGAGCCCCTTTTTTCGTCGGTTTGGACCCTCGACGGAGGGCCCCGGTGCCGGAATATCTAAACTAGTGATCTACACTCAGGGAAGCGTGTTAGAACGCGCTACGACCGCCCTAGCGAGCTCGCGACCCACTGGGTAGCACAACGCCCTCCGATCGCTCAAAACGCTTCTAGAGCGCTCCCTCGCTGATACCCGTCACACCCGGCTCGCCGCCTTTCTTAGACGAGTCCGATCCTGACGCCTCCTCGGCCGCCTTCTTGCCGCGTTGGACACGAGCAGGTAGGACAAAAAGCAGTTCGGCGAACGCCCGAGCAAAATCCAAGCATCGTCTCGCATCATCAATTGACGGAGGTGCAGCTTCCAAGTCTGCGTGTCGCTGGTCGTTCGCATCCAGACGGACGTCATGTGCCCATTCCTTCATGTCCTCGGTGATCAGATGATCCTTTGCAGCCTTCTCAATCCGTTGATTGAGAGTTCCTTCCGTCAGGTTAAGCGCCTTGAGCATCGAATCCACAGCGCCCGCACTCATGACGATTGACGCACGCGCTGAACTCAGCGTCTCGGCGGCCTCCTTAAGATATGAACGCGGCTGCGTAGGGATATCGTCGGAGAACGTCTCTACGTCAGGCCAATACTGAGCGTTGAAGTTTGAACCCAGACGTGCCGTCATAACACACCCGCCACACACCGAACAGGCAAACAAGATCCACGTGCGTTCGTTTAAGCCGTTCGTGTCCTTGGTTGTTACAGAGTCGATTGTTGCTCGCTGCAACGTTGGCTTCGCGACCCTGCAATGCGGACACCGGTCAAGGTTAAGGGTCGACGCGTGCCCAAAGAAACCGATGTGTCCCATGATGGAAAGTGACGAACGAGTGAATATGGTGGGAAGGATACATCCTAGCGGAGAAGATTAGCGAATGGAGGTAGTGGGCCGAGTAAGGGAAGCGGAAGAAGGACGATGCAGGGTGTGCGATGGCTATGGAACGGCGAAAAATGCGGCCCGCTGGCGCAGTTATACCCTTCTCACGCTCCATGCCCCGAGCAACGTTTGGCATTACGACGCACCTGCGCCAATATGGTAATCCCAGAGCCGCAGAAGCCAGACTTGGGTGAAGCTCGGTGCGTGGAACTGGAACACGCGCCATCCCCGATGTCCATTCCCGATTTCTTCCCGACAAGTAGATGGACGCAAATTTAGGTTGGCAGTTAACGTTTTACGCTTCTCGCAAGGCGCTCTCGGATATCGGCAAAGCAACACCGGTTACCGGAATTTGGAGTATGATATGAACATTGACTTTTGCTTTATCGGATCCATACGTTCGGGCAAAGGTGCGCAGTCGCGGTTAAGGCTGCACGGGATAGAAGGAACTGGCGTAGTCCCAACGGTGGAGTTGGCTCCGAAAGGGTCGCTGCAGGCCGTGCCAGTGAGTGTGACTCGACGAGCGCCGGACCTCGATCTAGTCAGTCACACAACACACAGCTGTAGCTACGATTGAGGAAGGAATAGGAACCTATACCGAAGCCCCGTTTCTTTGCTTCAGGTAGGTCAGGCGCGCCGCTAACCTTACGCTTGTCGTCAGGCTAGGCGGAGCTTTGCACCTCACCTACCCGAAGCCCCTCAAAACCCAAACCCAAAACAAGGGAAATCGGGAAATGGGGAAATTGCGTCCACAGTTAAAAACGACCCGGGCGCAGCTCTTGCCGCCCTCTCATCCCGTCGTATTCAATTTTCGAACTATCGTCTTCGAGCGCGCGTGTCGGCACGGCCGGTTCTGCTTGTGCGGACTGCTTTCGACTACTGACCCAGACATGCGGTCAGTAGCGCAGTGGCTTCGCGGAGCAAGTCCACGGAAGCGCTGATATCCGAATCGCGCTTGTTGCCTCGGCCAGAAAGTGTCAGCAAGGCCGAGTGGACCGCGCCGCAGTGCCTAGCCAGCATTACCAGGTGTGGACCGCTCGGGCCTCGCACCGCCGACATCCAGTTCTGAACGGTTCTCTCACTAGCACCAGTCCAGCGCGCCAGTTTTTTGATCGCTTGTCTCGACCCGCCGAGTTCTTGGTGTAGCGCAACGGCGATTGCAAGTGGATATTCCGCGGCCGGCGTCTCCTTCCTGTCGCGCAAGTTCTTGCGTGTTTTCGGCAACATTTTTCACCCCTCCAGAACTATATTCACTGAACATGAGTGACGGGAAAGGGGCCGTCTGCTTACCGTTGAGAGAGCGCGAAAGCGGCGCTTCGGCAACGACCCCACGAAGCATCCGGGAGTCCGAGTGGATCGTTCGTCTCACAACAAGCCAATGCAGGATTCGCACCGCGCAGGCAGGGCAGCGGCGTATGTGCGTATGTCCACGGAACACCAACAGTATTCGACAGAGAACCAGCTTGAGGTAATACGAGCGTTTGCGGAGTTGCGCAGTCTGGAAATCGTGCGCGTTTATGCAGATGAGGGCAAGAGCGGTTTAAGGCTTGACGGGCGCGATTCCTTAAAATCACTGCTGCATGACGTTGAGTCAGGCGACGCAGATTATGTCGTCGTTCTTGTTTACGACGTCAGTCGTTGGGGTCGCTTCCAAGATCCCGACGAAAGCGCGAGCTATGAGATTCGTTGCAAACAGGCCGGTGTGAAGGTTCTCTATTGTGCGGAACAATTTGAAAATGACGGAACTCCGGTCTCGAGCATCATTAAGGCAGTGAAAAGGACGATGGCTGGTGAATACAGTCGCGAACTGAGCGTGAAGGTTCACGCAGGTCAATGCCGTCTTATCCGAAATGGCTTTCGTCAAGGAGGCCCCGCTGGATTTGGCTTGCGACGCGTCCTCGTTGATCAGTCACACGTCTTCAAGGAAGAACTCGGCCCGGGACAGCACAAGTCCATCCAAACGGACCGCGTCATACTTGCCCCAGGACCACCACATGAAACGGCTGTCGTGCAGGGCATCTACCGACAGTTCGTCGACGACGGGAGATCAGAGTCAGAGATCGCCGCAAGTCTGAATTCGTCTGGTGTTAGAACCGACCGCGGCGTCCCTTGGACGAGAGGCACGGTGCATCAGATCTTGATAAACGACAAATACGTTGGCGATAACGTCTGGAACAGAACGTCTTTCAAGCTCAAGCAAGAGCGTGTGCGCAACCCGCCTGCTTCGTGGGTAAGGTCTGAAGGCGCTTTCGAGCCTGTAGTCGGGCGGCTCACATTCGAAGCCGCTCGGCAAATCATCTTGGCGAGATCTTATCGCATGACTGACGCGGACATGCTGGACGCGCTGCGTCGGTTGCTCACGAGACACGGGCACTTGTCAGGCCTGGTTATAGATGAGGCATCAGGGTGTCCGTCAAGCAGCGCTTACTCAAAGCGCTTCGGCAGCTTACTGAGAAGCTACAGTCTCATCGGTTACTCACCCACGCGCGACTACGCATACCTCGAAATCAACAAGCGCTTGCGGGAGATGCATCCCGAAGTCGTCGAAGAAGCGGAGCGGGCAATGATGGAGTCTGGCGCAACGGTCGAAAAGGAGGCGGAGTCGGGCCTTCTGCGCGTTAACGAAGAGTTTCGAGTCTCCCTCGTGCTTTCAAGATGTCGTCCCACGCAAGCCGGAACAAATCGCTGGATCGTGCGCTTCGATAATGCATTATTGCCCGACATAACTGTCGCAGTCCGCATGGAATTAGAAGCACGCAGCATACGCGACTACTACCTTTTGCCTTCGATATACCTGTGCGCTAACCAATTGCGCCTGGGTGACCACAACGAGTCTGGGCTTGACACCTACCGATACGACGACCTGTCGATGCTATGTCATTTGGCTCGCCGAGTGTCCATCAGAGGGGTGGCATATGAATGATTGTGTAGAGCAATCCGTCGCTACGCTTGCTCGTGAGGAGCATATTGTCCTACTTCCAGCGGATCGACTGCGGGTCCTCAATCCGCGAACGCGGAATCAATATGTGTTCTCTCAACTTGTGGAAAACATCGCGTCTGTCGGTCTGAAGAGGCCGATCACGGTGGCGTATGGTGGAAGCGACGTCGACGGTGAGTGGCACGAGGTGCTATGCGGCCAGGGGCGGCTTGAAGCGCTAAAGACACTGGGCGAGCATATGATTC
>Ga0160471_100630_pt1 | contig 8985 bp, 5 predicted proteins | sample HID1973K_E11MG_FD_108268 | JGI IMG/M metagenome (GOLD analysis project Ga0160471, IMG submission 108268) | Enriched mosquito-associated microbial communities from UW Madison campus, WI, USA - HID1973K_E11 MG | ecosystem: Host-associated > Arthropoda: Insects > Digestive system > Unclassified ... | reverse complement strand
GGCGGTCCGCTCCACCACGAGGTTGAGGATCACCCGCTCTCCGACATGCACCGGTTCGGTCACATAGCTGAGCCCGGCCGATTGTCGGATCACGCGATTGTCCCCCGTCGCCATGGCCAGATCGGTCCGAAGCGCGATCAGGTCCCGCTGCACCGCGACAAGCGTCGCGGGCGCATGCCAGACAGCCCGGGCGTTGCTCCAGAAGGGGGTGAAGATTGCCAGGAAGATGGCGCCGACAACCCAGAACAGGATACCCGTGATCCAGACCCAGAGCCTATCGAGGAAAAACTTGCGTGTCGGCAGCCAGCGCGGCCCCTGGCTTTCGATGGTCTGTGTCATGGGTAGGTGTCTCCGGCGGAAAGGCAGGTCGATTGTCCGTGGCGCGCGAGGCTCACGATCGCGTCGCTCATGCGATCCACCTTCGCCTCAAGGCGCTCAAGCGCGCGGGCGGTATCCTGGTCTGACAAGTTTGCGCCTCCGGGGCATGAAAAAGCCCCGCACAGGGCGGGGCTTGCTGGTTGTTGGTGAGATCGGTTAGACTGCGGGCTCAAGGCTTTCAGCAGTTTCCGGCGCAGGGGTCGCCCTGATGCTTCGCAAAGTGCCCGTGTGCATGATGGCCGCGAATGGAAGGCGATTCTCTGCGCGTGCCGGCGGTTTCGCCCCTATCTGCGGAGCGTTTTTGAACTCGACCCCAGCGGGCCGGATCCCGGTCAAGGTGATCCGGTTTAGTCCGTCGACGACAGGCAGGTCGAAGTTCAGCATGGACAGCAGAAACTTATACTTCGGCTCCACCATGCCGGGTTGCATGGTCATGGACTGGAACCATTGACCGTTTGCCTCGATGTAAAGCTGAGCCGAATCCTCCACGCAGATATACTTTGCTGCGAGGATTGACCCCTTTTCAATTTCCAGCGTCACGCTACCACTGGACAAATCGAATGTTGTTTCGTCGTAAAGGTAGTTATGAAACCTGTCCTTTGTCAGGTCGGGGACGTCCTTTTGCACGACTACGCCGCAGGCCGCGTAGTCGGTCGGGCATATCTTAGGCGGCAAGAGTTCGGGTTGCCGATCGGATAGAAGATACGCGGCGGCCGTCTCGGCGATGATCTCTGCGGCGATCGTCGTGAAGATCGGTTTCTGATAGTGCGCGAAGTCCTGATACGTGCCGGGCAGATCGGGGAAATCAGATCCGAAGCGAGCGACAAGGGCCGCGTTCACATCGACGGCCTGCATTCCGTAGTAGTTCGCCAGGTAATGCACCCCGCCATGAAGGGGATTGATGCCCGAGCGATGGACGCCCGTTTGAGTGGCGAAGATGATCGGAACGATCTTGAGCCCAGGGTTGATGGTGCGCGCAAAACGGACGACTCCTTCGAACCCGCGTGTCCATTTTGCCACGCCGTCCAGCGACGCCGCAAAGAAGCTGGTGTCGTTAAGCGTGTATTCGATCAGCATCACGTCTGCAGCTCGGATCGCTTCGATGTGCGTCTTGAGGCGCATCAGGCCCATGATAATCGAGGTGTTGCCGACTGCCAGGCTGGACGCGATCTTCAGATCGACCCCGAACCGCTGCAAACATCTGGGCAGTTCAGGCAGATATCCGGGGCGCATGACGGTGTTGGAACCGCCAATCACAAGGGCATTCAGTTTTTTCATAGCACCATCAGTCCGTCGGGGTTGTTGGAACGCTTTAGAACCGAGGCCGACCAAGTGTGCAATATGCAACCTACAGGCCCCTTGCATCGGTCGACGCGATGCAATCTATTAGCGCCGCCGAATTACAGGAAAAAACATGAAACACCACGTCTTAACGAGTATCGGTCATATTATTGGCCAAGCAGAGACCGAGACAGAGGCGATTGCCCTGTGCGAGGCAGAAGGCTTTACCACGACGGGCCGGGTCGATTTTGTCCCCCACGAACTGGCTGCGGAAGAATTTAGCTTTGATCCAGATGGGCTCGATGTGTTTCTCGTGACCTGCGATCGTTCATGAGCCGAGCGCGAGTTATTCGCGCCCGGCCAATTCAAGCAGCCTTCAGCGTCACCGCTCGCCAGTCCGTTCCGGGCACATGGCCGGTTCCCGTCGTGAGCCGAACATAGCCCATGATCAGATCCGCGCCGCTCGGCACGGGCATGGCCAGATCAACGATGGTTCCGGAAATCCAGTGCCCCGAGGTGGGCATTGCGTCTTGGACGCGACGGTTGACCTGTTTGACCTTCAAGAAGCCCGCCACATCCGTTGCATCCGAGCCCTCGTAGATCAGGGTGCCGAGACGGTTCGGGTGATATTGCATATCGCGGATACCCTTGTTGCCAGCGTTCGACTGACCGACGAAATCGCCGCGCAGGATGTTGTCACCAAGGACAGCCTCTATCACCCGACTGAAGGGCGAGCGCAGGTTGGCAAGTTCGTTACCCTGGAAGATGATGGTTGGCACCATTCCGGCATGGGTCGTCTCGGGAACCGTAACCGCCACGCAGGGGTGGGTGGCGATATTGGCGCTGCCCCACGTGCCATTGGCGGCGTGATCGGGGTTCTCGAATAGGGGATCCCCGTCGAAGATGTTCCCTTGGAAGGTCACGACGCCGCTGCCTAGGACTTGAGCTGCCGTCGTTCGCCAGCCAACGAAGGTGTTATGCCGGACTGCGACCCGATGCAGACTGCGATTGGGCTGCGGCAAGGCGCCGACCCTGGCCGGTTCGGTGCCGATGCTAAGAGGGCGTTTGAAGCCCATTACATGGTTACCCTCGATCTCCACATCGACCAAGCTGTCTGAGACTGTGATTGCCTCGTTGCACAGGTTGTTCTCTGTGAAGGTCGGGTTGACCGGGCCTTCTTGTGTCCAAAAGCGCTTGTCCAACGGGGTGCGCTGGCTTTCCCAATCCTTCCCGAACTCGAGAGTGCGGATGAGGCGGTTGTTCTTGATGCTGATCCCAAAGGTATGTGGACGTGCGCCATCGGGGTAATATCCCGAGAAGCGCCGCGCATATGGCTTGGCCACACCAGCGCCGGTGGCTTCCCAGTCCCAATGACCGTCCGGGTTCGGCCCTTTCGTCGGCACATCTTCCAGCGCATTGATTAGGGCAGTCCCGATGTTGATCCCACTGGCGCCCGAACCGCTAGATCCATACCCAATCTGGTTAAAAATATTCTCGACCGAGTTGTCGTGAATGTTCATGCTGATTGGAAGCTGAGAACCGCTGTTGCAGGCGATCCAGCGGGTATAGATTTCCTTCCCGATGTTGTTGTGAACATGTCCTCGGGCGGCACCCAAGATGGCAATGCCTTGGCATTGTTCAAGCCTGTTGAACGCAACCTGATAGGTCGGGACCGCCGGCTTGCGATCTGCGGGAACCTCATAGAGGTGCGAAGCGATAGCATCGTCATTGCACCGATAGAAGTTCGAGCTGAGACATTCAAAATGCTCATATACGTTGGCGTGCAGACCATCCCGAGCACAGTGATTGAAGTCGCATTCCGAGGCTTGGAAGGTCCTTCCGCCCCCGAGAGCTAACCCGAAGAAGTGGGATCCGGACACCTCCACATTGCGCATCACCCCATGCCCGAGGAAATTTCCCCCGAAGGTGTGCCCGCCGCCGATGATTGCCCCTTCCGCGGTGCGGTAGAGCTTCCGCCAATCGCCAATCAGGCCGAAGTCCTCGAAGGTGAAATCGCCCAGGTTTATGACCTGAAGAAAGTCCATGCGGCCGAGACCATTCAGGCCCCGATAGTCATTCCACAGGATCTGGGAGGCCTTCATACCCTCGCCCTTCAGGCGCAGGTTGAGGGTCCCGTTTTGGCCGTCGATATTTCGCCACGCGGTCTGGTCTTTGTTCGTGATGAAGAACTTGCCGCGCGGAATGATGCCGGTTTTGTCGTGAGCCATGCACCATCGCATGAAGTAGACGAATTGCGACCAGCAGTCCGTTCCGGTGTGGGTGACGGTGAGCCCATCGGGGGATACGGTGGTTTGGCCGTCGTCAGGGCAGTCCCACATGGTCATGTAGGGGTCCCAAGCGGGAACCAACACCTGGCCGTCGGCCATGGTGACGGGTGCGTGGGTCGCGCTGTCCCCGGCCGGCAGGCGCTTGAAAAAGTCGCCCGTCTTCTTGTTGTAGACTTGGTCTGCGTCCCCGACGGAGGACCGCAGGATTTCCGCCCGGTCCGCGACATTGACGACCTTGCGCGCAACTTCGACCGCCCGTTCCAGATCAGCATTCTGGAGCGAGACGCTACGCAACTGCGCTGCGTTGCTCACAATGCGGGAGAACTGATAGTCCAGCCTGAAGTGGGTATACCCATCAGGGATGACGATATCCCAAGCAATGAGCTGCTCTTCAGTGGTGAAATAAGTGAATGCCGACATCGGGTAAGTCGTCACCAGACCCGTAGTGGTGCCATCCGCGCTGAGCCTGAGAACCGGACGAATGCCGATATTGTCCCCAGTAAGCGGCGCGCGCGCAGAGGCAAGCACCGAGGCCTTAAGCCGTTTTAGCCCCGAAAGGCGCTGCAGAGCATTCTCGGAGATAACCGGCCAGTTGGTGTTGTTCGTCGTGACACCCGTCACCAAAAGGTAGGGGGCGGCATGAGTTGCTGTGGCCGCTGCGGTCGAGAATGAGATCCAGTTTGCAATCCCATCCAGAAAAGTAGGCTTCAGGACATAATTGCGCCGATAGAAGCCACTATCGACTGTTGCCGCGACTGCCTCTGCCAGTATGCGTTCTTGTCGAGCCGCCGAGGCCTGCTCACCAGCTGCGGTTCTATCTTGCCCTGTCTGGGCCCGGTCCTGGCCGGTCTGCACACGGTCTCCGGCGGCCGATGCAGCAGCCTCGGTGGATGCGGTTTCCGCTTGAATGATCCGCTCTTGCCGCTCCTCGATCGTTTCGGAGACAACTACGGCACGATCGAAACGCTGCCGATCGGCAGGATCGATCGCGCCCTGCGGACCGCGACGGAATACTTTGACTTTGACGATCTCGGCCATCAGCAACCCTCGGAAATTTCAATGATCACATCGCCCTCGAACTCGGGGCCCTGCCCCCAGTCGAAATAGATCGACGCGACATAGCTGCCCGCCGGCAGGTCCAGCGGCTGCAGGTCGACCTCGAGCGCGTCCTCGGCCGCCACACCCGGCAGCGAGATACACTGGTCGCCGGCCGCGACGCGAAGCTCGCCCGTCAGGTCGGTCAGATCGGGGATCGATCCGTCGTCGGTCTCTGGCTGGAAGCAGTAGACGCGGCGCGAGCCGCGCCGGTGGGTGAGGATGGTCATGGCGCTGTCTCGCAAAAGAAAAGCCCCGCGCAGGGCGGGGCGTCAGGCGGTGGGCAGGATCGGCCAGACCGGGCTTGCCAGATCGGCCGTGGTTTGCGTCAGGTGTTGACCGCGCGGATGCGGTAGGTGAACCGATAGGCCCACTGCGAGCCGGTGAGCGCCCGGGCGGTGTAGGTCATCGAGGCCGTATCACTGGCGGGATGCCCGTTGATCTGGGCCACGTGATCGGCAGGCGTATTCGCGGCGGCCTGTCCCGACAGCTCCGCCGCCCCGACGATGTCGGACGGGACCGGAAGCGATATGCGAACCTCGGTCGCCGCGCCGGTCGCGGTGGCGGAGATATTGGCGATCCCGGCCACTGTGACCATGTCACCGACCCGAAACCACAGCGCCTCGCTGATCGTCGACGCGGCCACGTTGGCGACCGGTGTGAAGACGGGGGTATAGGATCCGGACAGGGCCACGGGGTTCGTGGTGCCGCCCTTAGCCTCGGAGCGCCGCATCAGATAGCCGACCGTTTCGCGGCCCCCGTCGACGACATGAATATTGTTCGTGTCGCCCCAATGCTCCGCCCCACTGTTCTCCAGCGAGATCAGTGTGCGGGCGTCGGAGTCCCGCGCAACGATCCGGCGAATGGCCGACCACCAATTTCCGCGCGTCGGCGCGATGCCGGCCCCATAGGGATAGGGCAAGGTGACCAGCACATCGGTATCGGCGGTGATATACGCGGCGAGGAACTGGAGGATGAAATCGAAGTCCCGATCCTCATAGGCCACATGATAATTCAGATCGGATTCGGTGGGCCAGATCAGCAGCCGGTCGATGCGGCGTCGTGAACCGGTCAGACCGGCAGCGGTCAGCGCGGCATTGAGGTTGCTGAGCATGACCTCGCGCATGCGGGGTTCGGTGGGGTAGACGATCACGCCGGTCCCGTCTGCCGGCGGCCACGAGCCTCCCATCCCGGTGACCGCGATCGGTTGCGACCGCCAGTCTCCGCCGTCCGTCATTGTGGTCGGGGTGAATTCAATCCAGCTCGCGCCGCCATCGTTCGCTGTCTCGATCCGCGCCGGGTAGAAGGTATTCACCCCAAGGTCTGTGTCCCCGACGAAGCGAGTATATCCGGTCAGGTCGGTCTCATTATAGACAACCTGGCCGTTCGATGGTCCAAGCCGGATGTCTCCGCTGGCCGGGAATCCCGAGGTGGCGGTGCGGAAGCGATAGCGCAGTCCCGCCAGCGCGCGAACACCGGTGCCGCCGCGGGCAATGATGACCAGATAGAAATCGGTATCGGGGCGCTCGCGAGCGAGTTCTGCCGCATAGGCGGTCGGGATTTGCGGATCGAGCGTGCTCGCCTTCACGAATCCCGTGCCCAGCGGGGGGACAATATCCCCGTTCCAGTTGCCACCGTTCCAGACGAACAGGTTGTCGGGCGGCGGAGTGCGCCAGGGCGTGCCGGCCGATTTCCCCGCGAAGTTCGATTGGCTATAGGCGACCGCGAACGAGATCGGACGATCGGCCAGCGTGAAGCCGTTGCCCGCGCCGTTGACGACGAACCGCTTGCGCGCGTCGGCACTGACCAGATCGATATCAGTCAGGTCGCTGAGCTTTGCGGCTTCCCCGACGGCGATATCGCGCGCCGTCACGGCGGCATCGCGGATGAGGCGCAGGCTTTGCAGCAGGGCTTCCGTCTCTTCCGGCGGAAGCGGGCCCAGGAGAAACGTGTTCCACATCTCCCAGAGGACGCGGTTCACCTCGTCGTTATGGGCGCGTGCGGTTGCGACCCCGCCGATGACCGACAGGTTGTAAGTGGGGATAGGCATGGCGCCTCCGGTTTAGGTGGTCGTTGCGCTGATCGATGCGCTGAACGGCGAGCGCGAACCGTTGCGGTCGAGGGATCGGGCGAAATAGTAGCGGGTCAGGCTGGCGGCCAGACCGCTGTGAATGTGGGTCACGGTGGCATTGGCCGCGCCATAGACCGGTCCAGTCAGCAATGTCGCGGCGCCCGAGTTGTTGGTCGCCGAGACGTAGATTTCCATCGCCCGATAGTCGCCGCTGTTCGGCGAGCGGAAGGTCACGGCGATCTGACCTGAACCGCCGATCGCGCTGACAGGCGTTGGCCCGCCAGCGAGATAGGCGCCGGCCGAGGCTGTGACAGAGGCGGACTGAACCCATTCCGACGCGCTGCCGGCGCCGATCGTGCGCACCCGGATCGTATAGGCCTGCCCGACGATCGTCGGGGCCAGGAAGCCGAAGACATTGCCCGCCGTGCCGAGTACGTCGCGATCGATGAACCCACCGGCCTGCCAGGGATCAGTCCCGACGCGGAACTGCCATTCATAGCCGATCCTCGATGCCGAAGCCGACTCGGGGAAGGAGAACCGGACCCGCGCAAGCGACGTATCTCCCGATATCAGGACGGTGGATGCATCGCTCGACACAGCAATGTCTCCGGGAGGCTTGATGCCGCCGACGCTGGGATCGAAATCTTCCAGCGCGATATCCTGCTCGTCGAGATCCGGCCACCAGTCATAGATGCTCGGCGAGGTCTCGCGCAGGCTGGTGGGGCAGCGCATCGCCACACCGTCCATGCCGACCGGATCAAATCCGGGGTGGATCTGCTCGACCTCGTAGATGCCGTTGCGCCGGGTGTAGGGGGCGGGAAAGTCGAGGCGAACAGCGGAGCATGCCACCAGGTCGAACGCCTCGCCGGGCAGCATTCCCGACCAGGACCGCTGCATCCGCGCGCGCCGCCCCATGATCGCCGCGACATACTGGGCCTGACGGTGATCCGTCACCATGGTCAGATCGTACTGCCCCAGCTTGCGGTCGTGATCCTCCGCTTCGGCCCCGGCCAGCGTGTAGATCGGCGTTTCCGCCGTCTCATACATCCGCTCGGGCGAGGTGTAAGTCGCCGTGACCTCCGTCACCAATTCGCCCGAGGGCCGGTAGCGGTTGAAGGTCATCGGCTGATCGTCCAGCACATCGCTGATCGTCATCACCGGGGCCTGATAGACCGCAGGCACCAGCCCCAACCGACCGCCGACACGGATCAAGCGGGACGCGCCGGCATTGACCAGGGGAGCCACCTGATCCTCGAGCTCACTGCCCGCAGTGAAGGCCAGCACCCCGTTGACCTCGAAGCGCGGGATGGTCCCGCCCGCCCGAACCGAGAAGGCCGACGCGGCGACATCTGCCGACCATGCGAAGGTGTCGAGCCAAAGGTTGCGATCATCATAGGGCCTGAGCGGATTGGACCGCAGCGCATCCAGAGTGCAAAGCGCCTGATTGGCCGACCATGCCGCAGGGGCGGCGGGGTTGCGCGGATCGCGCACCAGCGACCAGCGCCCCGACACCATCACTTCGGGCGGGGTCGCCGGCCAGCGGCTGGACCTCGCCTCGTTGCCGCCGGCGCGCAGGCGGAGCCAAAGCACCGTCAGCCCCCGCCATGCGTCGGTCGGCCGGAAATGCTCCGGTGCCTCGGTCAGAAAGACCTGCGGTGGCGTGGTCTGATCGCCGCGTCCGATCCAGTAGCGGCAATGGTTTTCCGCGAAGCTGCCCTCGGTGAAGGGCTCGTTGGACGAGACGGCGCCATTGCCGGCGAAGTCGTAGGGGTCGCCGGTATACTCAACCTCGCGCTTGTCGAGATAGAGGGTGAACGGCCCCTGTGACGGGCGGCTGTTGAGGATGTAGCAGGCATAGAGGACGTCGCCCTT
>Ga0160471_100625_pt1 | contig 9086 bp, 8 predicted proteins | sample HID1973K_E11MG_FD_108268 | JGI IMG/M metagenome (GOLD analysis project Ga0160471, IMG submission 108268) | Enriched mosquito-associated microbial communities from UW Madison campus, WI, USA - HID1973K_E11 MG | ecosystem: Host-associated > Arthropoda: Insects > Digestive system > Unclassified ... | reverse complement strand
GGCGGTGCCGGACTTCGCGAGCTGCTGAACGGAGCCGCATTCGACGATGTCGTGCAGCGCGACGTCATGGATGGCGTGGATCTGATTCCACGCGGCGGCGATTCGCTCAATCCCGCCGACATTCTCATGAGCCGCCGCCTGAGCGAGCTGATCGATGCGGCCTCGATGCGTTACGACTCCGTGGTCATCGACACGCCGCCCGTGCTCGCCGTCACCGATGCCACGCTGATCGGACGTCAGGCCGGAACGACGCTGTTCGTCGTGCGGCACGGACGACATTCCGTCGCTGAAGTGCACGAGGCGTTGAGCCGCCTGCAAAAGGGCGGCGTCAGCGTGAGCGGTGTGCTCTTCACCGATGTCCCCGCCGACCGATCCACATACGGCTCCGGATACGGGACATCGTATCGATACAGCAAGAGTCGCGGTGAGTCGAATATCCGGACCGTCTGAACGCATTTCAAACTGGCGTACGCAAATGAGGAGAAGAAACGATGCCGAACAAAGTCGCGCTGGTCACCGGAATCACCGGTCAGGATGGTTCGTATCTCGCTGAATTTCTGCTCGACAAGGGATATGAAGTGCATGGCGTGAAACGCCGTTCGTCGCTTTTCAACACCGACCGTATCGACCATCTGTACGAGGACGATCACGTCGCGGAGCGCCGCTTTCATCTGCATCACGGCGATCTGACGGATTCGTCGAGCATGCTGCGCATCATCCAGCGCGTGCAGCCGGACGAGATCTATAACCTGGCCGCGCAGAGTCATGTGGCGGTTTCGTTCGAAGAGCCCGAATACACCGCCAACGCAGACGGTCTGGGCGCGTTGCGGATGCTCGAAGCGATACGCATATTGGGTCTCGAGAAGCGCACGCGCTTCTATCAGGCATCGACTTCCGAATTGTATGGTCTGGTCAGGGAAGTGCCTCAGCGGGAAACCACGCCGTTCTATCCGCGCAGTCCTTATGCGGTGGCGAAGATGTACGCGTACTGGATCACGGTGAACTATCGCGAGGCGTATGGCATTTACGCGTGCAACGGCATTCTGTTCAATCACGAATCGCCCGTTCGTGGCGAAACGTTCGTGACGCGCAAGATCACGCGCGCGGTCGCACGTATCGCGATCGGATCGCAGGACTGTCTGTATCTCGGCAATCTCGGCGCGTTGCGCGACTGGGGACACGCACGCGATTATGTCCAGATGCAGTGGCTGATGCTGCAACAACCGGAAGCGGAAGACTTCGTCATTGCATCGGGCGTGCAGTACAGCGTCAGGGAGTTCGTGCAGCAGGCGGCGGCGGAACTCGGCATCAGGCTGCGGTTCGAAGGTAGCGGCGTCGACGAAGTCGGCATCGTGGACGCGGTCACCAGCAAGGAATGCCGGGTCACGCCCGGTACGGTGATCGTGCGGGTCGATCCTCGCTATTTCAGGCCGACCGAAGTGGAGACCTTGCTGGGCGATCCATCGAAGGCTCACGCGAAACTGGGCTGGACGCCGACCGTGACCTTTGCCGCGCTCGTGAAGGAGATGGTCCTGTCCGACTATCAGATTGCCAAGCGCGATGCGTTGATCACGCTCGCCGGATATCGGGCGCTGGAGCATCACGAATGACGACGTGCGTTCGTTGAGCGGGCGGCAATACTTCGGAGCGCAAGTCATGGTGACCCGTTGGATATTTTCGCTCGCCGTCTACACACTTTTCGCCGCGGCACTCGCGCAATACGCGGATCAGGCGCTCACTGCGCTCGCCTCCGGCTCCATCAATGTATGGAACATGGGCGCGGCAGGCATGGAAGAGGCGGGCGCAGTCAAGTATGTGAAGGACGCAAGCATTGCCGTGATCGGCGTTTGCTGGCCGCTTGCACTGGGCATGAGCCGCTTTCCATACGGCACGCGCACGCTCGTTCTGCTGTTCTTCGCATGGATTCTGTGCGTCATATCGGTGGGACTCGTGCCGTTCATTGCGGGCTCGACGCCATTGTTCTTTCTCGCCGCCGGATTGCGTTGGGTGCTTCTGGTGCATGCATCGTTCGGGCTATTTCTTTTCGCCCGATGGTTACCCGATGGCGCGCGAGGCCAGACGCTTTTCGTCGCCGCATTGCTGGCGCTCGGCGCGTTCGACTTCTATGTCGCGGTCCGGCAGTGGATGCTGCTCGGTCAGGGTCAGACGGCTTCGTTTGCCGGCGACCGGTACACGGGTCTGCTCAGCAACGCGGCGCTCGCGGGCATGTATGCGATCTCCCTGGCATGCATGGCGCTGATTCTCGACCGGGCGCGGCTCGTGATCCGTTTGATGTTACTGGCCGTGGCGGTGGCGATTGCGGTCTCGTCCGGTACGCGCTTCGCGATGATATCCATTGCTCCGGTGGCCGCCGTCATGATCTGGGAGATGCTCGACGGCAGGCTCAATCGCAATGGCCGGATGCTCCTCGTGATAAGCGCACTGCCGATCGCCGCGTGTCTGATGTTGGGCGGCTACACGCATATGGTCGATGCAGTCGGTCGTGGCGATGTTCTCGCCAATCAGCTCGATGAAGGCGGCCGGCTGTATAACCTCGGCAATATCGCAACCCAGCTGGCGGACGCGAATGCCGAAGAGCTATTGCTCGGCAGAGGTCTTGGCGTCGGCACGAACACGGCTTTTACGATGCTGGAGCGATCAGGCGTCGATCCGGAGCAGTACCGGTTCAATCAGCTTATCGATAACGCCTTTGTCACCATGCAGTTTCAGATTGGCGCGCTCGGCATGTTCATCTTCATGACGGGCGCGCTCGCATTCCTCTGGCGAATTTGTCCGCATCATTCACGGAATCTGTTCGCGCGTTATCTGGTGTTCCTCGGAATCACGATAGGCGCGTGTATGGATATCAATCTCTGGGAACAGTATCCGCTGGTGACGACGCTGTTCCTCTGTTTCGGCGACACATACTGGCGATCTGTGAGTATGACGAGCAACACCTTTTCCCGACATCTGGTGCGGAGCGACCATGCTGGTATTCATCGCGCCGTATAGCGCTGCCGATCGCGAATCGAACAGGGATCTCGGTGCCGCGCGCAAACTGGAGTTCTTTCTGACCCTCGCGACGCATCTCGCGAGCGATGTCGTGTTGATCAACACGGCGCACGAGAAGGAAGGGTGGTCGCATAGGGAAATCCGCGATGCGCGCGTCGGCGACAGGCACATTCGCGAGATCACGCTGCGGCGCTATCCCGTAAGAACCATCGGCAAGATGTTGAACCTTTTCGAAGTGGCGGCCGTGAGCCGCGAGATTTCGAAACTGGGCAAGCCGGAGACCGTGTGGATCTATAACCCGTACGCATTCGAGTCGATGCTCGCGCGCGCATTGACGCGACAGTTCGGCGCGCGTCTCGTCCTTCAGTTCGAAGACTGGCTGTTCTCACGACGGCGCTGGCATCCCAAGCCGATGCTCGACTTCATCACATGGCGCTTTCTTTTGCCCGCGCCTTCATTATGTCTTGCGGTCAATGAATATTTGTCCGTGCGTGAATCACGACGCAGCGGGTGTCCGGTCGTGCTGTGTCCAGGTGTGGTATCCGATGGATTGATCGAAGTCTGCAGGCGTCGTCGCCCGTTTTCGCGGGGAGGTACGCGCACTGTGATCGGCTATTTTGGCGGCCTGAGCGCGGAAAAGGGCGCTGACGTGGTGCTCGATATGATCCGCCTATCGAGCGAGCGGTTCAGCTTTCACGTATGCGGAGCGGGACCGCTGGCGGCGGAGTTCACGCGCCTGTCCGCCGAAGGTCACTCGGTGCACTTTCACGGCCGGGTCGACGATGAAACGTTGCTTGATCTGATCTCGGACTGCGACGTACTGGTCAATCCACATGCGTCGATCGAAAAGATGGGCAATGGAGTTTTTCCTTTCAAGGTCGTCGAGTATGTTGCGTCGGGAAGGTTGGTGATATCCACCGATCTTCCGGCCGTCAGTATGAAAGAGATTCACGATGCCATCTGCTTCGCGAAACCCGAAGCGGAGTCTATCGTCGAGGCGCTGGTTGGTGCGGAGGAAATCTATTTGCGTAAGCGCTCGAATATAGAGCAGGCAATCGATGCGGTGGCTTCGCTTCTCACTCAAAGGGCATTTAGAGAGACTCTGTCGCCGATTCTCGCGAAGCGTGGGTAGGGCGTGGTAGGTCGCTCACGCCTGACAGCCTCATTTCCCGATCAATTTCCGAATCACCGGTTTGAGCGAACTCGGAAATCGCGCGAACGCCCCTCGCGACAAGCGGAAGCAAAGATATTTCCCCATGACCGATAACATGGTCCGATCGAGCGGAAGCGAATGGAGCGTGGTGTCCGGAAAGACATCATAGTTCGAAGGCCGGCCGAAACCCAGAAACATCGAAGTTCGATCATCGAGACGGGAGACGAATTCAGTATTGACGATGATCGGCTCAGATTTCTCGATTTCGCTGTCCACCTGAAAGAAGACACTCTTCCTCACGAAGTTCTTGTCCGCGACGGGTCGCGCCCTGTGAATGCCGTAGGTGTTATAGATGACGAGCGACCCGCGAGGCATCCTGAAGCTCTTGACGGAGGACGCGAAGTTATCGGCGATGAATTCATCCGTGTAGTCGCTGTACGCTTTTTCGCCAGACCACAAGTGCGAGCCTTCAACGTACTGAAACTCGCCGTCTTCGACATCCGACACATAGAAGATGAAAATGATGCCGGGTATCTGCGCGAATTCCCTGTCGGTCTTGTTGTCGGTATGCCACTGCATATGGTGGCCGCCATAGGTCTCATAGTATCTCAGCGCCTTGAGCCTGAACTGATCTCCGAGATATCCTTCGCTGACGCCGAACACAAAAGGCGATGTCGCGAAGTCATAGAAGGTCTTCGAGACCGCCAGCAGGTTCGTCAGATAATATTGTCGCTCCGAGAATACGCCGCTGACCTTGTTTACGTTCAGAGCGTGCTTCGTCTCGGTCGCATCACGCTCTATGCTTGCGATGGCCTCGGCCGTGAGTGCGGAAGGGAATGCGAAGTAGCCTTTCTGGTTCAGCTCGTCGACTACCTGACTAATATCGACGGAAAGGAACTCGCGAGTGAACAGCGCATTCTCGAATCGATCGTTTGCATGAGCTGGCGCGATTCGAGTCGCTTCCTGAATCTCCACGGCGGACAAAGGCACGCTTGCCATTGAATTCTCCGAGTACGTTACGGGTTACGCGTCGGCATAGCCCATTCGCTGCACGTTCTTCATGTAGTCGGCGTAAGTCGCCGCAATGCCATCACGCAGCGCAATCGTCGGCGACCAGCCGAGCGCGGCCAGCTTCGATACGTCGAGCAACTTTCTCGGCGTTCCGTCCGGTTTGGACAGATCGAAATCGAGCGATCCGGAAAAGCCGACGACATCGCAAATCAGGCGGGCGAGGTCGGCGATCGATATATCTTTGCCATATCCGATATTGAAAAGACCTTCGGTGTGTTCACTATCCAGCAGCGCGAGCACGGCGGACGCCAGATCGTCGACGTGGAGAAATTCCCGCCTCGGAGATCCCGATCCCTACACCGGGAGCGACTGTAGACCGTTGAGCTTCGCTTCGTGCGTCTTGCGAATGAGCGCGGCCAGAACATGCCCGCTCTGCAGATCATAGTTATCGTTCGGGCCGTAAAGATTCGTGGGCATGACCGAAAGGTAGCGCGTTCCATGCTGACGGCTATAGGCCTCGCAGAGCTTGAGACCGGCAATCTTTGCAATCGCATACGCTTCGTTGGTCTGTTCGAGGGCGCCCGTCAGCAGATAGTCTTCCCGGATGGGTTGCGGGCAATACTTCGGATAGATGCAGGAGGAGCCGAAGAAGATCAGCTCGGGCGTGCCGCTCGTGAACGCCGCATGGATCACATTGCTTTCGATCACGAGGTTCTCGTAGAGAAACGACGCCGGCTGCGTCGAGTTCGCGTGTATCCCGCCAACCTTCGCTGCGGCGAGGAGCACGACATCGATATTCTCCTGAGCGAAGAATGCCATTACGGCGCGCTGGTCGAGCAGGTCGAGCTCCTTCCTGGATCGCGTGATCAGATGGTGATAGCCGCGCGTGGCGAGACCGCGCAGAAGCGCTGAGCCGACCATGCCGTTGTGTCCGGCGACATAGATCCGAGAACCTTTATTCATGTTGGTGCTCAATCGTCCATTGAGGTGCGTTGATCGAAACGTGATTTCCCGCAGACACTGGATCCGGAGAGTTCTGACGTGCGATTGTCAGGTTAGCTATGCATTCGAACAAGATCGCGTTTGTGGCGGACTGTGCCAAGATATTGTCGCTGTGCATGCTTATTTCCTGTCGATGACACAAATGCAAGGATCGTCCTTGAAACGGACTCATCGCGCGAGACCTGCTTCGGCCAACGTCATGGTTTATTCGGCCAACGACCTCGGTTGATCTGCGCGCCAGTTCTAAGCTTCGTGAAGGCGTGACGGTCGGTCGCGGGCTCATGGTGTGCCCGGAGGGACGGCTGCGGTGACGCTCGCAGTGCCAAAGGACGCGACAGGCTCTCGTCGGGGATAAAAACATGGAATCTTTATCGGCAACAGGCAGCGCTGAAGTCATCCAGGATTCGACTCTCGAAGTCATCACCTCGGCAGGCGTTACGCTGGCCATCATCATCCGCGATTCGTACTCGAAAGAAGGGATCAACTTTCTGACGCCGCGAGAGTTTCCTCAACAGCTCGCGTATATGGAACATCCCGCGGGAAAGCTGATTCACGCGCATGTGCATACATGTTTGCCGCGCCGGATCGAATGCACGCAGGAAGTGCTGTTCGTGAAGCGCGGGCGAATGCAGGTCAGCCTTTACACCGCTGATCGGGAGTTCGTGACGAAGCGCATGCTGCATGCCGGAGATGTCATCCTGCTGGCTTCGGGAGGACACGGGTTCGAAGTCATCGATGACGTATCGTTCATCGAGGTGAAGCAGGGGCCGTACATCGGCGAGCAGGAAAAGGTACGCTTCAATGAACCCGCAAGTCGAGCTTGACACCAGACGAGGCCCGCGATGATCCCGGTAAATGAACCCCTGCTCGACGGTAACGAAAAGATTTATCTGAACGAATGCATCGAGAGTGGATGGATCTCTTCGGATGGCGCTTTCGTCGAGCGCTTCGAGCGGGCCATGGCGAATTACGTCGGACGCAAGCACGCGATTGCCGTGGCGAACGGCAGCGCGGCGCTCGATATAGCGGCCGCTGCGCTTCAACTCGGTCCCGACGATGAAGTGATCATCCCGACGCACACGATCATCTCCTGTGCATCGGCCATCGTCCGCACCGGCGCTCGCCTGCGGCTGGTCGATTCGAGCGCGGATACGTGGAACATGGATGTCACGAAGATCGAAGCCGCGATCACGAGCCGCACGCGCGCGATCATGCCGGTGCATACCTTTGGTCTGCCGGTCGACATGGCGCCTGTGCTCGCGCTCGCGAACCGGCATGGGATCGCCGTCATCGAGGATGCGGCGCAGGCCATCGGCCAGACCTACGACGGGCGCCAGTGCGGCAGTTTCGGCGATATCTCGTGCTTCAGCTTCTATGCGAACAAGCATATCGCGACGGGCGAAGGCGGCATGATCCTGTGCGACGACGATGCGCTCGCCGCACGCGCGCGTAGTTTGCGCAACCTGTGCTTCAAGCCGGAGAGACGTTTCGTTCACGAAGAACTCGGCTGGAATTACCGAATGAGCAGCCTCCAGGCGGCGGTCGGGCTCGCGCAATTCGAAAAGCTCGACGCGCATGTCGCGCGAAAGCGGCAACTGGGGCAGCGTTACGAGGCGCTCTTGCGCGGCGTGAGAGGCCTCGAACTCGCGCCGGTGGCGTGCCCCTATGCCGATAACATTTATTGGGTGTTCGGTCTCATACTCGACGACAGCCTGCCCATCGATGCGGATCAGGCGCGCTCGATGCTGGCCGACGCGGGAGTCAGCGCACGGCCGTTCTTCTGGCCCATGCACGAACAGCCGGTGTTTCGCAAACAAGGCTTGTTCGATGGGGAGCATTACCCGGTCGCCGAACGCATGAGCCGGCGGGGACTCTATCTGCCGAGCGGCCTTGCACTCACCGAGGCCCAGCAAGACAAAGCAGTGGCCGCGGTTCGAAATATGCTGGCCACGTTCCTTTAAGCAACGTCATTGCAGCGTCGCGTTCAACTTCCCCGTATACTGCGAGCTTGTTCAGGGCGCGAATCTTCGCTCCCCTGAGCGCCGCGCATCACCGAAGCACGCCATCGGCGAGATCGTGCGGAGGCCTTTCGAAAGCTCGCGATGCCCTCCGCGCCAATGTCTTGCCACAATCGGTCACGAGAACCATCCGGCCCGGATGCTATCTACAGTCAATGAACGCGACACGTCGGCGTCATCGCACGCATCGATGATCTTTTAGATATCGCGGCCTCGAAGTCGAGCACAGCATTTCTTCCGAAGATTGAATGTGAATGATCACGGAGTTCCTCCATGGAAATCGCAACGAGTTCCGAAGATGCAGCGCGTGCGCAAGAGCCGGGCGTTCAGGCTTGCCGTCGCATCGTGCCGGTCATTCTCGCGGGCGGTTCGGGCACACGCCTGTGGCCGATGTCACGCGAGCAGTTCCCGAAGCAACTGATCGGCGTGGTCGGAAGGGATTCACTGCTGCAAGCTACCGTCACACGAATGGAAGGATTCGCGGGCAACTTCGACGTCGACGCACAACCGATCATCGTGTGCGGCGAGGAGCATCGCTTCACGACTGAAGAACAGGTGCGCCTCTGCGGTGTCGATGCGCGGATCATCGTCGAACCCGCGCGCCGCGATACCGCGCCGGCACTCACACTCGCAGCGCTCGCGGCCATCGCGCAGGACGAGGATGCGATCCTGGTGGCGATGCCGTCTGATCATTCCATTTCGAACATCGCCGCGCTGCACGGCGCGATTGCAATCGCGGCGGAATATGCCGAGCGCGGCATGATCGTGACGCTCGGCGTGCCGCCCACGCGGCCCGATACCGGTTTCGGCTATATCCGCATCGGCGAGCCGCTCGATGACGGCGCGCATCTGATCGATCGTTTCGTCGAAAAGCCCGCTGCCGAACTCGC
>Ga0160471_100624_pt1 | contig 9091 bp, 7 predicted proteins | sample HID1973K_E11MG_FD_108268 | JGI IMG/M metagenome (GOLD analysis project Ga0160471, IMG submission 108268) | Enriched mosquito-associated microbial communities from UW Madison campus, WI, USA - HID1973K_E11 MG | ecosystem: Host-associated > Arthropoda: Insects > Digestive system > Unclassified ... | reverse complement strand
GCGCTTCGGGTCCGGCCAAGTCCGCTCACATGGCAGCGACGACTTCTTCCGTTGTCAGCACCTCGTGCGCGAGGAACTGATAGTTGATCAGTGCTGCTGTGTATCCGTCGCCCCAAACCGGATGTCGGGGACCCGCGACGGCATCCTTCACCACCGCGACCTCGAAGCCCTCCTCGACAAGGTGTCGCAAGTGCGATTCGACACACATGTTGGCGAGCATTCCGCCGAGAATCACTTTCGAGATCTTCCGCTTTCTCATCTGCAGAACCAGATCGTTGGTCTGCGGACCGAACACCTTGTGCGGGCTGGCGATCACCGTAATGCCGTCTTCAATGTACGGCTTGAAGCGCGCGAGCCAGTCCGCGCCCGAACCTTCGAATCCCTTCAGATTCAGCACGCCCGCTCTTGCGAAGCTGCGATTCTCCGCCTCGATCGCCTCGAGCGGTCCGTTCATTTTCCAAGTCACATCAGTTGGATAGAAGTAGTGCGGGGAGATAAAGACGTCATAGCCCTTGCCCTTCGAAGCCTGAAAGATTCGCTCCATATTTTCGACGGTTCCATTCTCCTTGACGCTGGCCCCGACCGCGTCCCAGTTGACTCCGCCTTCACTCAACACATCATTTTGCGGATCGATGAAAACCACACCAGTGTCGTCCTTGCTGAATTCCATTGTCAGCCTCCAAATTCATGACGAGTTCTGTTGAGTCTTTTGCCAGCACCCCAAGAGATATCGAGCGTTCGTGCTCGGAATGCGATAGCGCGTCGCTGCTAATCACTGATTCGGATCGGTATCGCCTCGATGGGGCGACCGCCTCATCTGCAAGTCAATGATGCGGTCTGCGGAGCGCCCGACGAATGCGGGCACACAGATGAGAAGAGGTCTGCGAACCGAGTACGATGGATCGGGCGATGGGAAGTTGATTCGAGACCGCCGTCCAAAGGTTATATGCACGATTCCGCGGCACGGCAAGGAGGATGTCGTCCTTCTGCTGGACCACAAATTAGCGTGCGCAGGCTGTCACGCCGTCGATCGGCGCACGAATGTTCGCTCCAGTGTGGCGTGCAGATCGAGCTTGCCGCGCGGCGCGTCGTCATGCCAGACGATTTCTTCCGGACGCGGATACCCGGACTTGCCATGAGCCGCCCACCACGAACGACCGTACCCGACCTATAGCAGACGGTCCCACCGTAGTAAATCGAATGGCAGCAACGAAACGTGGAACGGTCATGTTCAGCATCCGGCGCTTGCCGGGCATCATCGCGATGAGTTGCGCCTCGGGGCGTCTGTCCACGCCGCGGTAGCCCGAGTAGCCGAAGGCGACCTCTTCATCGCCGTACAGCAACATTGATGCGGCCACGTTCGCCGATTGGGGAACGGCGGCCGCCCAGTCTTGCTCCTGGGCCATTGCGGCCCGATGATCTGCGCCAGTGCGTTCCACGGCCTCACGCGCTCCATCTCGTCGCGGAACTCGCGCTTGCGTCGTCTTTGTCGACAGGTTCAATCCCGGGCTGATCTGCTTCATGGGCTCGATGTGCGCGGCTCAGGTGTCCTCAGGCGATGAGGGTGCGTACTGGGTTTTTCAGACCTTCTTAGGCATCGGCTGCCCCACTGCGGCATCCCACATCCCCATCGCGTCGGTCACGGCCTTCTCGATGACGGCATGCCGGACACGATCGCGGGCGAGCACAGACAGTCCCTGGAAAAAGCAGTCGAACGCGGTGGACAGCGATGCCGGATCCGTGCTGCTGCGCAGTTCCCCACTCTCAATGCCCCGTACTACGCAGGCGCGGAAGCCGGCGCGCGTGCGACTGCGCACCTCACGAAGCAACTGGGTGACCGCTTCGCTGCCGGTGGAACTGGCTCCGACAACGCCCAGCGCGACCATACAGCCTTTCGGGTGGCCGCTCTCAATCTGCATCCTTGCCGACCGGAGCAGTGCCAGGAACACACCTTCCCGTGGCGGAAGCGACGTGTCATGGAGACTACGGGTCACCTTGCCGTAAATCTCCATGTATCGCTCCAACGCCTCCTTGTACAGCGCCTCCTTGGACTCAAAGGCCGCATAGAAGCTAGGCGCGGAGATGCCCCCGCCGATCGCCGCCTTTAACTGCGACAAAGACGTCGACTCATAGCCATGTTCCCAGAACAGGTGCATCGCCGAAATGATCGCCGCATCACGGTCGAACGCACGTGGCCGACCCCGCTGAACCATGAACATCTCCGTCGTCAAAATATATAGACTAATCGATACACAATCTTTAAACAAGTCGCGACGTACAACCTCCCGCGCATGGCAGCGGGCCGTTCAGGCAGACAGTTGACGCGGCCTTCCAAGTTCCCTTATATTTATACCACTCGGTACGTAAATCATGAGCAGCGCGGGGTCATTACACGAACCCCGCATTTTTTTCACTATTTATATACCACTCGGTACGGAATAACCCATGTCCAAAGAACTTGAAGCACGCCTTGACGCCATCGAAAGCCGCTTCGCCATCGATGCGCTGATCGCCAACTACGCCGAGGCGTTCGACACCATGAACATCGAGCTGCTGGCCACTCTCTGGCATCCCGAATCGCGACTGCTTCTGGGTGCAAACGGCAACTCCGACGGCCTGGAGGCCATCCTGGCGCAAGCACGGATCAACATGAAGCGCATGCCCCACATGCATCATTGGATGGCGAATGCCCTGATCACGGTGGACGGTGACAACGGCCACGGGCTGGTGGCGGCGGACTGTCTTTTTTACGACGTCGATCAGGGCACGCTTCAAGTGAGCGGCCAATACCGCGACCTCTATCAGCGACGCGAAGGCCGTTGGGCATTCCTGGAGCGCACCTTCACCATGCACTACGCTACGCCGCTCCAAAACTGGCACCCCATCACGGGAACAGAACGTTTCGGCCGCCCGGCCTGAGGCGGCCCCCGGACGCCTAAATCTATGCATACGACAACCTCTTCCACGCGTCGATGGTCGGCGTTCGCGGTGTTGCTGGTGGGAGCATTTCTGCCTCCGCTGGACTTCTTCATCGTGAACGTCGCCCTGCCATCCATCCAAAGCACCCTCCACACGAGCGCCGCAGAGCTGCAACTCGTCATTTCCGGATACGCCGCGGCTTACGCGGTCTTCCTTATCACAGGAGGACGGCTAGGCGATCTCTTCGGCCGGCGGAGGATCTTCCTTATCGGCGTCACGGGCTTCGGACTGACATCGGTGATCTGCGGCCTCGCATCGTCACCCGCCATGCTGATACTCGGGCGTGTGCTGCAGGGCCTGAGCGCCGCCGCCATGGCGCCGCAAGGACTGGCCTCCATTCACGCCCTGTTCCCTGAGAAGGAGCGCGCGCGTGCTTTGGGCCTCTACGGCGCCGCGGTGGGACTGGCCGCTGTAGCTGCACAGGCGCTCGGCGGTGCGTTGATCTCTGCGGACATCTTTCACCTGGAGTGGCGCGTCGTCTTTCTCATCAACTTGCCCGTCGTCGCCGCCGTCCTGATCTTCGGGCTGCCGTTGCTACCCGACGTCCGCGGTGACAGCCCGGCACCTGTAGACCGCATCGGGGTGCTGCTTTGCGCGCTCACGCTGGGCTTGCTCATCGTGCCCCTGGTCGAAGGGCGGGAGCTGGATTGGCCATGGTGGGCCTGCGCGATGCTGATCGCGTGCCCCGTCGCTGGCGTAGGCTTCTGCCGATATGAGATCGCCTACGCCCGCCGGGGCGGCGTGCCCCTGATCAGCGTGGAGCTGATCCGGAGGCCTGGCCTGATGAGCGGGCTTACGGGCGTCCTCTTCTTCTACGTCGTCTCTGCTTTCTTCCTGACGTTCTCCGTCTACCTCCAGGGGGCGCTTGGCATGAGCCCATTCGAGACAGGGCTGGTTTTCCTGCCGTTCGGGGTCGGCGCCTTCATCGGGCCGCTGACGACGCCGCTCGCCATCCGCCTCTTCGGCGACCGCGTCCCCGCCATCGGCATGATGCTTGAGGTCGCCGGCTGCATACTCCTCGCCGCCCTCGTGGCCGGCGCGCCCGGACAGATGCCTGCTCAGTTTCCGCTGATCGGGGCGGTGGCACTCCTGGGATTCGGTCAGGGCTGGGCGCTGCCAACGCTGGTGCGCTCGGTTATCAATCGCGCACCGACGACCGGTTCCGGGATGATCGCGGGCATCACGAATTCGGCGTTGCAAATCAGCGCAGCACTGGGTGTCGCGGTCATCGGCGGCGTCTTCTTCAGTGTCGCAGGGACTTCACCGGATCCGTCGACCCTGGCCAGGGCACTGGTCGTCGCAATGATGTGCGTCGGCGGCAGTCTGACCGTTTCCGCCGTCCTGTCTATCGTCGCTTCAAGATCGAGCATCCATGCCGCTGCAAGGGCGGCGCCTCGTTGAGTCCAGCCCGCCATCACTGTAGGGATGTCTCGTTCGAAGAGCACGACGGGTCCGGAACAGAAGCGGCTAGTTAGATGGAATGGTCGCCTACCGCCTTAACGTGTTCCGGATTCGCGTCATGCAGATCAATCAGCTTCGTGGATTACTCTACGAATTCGGCATCGTACTGCCGCAAGGCCGTCGCCCTTCGATTGAAGCTGCAAAGCCGCGCTTGCGTCACTGGATGATCAGCTTCCTGCGAAGCTGACCGACAGTCTGCAAGATCAACTCTCGCGACTTCGCACGCTCGACGAGCAGATCGAACGGCTCGAACGTCGCATTCGGGATTGGCGGCACAACGACGAGGCTTGTCGCCGCATTTCCGACCGGATCGAAAAGTTCAGTCTCGACGAGATCCGTCGCTCGAGCGTCGACAAGTCGCTGCTTGTAGCCGGGATGGTTCGCAGATTCTTTGCTTCCGCCGGGCCGCACCGGGCGTCCGAGCGCAGCAAGGCAAGCGCTTCCGCGCGATCCCGCGTGGTTTGTGCGTAATCGCTTACCGGCACGTCCGAACGGAACACCACTATCTCGCTAGCTTCGAATGGGTCGTATCGACCTTCTCAGTCATTCAATACCGGGCCGTAGAAATGTCTGCTTCTGAAGCAAGACGGCCTACTCAAATAAGCAACGTTAATCAAGCTGCGTTCGGGCCCGCTTCGACTTCTTGTTGGACTGCTTCCTGTGTCCTGCTCACACTCATGCTTCACGGTCGATCTGCGACAGGTCGAGACCCTTGGTCTCACGGGCGAAGCGCAAGATCACCATTCCAGCCAAAGCGGCGAAGATGGTGAACATGATGATCCCGAGCGCCATGGAAAAAGACAGGCGATTGATCGTGGATAGCACGATGAACGGGGCCGGGCCGCCCCCAATCACACCGAAGTTGTAGAGAAAGCCCACTCCGGATGCACGGACATCGCGCGGAAGATTCTCAGTGAGAATGGTGCCCCAGATGCCGGACGATCCGACCAGGAAAAAACCGCTGAGGAACGAGAAAACCAGCGCGATGGCCGGACTGTGCGCGCTCAGAACGACACCCGTCACGCAGGCGGATCCGACGCCGATCATGAGTGAGATCGCAAGGCGTCGCCCCAGTCGTTCGGCGATGAAGCCAGACGCCACGAAGCCGAAAATCTGCCCCGTTGCCGAAGCCATTGCGATCGCGCTGACGACCGATGCGGGCAAGTCGAGCGTCTTGAGGTAAGTCGGCAGGAGTGCCTGAAACGGCCAGGAGCCGAAGCAGAGCACGAACATCAGCATCGACAGATAGGCGACGCGGCCCGGATAGCGCTTGAATAGCCGGCGAACCGGATGATTCGAAGCATTCGTGTTCGATGAAGCCCGGCCTTCCTTCCAGGCAGCCGACTCGGGCACAAAAAAGATAATGAACAGCGCAAGCAGGAGCGCCGGAGGCAAACCTACAAAGAACATTCCGCGCCAACCGAAGCTCGGGTAGATGAATTCATAGGCGAGCGCCGCGCCGATTGCACCGACGCCCCAGCCGGTGTCGAGAATCCCGATGCCGATCGCTCGATGTCGTTCCGGCCACGATTCCGCGACCATGGCGGCGCCGAGCGAAAATCCCGGCGCCATGCCAAAGCCGAGCAAGAGACGAAACACGGCCAAGGAAAGAAAATTCCAGGATAAGCCGGTAGCGACCGCCCCGGCTGTGAACCACGTCAACGTAATGAGCAGCGGTATCTTGCGTCCGATTCTGTCGCTCAGTCCGCCGAATGCAAGGCCGCCGATCCAGCGAACGCCGTACGTCGCGAGGAGCAGCAAGGATGCCGTATCGAGCGCCACACCGAATGTGCGTGCAATATCACCGAGAACGAACGTGATCGCCAAAAAATCCAGCGCGTCGTTCACCCAGACGCCCCACGCCGCCACGAGCACTCGCCATTGTGATGCCGTGATGTCTCGATACCACGGCCCAGTGGAGTCGGAGGATCTGACAACTTCAGAATGCATGTTCTCTACCTTTACCAGATTCAGCAGAAATGTAACCGGTATCATTTCACGACACAATACGAAGCGTCTGCTCTCAGGGAATCTCCCTACCCCGCCGCTTCTTTATCACTACCTGAGCAACATTAGAGTAACGTCTTATTCAGTTTCATCCTGAAACCGCATACACAAGGGGCTTCTATGAATGAAGATGCACACGCACCTGCCGAAAAGCGGACCCTCGACACACTAGCCGCGATCGGCTGCTCGAAGGTGGTAGCCGGAATGTGGCGCGTGCGCGAGTGGAACATCTCCGCCGCAGAGCTCAATCGCTACGTGCAGGAAAGCATGGCGTTGGGCGTCACGACGTTCGATCACGCCGACATCTACGGCGGCGGCGAGGTCGAAGCGCTTTTCGGCGATGCGCTGACTCAGACGCCGTCGTTACGCGACAGGATGCAGATCGTCAGCAAAGCGGGAATCAGGCCGCGCGGTTCATCTGCGGGTGCCGTCGGAGTCAAACACTACGATACGAGTCGCGCCTATCTGCAAGCGGCCGTCGAGCGCTCATTGCAGCGTCTGAAGACGGATCATCTCGATCTGTTTCTCATTCATCGCCCGGATTATCTGGCGGACAACGACGAGATCGCCGACGCCGCAGAAAGCCTGATACGGCAGGGCAAAATTCGCGCGTTCGGCGTTTCCAATTTTACGACGCGACAGTTCGATTCCCTTCGCGCCAAAGTCGCGCTCGCGACCAACCAGATCGAGTTCTCCCCTTTTGAACTTCAGGCACTGGACGATGATGTTTTCACCGCGCTGTCGTCGGCAGCGGTGTCGCCGATGATCTGGTCTGCTCTCGGAGGCGGACGTCTCTTCTCCGAGACCGACGAACTCGCGCTCCTGCTTCGCCGCGAGTTAATTACGCTGGCAGAAAAATATAATGCATCGTCTCTGGTTTCGATCGTCTACGCGTGGATCTTCACGCTTCCCTGTGCGCCCTACCTGCTCGTGGGTAGCCGGCGCGTGGAGTCGTTGCAGCAGGCGCTTGAGGGTCTTCGCATCAGGTTGAGTCGCGAAGACTGGTACGCAATCCTCGAAGCCGCGCGCGGGAAACCTGTTCCATAAGACATCGGTGCGCGGTGTGCCTGGTCGTTAGAAAGCGGTTACACGCCTGACAAGTCACCAGCGCCTTGCCGAATCTCATATCGTTGAAAAATCATCGTGTCCGAGATTACCCTGATGGAGCGCCTTCAACAGCGAGAGCACAATGATACCGGTTACATTGTATTGGGCGAGTGCGCCCTGCCTTTAGCCGGAACCGAGAAACGCGATGCAACGAATCACCCCTGACGAAGCCGCGAGCCTGGTGCATACGGGCGACACCCTCCTGATCAGCGGATCGGGCGCAGGGCATGCCGTACCCGAGACATTGCTCGCGGCAGTCGGACAGCGATTCCGGAACGAACAACAGCCGCGCGACCTGACATCGATCAGCGTAGTAGGAATCGGAGACCGCATCTCGCTGGGCGCCGATCATCTCGCACAGGTCGGGCTGATCAAGCGCGCCATATCGGGCGCGCTCATCGATTCGCCAGGCCTGCTGAAGATGGCTGCAAGCGATCTGATCGAGGCCTACACGCTGCCGCAGGGCGTCCTCTCGCAGCTCATGCGCGAAATGGCCGGGGGACGGCCTGGATTGATCACGAAGACGGGCTTGCATACCTTCATCGATCCTCGCCAGCGAGGTGGCCGGCAAAGTCCGAGGACTGAAGAGCAACTCGTCGAACTCATTCACCTCGACGGCGAAGAGTGGCTTCGCTTCAAACCGCTTCACATCGATGTTGCGTTTCTCCGTGGCACGACAGCCGACGAGGACGGCAATATCACCATGGAACAGGAGGCCGTGCTGGGCGAAATGCTCGCCATGGCACAGGCAACACGCCGTGCCGGAGGCGTGGTCGTCGTGCAGGTCAAACGAATGGCGCGCACCGGCACGTTGCCGCCCAAACAAATCAGGATCCCGGGCATTCTGGTGGATTTCGTCGTGGTCGAGGCGGAACAGCGGCAGACCTACGCCACCTACTACGATCCGAGTTATTCGGGCGAATTGCGCGTGCCGGTTGCCGAGATCAGGCCGATTGCGTTCGGCCCGCGCAAAGTGATCGTGAGACGGGCGGCGATGGAACTGTATCCGTCCGCTATCTGCAATCTCGGCGCCGGAATCTCGACGGGCTTATCGACCGTCGCGGCGGAAGAAGGATTGCTCGATGCCGTCGTGCTGACGAATGAACAAGGGCTGATTGGAGGCGCGCCCATCACGGGCCGTGACTCGGGCGGCGCGCAGAACTTCGCCGCCATGATCGAGCAGACCTCACAGTTCGATTTCTACGATGGCGGTGGCCTCGACCTCGCCTTTCTCTCCTTTGCGGAAGTCGACGCGCAAGGCAACGTCAATATCAGCCGCTTCGGCGACAAGATCGTCGGGGTTGGAGGCTTCGTCAATATCAGTCAAAACGCGAAACGCGTGATTTTCAGCGGCACCTTCACCGCTGGCGGTCTGGACGTGCAATGGATGCATGGCCGCGCGACTGTCGTTCGTGAAGGACAGCACCGCAAGTTCGTCAGCGCGCTCGAGCAAATTTCCTATAGCGCTGCATTCGCAAGACAGCGCGGAAACTCCGCTTTGTTCGTGACGGAGCGGGCCGTGTTCCGGGCTGGAGAG
>Ga0160471_100621_pt1 | contig 9101 bp, 9 predicted proteins | sample HID1973K_E11MG_FD_108268 | JGI IMG/M metagenome (GOLD analysis project Ga0160471, IMG submission 108268) | Enriched mosquito-associated microbial communities from UW Madison campus, WI, USA - HID1973K_E11 MG | ecosystem: Host-associated > Arthropoda: Insects > Digestive system > Unclassified ... | reverse complement strand
GCCATCGCCATCGTCTACCAGCCGCATTTCGCCCGCCTGACCCGCGCCGCCGTGATGAGCGAGAAGGGCCGCGAATATGTCACCGCCGCCAAGGTCGCCGGAGCCGGCAACCTGCGGCTGATGTTCAAGACCATACTGCCGAACTGCCTTGCTCCGCTGATCGTGCAGGCGACGCTGAGCTTCTCCTCGGCCGTGCTCGACTCGGCGGCGCTCGGCTTCCTCGGCATGGGGGCGCAGCCTCCGGCCTCGGAATGGGGCACCATGCTTGCCGAGGCGCGCGAGTTCATCCTGCGCGCGTGGTGGGTCGTGACCCTGCCGGGCCTTGCCATTCTGGTCTCGGTCCTCGCGATCAACCTGATGGGCGACGGGCTGCGCGACGCGCTCGACCCGAAACTGAAGCGGAGCTGAGCCATGGCATTGCTGAACATCCGCAACCTGACCGTCAGCTTCGCGACCTCGACCGGCGGCTTCAAGGCCGTCGACGGCATCGACGTTCGCGTCGACAAGGGCGAGGTGCTGGCGATCGTCGGCGAATCCGGCTCGGGCAAGTCGGTCTCGATGCTGGCGGCGATGGGCCTGTTGCCCGACACCGCCACCGTCACTGCCGACGAGATGACCTTCGACGGCCAGGACCTGCTGAAGATGACGCCCGCGCAGCGGCGCAAGATCATCGGACGCGAGATCACCATGATCTTTCAGGAGCCGATCGCCTCGCTGAACCCGTCCTTCACCACCGGCTACCAGATCGAGGAAGTGCTGCGCTTCAACGCGGGCATGTCCCGCCGCGCCGCACGCGCACGCGCGCTTGAGCTTTACCGTCAGGTCGGCATCCCCGACCCCGAGGAAAAGCTGAAATCCTATCCGCACCAGATGTCGGGCGGCCAGTGCCAGCGCGTGATGATCGCCATGGCTATCGCCACCGGCCCGCGCCTGCTGATTGCGGACGAGCCGACGACGGCACTGGACGTGACGATCCAGAAGCAGATCCTCGACCTCCTGATGGAGTTGCAGGAGCAGACCGGCATGGCGCTGATCCTGATCACCCATGACATGGGCGTCGTGGCGGAGACCGCCGACCGCGTTCAGGTCCAGTACAAGGGCAGGAAGATGGAGGAAGCCGACGTGCTTTCGCTGTTCGAGCATCCTGCGCATCCCTATACCCGCGCGCTGCTCTCCGCCCTGCCGGAGAACGCGACGGGCGACCGCCTGCCCACCGTCGGCAGCTTCCTTGAAAGCGAGGTGCCGCAATGAGCGTCGTTGTCGAAGGCAAGGACATCATCCGCGACTATCACGTCCCCGGCTCGCTCCTGCGCGCCTCCAAACTGGTGCGTGCGGTCAAGGGGATCAGCTTCTCGGTCGAACGCGGCAAGACGCTGGCGATCGTCGGCGAATCCGGTTCGGGCAAGTCGACGCTCGCGCGGATCATCGCGCTGATCGACGAGGCCTCCGGGGGCGAGCTCAGGATCGAGGGCAAGCCCATCGACATCGCCCGGCAGAAGCCCACGCGAGAGATGCGCTCCAAGGTGCAGATGGTGTTCCAGAATCCCTATGGCAGCCTCAACCCGCGCCAGAAGATCGGCGACGTGCTGATGGAGCCCTTGCTTCTGAACACCGACACCCCTGCCGCCGAACGCCGCGAACGCGCGCGCGAGATGTTGGTCAAGGTCGGCTTGCCGGCCGAGCATTTCAACCGCTATCCGCATATGTTCTCGGGCGGGCAGCGCCAGCGTATCGCGATCGCGCGCGCCCTGATGCTGAAGCCCACGCTCTTGGTGCTGGACGAGCCGGTCTCGGCGCTGGACCTGTCGGTGCAGGCGCAAGTGCTGAACCTGCTGGCGGATTTGCAGGCCGAGTTCGACCTCGCCTATGTCTTCATCAGCCACGACCTCTCGGTGGTGCGATACATCGCCGACGATGTTCTGGTGATGAACAAGGGCGAGGCGGTCGAGCAAGGCTCGCGCGAGGAGGTCTTCGCTAACCCGAAGCACCCCTATACGCGCGAGCTGTTCGCGGCAACGCCCGTCACCGATATCGAGGCCATCCGCCAGCGCGTCGCCCGGCGCCGCGCCCGGCATGTCGCACCGGCCTGAATTCTTCGTTCGGCAAATACTCTCGGGGGGTCCGGGGGGCGAAGCGCCCCCGGTCCTACCCCTCCAGATCGCGATATTCGTGCCATTCCCCGCGCCAGTCGCGGATCCGCCATTGCCCCGATCCGCCCTCCTCCACCTGTCCCGCCCCGAGCGCCACCTTGCCATGCCCGCCCGGCAGGTCCAGCACATAGGTCGGCAGGCAGGTCCCCGAGATCCGGCCACGCAAAGCCGCCATGATCGCCTGCCCCTCGGCGATGGTGGTGCGGAAATGGCTGGTCCCCCGCGCCAGATCGCAATGATGCAGGTAATAGGGCTTCACCCGGTTGCGGATCAGTGCCCGGAACAGCTCGGTCAGGGTCTCGGGATCGGCATTGACGCCTTTCAGCAGCACGGTTTGCGACAAAAGCGGGATGCCCGCGCCTGAGAGCCGGGCAAGTGCCGCACAGGCATCGGGCGTCAGTTCCTGCGCGTGATTGGTGTGCAGCACCACCCAGACCGCCAGACGCTGGAGCGTCAGCGCCTGCAGCATGGCCGCGTCGATGCGGTGGGGGGCGACGACCGGGATGCGGGTGTGAAACCGGACCACGTCCAGATGCGCAATCGCCTCCAGCCGCGCCATCAGGTCCGCGATGCGTCGTGCGGAGAGAACCATCGGGTCGCCGCCGGTCAGGATGACCTCGTGGATGGCCGGGGTCTGCGCGATATAGTCAAGCGCCGCCGTGAGGTCGCGCTCGGGCAGGGTGCCTTCCTCGCCCACCACCTCGCGCCGGAAGCAGAAGCGGCAATAGACTTCGCAGGTGCGGGTGATATGCAGGATGACCCGGTCGGGATAGCGATGCGTCAGCCCCGGCGTCGGGCTGAACTCCTCATCGCTGATCGGATCGGCGAGTTCATCCGGATGGACCGTCAGCTCGCGGATGTCAGGCACGAATTGCGCCGCCACCGGGTCCGCGACCGTCCCATCCATCGCGTCCTGCATCGCGGGGGTGATGCGGATCCGAAACTCGCGCGCCACCTCCTCCAGCCCCGGCGCCTGATCGGGCGGGGCGAGGCCGACTTCGACAAGGGCAGGAACGGTCGTCACGGGACGGGTGGAGGGCAGGGACACAAGCTTCATCGCTTCGCTTCGGGAAAGGACGCATATGCGCCCCAAGGGCAAAGATTGCAATGGCGTCCCCCGCTACAATGTATACATTACCACACGGGCGGAGGATGCCCATGCATCAAGGAGGCAGCATCGTGAGCGTTCACCTGTTCGATCTTTCCGGCCGGACGGCCCTTGTCACCGGCTCATCCCGTGGCCTTGGCCGCGCCATGGCCGAGGGGCTGGCCGCCGCCGGGGCGCGCGTCATCCTGAACGGCGTCAACGCGGCGCGGGTGGACGAAGCGGTGGCCGAGATGCGGCAGGCCGGTCACGACGTCCTGCCGATGGTCTTCGACGTCACGGACGAGGCCAGCGTGATCGCGGCCTTCGAGGGCATGGATCGCGACGGGATCGCCGTCGATATTCTGGTCAACAATGCCGGGATCCAGTTCCGCCGCCCGATGCTGGAGCTTGAGACCGCCGACTGGCAGCGCGTCATCGACACCAACCTGACCTCGGCCTTCGTGGTGGGGCGCGAGGCGGCGAAGCGCATGGCGGCGCGCGGCTATGGCAAGGTCATCAATATCGGCTCGCTGACCTCCGACCTCGCCCGCGCGGGCATCGCGCCCTATACCGTCGCCAAGGGTGGCATCAAGATGCTGACCAAGGCGATGGCCGCCGAATGGGGCGCGCTTGGCATCCAGACCAATGCGATCGGGCCGGGCTACATGGTCACCGACATGAACGAGGCGCTGATCTCCAACCCCGATTTCGACGCATGGGTGAAGGGGCGCGTTCCGATGCGCCGCTGGGGCCAGCCCGAGGAGCTTGCCGGCATCGCGATCTTCCTTGCCTCGAACGCATCGAACTATGTCTCGGGGCAGCTCATCCATGCCGATGGCGGGATGATCTCGGTCCTCTAGGGACGGCAAGGCCGGGCACGGTCAGGCGCCCGGCGGTTTCATCGGCCTGCCTGCCGCGCTCAGATGAAATCGAACACGTCCGAAAGCAGGACGGTATCGCTGCCGCCGGCAAAGGTCAGCAGCGTGCCGCCCGCAACTTCGCGCGCCGAGAAGCTGCGCCCACCATGGCTGAGGACATCGAGGCCGGTGTCGAAGCCATAGACCGTATCCTGCCCATCCCCGGCGCGCAGCACGATCACGTCGCGGTCGCCGTCGCCGGCATTGCCTTCGCCGATCCACAACTGGTCACGCCCCACGCCGCCGGTGATGGTGTCCTTGCCCTCGTCGGCGACCAGCGTGTCATTGCCACGGCTGCCGGTCAGCACGTCATGCCCCCAGCGGGTGTTGAAGTTGAACCCGGCCTGGTTCGCCGCGACCGTCGCGGCCGAGGCGTTGACATTGTCGTTGCCGGCATGGGTCCAGCCCAGTTCGAACTCGAAGAAGTGCAGGTTCGAGGCACCGCCGATACTGGTGCTCGCCCGTCCGGCAAAGCCGCCCTCGCTGTCGATCTGGTCGATCGTCACCGAGACGCCGTTGATCCCGGTCGCGCCATTCTGGGAGGTGATATCGCCCTGCTTGATCCAGATATTGATGAGGTCGTTGCCAGTGCCGCCATAGATCGTGTCATTGCCGGGCCGATGGTTGGCATCGCCATTGCCCCAGCGGATGTTCTCGCCACCGGGGCCGCCATAGATCAGGTCGTTTCCGGTGCTGGACTGGATGAAGTCGTCACCCGCGCCGGCCCGGATCGTGTCTTTCCCCGCGCCGCCGTCGATGATGTCATCGAAGGCCGAGGCGGTGATGTTGTCATTGCCGCCGCGCGTGATGATGGTCAGGCCGTGACCTGGCGTGCCGTCATGCGCGGCATTCAGCTTGGCGTTGCTGGCATTGACCACGTCATTGCCCTCGGTGCCCCAGACGCGCTCGATCCCCGTGAAGGTCACGGTGTTGTTGCCGATCTTGGCGGTTCCGGCCTCGGTCGTGCGGAAGGTGATGGTCGCGCCTTGTGTGCCTTCAAGCACCAGCCGGTCACCGCCCGGATTGTTGGGCGTATAGGGGTTGGTGTCGTATTTGTCGTTGGTGTCGCCGCCATGGATGGTGTCGTTGCCGATCCCACCTTGCCAATAGAACACATCGGCGCCACCGAGGCCCGAGAGCACATCGCTCGCCGCCGTGCCGCGGATTGTGTTGTCCGTATTCGATCCGTTTACGAATGCCATTCTGATCTCCGGCAAAACTGTTGGATGAGAGCCGTTCTGGCGCGAACTAGACAGACAATTGCGTCAAATCACACCAGCTTCGGCAAGTATCCCGGCTCTCAGGCGGATAGCTGCAATTCGGTGTCGGCCTCTCGGCGAATTTACGCTGAATGCGAGGAGCCATACCTCCCGCTGGGATATGTGCTCGGTTCCGCGTCAACTTGGACACGATTATTCCGAAGAGAGTTTTTCCTGTTCATATCGAATGGATTGGCCGCGACCCCCTGAACCGATTCTAATACCTCGCTGCGGGAGAATAGGTCGGGAGTGTTGAGGGTTTGCTACGAAGATGCGACCAGTTCATTTTTCCGGCGGCGAATTGAAAAGGGATGAGATGAAAATAGCGATCGACGGATACTGCTATCACCGCTTCTTCGGAGAGGTCTATCCGCAGCTCGAAACCGAGCCGGAGGCGCCGATGAGCCTTGGGGATTTCGTCGGCCGTGCCGCGGCGCATGGTGTCGAGGGCGTTTCCATCGAATCCTTCATGGTCGGGAACCCCGGACCGGCGGATCTCGACGCGCTGCGCGAGGCGCTGGACGCCGCCTCGCTCGACCGGATGTGGGCCTGGGGCCATCCGAAGGGACTGGGCAGCGGCACCAGTCCCGAGGCGTTGGAGGATCTGTGCCGCCATGCCGATCATGCTGTCTCGGTCGGGGCGCGTGTCATGCGGATCTGCGCCGGTGGGCGCGGAACCCGCACGCTGGAATGGGGCGAGCACAAGTCGCTGCTGCTGCCCCTGCTGCAAAGGGCGGCGGACTACGCGGCCGATCGCGGTCTGGTTCTGGCGGTCGAGAACCATATCGATTTTTCCGCCGAGGAACTGGTCGAACTGATAGAAAGCGCGGCCCATCCGGCTTTGGGCGTCTGTCTGGACACCGCGAACAATCTGCGGATGTTCGAGGATCCCGATGCCGTCATCGAGGCGCTGGCGCCTTATGCGCGGGCCGTGCATCTCAAGGACATCACTGCCCATCGCGGCAGCCCGCGCAGCTTCGGCTTCTGGCCGAGCGTGGCGACGGGCAGCGGCCTGATCGACATTCCCTTCGCGATCGAGCGGCTGAAGGCGGCGGGGTTCGATGGCCTGCTGGCCATCGAGTTCGATTACCTGCACCCAAGATATTCCGGCGTCGACGCGGCCATGGCGGAAAGCGTCGCCTATCTCCGCAGGCTTCTGGGCCGCGACGAATGAAAGCGGCCGCGCCCCCTACAACATGCTGCGCCGCACGGTCAGGTCCGAGCGTTCATAGACGGCTGGCAGCAGGTCCAGACCCAGGCCCGGCCCCTCCATCGGCAGGATGAAGCCGTCCTTGATGACGGGGACGTTGTCGACCAGCTCTCTATACCAGCCGGTATAGAAGGCGCGCACCGATTCCTGGATCAGCGTGTTCGGCTGGCTGAACGAGGCGTGGATCGCGGCCGCAAAACCCACCGGCCCGATGCAGTCATGCGGCGCGAAGGGGCGGTGATAGGTATCCGCCAGCGCCGCGATCTTGCGCCCCTCGGTCAGGCCGCCGGTCCAGCACAGGTCGGCCATGACGATATGCATGGCGTCGCGGTCCAGCATGTCCTTGTAGGGAAAGCGCGAGCCCAGCGTCTCGCTGGCGCAGACCGACACCGTGGTCGAGCGCGCATATTCGGCGAGCGCCTGTGGCGAGTTCATGCGGATCGGGTCCTCATACCAGGTCGGCTGATAGGGCTCCAGCGCGCGGGCGATCCTGATCGCGGTCGGCAGGTTCCAGAGCGAATGGAACTCGACCATGATCTCCATCTTATCGCCGACCGCCTTGCGGATCTTTTCAAAGGGTTCGATCGCCTTCTTCATCTGCTCGGCGGTGATGTGGAGGCCGTTGTTCTCGATCGCGGCGGGATCGAAGGGCCAGATCTTCATCGCGGTGATGCCGCTTTCCAGCAGGCTCTCGGCGACCGCGTCGGCGCGGTTCATGAAGCCGTCCAGATCCTCGTAAGGCCCGCTCGCCTCGCCCAGATTCCAGGTCGAGACCGGCTTGATGTTCTGCGAGCGGACATATCTGTAACCCGCGCAGGTGTTGTAGGTTCGCTGCCGGTCGCGGCAGAGGCCGCCCAGCATTTGATGCACAGGCTGGTTGCAGACCTTGCCGAACAGATCCCACAGCGCGATGTCGATGGCCGAGGCGGCGCGCGATTCAGCGCCGGTCGAGGATTGCGCCATCGGCAGGTTGGTCATTTCGCGATGCAGCGCCTCGATATGCAGGGGGTTCTTGCCCAGCAGCCGCATCGCCAGCGTGTCGTGGATATGCGCCTCGACCGCGCCGGCGCCATAGAAGGTCTCGCCCAGACCGATGAGGCCGGCATCCGTATGAACGCCGACACCTTGCTGGCCATCGTGCCGCGCCACGGGTTGCAGGTCGCGCCGATAGATCTGGCCCGCGAGCGGATGCTGCTGCACTTGTGCCGCGACATCGAGCGTTTTGTCGTCAGGCTGGCCATCGAACGCGCGAGCCAGCCGCATCGCAACCAGATGCTGCATCTCGCGCGCGTGCTGAAGGACAGGCGCGAGACGCTGACGCTGGATGAGTTCAACCAGTTGGATCGCCGGATCGACCAGATCCTGCTTGCGGCAGCGAATGAGCCCTTTCTGGAGCATACGCTGCGCCCGCTGCACACGATCTTCCGCCGCATCGGCTTCATCCATCACACGCAGTCATCGGGGCGCGTCGACTTTTCGCGCACCGTCGATTGCCATCTGGCGGTGCTGGATGCAGTCGCCAATCACCGGGAGGAGGCGGCGATCAAGGCCTCGGACGCGCTGATCGGCTTTGTCGAAACCATGTTCGACGAGTTGGAAACCGGCATCGACCCGCGCCTGCTGGACTGCAATATCGAGCCGATTTTCTGAAAGGGGGAAGGCAGGGCGAAAGCGTTCAAGCCTCGCAGCAGAACCTGCTCAACCGTGCAAAACACCAACGATTTCGAGGGGAAAAAGTGGTGCCCGGAGGCGGATTCGAACCACCGACACGCGGATTTTCAATCCGCTGCTCTACCAACTGAGCTATCCGGGCGCCGTTGTCTTTCGCTTTCGGCAGGCGCGTAACTAGGCCAGCCGCGCCGCCATGTCCAGAGCGAAAAGACAGAAATTTCACTCTTCTGTATCAGTCTCTCCGGTGGGCTCGCCAGGGATGCGGTAATCACCCCTCAGCCAGCGCGCGAGGTCGACATCGGCGCAGCGACGCGAGCAGAAGGGGCGGTATTTCTCGACGGCGGGCTTGCCGCAGATCGGGCAGGCCATCAGCGCGGTTCCAGCCCGGCAAGCCGGCGCAGGGGAAGCCGGTCGCGCTTGCGGCTGATCTCGTAAAGTCCCATCGCGGTCCAGCCGATCAGCACGGTCTCGGACGATTCGGACTTGAAGGCCGCGCGCAGGATCTGTTCCAGCGTGCCGCGGTCGCGCTTCGGCATCGGGGCGAAGTCGACCACGATCTGTCCGCCAAGGCCACGCAGGCGAAGCTGCCGCGACAGGTCGCGGGCAAGGGCGATATTGGCCTTGAGACCCGCCGCGGGCGAGGTGTCCGAGCCGGTATTCACGTCGATGGCGACCAGCGCGCGCAGGGCCTCGATTTCGGCCCATGCGCCGCCGCCAAGCTCGACCCGGGACGAGAGCATGGCCTCGACCGCATCGGCCGCGCCGGTTGCCTCGAAGGAGCCGGGTGCGTCCTCGATCGAATCGGGT
>Ga0160471_100618_pt1 | contig 9130 bp, 9 predicted proteins | sample HID1973K_E11MG_FD_108268 | JGI IMG/M metagenome (GOLD analysis project Ga0160471, IMG submission 108268) | Enriched mosquito-associated microbial communities from UW Madison campus, WI, USA - HID1973K_E11 MG | ecosystem: Host-associated > Arthropoda: Insects > Digestive system > Unclassified ... | reverse complement strand
GCCGCCGGTGCAAATATCGTGACCAGCGCCATCAGCAGATGCGCCCCGGCGGAAATCCCCAGCGTCGCAGGTTCTGCCAGCGGGTTGCGCAGGATGACTTGCAGGATCGCACCAGCAAGGCCAAGCCCGGCCCCCGCCATCAGCCCCACCGCGATCCGTGGCAGCATGGTATAATGCAAAAGCATCTCTGCGGTCTGATCCGGGTCCGGGAACAGGATCGAGCCGATGGGCGACCCCTCGGGCAAAAGCCCGGTGATGTTGCGCAGGACCAGCCCCGCCGCCAGCAGGGCAAGAAGCAGCGCCGGAAGGGCCGGATGCTGAAAGCCGCTTTTCACCGACATCAGCGGACCCCTGCCATCAGGGCCAAAGGTGCCAGCCGCGCGAAACGTCGCGCCGATGGCAGGCCACCATAGAAAAGCACTTCGGGCATCAGGCAGATGCGGTTTTCCCGCACGAAGGGCAGGCTGGAGATCACCGGCGCGGCGTGCAGCCGCTCCATTGTCACCACCTGTTCATTGCCGATGCACAGCAGCCGTGCCTCCGGACGGTCGGACAGGCGGTCGACATTGACCGTCGCATGACCAAAGCGCGAGGTGAAGCCTGTCCACGCGTTCTCGATGCCGAAATGATCCAGCACATTCTGGAAGAGGCTGTTCTTGCCGAAAACCAGCATTCGGCGGCCATCCAGAACCGTGGCGACAAATAGCGGGCGGCCATCATAGTCCCGCAGATGCTGACGGCCTTTTGCCAGCTCTGCCTCGAATGCGCCGAGGAAATCGGCACAAGCGGGCAGGGCACCCACCCGTTCAGCCAGCGCCGTCAGAGCCGCGCGTCCGCTGGTGATGTGGTCAGGCTGATCGGGCTGATCGGGTTCAAAGAGAAATGTCGGCGCAATGGTCTCAAGGCGCGGACGCATGGCCACAAGGTCTTCGCCCAGCACCAGCAGATCGGGCTTCATGGCGATCAGCAGTTCCAGATTGGGCTCGGATCGCAGGCCAAGCTCGCGCACCTGCGCAGGGGCCGCCGGGTCGACCACGAGACGGGCGTAACGCTCGACCTCGGGGATGCCGGGCGGGATGAGGCCGAGCGCGAGAAGGTTCTGCGCGCTGGCCCAGTTCAGCGCCACAATCCGCTGATCGGTGACAGATGCGCGCAACCGGCCCGCGGGCAGGGAGGCCGCGAGGCCGAATGCGGCAGCCGCGCCGAGGAAATGTCGGCGCGGCAAGGGAATGCGGTCAGTCAACAAGGTTTACCACTTGTAGGTCAATGTCGCATTCACAGCGCGCCGGTTGCCGTAGAACACCGAGTCCGAATAGAAACCGGGGGTGAAATAGTGTTCATCCGTCAGGTTCGTGCCCGAGATCGCCAGCACCAGATCCTGAAGCTGGGGGTTCTTTGCACCCAGATCATAGGATGCGGCCGCGTCGAGCAGCGTATAGCCGCCCACCTTGGTCTGCTCTCCGGTGCTGGTGTTCATCGGCGCCATCGAGCTTCCGACATAGCGCAGACCGCCGCCGATCCTCAAACCCAGCACGGCTTCTTGCGGGAAGCTATAGTCAACCCAAAGCGAAGCCTGATGACGGACGTCCGCTTCGGGCTCGGCGCGACACTCCTTGCTACAGCAACCGTCGGCGTAGGCGGGGGCAGCCGGCCCTCCCAAGGCAGGCGAGTGCGGCCCATTGCGAACATTGAGCATCGCCTATGCCGCAGAGCGGTATTCGCCGAAGCAGCCATTCAACACATGGCGCAGCATTTCGAGCTGAGGAGTGTCTGCGGTGCGGACAAATCTGCTGCTCGCTGCACGGCGTCGAACGACACGCCGGTCGGAAAAGGGGAACTCTGGCCATCAGCGATTTTCGAAGGACGGACGGCCCTCCCTGGCGTAGAACTGGTCGAATCCCGCATCCAGGAAATACAGCGCATCGTTGACGACTGCCCTGATCTTGCGCAGCGGATGCCGCGCCGAAATGCGCTCCTCGAGATCGACGGAGCCGAACAGCGATCCGTCACATTGTCCGATCCACGCATCGCCACCTCCCCACATTCGCCACCGTGATGCATTTTCCGCGAGGGGCATCGAGGCCGGCTCGCTTTGGGAGCGTCCGCTCGATGGCCCATAGCCCCACCTGGCGAGAAGACCAAACATTGAATTGATCACCACAAAAAAGGTGTTCAAGTCGGAAAGGTCCGTTGATATTTGGTATGCCACCGGTGAGGATTTAGATGCTTCGCTTCTTAGCTATGCGCCAATGCAGCGAAGCCCCGGCTTCCCCAAAGGGAAACGATATCCCGCGTCTGCCAGACGGCAGCGTCGACCTCTCAGCCGTCTAATACCATGAGCTTCTTCGATGATCCCTGGGCAGATCCGACTGATCGAAATGCCTTTAGTTTGAATTTTATTCCGCCGATCACAGTCGCTGCGGTTGCGGCTGACGGTCTTGCACTTCGCGCGCGATTTGGGCGGGGCGGAACGGCGGTCGGAATCGCGCGCGCTGAGGGACTTTCAAGACGCTGCCCTCTTCAAGCGGCTGAAATGCGTGTGATTGCGGGCTGGTTCGCCCGACATTCCAAGGTCCGCCGCGCGGCCGGGTGGTCCGATCCAGAAAAGCCATCGGCTGGCTGGATAGCCTGGCAGTTGTGGGGTGGTGACGCCGGACGCGCCTGGGTCGAGGCGGAGCGGGATCGGTGGCTGTCGCTATGCACAGAATGACCAGCACGACGAGGTGAGGACATAGCTGTCAGAATGGGCAGACGGACTGCGTAGCACCATGAAAAGGTATTCTCGAGGATATTCAGGAACCTCCTGAAATCGATCTCCACCCCACCAACTAGCGCGACCTTTTTGAGATGCAGCCTGCGTCAATCGGAGGCACCCAAAAGGTCGGTCGTCTGTCACCGAACGGCTGCTACGGCCTCGGAACAACACGCTCCGGGCAGCACCCGACACGTTCTGCTGGCTCCGTCGATCTGCCCCCCGCATCCAGTGAGGCCCGGCCCATAACTGCCGGTCGAGCGCCGCCGATGCTGCGCTGCGGCGTTCTCCGAAGCGGACATCGAAAAAGAGCGCGAGGTTTCAAGCTGACGAGAGGCTGCGGTGCGGACGGAGCGGACGGTCATCCCGGGCGATATCAATGCAGGTGAGGACTGAACTGAGCGGCGGTTGAGCCTCCCCAAATTTACCGCTCGGAGGGTTCGACTGCCAGTTACCTTAAAAAACGCCTTGTTTCGAATACGGACGAATGCACCATCTTTGTAATGTCACCGGCGGTCCGACATAAGGAGATTAGGGATGGCTTGGGTCTATCTTTTAGGTACTGGAGTTTTAGAAATCGTCTGGGCGTATTACATGAAAAAGTCGGACGGTTTCACGCGACCCGGCCCGACCGTCATCACCATCGTCGCGATGATCGCAAGCTTCGCGCTGCTGTCGGTCGCAATGAAGTCGCTTCCCCTTGGCACGGCCTATACCATCTGGACGGGCATTGGAGCGGTCGGCGCCTTCTTCCTCGGGGTCGCCGTGCTGGGCGAGGACGTCACGCCCGCGCGGCTCATCGCCGCGTTGCTGATCGTCAGCGGCATCATCACGATGAAGATGGCCAGCAAGTCCTGATGCGCCAAGGACAGGACGGACGGCATCTGCCTGTTCTCAATGCCCCGTCAGCACGAGGGTCCGCACCGGCAGCAACAGCGCGGTGATCCGCAAAAGCGCGGCCTTCACCACGGCGACCGTATCCACCATTTGCAAATACAGCCAGCGGCTGGCTCCAATGTCATCGGCCTCAAGCTCGTGATGATGGTCGCTATAGGCATGGACGATGCAGTTTGCGCCGGGCGGAACCCCGTCCAGCCCGCCCTTGTAGACCGGCAGAAGATAGGCGGTGATCGTGCCTGGGCGCCCGCTCTGGGCAATGTCCACAAGTTGCTCGCCTTGCCTGATCTGGCCCGAGGGGATGACGTCCTGCACCTCGGCAACGGCGAGCGCAATGATCGAGAAAGACTTTCCGATGCAGGTGGCTTCGGCGAACATGCCCGGCTTCAGAACCTGCGACTGGATCTGGTCGAAACCCGCGACGATGGCCTGACGTCCCGCATCCGAGGGCACGAGGACGCCCGCCGGTCGCAGCATCGGGTTGACGATATCGCCCGGCCTCAGCGCGAATTGCTGGACCCTGCCCGAGACACCCGCCCGGATCACGGTCTTGCCAAGCTCGATCTCTGCCTCGGCCAATGCGGCCTCCGCTCGGGATTTCTGCGCCGGAAGCAGGATCGCCACACGGGTCTGCAGCGTGGCCTTATTGGCGATCGCGGCTTCGAGCGCGCCCTCGCGCCCCTCGACCGTCAGTCTGAGCCGTTCGATTTCGCGCACGGCCACCGCGTTCGCGCTGCGGCTTGCAAGCCCCTCCTTGGTGGTCAGGTCTGCGATGGCCTCGCGATAGGCGCTTTCCGCCTGCCGTATCAGGCCATCCGACGCCGCGAGTTCGGCTTGCGCGACCTGCGTCGCGGCATCGACCTCGGTCACCGCGCGGCGATTTGCCGCCAGCCCCGCCTGTTGCAATGCGTCGTCCAGTCGGAACAGCGGCTGCCCGGCCTCAACCTCGTCGTTCAGGCCGACAAGGACTTCGGCGACGCGGCCGCTCGTCTCGGGCAGCTCGGAAGACAGAAGGCTCATGCCCGGCTGTTCTACGCGTTCGATCTTGAGAAGGCCGCCATCGCCCGGGTCTTCGAGGCGACCTGGCAGAGGTGCCGCGTTCACTGGATGCGCAACGCCCTGGCGTATGTCTCGCGGGGCCGGCACACCGTCGTCGTCGCGATCCGGCAGGCCTTTGACCAGCCCGACCGCGCCAATGCCGGCGAGACATGGCGCAAGGTGGCCGAACAGTTGCGCCCGAGATGGCCAAAGCTGGCCGATCTGATGGACGACAGCGAGCATGATGTGCTGGCCTACATGTCCTTTCCTCGCCTGCACCGCACCAAGCTGCACAGCACGAACCCGATCGAACGCCTGAACAAGGAGGTGAAGCGCCGCGCCGATGTCGTCGGCATCTTCCCCAACGAGGCATCCATCATGCGTCTGATCGGCGCCGTGCTGTTCGAGCAGAACGACGAATGGCAGACCGCAAGCCGCTACATGTTGGTCGAGGCTTTCGCCCAGATCGACACCGAGGAGATCGACCCCATTCTCAGCATCACAACGAAAGCCGCCTGATTATGCCCTCAGGCCATCCGGAAAATTACACCACCTTGACGAACGTGACCCCGTTCGCTCAGCCCCTGACCATACTTCAATCGTAAAACATCGCGTATCAGCCGCATGTTCAGTCGTCCTGTCGGCATTCGGCCCTCTCCCGCATTCAGGAGCGGAACTCTATCCTCTGGGTGTCGACCAAGCCTGCCCGCGATGACGCGAAATCGCTGCCCGCGATCGCGTGAAATCAATGCCCGCCATCACGCGAAACACGCAGCCGACTGTCAGATCTGTGCGTTGAAGGAGCAATGCTGTCCGAACAGTGAAACGCGCAGCCTGCAACGCGGAAAATTCGAGATCGTGCGTGATTTTTTCGGTTCTGCACGGCCTCCGCGTTCAACGAGATTGCCTCGAGGCGGCGCAAGAAGGTTGAAATGCTCTTCGCTCATCTGAAGCGCATCTTGGGCCTTAACCACCTGCGATTGAGAGGGCCGATGGGAGCGAAAGACGAGTTCACACTCGCCGCCATCGCCCAAAACCTCCAGAAAATGACCAAGCTCTGCCCGGCGACCGTGCCTTCGACACCGAGCGGTTGATAAAACCGATCAGGCGGTTGCCGAGCCTGGAAGGACTGCACTGAAAAGTGCGTCAGCCCCAGCCTCCGTTCAAAGCTCGTGCTCGAGTTTTTCAGCAGCATCGGCTCCGAGTAACATGCTGCGGGGCAAAAGAGTGAGCCCTCGGTCGACGGGACCTCCCGACCGCCAAGTAGGGGGCAGGCCGGCCCTTTGCCGCCAGTCGAGCTCAATTCATGCTGCGTGGGCACCTTTCCCGGAGCTGCCGTTCAGGCGGTGCCGCAGCAAAGCACTCGACACACGTTCATATACGCTGGAGAGCATACTGCTCTTCGCCTTCGTCAAGCTACCTCCGATCCGAGACCGCATTCCTCCGCCGGGACACGCGGAGCCTGCTGCCGGATATACGCGCGGCTTGGAAAGCCGGGCGGCTCGCCGTCCTGACCATCGTGACATTCTCGATGATGGCCGACCTTCTTTCCGGATCGGGGATCGCGGCTGGGCTTGCGGCAGGAACATTCGCGGCGATGGGCGAGTGGGCCATTCTGGTGACGCCGCAGATCTCTGCCCTATTCGGTGCGCTTGCCAATACCGGCAGTGCCGCGAATGGCCTCTTCATGGCTTCCCGGATCAGCCCGGCCACCGAGGCGGGGTTATTGTCGTCGCCGTTAATACTTTGCAGCATGCGGCGGCCCTGCCGCTGAACATGGTGGGGCCGGTGCGCATGTCGATTTTCTGCAGCCTGACGGGAACGCCCGGGCGCGAACGTGACACCTGGCGGATCATGCTGCCTTTCGCCCTTGCGGTCGCCGCCATTCTGCTGGCAGCTTCGCTGCTGATCGGCAGCGGCGTGATCTGACCCTGATTGCCTTCATCCTCACAGCTGCAAAGACATCATGACAGTTGCATCCTCTACAAGAATCCCGGCCAGGACCCATCTTGCAGTCTTGGCGATGCTCGGCACCACCCATTTGCTGAATGATCTGATGCAGTCGCTGATCCCGGCGGCCTATCCGATCCTGAAAGAAGCGTATCAACTGGATTTCGTGCAGATCGGCATGATCACCATGACCTTCCAGATCGCGGGCTCGCTGCTGCAACCGGTGATCGGCATGGTGACTGACCGGCACCCTGCACCCTATTCGCCGGTGGTGGGGATGATGTTCACCCTCTCCGGGCTGGTAAGCCTGGCTTTCGCCCAGAGCTATGCGACAATTTTGGTCTCGGTGACGCTGATCGGGATCGGCTCTTCGATTTTTCATCCCGAGGCCACGCGGATGGCCCGCTATGCCGCCGGTGGTCGGCAGGGGTTGGCGCAGGGCATCTTTCAGGTGGGCGGCCAGGCCGGAGGCGCGCTTGGTCCGGTCTTTGCTGCCCTGATCATCGTGCCATTCGGTCAAGGCAGCCTGTCATGGTTCGCGGTGGCCGCGCTGCTGTCCATGGTGCTGCTGATGTGGATCGGCAGCAAGCAGCGCCAGATCAGCGCGGAATTTGTGAGCGCGCGAAAAGCCGCGACAACCGGCACCACCGGGCCGCTGCTGTCACCCGGCACCATCGCGCTTGGCCTGTTCGTGCTGACTTTCCTGATGTTTACCAAGAACGCCTATGGCGAAAGTTTCCGGTCGTTCTACACCTTTTACCTGATGGAGCGGTTCGGCCTGTCGATCCCTTCGGCCCAGATGATGCTGTTCATCTTCCTGCTGGCATCGGCGGCGGGTGCGCTGATCGGCGGTATCGTGGGTGACCGGATCGGCCGCTACCGGATCATCTGGATCTCGGTTCTGGGGCCTTTGCCGCTGACGCTCATGCTGCCCTATGCGGACCTTTTCTGGACCGGAGTTCTGACGGTGATGATCAACCTGATCATGGCCAGCGCCTTCGCCTCGATCCTGATCTATGCGATGGAGATGCTGCCAAACCGCATCGGCCTGATTGGCGGATTGTTTTACGGGTTGAACTTTGGGCTTGGCGGCATCGCGGCGGCGCTGCTTGGCGTGCTGGCCGAAAGCTACAGGGTGGAAACCGTCTATCAGATATGCTCGTTCCTGCCCCTAGCCGGATTGCTGGCCTGGTTCCTGCCAAGGATAGAGGAGACCAAGGGCTGATCCGAAGCGGCTACTGGTGGTTCGAGGTATTGCTGCGGCGCGCGTCGAAGGGGTTACTGTAAACTTACTGACGTGCAATTTCACGGGTCCGATGGCAGCCAATTGCTGGATTTGGATATGCTGATTCCACGTTACAAGGTCGGAGTGTCGGCGAAGGCTCCGAGCAACGTGCTGCGGCATAGCAACCGGCAGGTTTGGCACCTCAGCCGAGCCACTGCTCACGAGGAACGATAGGCCGGCCCATTCGAGCCGATCGGCCGCGACGAATGCTGCACCGTGGCTTACGTCGAAGCCGCCGCTCGGCTGTACGGCAGCAAGACTCTCGACGAGGTCGCAGCGATGCGGGACAGAGGCCCCGCTCGGCCCGCAATCTCATGACATCGCCAACGACCAGCATTCTGATCATGAGTTGCGGATCGATCGAGGTTCAGCCGGTATGGCTGTAAAAGGCCCGTATATCATCGCGCAGCTTATCCAGATCCAGGAAGCGGTCGATACCCCGGAGGAGATGGTCGAACGGGATGCTGTCGTCCGCCGAGTTCGAGCGACGGCAGATGATAAGACGCGAAGGCGCCTAAGATACTTGGGGTTACTCGATGCTATTCTTCGGTCTTATAGCTCCCTTGCCGGTCGTTCATTAAAATAATCAGGATCTGAGGTCAAAATTCTTGCGCAAGAGAATAGCCAATATTCAGCTTCATAAAAAATATGGCGATCATTGGGATTTCACGATACCAAACCTCAGAAATCATCTTAGTCAATATAATTCACGGAGGAGAGTCAAATGCTAATTGAAAGACTTACGAAAGTGACATCTCGCCGTCTCGCATCGATCGACGTCAATGCAACTATAAATACTGTTGCGCATGCACTCAACCGTCCCGGAATTGGGATCGTTATACTTTGCGATCGAAATCAGGAGATTGCGGGGTGTTAAGTAGATCAGATCTCGTTCGCCATCTTGTACTGCGAGAGCCGAGCATGAAGGCTAGAGACCTGATGACCCGGAATACGCTGTCGTGCACTCCGCGAGTCGAACTGATCGTTGTGTGGCAGCGCAGGGTGGATAGCCATGTTCAAAGCATGCCCGTGCTGGATGACCGCCAGAGGCCGTTGGGAGCCTTGGATCTGAGGGACGCACTTAACAGGCTGCTGAAGAACTCTTCTCAAGCTGCGCATCTCGTAGAAATCGTCGATCCTTGGCACAGTCGGCATTCAACAGCGCGACGAGAGCGCCCAAAAACGCGGTACTCAGATACCGACTCGGG
>Ga0160471_100601_pt1 | contig 9380 bp, 10 predicted proteins | sample HID1973K_E11MG_FD_108268 | JGI IMG/M metagenome (GOLD analysis project Ga0160471, IMG submission 108268) | Enriched mosquito-associated microbial communities from UW Madison campus, WI, USA - HID1973K_E11 MG | ecosystem: Host-associated > Arthropoda: Insects > Digestive system > Unclassified ... | reverse complement strand
GAACCGGTCGGCCAGATCCATCAGCCGGATCGCCTTGCGATAGCCTTCGGGCCGGGCCATGCCGAAATTATGCTCAAGCCGGGTGCGGGTGTCATTGCCCTTCTCATGGCCGATCACCACGCAGGGCTGGTCGCGGAAGCGGGCAAGGCCGCCCATCACCGCGTGATCCTCGCCAAAGGCGCGGTCGCCGGCCAGGGGCGTGTATTCCGAGAAGAGCGCCTCGATGTAATTGGTGCAATGCGGCCGCTCCGGGTGGCGGGCAACCAGCGTCTTGCGCCAGGGATCGAGCTGCTTGTAGAGGTCGCGCAAGAGGTCGCTGGCCTTCTCGTCCAACGCGGCGGCTTCCTTCTCGAGATCGACACCCTCGCCCTTGCGCGCCATGGCACGCAATTCCTCGGCCTTGCCTTCCAGATCGGCAAGAGGCTTTTCGAACTCGAGATAGGTCATTCAGGGCTCCGCGTCGTCATCCGGTCGGGTTCGCGTCTATATGCTCGTCAGTCGGCGGGATTGCAACTTGTGCCGTGCCAGCGGGCAAGCGCGTCCTCGTCCGATCCCTTCGCCTCGACCCAGTCGCCCGGTCCGTCGACGGTGATCTCGCGCTTCCAGAAGGGCGCGCGGGATTTCAGCCAGTCCATCAGGTAGTCCGCCGCCTCGAAGGCTGCGGCGCGGTGGCGTGCGGCGGTCGCGACCATCATGATCTGCTCACCCGCCTGCAATCGGCCGTGGCGATGGATGATGCGCCAGTCGGTCAGGCCGAAACGCGCGGCGGCCTCGCGGCCATAGGCCTCCAGCGCCTTTTCGGTCATGCCGGGATAGTGTTCGATCTCCAGCGCGACCAGCCTGCCGCCCTCGTCCCTGACCAGACCGGAAAAGGTGACGATCGCCCCGGCGCCCTGACCAAATCCCGCCATCTCCTGCCCAAGGTCGAAGGCGTCGGTCTGGACCCGCGCCGACATCTCAGCCGCCTGTCATGGGCGGAAAGAACGCGATTTCGCGCGCATTGGCGATCGGGGTGTCCAGATCGGCCAGTTCCTGATCGAGGGCGACGCGCACGGCGGACAGGTCCGACAGTGCCGCGGCGTGCCATTCGTCCTTCGCCGCCAGTTCGGCCACCAGTTCGCGGACGGTTCCGGCCCCGGTCTCGACCCGCTCGCGCGCCTGCCCGACGCGCTCGCGCAGCCAAGCGAAATAAAGGACGTCAACGACCATCGGGTTCCCTCAGATAGGGGCGGGCCTTGTCGAAATAATCCCAGCCGGTGATCGCGGTCAGGATGGCGGCGATCCAGACCAGAGCCAGTCCGGCCTGCGTCGCCAGATCCGACCAGCTATCGGACCAGGGCAGGGAGGGCTGGCCGACCAGCGGCGGATGCCCGACCTCATAATATTTCAGCCCGGTTCCAAGGAACAGGACCGATATGGCGGTCATCTGCGCCGTGGTCTTCCATTTCGCCAGCTTCGTCACCTTCAGCAGGCGGGACTGGTCGCCCAGATATTCCCGCAGCCCCGAGACGAAGACCTCGCGGAAGAGAATCACCGTCGAGGGCAGGATCAGCCATGGGTTCATCCCGGAATAGCCGGTGATGACGACCACCGCGATGATCACCATGGCCTTGTCGGCGATCGGGTCCATCGCGGCGCCGAAGCGGCTTTCCTGTCCCCAGGCGCGGGCAAGATAGCCGTCGAACCAGTCGGTCATCGCGGCCACCAGAAACAGCACCAGCGCCGCGAAATCCGCAAAGGGCCGGCTGAGGAACAAAAACATCAGCGGCACGAGCGGCGCGGCGGCAAGACGCAAGACGGTCAGAAGATTTGGCAAGGTCCAACGCATGGGCGGCAATCTAGGACTTTGACGCGGCGGGGGGAAGAGGGTGCGACCAAAGCCCCTTGTCATCCGCTGGCGTTCTCGGTTAGGAAATTTAAGTGATGTAATAACATTGCAAATTTACGCATGAAAGGAATCGAGGATGCAGGGACATGAAATGCTGCGCGCGGCGACAATCGGGATCGCGCTGCTGATGGCCGGGCCATCACTCGCGCATGACAGCCACAATCACAGCCACGACCATGACACGGCCCACAGCCATGCGAGCGACGCGGCCTCGGCGGTCTACAAGGGCGTCTTCGAGGATGAGCAGGTCAAGGACCGCACCCTCGCCGATTGGCAGGGGGACTGGCAGTCGGTCTATCCACTGCTGATGGATGGCAGCCTCGACGCGGTCATGGCGCACAAGGCCGAACATGGCGACAAAAGCGCCGCAGCCTATCGCGACTATTACCAGACCGGATACCAGACCGATGTGGACAGGATCGAGATCGCCGGTGATGCCGTCACCTTCCATCGCGGAGACGCGGCTCTCAGCGGCAGCTATGCTTCGGACGGCCATGAGATCCTGACTTACGAGGCTGGCAATCGTGGCGTGCGCTATGTCTTCCGCAAGGTCTCGGGCGATGCGGGCGCACCGGCTTTCATCCAGTTCAGCGATCATGCCATCGCGCCGGTCGCGGCGGGACATTTCCATCTTTACTGGGGCGATGACCGTGCCGCGCTGCTGGGCGAGGTCACGAACTGGCCGACCTATTACCCGGCTGCGATGGCGGCGGGTGAGGTCGCGGCCGAGATGATGGCCCACTGAAGGCCACGGAAGGGATGGGGCCTTGCCCTATCCCTTCTGGAAATGGTCCAGAATCTTTTGCGCAAGGGCCGCGCTGATCCCGTCGACCGCCATCAGATCGGCAAGGCCGGCGCGACCGACCGCCTTGGCGCTGCCGAAATGCGCGAGCAATGCGCGCTTGCGGCTGGCGCCCACGCCCGCGATCTCGTCCAGCGGGTTGGCCATGCTGGCCTTGGCCCGTTTCGCGCGGTGGGTGCCGATGGCCCAGCGATGCGCCTCGTCGCGCAGACGCTGGACGAAATAGAGGACCGGGTCGTTCATCCGCAGGGCAAAGGGGCGCTGGCCGAAGCGGTGGAACTCCTCCTTGCCGTGGTCGCGATCCTCGCCCTTGGCGACACCGACCATGGGGATGTCCTCGACCCCCATCTCGGCCATGATCTCATGGACCGCGCTGACCTGCCCCGCGCCGCCATCGATCAGCAGAAGGTCCGGCCAGGCGTCCGAGACCCGGTCGGGATCCTCCTTCAGCAGCCGGGCAAAGCGGCGGGTCAGCACCTCTTTCATCATGCCGAAATCGTCGCCGGGGGTGATCTCGGTGCCCTTGATGTTGAACTTGCGATACTGGCTCTTGATCCAGCCATCCGGCCCGGCCACGACCATGCCGCCGACGGCATTGGTGCCCTGGATATGGCTGTTGTCATAGATCTCGATCCGCTGCGGGGGGCCCGGCAGGTCGAAGGCCTCCGCCAGCCCTTCGAGCAGGCGCAGTTGCGCGGCGCTTTCCGACATCCGCCGGGCTAGGCTTTCGCGCGCGTTCCTCAGCGCATTCTCGACCAGCTCGGCCTTTTCGCCGCGCTGGGGCACGCCTAGCGTGACCTTGCGCCCGGCCTTCTCCGACAGCGCCTCGGTCATCAGGTCGGGATCCTCGATCCCATGCGACAGCAGGATCATGCGCGGCGGGATCTTCCCGTCATAGAATTGCGCCAGAAAGGCCTGCATCACCTCATCGGCGGATTCGACGCCGTTCAGCTTGGGATAGAAGTCGCGATTGCCCCAGCTTTGGTTGGCGCGGATGAAGAAGACCTGAACGCAGGCCTGCCCGCCCTCGATATGCAGGGCGACCACATCCGCCTCGGCCACGCCTTTGGGGTTGATGGCCTGCACGGATTGCACGGCGGTCAGCGCCTTGATCCGGTCGCGCAGCGCGGCGGCGCGTTCATATTCCATCGCTTCCGAGGCCGCGTTCATCTCGGTCGCAAGCTGGGCCTGGATCGCGGTCGACTTGCCCTGCAGGAAAAGCTCGGCATCGGCGACAAGCTCGTTGTAATCCGCCATGTCGATCCGTCCGACACAGGGGGCGCTGCATCGCTTGATCTGGTAAAGCAGGCAGGGCCGCGTCCGGCTGGAGAAGGTCGCATCCGTGCAGGAGCGCAGCAGGAAAACCCGCTGCAACTGGTTCAACGTCCGGTTGACCGCGCCTGCGCTGGCAAAGGGGCCGTAATAGTCGCCCTTTTCCGACTTGGCGCCGCGATGCTTCTTGATCTGGGCGAAGGGGTGCGACTTGGCGACAAGGATGTTCGGGAACGACTTGTCGTCGCGCAAAAGCACGTTGTAGCGCGGCTTCAACTGCTTGATCAGGTTCTGCTCAAGAAGCAGCGCCTCGGTTTCCGTCCGCGTGGTCAGGAACATCATCGAGCAGGTTTCGCGGATCATCCGCGCGATCCGCGCCGAATGCCCCTGTCCGCGCGCATAGCTCGAGACGCGGGCCTTCAGGTTCCGGGCCTTGCCGACATAAAGCACCGCCCCATGCTGGTCGAGCATGCGGTAAACCCCCGGCGAAGCGTCGAGCGTCCTGAGGTAGTCCTGGATCAGCGCCTGCCCGGTGCGGGCGGCCTGATTTGCGGTGGGAGAATCGTTCATCCTGTCAACACAATTGATTCTTGGACCCGGCTGCATGTTCGCGGGACCAAATTCAAGCTGAATCCTGTCCACGGAATCTGTGGATAACTCTGTGAGTCTCCTTGGGAGCAGTATACGTTTGGCAAGCGTTTGTTGGGGATTCCTCGAGTTGCCTAAAAATGCCGCATTTTCTCACAGCATTGATTTCATTGGAAATTATTTATCACCACAACAATCCCATGAATTTGCTGGCAGAATCGTGAAGAAATTGCGAAGGCCTCAAGCAAAGTGGACAAGTTGCCGCAGCTGCGAAGAAGGCCGGATCACTCGGCGATCAGCGTATCGGGCGTCTGCCAGCCAAGATGCTGCCCTCCATCGGCACAGATCAACTGCCCGGTGACGGAATGCGCCTCCAGCAGATAGGCGAGGGCGCGGCGAATCTCGGCAGCATTGGTGCCATGTCCCAGCAAGGTGGCCGCCTGCTGGGCACGGAACTCGGCCTGCGACTGGCGCGCGCCTTGCAGCGCGGGACCGGGGCCGATCGCATTGACCCGGATCGCCGGGGCCAACGCCTGCGCCATGGTCCGCGTCAGCCACCAGAGCCCGGCCTTGGCCAGCGAATAGGTCATGAATTGCGGCGTGGGCTTCAACACGCGCTGGTCCAGCATGTTGACGATCAACCCCTGCGCGCCGCTGTCCCGACCGGCCTGAACCTGCGCCGCGAAGGCTTGCGACAGGATGAAGGGGGCGCGCAGGTTCGAGCCGAGATGCATGTCCCAGCTTTCACGGGTGGCGCTCTCGACCGTGTCCGCCTCGAAGATCGAGGCGTTGTTCACCAGCACCCGGACCGGCCCCATCGCCGCCGTGACCCGGGGAACAAGGCCCTCGACCGCACCGAGGTCGAGCAGGTCGGCGCCAAAGCATTCGGCGCGAACCCCGAAGGCGCGCAGCTCGCGCGCGGTATCCTCGGCCGCCTCCGCCGAATGGTGGAAATGGACGGCGACATCATGGCCGCGCGCGGCCAGTTCCAGCGCCATCTCGCGCCCCAGCCGCCGGGCGGCTCCGGTCACGAGTGCGGTCATTTCCGCGGGATGCCCAGCAACCGCGCGATCAGCCGCCGCACCCCCGGTCCCGCCGCGAGCGCGAGCGCGATGATGATGAGCAGGCAAAGCAGGACGACCTTGATCATCAGCCCCTCGCGTCGAAACGGGCAAAGGCGGCGCGTTCCTCGATCGTGTCGAAGACGTCGCCCGCCGAAATGCCGAAGCGGCGCAGCAGGGGCACGCGCTGGCCATAGGTCTGGAAGCGGACCTTCTCGCCGTAAAGCTCGCGCATCTTCGGGACCAGATGGGCGATCCCGTCGGCGAGGCCAAGCGCCACCGCTTCTTTCCCGGTCCAGATCTCGCCCGTGAACAGGTCGCGATCCTGCGCCAGGCGGTTGCCGCGCCGGCTGACGATCTGCTGCTTGAAGGCCCCGTGGATCGGCTCAAGCAGGCGGTTCAGCCGCTCGATATCCTCGGGCTTTTCGGGCCGGAACGGGTCGAGCATGGATTTCGACTGGCCGGCGGTATGCACGCGCCGTTCGATCCCGTAGCGGCCGATCAGGTCGGCAAAGCCGAACCCGGCCGAGATCACGCCGATCGAGCCAAGGACCGAGCTTTCGTCGACCCAGATGAAATCGGCGGCCGAGGCCAGCCAATAGCCGCCCGAGGCCGCCATATCCTCGACGAAGGCATGGACCGGAACCTCATGCTCCTCCGACAGGCGCCGGATGCGCGCGCCGATCAGGCTGGACTGGACCGGGGAGCCACCGGGAGAGTTCAGCGCGATCGCGACGGCCACCGGCTTGCGGCGTTTGAACGCGCGCTCCAGCAGCGGCGCGAGGGTCGCGTCCGACAGGCCAGCGCCGCCGCGACCGGATGAGCCGATGATACCTTGCAGCCTGAGGACGGCGACGGCGGGAGGGCGGTTGAGAAAGGGAATTTGCATGTGTTCCCAGATAGGAAGCGTTTTCCGCTTAGGCAAGCCGCTCTCCCCTCGCGTCAAGGAAATCGAGGACTTCGGCCCGATCGGGCATCGCATCGCCCGCGCCGGGCCGCGTCACCTGAAGCGCGGCGGCGGCGGCGGCATTGCGCAGCGCGGTCGGCACATCCTCGCCCCGGTCGAGGCCGGCGGCGAACCAGCCGGCGAAGCAATCCCCGGCCCCGGTCGTGTCGATCGCGTCGACCGGATAGGCGGGCTGGCGAACAATGGCGCCGAGCGTCAGGTCGCGGTATTCCGCCCCGGCGCTGCCGCGGGTGATCAGCAGCCCCTCGACCGGCAAGTTCTCCCCCAGCGCGGCGAAGGCTTCGGCCGCCTCGCCTTCGTTCAGGGCAAGGATCGAGACATGGGGCAGGACATCGCGCAGCGCCGCGATATCGAAGGGCGCGCAGGAATAGATCACCCGCGCCCCGGCCTTGCGGGCATGGGCCGCGGCCTCGACCTGCAAGCTGGTTTCATTCTGCAGCATCAGGAGGTCGCCCGGACCGATGGAGGCGAGGTCGCCCATCACCGTCTCGGGCGACAGCGCGCGGTTTGCGCCGCCATGGACGATGATCGAGTTCTCGGCGCTGTCATCGACGAGGATGATGGCATGGCCCGTCACCTGCCCGGCAAGCCGCGCGATGCGGTCGGTGGTGACGCCCGCCGTGGACAACCGGTCCAGAACCCAGTCGTCCCCCGTGCCCATCGCGCCGAGATGCACGACCTCGGCCCCGGCGCGCGCCGCGGCGACCGACTGGTTCGCGCCCTTGCCGCCAATCCCGTGCGAGAGCTGGCGGGAATGGATCGTCTCACCCGAGCGGGGGAGGTTCGCCAGCCGGTAGACATGGTCGATATGGATCGAGCCGAGATTGTAGATGGTCATCGCCGTTCCCCCTTCGCTGGGGTCGTATCTGACCGATGCGCCAAGCGCTTGTCCAGCATCCGAAACGAAAGACGCGCCCCCGAGGGAGGCGCGTCCTGTCGCGAATGAGGGGGGCGTCAGCCCTGCTTGCGGCCCTGCTTGTGGGGCAGCCACAGCTTCTTGTTGGTCGCCCAGAGCAGCCCGGCAAGGACGATCAGGAACAGGACCGAAACCAGCCCGACCTGCTTGCGGGCCATCATCTTCGGCTCGGCCGTCCACATCAGGAAGGCGGCGACGTCGCGGGCCATCTGGTCCACGGTCGCCTCGGTCCCGTCCTCGAAGGTCACCTGACCGTCCGAAAGGGGCGGCGGCATCTTGATCCAGCCGGTCGAGAAGGCGGCGTTGTGATAGAAGGTGCTGCCCGCCTCTTCCTTGGTCTCGCCATTATAGCCGGCGAGGATGGCGTGGATATATTCCGGCCCGCCGGTGCCACGGAACAGCTGCGACATGCCGCTGCCATAGGGGCCGTGGAAGCCCGCGCGCGCCTTGGCCATCAGCGACAGGTCCGGGCCCATGCCCTCGTCGAGGATGGTCGGGAAATGGTCGGTCGGGATGCGCGGACGGTCTTCTCCGGTTTCCGGGTCCGTGATGGTCAGGGTCGCGGCATAGGCGCGGACCTGATCCTCGGGCAGGCCGGGGCCGCCCTCGTCATGCAGGGTGCGCAGCGGGACATAGCGCAGCCCGTGGCAGGCCGAGCAGACCTCGGTATAGACCTGCAGCCCGCGTTGCAGCTGGAACTGGTCGAAGCGGCCGAGCGGTCCCTCGAAGCTGAACGAGATGTCCTCGATATGCGGTGCGACATGGGCTGCGGCCCCGGCAGCCTCGCCATGTTGGCCCTCGGTCGCGGCATGCTCGCCCTCCGGCGCAATCGCGGCAGGGGCCTCGGCGGCGGGCGCTTCGGTTGCGGGGTTTTCCGCGGCCGCGGATTGGGCCTCCGGCTCTGCCGCCGGGGCGGCCTCGGTCGTCGCGGGCGCAGCGGGCTCGGCCGCGGGTGCGGCCTCGGCTTCCGCTTCGGTTGCAGCCTCAGCGGGAGCTTCGGGGGCAGCTTCCGGGGCAGGGGCCGCCTCGGGGGCCGCGGCCTCCGCTGGTGCCGCTGCCTCCGCCTCTGCCCCAGCTTCCTCTGCCGGAGCAGCGGCTTCAGCTTCTGCCGCCGCCGGGGCCTCGGCTTCCGCCGGAGCGTTCGCGGGTTCGGGCTCAGCAGCCGTCTCCGCGGGCGCTTCTGCCTGAGGTTCCGCCTGCGCTTCTGCCGCGGGAGCGGCCTCCGTCGCCGGCTCGGGGGTCGCGGGGGTCTCGGCCGCGGCCGGAGCCGCCGCCTCCGCTGCGGGAGGAGTTGCTACCTCGGGCGTGGCGGCTGGCTCGGTCGCCGGCGCCGGGGTGGTCGTGCTGCCGGTGTGATAGCTTGATCCCAGGGGGGCGCTGGTGCCGGGCGCGGTCGATGCGTCCTGCGCCATGGCGCCGCCCGTCAGGGCAAGGGTCAGAGTCGCAACAGCCGTCAGCGATGCGTTTCGCAAGGTCATATTGCCTCTCCTCACTCGGCAGGATGGGTGTTGTTGGCGCCGTAATGGGCGCTGAAGTCTTCCTCGATGGTCGAGGGCATCGGGTCCGGCTTCTCGATGATGCCGAGGATCGGCAGGATCACGAGGAAATAGGCGAACCAATAGGCCGCGCCAGCCAGCGCGATATAGGGATAGATCCCCTCGGCCGGCATCGCCCCCACCCACATCAGGATCACGAAGTCGATCGCCAGCAGCCAGTACCACCACTTGAACAGCGGACGGAACCGGCCCGAACGCACCCGCGAGGTGTCGAGCCACGGCACCAGCGCAAGGACGAGGATTGCACCGAACATCGCGATCACGCCGAAGAACTTGGCGTCGATGATGCCGAAGGACAGCCAGCTGACCAGTTGCACCAGCCAGACATCG
>Ga0160471_100585_pt1 | contig 9589 bp, 9 predicted proteins | sample HID1973K_E11MG_FD_108268 | JGI IMG/M metagenome (GOLD analysis project Ga0160471, IMG submission 108268) | Enriched mosquito-associated microbial communities from UW Madison campus, WI, USA - HID1973K_E11 MG | ecosystem: Host-associated > Arthropoda: Insects > Digestive system > Unclassified ... | reverse complement strand
CAGAGAAGGACCGCGAGGCGGCCGAGCGCGACATCCAGACCCTGCGCGAGCTGCGCGAGGAAATGACCGGCCATTTCCGGTTGATGGCGAACGAGACCCTGCGCGTGCAGGGGGCCGAGATGCAGAAGACGCATGGCGACCAGCTGAACGCGCTGCTGAACCCGTTCAAGGAGCAGGTGAACCGCTTCCAGACCGAGCTTCAGACCCGGAACAAGGCCACCGACGAGGAGCGGGCGCGGCTGAAGGAGCAGATCGAATACCTCCACAAGCGCTCCGAGCAGATCTCGCAGGAGGCCGTCGCGCTGACCCGCGCGCTGAAGGGCGACAGCCAGAAGCGCGGGGCATGGGGCGAGATGATCCTTGAGCGGATCCTTGAGGATTCCGGGCTGCTGGAGGGCACCCATTACCACAGCCAGACCAGCCACCGCGACGGCGATGGCAAGCTGTGGCGGCCCGATGTCATCGTCAGGATGCCGCAGCGCAAGCTGCTGGTCATCGACAGCAAGGTCTCGCTCAATGCCTATGAGGAGGCAGTGAATGCCGAGGACCCGCTGACGCGAGAGGCGGCCTTGCGCCGCCACGTCGCCTCGGTCCGCGGCCATGTCGCGCAGCTTGCTGCCAAGGGCTATCAGGCGCTGGACGATGGCTCGGTCGATTATGTGCTGATGTTCATCCCGGTCGAGGGCGCGTTTTCCGAGGCGCTGCGGGTCGATCCCGACCTTGCCCGCTATGCGATGGAGAACCGCGTTGGTCTTTCGACGCCGACCACGCTGATGCTGACGCTGCGCACCGTCGATCATATCTGGACCGTCGAGCGGCGCGAATCGAACGCGATGCAGATCGCGGCGCGGGCAGGGCAGCTTTACGACAAGCTGCATGGCTTCGTCTCGGCGATCGAGGATGTCGGCATCTCCCTCGACAAGGCGCAGAAAAGCCACGCCACGGCGATGGACCGGCTCTCGCGCGGCTCGGGCAACGTCATCCGTCAGGCCGAGATGCTGCGGGAACTGGGCGCGCGGACGCAGAAGCGCCTGAGCCTCGACCATGACGGCGGCACGCTTCCATTGCCCGAGGAAGCGGCGGAGTGAGCCTGACCCGCCTCCATGTCGAGACAAGGGGGCCGGCGCTTCACGAGATCACGCGCAGGGTGGGAGAATGGCTCGCCGGGATCGGGGCCGGGGACGGGGTGGTCACGCTTTTTGTCCGGCACACCTCCTGTTCGCTGCTGATCCAGGAGAATGCCGATCCCGATGTGCAGCATGACCTGCTGGCCTGGCTCGAACGCATCGCGCCGCCCGCCGACCATCCCTCGATGCGGTGGATCACCCATCGGGCCGAGGGGCCGGACGACATGCCCGCGCATCTGAAGGCCGCCGTGCTGCCGACCAGCCTGCATATCCCGGTCGAGAGGGGGCGGATGCTGCTTGGCACCTGGCAGGGCATCTATCTTGTCGAACACCGCCTTGCCCCGCATCGGCGCGAGGTGCTCGCCTCGTTTCAGGCAGGCTGAACAACAGGGCGTCCGTCCACGCGGAAATTCCTTTCCCTTGTCGCCATGTTGTGAAAAATTTGAGCAACAAAAGACGCATGGCCAAGGGTGCGAGGACAGGGAATGGCGGCAGGCAACCGATCGCAGGCGGCGCAGGGTCTTACCCTGATCTCGCCACCACTCGCATATGCCGTTCTGGTCATGGCGGCGCCGCTGGTGACCATCCTTGCCTATTCCTTCCTGAAGGACGGCTATCTGACGGTCATCCGCGAATTCACGCTGGAGAATTATCGCGCCGTCTGGTCGGACCCGATCTTCCACACCATCCTGCGCCGTTCGCTGGGCGTCGCGGCCATGGTGACGCTGGTGACGGTCGTGCTGGCCTTTCCGGTTGCCTATTTCCTCAGCTTCGTGGTCGCGGCCGAGCGCAAGGGCCTGTGGCTTTTCCTGATCACCATTCCGTTCTGGACCAGCTACCTGATCCGGGTTTTCCTGTGGAAGGTGATCCTCGGCTATAACGGCGTCATCAATTCCGGGCTGAAATCGCTCGGCATCATCGAACAGCCGCTGAGTTTCCTGCTCTACAACATCAACTCGATGGTGATGACGCTGGCCCATGCCTATGCACCTTTCGCGATCCTGCCGATCTTCATCGCGCTGGAAAAGATCGACCGCTCGTTGCTGGAGGCCGGGCGCGACCTTGGCGAAAGCCGGGCGATGACCTTCTGGCGGGTGACGCTGCCGCTCGCGATGCCGGGCGTGGTCGCGGCCTCGCTGATCGTCTTCATCCCGACCATCGGCGACTATGTGACGCCGGCGCTGATCGGCGGCGGCAAGATCCCGATGATCGCCAACATGATCCAGTCGCAGATGCTGGATCAGGACAACCGGCCGATGGGTTCGGCGCTGGCCGTGTCGTCGATGCTGGTGGTCGCGGTCTTCAGCCTGCTCTTTGTCCTCGTGAACCGCCGCTTCCTGAAGGTGCGGCAATGAAGGGCGGGGGTCTCAGGGTCTATGCGGTCGCCTATCTGCTGTTTCTCTATGCGCCGATCTTCCTCCTGCCGGTCTTCGCCTTCAACTCGGGCACCGTCATTTCCTTTCCGCTGAAGGGCTTCACGACCGAATGGTTCGTGCAGATGTTCGGCAATGCCTCGCTCAGGAAGGCGCTGGTCAACTCGCTGACCATCGCGGTCTCGGCCTCGGTCTTTGCGACCTGCCTCGGCATCTTCGCCGCCCGCGCCTCGACCCGGTTCGAGTTTCCGGGCAAGACGCCGATCATGGCGATGATCATGCTGCCGCTGGTCCTGCCCGAGATCATCGTCTCGATCTCGCTTCTGGTCGTGCTGCTCTCGATCGGGGTGCAGCTCAGCATCCTGACGGTGATCCTTGGCCATACGCTGATCTGCATGCCCTATGCGACGGTGATCCTCTCGACCGCGTTCAACTCGCTCGACCGGTCGCTGGAGGAGGCGGCCTATGACCTCGGCGAAACGAAATGGAGCGCGTTCCGGCTGGTCATCCTGCCGTTGGTCATGCCGGGGATCATCTCCTCGCTGCTGATGAGCTTCACGATCAGTCTGGACGAATTCATCATCGCCTTCTTCCTTGCCGGGAACGAGCCGACGCTGCCGACCTATATCTTCAGCCAGCTTCGCTTTCCCAAGCAGACGCCCATGATCATGGCGCTCGGCACGGTGCTGGTCGTGATGTCGATCCTTCTTCTGACCATCGCCGAATATTTCCGCCGTCGCGGCCTTGCCAAGACCGGCGCCAAGGATACCGGAGGCTTCCTGTGACGACCCCAAGCAGCAGCACTGCCGCGCATCGCGCCCGCACGGCGGCCGCGCGCCCGATGATCGAATGCCGGGACGTGCAGAAATATTATGCCGATTACCACGCGCTGCGCGGCATCGACCTGACGATCCGCGAGGGGGAGTTCTTTTCGCTTCTCGGGCCATCCGGCTGCGGCAAGACGACGCTTCTGCGCACCATCGCGGGGTTCGAGGACATTTCCTCGGGCGCCGTGCTGATCGACGGGCAGGATCAGGAAAACGTGCCGGCGAACCGCCGCCCGACCAATATGGTCTTCCAGTCCTACGCGATCTTTCCCCACCTGACCGTGGCCGAGAATGTGGGCTTCGGCCTGCGCCGCGACCCGCGTTCCAAGGCCGAGAAGGCCGCCGCGGTCGAGGAAGCTCTGGAGATGGTCGGCCTCAAGGGCTATGGCAAGCGCGCCTCGCACGCGCTCTCTGGTGGCCAGCGGCAGCGCGTGGCGCTGGCGCGCGCGCTGATCCTGAAGCCCAAGGTGCTGCTGCTGGACGAGCCGCTATCCGCGCTCGACCGCAAGATGCGCGAGCAGATGCAGGTCGAGCTGATCAAGCTGCAGCGTCAGGTCGGCATCACCTTCGTCCTCGTCACCCATGACCAGGAGGAGGCGCTGGTCATGTCCGACCGCATCGCCGTCATGTTCGAGGGGCAGATCGCCCAGCTTGACGGGCCCGAGGCGCTTTATGCCCGCCCGACCAGCCGCCGGGTCGCGAATTTCATCGGTGTGATGAACTTCCTGCCCGCGCATGTCCTTGGCGAAACGCCGAACGGCGTCGAGGTCGAGGTGCCCGGGCTTGGCCGGGTCGAGATCCCTGCCGGGAATGTCAGCCGCAGGGATCCGGGCGACGAGGGGCCATCGGTCGGCTTCCGGCCCGAGGCGGTGTCGCTGCTTTCGGCCAGCCAGTCGGGGACCGGGCGCGTCACCGGGGGGGTGATCGACGAGGTCGTCTATTACGGCGACATGACCTATTACGACGTGCGGCTGGACGGATCGGCCAGTTTCGACGGCAAGGCCCGCCCGGTCCGCATCGCCATGCGCAACGTCTTCGGCCGCGAGGTGCAGGATGTCGGAACACGCGCGAATGTGAGTTGGTCGCCCGGCTCGCTGGTGCTTTTCCGCTGATTTCCGCACCTTCCGGCAAGATATTGCCGTGCGGGATTTGCGGCCGGGGCCGAGGCGTGCCACCTTCGAATGGCAATGCAACAGACGGAGATCCACGATGATCGCACGTTCCGCCATTCTTCCCGCACTCGCTTTGGCCGCTTCGGCGCTGACCGCAGGCATCGCCTCGGCGCAGGAGGCCGCGCCTGCGGCGCCCGCCGCTCCGGCCACGGCCCCCGCGACTGCCGAAGCCCCTGCGGCGGCGCCGGTGCAGGACAATGGCGCTGCATATGAAAGCGCGCGCAACCAGTTGGGCGTGCTGACCTATTGCCAGGAAAAGGGCTTCATCGACGGCAAGGCGGTCGAGACCCAGACCAAGCTTCTGACCATGATCCCGGCCGGTGACACCGCCAAGGGCGATGCGGCCGAGGCCAAGGGCAAGGACGGCACCGTCTCGGCCATGGGCGTCGAACGCTCGCTTGCCGATGCCGCGTCCGAGCAGAAGACGACCGAGGACGCGCTCTGCAAGCAGATGGACACGCTGCTCCAGCAACTCGCCGCGCAAGTGCCGAGCTGAAGCGCTGAGAATTGACGGCATTTCCGGTCAGGGTCGCTCCGCCCGGTGATGCCACCCGAGGCCGGCCCTTTGCGATGGGGGCCGGCCTCTCTGCATCCGGTCAAAGGGGCGGCAGTCCCGCCTGCACCTTCTTCGGCAGGGCAAGGCGCACCAGCCGATAGCTGTGGCGGATGCGGTGGGCCAGTTCATCCGGCGCGGAATCGAGGGGCAGGGCGACCCAGCTTCGATGCAGATAGGCCGCGCGCTCGGCCACCCCGGTTTCGATCAGGAAGGCGGCAAGCTCGGCGCCATCGGTCTTGACGGCGACATGGGTTCCGGCTGTGCCGGTCACGGCGAATGTCTTGCCGCCGACCTTCCAGCAATCATGCCCTCCACCCCAGGGATCGGACCATTCCGCCCCCGGCTGCGCGGCACAGATCTCATTGACAAGTTCGCGGCTCATGCAACGAGTTTTGCAGCCTCTCTTGGCAGAGACAAGGCGATGGTTTATGGCAACGGCATGAAGTTTTGCGCCGCCACCATCCGCTGCATCATTACCGGCTGAAAAATCGGGCGGGCGTTACCTTCGTGACCAATGACGCCCGCGCCGGGGACAGGTTCGGGATGCCCAATTCGAGGGAAGTCATGGTCGAGATCAGACTGACGAATACCAAGACCCGCGGGAAAGAGGTCTTTCGGCCGATCGACCCTGCTAATGTGCGGCTCTATCTGTGCGGCCCGACGGTCTATGACCGGGCGCATCTGGGGAATGCCCGCCCGGTGGTGGTGATTGACGTGCTGGTGCGGCTGCTGCGCCATGTCCATGGCGCGGATCATGTGACCTATGTGCGCAACTTCACCGATGTCGACGACAAGATCAACGCGGCGGCGGTCCAGCGCAAGGATCTGGGCGCGTCCGGCACGCTCGAGGAGCTGATCCGCGAACGGACCGAGGAGACGATCAGCTGGTATCACGCCGACATGGACGCGCTGGGGGCCGAACGCCCCGATCATGAGCCGCGCGCGACCGACTATATCGGCCAGATGATCGCGATGATCGAAATCCTGATCGCGCAGGGCCACGCCTATGCGGCCGAGGGGCATGTGCTGTTCGACGTCCGCTCCTTCCCGGAATATGGTCGGCTTTCGGGCCGCTCCGTCGATGACATGATCGCGGGCGCCCGGGTCGAGGTTGCGCCCTTCAAGCGCGATCCGATGGATTTCGTGCTGTGGAAACCCTCGGACGCGGAGCTGCCGGGCTGGGACAGCCCTTGGGGTCGGGGCCGTCCGGGCTGGCATATCGAATGCTCGGCCATGGCCTATGAGCTTTTGGGCGAAAGCTTCGACATCCATGCGGGCGGCATCGACCTGCAATTCCCCCACCACGAGAACGAGATCGCGCAAAGCTGCTGCGCCCATCCGCATGGCGATTTCGCCCATGTCTGGCTGCATAACGAGATGCTGCAGGTCGAGGGCAAGAAGATGTCGAAGTCCTTGGGCAATTTCTTCACCGTCCGCGACCTGCTGGACAAGCGCGTGCCGGGCGAGGTGATCCGCTTCGTCCTGCTCTCGACCCATTACCGCAAGCCGATGGACTGGACGGCCGAGAAAGCACAGGCGGCGGAGGATACGCTGTGGGACTGGCGCGTGCTGACCAAGGATGTCGAGCCGACCGCCGCGCCCGATTCGCGCGTGATCGAGGCTTTGGCCGATGACCTGAACACCGCGGGCGCGATCTCGGTCCTGCACGGGCTGCGCGATGATCCGGCCCTGCTGTTGGCCTCGGCCCGGTTCCTCGGGTTGCTCCAGCCCGAGATGGGCGACTGGATGCGCCATGATCTGGCCAGCATCGCGAACGTCAATTTCTCGGTCAAGGACGCGATCGAGGAGCTGACGCAGAAGCTTGTGGCGCTGCGTGCCGATGCGATGCAGAGCAAGGATTTCTCGGCGGTGGACGCGCTCAAGACTGCGCTGACCGAGGCCGGGGTCGAGGTGCGGATGTCCAAGGCCGGGGTCGAGCTTCTGGCCGGTCCGCGCCTTGATATCGCGGCTCTGGGGGCCTTGCTGTGACGGATCGCCTTTATCTCTACGACACCACCTTGCGCGACGGGCAGCAGACGCAGGGCGTGCAGTTCTCGGCCGCCGAGAAGACCGAAATCGCGTTGATGCTCGATCAGCTTGGCGTCGATTACATCGAGGGCGGCTGGCCGGGGGCGAACCCGACCGACAGCGATTTCTTCGCCGCCGCACCCGCGACGCGCGCGACCATGACCGCATTTGGCATGACCAAGCGCGCCGGACGCTCGGCCGCGAATGATGACGTGCTTGCGGCGGTGATGAATGCCGGCACCGCGTCGGTCTGCCTCGTCGGCAAGACCCATCCTTTCCATGTCCGCGAGGCGCTGGGGATCTCGCTTGACGAGAATGTCGAGAATATCCGCGCCTCGGTCGCGCATCTGGTCGCCGAGGGGCGCGAGGCGCTGTTCGATGCCGAGCATTTCTTCGACGGCTATCAGGACGATCCCGATTATGCGCTCGGCTGTCTCCGGGCGGCGCTGGAGGCCGGGGCGCGCTGGATCGTGCTTTGCGACACCAATGGCGGCACCCTGCCGGGGCGCGTGGCCGAGATCACCCGCGCGGTGATCGCGGGCGGCATTCCCGGCGATCGGCTTGGCATCCATTGCCATGACGATACCGGCAATGCGGTGGCCTGCACGCTTGCGGCGATCGAGGCGGGGGCGCGCCAGATCCAGGGCACGCTGAACGGTCTGGGCGAGCGCTGCGGCAATGCCAGCCTGACCACGCTGATCCCGACCCTGATGCTGAAGGAGCCCTTCCGCTCGTCGCTGGAAACCGGCGTCTCGGCCGAGGGGCTGGCGGGGCTGACCCGTCTCTCGCGCCGGCTGGACGAGATCCTGAACCGCGCCCCCTCGCGCGCCGCGCCTTATGTCGGGACCTCGGCCTTCGCCCACAAGGCCGGACTTCACGCCAGCGCGATTCTGAAGAACCCCGCGACCTATGAACATGTCGAGCCGGGCGTCACCGGCAATGAACGCATCATCCCGATGTCCAATCAGGCCGGGCAGTCGAACCTGCGCGCCCGACTGGCGGATGCCGGGATCGAGGTGGGCCGCGACGATCCGGCGCTGGGGCGCATCCTCGATCTGGTGAAAAGCCGCGAGGACGAGGGCTATGCCTATGACGGCGCGCAGGCCAGCTTCGAGCTTCTGGCCCTGTCCGAGCTTGGCCGCCTTGAGCAGTTCTTCGCGGTCGAGCGCTACCGCGTCACGGTCGAGCGGCGCAGGAACGCGCTGGGGCGCCGCATCACCGTCTCGGAGGCGGTGGTCGTCGTCCGTATCGGCGAGGAGCGCATGCTCTCAGTCAGCGAGAGCATGGACGAGGAAGGGCAGGATCGCGGCCCGGTCAACGCGCTTTCCCGCGCGCTGGCCAAGGATCTGGGGCCCTACCAGTCGCATATCGAGGATATGCAGCTTGTCGATTTCCGGGTCCGCATCACCGCGGGCGGCACGGATGCGGTCACGCGCGTCATCATCGACAGCGCCGACCGGCACGGCAATCGCTGGTCCACTGTCGGCGTCTCGCACAATATCGTCGATGCGAGTTTCGAGGCGCTGGTCGATGCGATCCGCTGGAAGCTGATCCGCGACGGCGTGGCCCCGGCATGAGCCTTGAGCATTGCGCCGAAGAGCTTCGCGAGCATGACCCGGACCGCTTCGGGATCTGCCTGCTGGCCCCGGCGGCGGCGCGGCCGCGATTGCTGACGCTCTACGCGCTGAACCTTGAGCTTGCGCGGGCGCCGCTCGCCTCGAATGAGCCGCTGATCGCCGAGATGCGGGTGCAATGGTGGGTCGAGCGGCTTGAGGATATCGGCGAGGGCAAGGTCGCATCGCATGAGCTTCTGGCCCCGCTGGCCGAGGCATGGGGCGAGCGCGCAGCCGCCTTCGCCGTGCTGGCCGAAGGGCGACGGCGCGACTGCGCGCGCGAGCCGCATGACGGCCCCGCCGGGGTCGCGGCTTATGTGCGGGCGACGGCGGTGCCGCTTGGCCAATTCGCGGCCGAGGCCCTCGATGGGCCGCAGGCCGCGATGCCCGCGATCGCCGCGCAGGCCGAGGGCTTGGGCCTTGCGACCTGGCTTGCCGCTCTGCCGGCGCTGCAGGGGCTGGGGCTGGGCCTTTGGGATCCCTCGCCCGAGGCGATCGGCCGCATCGCTGCCACGGCGCGGGAAAGACTGGCCGAAGCGCGCGCCCTGCGCCGCGACGTGCCGCGCAGCGTGGCCCCGGTCCTGTTCGGGGGGGCGGGGGTGAAGCCCGTCCTCGACGCCGCGCCGAAGGGGATCGAGGCGCTGGCCGCGTTGCCGCAGCCCTCCGAGTTCCGAAGGCGCCTCGCGCTTGGGGCCTTCGCGCTGACCCATCGCTGGTGGATGTGAAAAAGGGCGGCCCATTGGCCGCCCTTCGTCATTCCGGTTGCGCGAAGATCAGCCGCGCAGGATCGAGCGGCCCGCGTATTCGGCGGAAGCGCCCAGCATCTCCTCGATGCGGATCAGCTGGTTGTATTTCGCCAGCCGGTCGGAACGGGCCAGCGAGCCGGTCTTGAT
>Ga0160471_100584_pt1 | contig 9590 bp, 10 predicted proteins | sample HID1973K_E11MG_FD_108268 | JGI IMG/M metagenome (GOLD analysis project Ga0160471, IMG submission 108268) | Enriched mosquito-associated microbial communities from UW Madison campus, WI, USA - HID1973K_E11 MG | ecosystem: Host-associated > Arthropoda: Insects > Digestive system > Unclassified ... | reverse complement strand
CCCAGATGCGACTTTGGTTGCGTTGAGAGTTTGGCGCGCCGGTGACCGCGTCCGAGCAGGTTGGCCTTGAACACCTCGGCCGGGGTACGGAAGCCGAGGCATTTGCGGGGGGTGGCGTTCAATCCGGCACAGAGCTGTCGGAGATCCTCCTGGGTCAGGCTGTCGGGATCGGTATCGCGACAGAGCCAACGTCGCAGCCGCTTGTTGGCATTCTCAATCGCACCTTTCTGCCAAGGCGACTGAGCTTCACAGAACCATGTCTGGGCACCGACCTCGGCCTGCAAATGCGGCCAGTCTGCGAATTCGGAGCCGCGATCGAAGGTCACCGAGCGGCAGGCGTGACGGGGCAGGGGCATCAGCGCTTGGGCGATCTGCGCCATGATCGGTTTCGTGCGCTTTTCCTCGTTCTTCAACACCAGCAGGAACCGGCTGGTGCGTAGGGTCATCGTGGTGACATTGGCTGGTCCGCATTTCTGCCGGAACAGAACCAGGTCACCTTCCCAATGGCCGAATTCCTTGCGATGCGCGATGACGTCTGGCCGGAACAAGATACTGAGTTCAGGGGAGAATTTCGGCGGCGGGCGCTTGCGTGGCCGATAGCCGCGCCGCCGTCTGCGCCCTGTGGGCAGATGACGCCAGAGTTGAGCCTGCCGGCCTTCCTCGGAATAGACATGGCGGTAGATGGTCTCTGGCATACGCGGCTGGGCGCGCACTCGTAACGCATGCGGCCGGCGATCTGCTCGGGTGTCCAGCCGGCACGCAGGCAGCGCTCGACCTGGTCGCGCAAGCCGGGATCGCGGACCAGCTTGCGTCGACGGGTCCGGCGACCATTGCAGCGGCTCTGCGCCATGATGCACCAGTAGCCGCTGAGTTTCGGGATTTCGCTGTCGTGGAAATGGTTGCGCTTGAGTTCACGGAAGATCGTCGAGCGATGCCGGCCGAGCCGACGGGCTATCTCGTCGGGGCTCAGCTTCGCATGCCGCCAGCGCTCGATCTTGCGCCGGTCGGAGAGCGAAAGGTGAGAAAACCGAACCTTCATTCCGCGATCCTTTCATGGCTCAACCCCTTGTCGAGCATAAAAAGTCGCATTCATGAATAGCACGTGCCCCCGATCACCGAATGTTGATGATAATTTGTATTATGTAAATTAATTGAGTGATATACTCCCCTCGGACCAATTCCGGCTCGACATATAGAGTTTGATGGACCTCGTATGTCGCTCACATGCCGCCTTCAGAACAATAGCTCGCGGGCAACCCTCAGATCCTCCAGATCAGTGGCACCAGAAAGACCGCGATCAGGAAGAACCAGATCAGCAGCGGCAGTCCCAGTTTCCAATAATCCCCGAAGGCATAGCCGCCGGGTCCCATCACCATCAGGTTTGTGGGTGTCGCTATCGGGGTCAGGAATGCGCCGGCGGCAGCTACGGCGGTGCTCATGAGGACCGGCAATGGCGAGATGCCCATCCTCTCGGCGGCAGCGACACCGATCGGGATGACGATCAGTGCTGTGGCCGTATTGCTGATAAGTTGGCCCATGATAGCCGTGAGCACGAACAGGCCGGCCAGAAGCGCCGTGGGACCCAGATCGCCAACCATGGAGACGAGATGCTCGGCGATCAGGTTCGCAGCACCCGTCTGCACCATCGCGGTCGACAAGGGCATCATGGCGCCAACCAGGATCACAGTTGTCCAGTTGATGGCGCGATAGGCCTGCTCGACGGAAATGATCCGGTTCAGGATAACCGCTCCGGCGGCGAAAAGGCCTGCTACAGCAGGAGGAACCAGCCCCGTGATGAGCAGGATGACCATCCCGACAAGAATGGCCGCAGCACGGCCAGCGCCCCTTCCCATTGGCAATGCCTGACGGCGCACCAGATCAGGCGAATTGACGACCAGGACGTCGGGATCGTCCAGATGGGTATCCAGCGCCTCCCATGTTCCCTGAAGCAGCATCGTGTCGCCGGCACGCAACTTGATCCCGCCAGCCTCCTTGGTGGTGTCCGCGGCAAGCTGGATGCCCGCCCGCTGAAGCGCCAGAATGATCAGATCGCCGCTTTCGGTGACCATTCCGGTGAACACCTCCTTGCCGATCAGGCCGGATCGCGGCGGAATGACGACCTCGGCCAGCCCGGAGTTCCGGTTGAAGAGCGTGCTCTCGGCTTCTCCGATCCGCTCCTGCTGGCGGAATGCGAGATGCTGGTCTCCGGCAAACAGGGCCGCGGTTTCGGCGTCGCCGCGCAGCAGCAGGTGGTCGCCTTCGGCAAGGTGCTTTCGCGCAAGCGGGCCGTCGGTCTCTCCGTCCTGAACGGCGATGAGTTCCAGCTCGGGATAACCGCCCAAATCGATTTCCGCCGCGGCCCTGCCGATGAGCGGAGATGTCGCGCGTATCCGCAACTGGTAGATACTGCTGGACAGCCCATATTGTTCGATCAGGGTCCGGGCGTGGCTGCTGAGGTCGGCGGGCATTGTCGCGCCATTGCCATGGGGCAAGAGGCGCTCTCCGAACATGATGATGATCGCCATCGTGCCGATGAGCAGCGGCACACCGACCAGCGCGAACTCGAAATAACGGAACTCGCGAAGACCGGCCTGCATCGCGGCGTCGGAAACGAGGATGTTCACGGGCGTTCCCGTCAGCGCCAGCAGCGAGCCGGCATGGGCGGAAAAGACCAGCGGCATCAACAGTTGCGAGGAATCCCGCTTCAACCGCACCGCCGTTACGACCACGACCGGAAGCAGCGCGGCCACCGCGCCGTTCACGCTGATCAGCGCGGTCAGGACCGCGACCAGCGTCATCGTCAGCAGCAGGAGCCGCGTCCGGCTTTCCTCGCCTGCCCACCGGATCAGAAGCTGTCCCGCCCAGACCGTCAACCCGGTCGCCTCGAGACCGGAGCTGACCACGAAAAGCGACGCGATGAAAATGACCGCCGGGTCGCCGAAGCCGATGACGGCTTCTTCAACGCTGAGCAGACCCGTTGCCCACAGGGCGAGCGCCGTTCCCATCGCCACCAGCACGACCGGGATCCGGTTCCAGATGAACAGGCCGATGATGGCGACAATGATGATCGAGATGGTTGCGATGGGGCTCAAGCGCTTACCTCTGCTGCTGATCCGGTTGCCGCGAACGCGCCAGACGAGGCGTGATCGCCGTCCAGCCGGTCAGCGCGCAGCCGACGGGCTGGATCGGACAGGCGCGCCGGCCGGGGGCGAGGTTCATTCTTCCAGCGTCGCCAGAAGCAGACCCAGACGACAGCCCTTCTCATACTCGGCCAGATCGACATATTCGTTGACGGTATGTATCTCGGCCTGCCCTGCCCCGATGGTCACGGTCGGAATCCCGTGCCAATCCAGCCAGTTGGCGTCGAGTCCGCCATTCGAGAATATGATGACCGGCTTGCTGCCCATCAGCCCGACCGCCCTTGTCGCGCGCTTCACGATCCCGGAATCCGACGCCAGTTCAAACGGCGGATAGGAGGTCTCCTGGGCAAATTTCACCTCGGCGCTGGCGCCCTTGTCATCCAGCACGGCCGCCTTCGCCTTGGCGAATGCATCCCTGTAGCCTTCCGCGATCCGCTTGGCGAAGGCCGCGTCACGGCTGCGCGCCTCGCCGCGAAGATAGGCGTAATCGGTCACGACATTGGTTGCGTCCCCGGCCGCGACGATGCCGTCCCTGCCGCCGAAGATACCGATATTGCTGGACCCCTGCCCGTCCTCTTTCACGACCTTGCCGAACCAGCCGGCATTGCGCGCCTCGGCCAGTCCGACAGCGCCCACCATGGTCGCCGAGATGCCCTTCTCGGGCGCGACGCCGGCATGGGACGCCCGGCCCCTGATCTCGACCGACCAGTTCTCCTGCCCGACCGCGCCCACGATCAGCTCATTGGCGCGCTGGCCGTCGACATTGACGCACATGATCGGGCCGCCGAGGTCCTTTGGATTCAACTCGCGCGCACCATGCAGCCCGCTTTCCTCGCGCACGGTGAACAGCAAGGTGATCGGCGGGTGTTCCAATCCGTTCTTGATGAGCGTCTCGGCCAGCACCACCAGCAGCGCCACACCGGTGCGGGCGTCGCCGCCAAGCGCGGTGGTCCCGTCCGAGACGATGCGGCCACCCTCGCGCCTTGGCTTGACGCCAGCGCAGAGCGGCACGGTATCAAGGTGGGTCGAGAACAGCAGATGCGGTCCCGGACGCGAGCCGGGCAGCTGGACGATCAGATTGCCGGTTTCGGTGGGCAGCGGAATCCGCGTGTTTGCATCGTCAAAGCGAATGGCCGAATCCGGCACCCCGGCTTTCTTCAGGGCATCGATAACGCCTGCGGCAATGGCCGCCTCGTGGCCCGTCACCCCTTCAATCGAAAGAAACCGCATCAGATGCGCTTCGGCAGCAGCCACGTCCAGCGGTATAGAACTAATTTCCATCTCCTCCTCCGTTCAAGCTGTGCCGTTTCATCGGTCAGGTCATTTACAGACCCCAAGGCAGCCCGACCGCCTTCCAGATGGCGAAAAGCGCCGTCCACAAGACGAATATGCTGACGACATAGGGCAGCATCAGCGAGACAACCGTGCCGACACCGGCCGATTTCTCATATTTCTGCGTAAAGCCCACGACGAGCGCGAAATAGGCGTTGAGCGGCGTGATCGCGTTCATCGGCGAATCCCCGACGCGATAGGCCGCAAGAACGGCCTCAGGCTCGACGCCAAGCTGCATCAGCAGTGGCACGAATACCGGCGCGAAGATCGCCCATTTCGCAATTGCTCCGGTCAGCAGAAGGTCGATGATCGCAACGACGACGATAAAGCCGATCAGCAAGGGCAAGGCGCCGATATTGGCCTGCTCGAGCACGCCCGAAAGGCTGAGCGCCATCACCGTTCCGATATTGGTATAGGTGAAATATGCGACAAACTGGCTGAGCACGAAGAACAGGAAAACCGTGCCGCCCATGTTCTTTATCGATTTCTCGATTGCCGCGATCACCTCCGTAAGTGTTCGCAAGGTTCCGGCGCCGACGCCATAGGCCCAACCCGTCACCAGAAACAGCAGAACGATAAAGGTGATCAGCCCATTCATGAATGGCGAGTCGCCGACCAGTGTTCCCGTCACGGGATCGCGCAGCGGCCCCCATGAGGGTATCGTCAGCAGGCACATGACGGCGATCAGGCCCAGCAGGCCGATCCCGGCGAAACGCAGCCCCCGCGCCTCCTGTTCGCCAAGCATGGCGCTCTGATCGGTCGCAACGCCTTCACTGGCATTTTCCGGGTGATATGGGCCAAGCCGAGGCTCGATGATGCGATCGGAGACGAAGGCGATCAGCACCGTCAGGAAGATCACCGAGGCGATCGAGAACCAGAGGTTCGATGCCAGTCCGATCGACCTTGCCGGATCGACGAGATGGGCCGCGTCATTGGTGAATTCGACCAGCACCGTATCGAGCGGCTTGATCAGCATGTTGACGGTAAACGCCCCCGCCACGGCGGCGAAACCCAGGGCGAGGCCGGCAAGGGGATGTCGTCCCACCGCAAGGTAGCCGATCCCCGCCAGCGGGATCAGCACCAGATATCCCGCATCCGCCGCGACGCTGGCCAATATGCCGACGAATGCAAGGATATAGGTGAGCGCCCAATGCGGGGATACCACGACAAGCTTGTGGATCAGCGCGGTGACAAGCCCTGATTCCTCGGCCACGCCGGCGCCGATCATGGCGGCGATCATCAGACCTACCGCAGTGAAGGCCATGAAATTCGGGACCAGCGATTCATAGAGGAAACGTATGCCATCCGCATTCAGCAGACTGCGGATCGCGGTGCTGGTCTCCTCGATCTCATATGTCTCGGGGTTGATGCGATCGAACGTCACCGAGGCGCCGAAGGCGCTCAGGATGACTGAAAGCACGATGACGATTGCAATCAGGATCAGAAATATCACGACGGGATGCGGGACCATGTTGCCGACTTTCTCGACCCCGTCGAGAAATCTCTGCATAAATGTCCTGGAATCCGAATTAGCCGTAGCCATGCCGGTTCTCCTGATCGACTCCACCTGCCCTACCGGCCGAGTGAGGCAAGCTCACCCAAGTTTGATTGGTCAGGAGGTCGATTGAATATTCTGCGTGAAATCAGTGCCGAATACCTTTTGATTGGCACATCTTTCTGAGTATTGCAAGTTTTTGTGAACTGTCCGAATTATCTATCTGATCAGATAAACTCTTTGGCCCGCCCGACGCTGCAGCCATATTATCGGGTCGGGATCGGGACCCGATTGCCCCGCAATATCGAAGCCGCCGACTGTCCCGATGCGGGCACCCCGGCATGGAAAGCCGACGATCTTGCCCCCCACCGGGAGGCCCGCCCGCTGTGGCCTTTCCCGCCTCTCATCCGGGGGCGATCTTGCGGCTTGCCCGGCCTTCGCCTACATCTTCATCAACACTCGAAAGGACCTGCCCATGGCAATGGAAGCCCAGGATATCGAAGCGCTGATCCGCGCAGCCTTCCCCCAGGCCAAGATCACGATCACCGATCTTGCGGGGGACGGAAACCACTATGCGGCTGAGGTGATTGACGAAAGCTTCCGGGGGCTCAACCGCGTCCAGCAGCAGCGCGCGGTCTATACGGCCCTGCAGGGCAAGATGGACGGCCCCAGCGGAGAGCTTCACGCCCTGGCCCTGACGACCAAGGCCCCGGAATAAGTGAAGGCGGCCGTGCGATCGGACCGCGCGGCGCCCAGCAGAGAGAAGGAAGAGCCAGACATGACGGATACACGTCAAAAAATCCAGGACACCATTGACGGCGCGGAGGTCGTGCTCTTCATGAAGGGCTCGAAGGAAATGCCGCAATGCGGGTTCTCCAGCCGCGTGGTGGGCGTGCTGAACTACATGAATGTCGAATATCGCGACGTTGATGTGCTGAAGGATGCCGACATCCGGCAGGGCATCAAGGATTTCTCGGACTGGCCGACGATCCCGCAGCTTTACGTCAAGGGCGAGTTCGTGGGCGGCTGCGACATCATCACCGAGATGACGCTCTCCGGCGAGTTGGACCAGCTCTTTGACAAGGCGGGGATCGCCTATGACAAGGACGCGGCCAACAAGATCCGTGAAGCGAACGCCTGACCGGGCGACTCTGAATGGAAAGGCCCCGCGTTTCGCGGGGCCTTTCTGTTTTGCGCATCGCCGTTATGGGACGCCGAGAGGGATGCCGAGCTTCTCAGTCCTCGCCTGCATCCCTGTGCCGCCAGTCCTGAAGCCGCGCGGCCAGCGTCACGCCCACCGCCAGCGCGCCCAGCAACGGCGCATAGGTGGAGAGGCCAGAGCGCGGCTCCGCATTGCGGTCATCGACCATCGCCCCGAAGCCGAGCTTCCGGGCCGTAGTCTCTCCGGCCTGCCGCGCCGCCGTGTAGACCCGCGCCTCGGCCCGGTCGGCCATGCGGTTGGCGCGGTATCCCAGGTCATCGGCGACCGAATGGATCTTGTTCTCGGCCAGATCCATGACTTCGGCCGCCTTGGCGGATGCACGCTCAAGGGCGGAATCCGCCGCATCAGAGGCCTTGGCCAAAGCGGTATTGGCCGCGAGGTTGAGCTGCTGTTCGACCTCCAGCCTCAGCGCGTCGGTCGTCGGCATCGCATGCCGTTCCCTTCCCGCGATGGCCAGCGTGATCAGGCCGATCACCACAAGGCCGCCGCCGATCGCCAGTGAAGCGCCCAGCGGGCCCCATCCGAGATGAACTGCAAGCCAGGTCCAGAGCGCCGCAAGCAGGAAACCGCAGCCGATGGTCAGGACAACTCCCGCCACCAGCCCGAGGCCTATGCGGCGCAGCTTGTCAGAGAAGGCAAGCTGCACGTTCCTTGCATAGACAAACATCGTGTCAGCGACGGGCGATGATCAACCCGAGGAGGAACCCCACCCCGGCCGCGATCCCCAGCGCCTGCCCCGGATTGCGGCGCACCACACCCGAAAGGTCTTCATAATAGTCCTCGGCATAGCCTGCGACCTCGCCCGCGCGGCGCTCGCCCTCGCGATAGAGACGGCGGGCCTCGTCACGCGCCTGACCAGCATATTCATGGCCACGATGCCGGGCGGTGTCGACATATTCGGCCCCGCGCTTCTTGGCGGTCTCGACAAACTCGGCGCCCTTCTCGCGCGCGGTCTCGTAGAGTTCAGCACCACGCTGCTTGGCGGTGTCCAGGGCCTCTGACGCTTCCTCTCCGGCGCGGCGCGCATCGCGGGCTACGTCTTCCGCAGCACGGCGGGCTTCGGCCTTCAGGTCGTCGGTCGCATCATGATTTGCCATGGTTCGGTCCTTTCGCGGTCAAGATTGCGGTCGCAGCATCAACGCAAGGGTGCGGATTTCGTTCCAGCCAGCCCGCTCTCTCTGCTTGCCCCAAGGCCAGCCTGTGTTTCGTCAGACCATTCATTGCAGCGGACGGGGGGATTGAAGCAGGTGGACAGGATTGCGCGCCTTCGACTGGCGGCCTAGGTCCTGCGCTGGTCTGTGGCGGATGCTGCATGCGCCCCTACCGTCATCGAGATGCAGGCGGACAACGGCAACTCAAACCGCAACCGCCTGTCTGTCAGGCGATGCGGGGGCAAGATCATCGTGGAGGTCAGACAAATCTTCCCGAGAAAAACCACCGGGAAGATTCGCGGATCTCACCTAATTCTTATCGACAGGTTTTCCCTTCGGGGAGGAAGCTTGCGCCTCAGCCGCATCGCGGGCCAGGCGCTGTGCGCGCAGGCTCGCCGTAAGCTCGGCGCGGCGCGAATTCTGCTCGTCCGTAATGAGACGGGCCTGGGACGAAGATTTGTCCATCGCTGTCATTGGAGTGGTCGCGAGAAACAGGTCTTTTGACTTATCCTTGGGTGGCATTCAACGCCTCCACAAATTTAGGCCGGCCATGAGCGGCCGGACCCGTGCGCCTCAGGGGCGAAGTGTTCAGGCGAGCGCGAGATCGCGGGCCGACTGGCGCCCATCGCGCGAGGTCTCGATCTCGAACGTCACGGCCTGACCGTCGTCCAGTTGACGGATGCCCGCACGCTCAAGTGCAGAGATGTGAACAAAGACGTCCTTGCCGCCGTCAGCGGGGGCAATGAAGCCAAAACCTTTGGTGGCGTTGAACCATTTCACGGTGCCATTGGCCATCGTGATATCTCCTTAGATAGATGTCGCCCACAACATGCGGCGACCAGGCTCAGTGAAATCGAAACGCAGACTGAAGCCTTGAGGAGACAGGATGCATAAGAAATAACTTAGCGAGCCTAATATGGACGAGTATGGCCGCAAAATCAAGGAACGGCTTGTCGCAAGCCTCCCACGGACCCGAACCAGCCCATCTTGGGGTCTGCGTGGATGAACCCAATCCATGGATTTTATTGCGTTTTCCACGCGGGCGCCGCCAACTTCCGTCCTTCCCAGCCTCGACAAGCCGGCTGTCCGTCTCGGGGTTGTCGCCCTGCGCCCGGCATCGACCTCACCATCACCGAACCGGCCCCGGCGCTGGAGATCCTGTGTCGCGCGTCGCGGGATGAGCAGCCAAAACAAAAGGAGGGCGGAATTGCCACCCTCCCCGTCAAACTGCATTCTGGTGATCGAGCAAT
>Ga0160471_100571_pt1 | contig 9793 bp, 7 predicted proteins | sample HID1973K_E11MG_FD_108268 | JGI IMG/M metagenome (GOLD analysis project Ga0160471, IMG submission 108268) | Enriched mosquito-associated microbial communities from UW Madison campus, WI, USA - HID1973K_E11 MG | ecosystem: Host-associated > Arthropoda: Insects > Digestive system > Unclassified ... | reverse complement strand
GCGCTTGGTCAGGTCTTCGATGAGCCCGGAGAGAAACGCCGGCAGCCCGCACGCGACGATGCCGAGAATCCCGCCCGACACGGCCGGATAGCCCCATCGCAATTGCACGGCCGATGCCGTCAGCCCGCACAGGATGCCGACGCCGCCGATGCGCGGCACCGGCCGCGCGTGAAACTTCTGTACGCCGGCGAGATCGGTGTCGCCGAGCACGCCCTCCTGCAGGTGTGCGAAGCGCACGATCAACAAGGTCACGAGCAGCGAGATCAGAAAAGCAAGCGCGAAACTAAGCATGAAATAGAACCGGTTGGGAAAAGCAGGCCCGCATCGTTGCAAACGCCGGTGCGGGCCGCAGCGAGACTTTACGCGAACCCTTGCGGATTTTGCGACTGCCAGCGCCAGTGGTCCGCGCACATGCGTTCGATGCCGTGCTCCGCGCGCCAGCCGATCAGCTTCGCGGCGGCGGCCGGATCGGCGTAACAGGCGGCGATGTCGCCCGGACGGCGCGGCACGAGTTCGTACGGCACCTGTTTGCCCGACGCCGCTTCGAACGCCTTCACGACATCGAGCACGCTATAGCCCTGGCCGGTGCCGAGATTCACGACGAAGCTGCGGTCGAGCGTCTTCAGCGCGTCGATGGCCGCGATATGCCCGCGCGCCAGATCCACGACGTGGATGTAATCGCGCACGCCGGTGCCGTCGTGCGTATCGTAGTCGCTGCCGAATACGCGCAGGCGTTCCAGCTTGCCGACCGCCACCTGCGCGACATACGGCATCAGGTTGTTCGGAATGCCCGCCGGATCCTCGCCGATCAGGCCGCTCTCATGCGCGCCGACCGGATTGAAATAGCGCAGCGTCGCGATGCGCCACGACGGATCGGAGATTTCGAGGTCGCGCAGAATCTGCTCGGCGATGAGTTTCGACTGGCCATAAGGATTGGTCGCCGAGAGCGGAAACGATTCGTCGATCGGCACGCTTTGCGGCACGCCGTAGACCGTCGCGGACGAACTGAACACGAAGTTGCGCACGTTGCGCGCCTTCATCACGTTGAGCACGGCGAGCAGGCTGCCGATATTGTTGCTGTAGTACTCGACCGGCTTCGCGACCGATTCGCCCACGGCCTTCAGCGCGGCGAAGTGAATCGCGCCGGTGATGTCGTGCGCGTCGAAGATGCGACCGAGCGCGGCTTCGTCGCGCGCATCGGCATCGTAGAACGCGACGCTTTTTCCCGCGATGCGCTCCACGCGCTTTACCGCTTCAGCGCGACTGTTGACGAGATTGTCGATGACCACGACGCCATAACCCGCGCCGAGCAGTTCCACGCACGTATGCGAACCGATGAAGCCCGCGCCGCCCGTGACGAGAATCGTACCTTTCGCACCCGTGTTCGGCGACTGATTGCCATTCATCATGCGTTCTCCAGAAAACTCGAATCAGAGTGAAATGCCGGTAATGGCATGTATTGTGCCCTTGTAGCGTTCGACGACGTTTTTTTCGTCGAATTCGCTGGTGACTTTTGCGCGTCCGCGCTGCGCCATCGCCTCACGCTCTTCGTGGGAGAGCGTCAGCATGCTTTCGAGCGCTTGCGTCAGGCTGTCGGCGTTCTTCACCTCGCAGAGCAGGCCGTTCACGCCATGTTCGACGACTTCGCGGCAGCCGGGCACATCGGTGGCGACGATCGGCCGGCCCATCGCCGACGCTTCCATCAGCGTGCGCGGCACGCCTTCACGATACGAAGGCAGCACGACGCAATCGGCGGCGGCCACGAGCGGGCGCACGTCGTTCGCTTCGCCCAGATATTCGACGATATTCTCCGCTTCCCACTTCTGCACGTCCGTGCGGCTGATCGCGCTCGGATTGTCGACGCCGACCGGCCCCAGCAACTGAAAACGCGCGTGCGGAAATTTCGCGCGAATGCGGCGCGCGGCTTCGACGTATTCCGCGACGCCTTTATCCCACAGCAGCCGGCCGATCAGGATGAACACGAAATCGTCGCGCGCGGGCAGCGGCTGAAACGCGAATTCATCGAGATCGACGCCTTCGCCATGCAGACGCCGCGCGCGATCCGGATGCGCGAGCAGATTCTCGTGCAGGAACGCGTCGTGATCGTCGCGATTCAGAAACCACACTTCGCGCGGAAAGCGGAACGCGAAACGGTACAGCCGCTTGGCGACCTGCGCCGTGCGGCTCTTCTGAATGAAGACGTAGCCGAGACCGGTCGTGACCGCGATCGACGGCACGCGCGCGAGCATCGCGGCCAGCGATCCGTAGATGTTCGGTTTGATCGTGTAGTGAAACACGATATGCGGACGCGTCGCGCGATACTCGCGATACAGCGCGGCGAGCGTCTTCAGATCCTGACGCGGGTCCGTTCCCTTCGACGCCACCGGCAGTTCGACGCAGCGGCAGCCCATCTCCGTGAGCGGCTCGAAGGTGCGGTCGCGCGGCGCGATGATCGTCACTTGCGCGCCGCGCGCGGCCAGCATGCGCAGCACGCCGCGCCGGTAGGTGTAGATCGCCCACGCCGTATTGCACACGAGGGCGATGCGAAGACTCGACTTTTCTTTCGTCATCCGGAAGAGCGCTCAAACATTGGAAATTTCACGCGGAAGGGGTGCTTTTCAGAAAGCGCGCCTTCAGGCCGCGCAACGCGCTATACGGCAACACCAGATGCGCGATGCTCTTCGTCACGCCGAGCCAGTCGAGCGGATTCGACACGCGCAGGTGGCGCAGTTGCAGCCGCAGCGTCGAGATCACCTGCGCGCGCCGCTTCGTCGCGCTGATGCCGCTTTCGTTCAGCTCGTAGAAGAGGCCGAACTCCGGCAGATTCGCGCCGTCGTGCCGCTGGAGCAGCCGCAGGATCAGATCGAGATCCTCGGCGGCGCGGTACTGCGCGCGATAGTTTCCTGCGTCGATCACGGCTTCGACACGCAGCATCAGCGACGGATGCGTGAAGCACGTGCGCGCGAGCATCATGCGGCGGATCGCGGCGGGCTCGGTCGGCGGCGTGAGGTCGAAGAGCGACGCGCCGCTGGTCGACACGACGTGCGTCCACATGCCCAGCACGGCCACTCGCGGATGCGCGTCCAGATACGCGCGCTGTTTCGCGAGACGGCCTGGCGTGGCGAGATCGCCTGCGTCGATGCGCGCCGCATAGCTTACGCCGCGCGCCGCGAGCGCTGCGACGCCCGCTTCGAGCGCGCGCTCGATGCCGCCGTTTTGCGGCATCCGCAGAATTGCGATCCGCATGCCGTCGATGACTGGAGCTGCGATCGGTGGCGTGCTGCCATCGTCGACGATCAGGACATCGACCGTCGACGTTTCGCTGAACGACGCGAGCGTGCGTTCGACCTCGGCCTGGCCGTTGAATGCGGGCATCAGGACGGTCACATCGGAGAGATCGTTCATGCGCGCAGCCGGAAGCGAATGTAGTAGAAGTTCACCGACGCCGCCGCGACATAACCCGCCGCGAGGCCGAGCAGCGCGCCGTAACCTTCGAAACGGCGAATCGTGAACCAGTTCACCGCGAACGCGACCGCGAGCGCGAGCAGCCATTTCGACAACAGCACGTACTTCGCCTGATATTTCAGCACGACAAGATTGCCGATCGCCTCGATGCCCGCGGGCACGGAAAGCCACACGGCCCAGCGGAAGATATCGGCGGCGCCGGCATAGTTCGGCCCGAACACGCGCGCGATGATGAAGCCCGCGAGCGCGTCGAGGACGGCGGCGCCCGCGATCATCAGCGCGGCGGTCATCGCGAACAGGCGCACGAGGTTGCGTCTGAGGCGCGCGGTTTCCTGCACGCGATAGATGAACGCCGGCGCAATGGTCTGCGAGAGCATCAGCGCGAGTGCGATCCAGTTCTCGTTCAACTGCTGCGCGGCGGAGTACAGCCCGAGTTCCGCGAACGATACGCGATGCGCGAGCATCAGCCGGTCGAGCTTCAGGAACAGATACATGCAGATGAGCCCGAGCCAGAACACCGTGCCCGCGCTCGCGAAATGCCGGAACAGCGCGCGATCGACACGCCAGCCGAGCTTGCCGCCGTGACGGCGCATGTAGTACGCGACGAGCGCGGCGCTGATCGCCGCGGCTTCGAGCGCCCAGAGCCAGCCGAAGCTCGGCGCCGCGGCGGCTGCGCGCACCAGCGCGAACACGAGCGCCGCCTTGACGATGGCGGCCGTCATGCTCGCGATGAGCTGCGGTTTGCTGTACGTGAGACTCTGCAGCCACGAATTCACCACGCCGATGAACGGCTCGCGAAACAGCAGCGTGACGGCGAGACCGGCGAGCATCAGCCCGACCATCGGATCGGTGCCGCCCGCCGCGATCCACGTCCAGGTGAGCGCGAGCGCGACGACCGAGACGCCCATGCGCAGCACGAACGCGCTGCCGAGCACCGCGCCGGTTTCGGCGGGCGGGCGGTTGACGATCGTCGGCACGAGAATCTCCGCGCCGCACACCCAGGTGATCGGCGCGATCACGAGCAAAAGCGTGTTCGCGTATTGCCATTTGCCGAAGTCATCGGGGCCGAGATAGCGCGCGAGCAGGCCCGAAATGACGATGGCGACGGCGATCTGCGTGAGCCGCTCGAGCCCGAGCCACACGATATTGGCGAGCGCGCGGGCGACGTCCGGATTGCCGGAGCGCGTCAGTGCCTTCATTCGGTCAGTCCCGCCGTGCAAATGGGCACGCGGCGTGCTACCGAAGCCTGATGACCTGAAAGATGCGCGTCATCCGTCAACTTTTGTGTGTTTGCGCGCGGACGCGCCTCATTCGAAGGCATCGAGGCGAAAGAGCGTTTGAGCATTGGATTAGAATGAACGCGCAGGCTTGAACTGGGTTTGTTCCGGCGCGCGGCAATTCCGAGAGCGCTGAAAGACAGCGATTATAAGTGCGATCACGCAGCACGCTCGCCGCCCGCCGCTCCGGTTCTGCATCCATTGCATCCAAATGTATCTTTCGTGTTGATTTATCAGACGCATAGGCAGAATTCGATACGTCATCTGGCAGTCGTTCGCGCGTTTCCCGCTGCAGCGGCGCGCCCACCGTCACGACCTGCACGCCCTCATGGCTGCATCGCCGAGAATCCATCAAGTAATAGAGAAGAGGTAGCCATCTCATGAGCCAAGTATCCCAATCCATCTTCAAGGCCTACGACATTCGCGGTATCGTCGGCAAGACGGTCGACAAGGACGTTGCGAAGAGCATCGGCCAGGCCTTCGGCAGCGAGATCAAAAAGCAGGGCGGCGACTCGGTCGTGGTCGCGCGCGACGGGCGTCTGTCGGGTCCCGAGCTCGTCGGCGCGCTCGCCGAGGGCTTGCGCGCGGCGGGTGTCGATGTCGTCGATGTCGGCATGGTGCCCACGCCGGTCGGCTACTTCGCGGCGAGCGTGCCGTTGCCGTTGCCTTCTGGCGAGCGGCGCGTGGATTCGTGCATGGTCGTGACGGGCAGCCACAATCCGCCCGACTACAACGGCTTCAAGATGGTGCTGCGCGGCGCGGCGATCTACGGCGATCAGATTCAGGGCTTGTACAAGCGCATCGTCGACAGCGACTTCACGACGGGCGAAGGCTCGTACACCGAGTTCGACGTATCGCAGATGTATCTCGACCGCATCGTGTCGGACGTGAAGCCGGTGCGCCCGATGAAGATCGTCGTCGACACGGGCAACGGCGTCGCGGGCGGGCTTGCGCCGAAGCTGTTCAAGGCGCTCGGCTGCGAGCTGGTCGAACTGTTCACGGACATCGACGGCACCTTCCCGAACCATCACCCGGACCCGGCGCATCCGGAAAACCTGCAGGACGTGATCAAGGCGCTCAAGGAAACGGATGCCGAAGTCGGCTTCGCATTCGATGGCGACGGTGATCGTCTCGGCGTCGTGACCAAGGACGGGCAGGTCATCTATCCGGATCGCCAGTTGATGCTGTTCGCGCAGGAAGTGCTGTCGCGCAACAAGGGCGGCCAGATTATTTATGACGTGAAGTGCACGCGCAATCTGGCGAAATGGGTGCGCGAGCAGGGCGGCGAGCCTGTGATGTGGAAGACCGGCCATTCGCTCGTGAAGGCGAAGTTGCGCGAGACGGGCGCGCCGCTCGCGGGCGAGATGAGCGGCCACGTGTTCTTCAAGGATCGCTGGTACGGCTTCGACGATGGCCTGTACACCGGCGCGCGCATGCTGGAAATCCTCTCGCGCGTGGCGGACCCGAGCAAGCTGCTCAACGATCTGCCGAATTCGCTGTCGACGCCCGAGTTGCAGTTGAAGCTGGAAGAGGGCGAAAACTTTGCGCTGATCGCGAAGCTGCAACAGAACGCGAAGTTCACAGGCGCGGACGATGTGCTGACGATCGATGGTTTGCGCGTGGAGTACCCCGATGGGTTCGGACTGGCTCGCTCGTCGAATACGACGCCGGTCGTCGTGATGCGCTTCGAGGCGGATAGCGACGCGGCGCTCAAGCGCATTCAGGAGGATTTTCGCCGGGTGATCATGGCGGAGAAGCCGGACGCGAAGTTGCCGTTCTGAACGGCTTGCGCAGTGGATGATAAAGCGGCACGGTTTTGCGACCGTGCCGTTTTTTGCTTATGTGACGCGTGCGCCGCGCTAAAATCCCCGTTTTCCCGCTCACTTCCGCCGCGCAGTCCGCGCCTCCCCATCTCAGCGTGCAAAAGATCCTGATCGTCCGCGTGTCGTCGCTCGGCGACGTCGTCCACAACATGCCGGCCATCGCCGACATCCGCCGCCGCTATCCCGATGCGCAGATCGACTGGCTCGTCGAGGAAAGCTTCGCGAGTCTCGTCGAACTGGTTCACGGCGTGCGCCGCGCGATTCCGTTTTCGCTCAGGCGCTGGCGCCGCGCGTTCACATCGCCCGCGAACTGGCGCGAGATCGGCAAGTTCAAGCGCGAGCTCGCCGCCGAGAAATACGATCTCGTGATCGACTGCCAGGGGCTCATCAAGACCGCGTGGGTCGCGAGCTGGGCGCGCGGGCCGCTCGTCGGCCTCGGCAACCGGACGGATGGCGCGGGTTACGAATGGCCCGTGCGCTTCTTCTACGACCGGCGCGTGCCGATCGAGCCGCGCACGCATGTTGTCGAGCGCACGCGGCAACTGGTGGCGGCGGCGCTCGATCTGCCGAAGCCGCAGATGACCGACGACATCGACTTCGGCCTCGACACACGGCGCGCGACGCTCGCCGTCTCCGAGCTCGGGCTGAACCTGCCGGTGCCGTATGTCGTGTTCGTGCACGCCACCTCGCGCGCCGACAAGCAATGGCCCGAAGCCGCGTGGATCGAACTCGGACAGGCGCTCGTGACGCGTGGCGCGTCGATCGTGCTGCCGTGGGGCAGCGACGCCGAACGCGAAACGAGCGAAAAGCTCGCGAAGGAGTTCGGCGCAGCCGCGATCGTGCCGCCGAAGATGTCGCTGCCCGCGGTCGTCGGACTGATCGACGGGGCTGCTGCGACCGTCGGCGTCGATACGGGCTTGGTGCATATTGCCGCGGCGCTGAAGCGTCCGACCGTCGAGTTGTACAATTTCTCGACCGCATGGCGCACCGGCGGCTACTGGTCGCCGCAGGTGGTCAATCTCGGCGACGCGAGCCGGCATCCGACGCTCTCCGAAGTCAAGACCGCGCTCGCGGGCTTTGGCCTGCTGTAGCGTGTCCATCGTGCGCGGCGCCGTGCGCGGACAACTCAAGGTCGTAGACACAATGACGGAATCTCAAATCATCGAAGTCGCGTCGGGCGATTGGCAGGGCAAGAATTTGTCCGTGCCGCGCGAGACGCTCCTTGCCGGCGTCGAAAACGGCAAGGTGCTGTATTTCCCCAATCTGCGGTTTCCGATCGAAGGCGGCGAAGTCGCGCTGCTCGATCCGCAGATCGCGGACCCGAAGCGCAAGAACATCAGCCTCGCGCCCAACGGCGGCGCGCTTGCCGGCGTCCTCGGCGACAACGTGATGCAATCGGCGGTGCGCTCGCTCATCAAGCGTTATCAGGATCATGCGCGCTCGCTCGTCGACGGGCTCTTTCCCGAGTACGACGGCACGCTGCGGGCCGCGCCCACGAGTCTCCGGCTGCATCAGGTCGAAACGCGCGAGACCTCCTGGCGCAAGGACGACAGCCGCCTGCACGTCGATGCCTTCCCGTCGCGGCCGAACTACGGCGAGCGCATCCTGCGCGTGTTCACGAACATCAACCCGAAAGGCGCGCCGCGCGTCTGGCGCGTGGGCGAACCGTTCGAGGACATGGCGCAGCGCTTCCTTCCCGGCATCAAGGCGCAGATGCCCGGCTCCGCGTGGCTCATGAATCTGCTGCATGTCACGAAATCACCGCGCAGCGAGTACGACCATCTGATGCTGCATCTGCATGACGCAATGAAGGCCGATCTCGACTATCAGAAGACTTCGCCGCAGGAGACGATGCCGTTTCCGCCCGGCTCGGTGTGGGTCTGCTTCTCCGATCACACTTCGCACGCGGTGATGTCCGGCCAGTTCATGATGGAGCAGACCTTCTTTTTGCCCGTCAAGGCGATGGCGCGTCCCGAGTGCGCGCCGCTCGGCATTCTCGAGCGCCTGAAGGGCCGGGCGCTCGTTTGAGCGGCGCGGCTTCTCCGGGCGCATCGGCGACGGTGCTCAGACGCGTCTACCGGGCGCTCTGGTGGATCGTCGCGCCGCTCGCGGTGCTGCGGCTCTATATCCGCTCGCGCAAGGAACGCGGTTACCGCGAGCATATCGGCGAGCGCTTCGGGCGGGTCGCTCCACGCCGCGCCGACGATCTCGCGCCGCTCATCTGGGTGCACGCGGTATCGGTCGGCGAGACGCGCGCGGCGCAACCGCTCATCGACGCCTTGCTGAAGGCGCATCCCGAGGCGCGCGTGCTGCTCACGCACATGACGCCGAGCGGCCGCGCGACGGGCGTCGAACTGTTCGGCGATCGCGTGCTGCGCAGCTATCTACCCTACGATCTGCCGGTGCTCGTGCGGCGCTTTCTGCGCGCGTGGCGGCCGTCGCTCGGCATCGTGATGGAGACGGAAGTCTGGCCGACGCTCATCGACGAATGCAAGCGCGCCGACGTGCCGCTCGTGCTGACGAATGCACGCATGTCGGAGCGTTCGTACCGGCGCGCGGCGAAGTTCGGGCGCGCGGTGCGCGAAGTGTTCGGCGGCTTTTCGCGCGTGCTCGCGCAGACGCCGTCCGACGCCGAACGCCTCACCGCGCTCGGCGCGCGCAATGTGGCGGTGCTCGGCAATCTGAAATTCGACATGACCGCGCCGCCCGAACTCGTCGCGCGCGGTCAGGCGTGGCGCGCGGCGATCGGCGATCGGCCGGTGTGGGTGGCGGCCAGCACGCGTGAGGGTGAGGAGGCGCTGGTGCTGCGCGCGTTCGCGGCGCTGAACGTGCCGAATGCGCTGCTGATTCTGGTGCCGCGTCATCCGCAGCGTTTCGATGAAGTGTCCGCGCTGATTTCGAGCCTGGGGCTGACGAGCGCGCGGCGCTCGGTGTGGGCGCCGAAGCCCGTCGCGGCGGGATCGGGCGCGGATGTGCCGGAACCGTTGCCGGCGAGCGTGCAGGTGCTGCTCGGCGATTCGATGGGCGAGCTGGGCGCGTATTACGCGGCGGCGGATCTCGCGTTCATCGGCGGAAGTCTGCTGCCGCTCGGCGGGCAGAATCTGATCGAGGCGTGCGCGGCGGGCGTGCCGGTGCTGATCGGGCCGCACACGTTCAATTTCACGCAGGCGACCAACGACGCGATCGCGGCGGGCGCCGCGCTGCGCGTGCAGGACCCGCAGGATCTCG
>Ga0160471_100550_pt1 | contig 9982 bp, 9 predicted proteins | sample HID1973K_E11MG_FD_108268 | JGI IMG/M metagenome (GOLD analysis project Ga0160471, IMG submission 108268) | Enriched mosquito-associated microbial communities from UW Madison campus, WI, USA - HID1973K_E11 MG | ecosystem: Host-associated > Arthropoda: Insects > Digestive system > Unclassified ... | reverse complement strand
GCGCTTCGGTCTTTTCGTAGTCGATGTCTTCGGCTTCGTTCAGGCCGTAGCTCACGACGTTGAACCACTTGCCCGACATGTTGACCGGCGAGCCGTGCGTCAAATGACCGCCTTCGGCGAGGCTCATGCCCATGATCGTGTCGCCCGGCTTGAGCACCGCGAAGAACACGCCCTGATTCGCCTGCGAGCCGGAGTTCGGCTGCTCGTTCGCGGCTTCGGCGCCAAACAGTTGCTTTACGCGGTCGATCGCGAGTTGCTCGACGATGTCGACATACTCGCAACCACCGTAGTAGCGCTTGCCGGGATAGCCTTCGGCGTATTTGTTGGTGAGTTGCGAGCCTTGCGCGGCCATCACGGCCGGGCTCGTGTAGTTTTCCGACGCGATCAGCTCGATGTGATCTTCCTGGCGGCGGTTTTCCTGCTCGATCGCCTTGAGCAATTCGGGATCGACGTTGGCGAGGGTACTTTCGGCTCTGTCAAACATACGTTTTCCGTGAGATCAAAACAGGTTGACCGGATCGCGCGCGCGCCACGTTGGAAGCAGACGCAAAAGACGCTGGAAACCGATGGAGTCCAGACGCGACGGATAGAGGATGAATCCGGTTTCGCGGAACGGACAGCCACCGGCAACGCAGCAACGGCGTGCGGATCTCAGCTGCCCAGGCGAACGGCAAAACGACGCTCCGCGCTTCCTGGTGGGTCGCTCCACCTTGAATCCGAAGATTCTATCGCCAGTCACGCGGGGTTTGAGCGTTGTAGTGTAATGGGCGGGCAGGCTTTAGGCAACCGGCTTCCGGCGCGATCCGGCACGCCTGCGATCACGTTTAAAGCACGATCGTTCGCTCCCGCGATTGCTTGCCGCGCCGCATCAATGGAAGTACCCTTTGCGCCGTTGCCGGACGCGCTCCGGCTCTACCCATTTCATCCCGTTCGGAGTCCGCTCATGATCGTTTTCGTCACCGGCGCGTCGGCCGGATTCGGCGCCGCCATCGCCCGCACTTTTGCGAAGGGCGGCCATCGCGTGATCGCTGCCGCGCGCCGCAAGGAGCGCCTGGTCGCCCTGTCGAACGAGCTCGGCGACGCGCTATTGCCGGTCGAACTCGACGTGCGCGACGAAAACGCGGTCCGCAACGCCATCGCGTCGCTGCCCGAGTCGTTCGCCCAGATCGACGTGCTCGTGAACAACGCCGGCCTCGCGCTCGGCCTCGAGCCCGCGCAGCGCGCAAACCTCGAGGACTGGAAAAGCATGATCGAGACAAACTGCACGGGCCTCGTGACGGTCACGCATGCAATCCTGCCCGGCATGATCGAGCGCAATCGCGGCCATGTGTTCAACATGGGATCGGTGGCGGGCACATATCCGTATATCGGCGGGAACGTGTACGGCGCGTCCAAGGCGTTCGTGCGGCAGTTCAGCCTGAATTTGCGTTCCGATGTCGCCGGCACCGCGCTGCGCGTGACCGACATCGAACCGGGCCTCGTGGGCGGCACCGAATTCTCCAACGTACGTTTCAAGGGCGACGACAGCAAGGCGGCGACCGTTTACAAAGACGTGCAGGCGCTGACGCCCGAGGATATCGCCGATGCCATCTACTGGATCGCCACGCGTCCGGCACACGTGAATATCAATGCAATCGAGATGATGCCGATCGCGCAGACGTTCGCACCGTTGCAAATTCACCGCGGCTGATTCCGAGATTGCCCAAGGTTTTGGCAGTCGTGCTTCCGGTTCCGGTAAAATGCCGCCGATGAATATTTGTCAAAAAGCAAGCCGGAGCGGGCCAATCAGCCTCCGCGCGAGCGGAGCGGCGCAAAGGTGAGTGATTCGTTGACTTTCGATTGGCCGGTGCGGGTGTACTACGAGGACACCGACGCCGGCGGCATCGTCTTCTACGCGAACTACCTGAAGTTCTTCGAACGGGCGCGCACCGAATGGCTGCGCGCGTGCGGCATCGACCAGCAGCGTCTCGCAGAGTCGAACGGCATCCTGTTCGTCGTGCGACGCACGTCCGTCGAATATGCGTCGCCGGCGCGTCTGGATGACGTCATTCGCGTCGTGAGCCGCATCGAGCGGCTCGGACGCGCATCGGTGGATTTTCATCAGGAAGCGTGGCGCGACGGCGTGCTGCTCGCGAGCGGCGACATTCGCGTCGCTTCGGTGGATCGCGCGTCGATTCGTCCGGCCGCCATTCCCGACGGCGTGCTCGACGGGTTGAAGCGTGGCCCGCGCGCGGCGCCCGCCACCGCGTCATGCGGCGCGAACCCGGACCAGGCCTGATCGATGAACGCATCGCACCCCGAAGCGAACCAGGGCATCGGTAACAGAGGAAGCACTAACGAGCATGAGCCGGTTACGGCACGGCTTTCGTTTGATTCACATCCCTTTCACGAAAGCATGATGCTTTGACCGGACGCCCCTTGCGGGACGTAACAGCGGACCTTTATGAACAATACACAAGACCTGTCGATCATTTCTCTCGTCGTTCACGCGAGCCTGCTCGCGCAGGCGGTGATGGCGCTGCTGCTATTGCTGTCGCTGCTGTCGTGGACCTTCATCTTCCGCAAGTGGTTCGCCATTCGTCGCGCGCGCGCGCAAACCGAGCGTTTCGAGCGCGATTTCTGGTCGGGCGGCGATTTGCAGGCGCTTTATCAGAGCGCGGCGAACAATCGCCACACCATCGGTGCGCTGGAGCGTATCTTTGAATCCGGCATGCGCGAATTCCTGAAGGGCAAGGAGCGCCGCATCACCGATCCGGGCGCGATCCTCGACGGCTCGCGCCGCGCGATGCGCGCGGCCTTCCAGCGTGAAATGGACGTGCTCGAGGCGAATCTCGCGTTTCTCGCGTCGGTCGGCTCGGTGAGTCCGTATATCGGTCTGTTCGGCACGGTCTGGGGGATCATGAATTCGTTCCGCGGACTCGCCAACGTGCAGCAGGCGACGCTCGCAAACGTGGCGCCGGGCATCGCCGAAGCGCTCGTCGCGACCGCGATCGGCCTGTTCGCCGCGATTCCCGCGGTGGTCGCATACAACCGCTACGCGCACGACATCGACCGTCTGGCGATCCGCTTCGAGACCTTCATCGAAGAGTTCTCGAACATTCTGCAGCGTCAGGCGCACTAAGCAAGGAGTTCGCGATGGCAGGCCCCATTCGTTCCAGCATGCGCGGCAGCTCGCGCCGCGCGATGTCCGATATCAACGTCGTGCCGTACATCGACGTGATGCTCGTGCTGCTCGTCATCTTCATGGTGACCGCGCCGCTCGTTTCGCCCTCCATCATCAATCTGCCGACCGTCGGCAACGCGCAGCCGCAGGAACAACAGCCGCCGCTCGTCATCAACATCAAGGCCGACGGCAGCATGAACGTCCGCTACAAGGAGAACGGCGGCTCGACGCAGGAGCAGAAGATGTCGAAAGACGAGTTGAACACGTTCGTGCTCAATCGTCAGGAATCGCATCCGGATCAGCCCGTCGTAATCGCGGCGGACAAGACCGTGAAGTATGAAGTCGTGATGAACGTGATGTCCGATATGAAGGCGCGCGGTGTGAAGCGCGTCGGATTGCTCGTCAAATCGCAATGACCCTTTTGCACAAGCAGACACGCGCATCGTCCGCGCGACCGATTCGCCCGCCGCGCGAGCGCGGCACGGGCAGGGCGTTCGCGCTCGCGGCAGTGATGCACCTGCTGCTCGGCTGGCTGCTGTATCACGGCATCAACTGGCAGAACAACACGCCGGCGGGCTCGGAAGCGGAAATCTGGACCGAGATCCCGGATACGTCCACGCCGACGCCGCGCCCCGCTCCGCCGCCGCCCGCGCCGGTGAAGGTGCAGCCCGCGCCGCCGCCCGCGAAGGACGAGGACGCGGACATCGCGCTGCAGGAAAAGAAACGCCAGCAGCAGGAAGCCGCCGCGCGGGAAGCGCAACTCGCCGAGCAGCGCCGTCAGCAGGAACAGGCCCGCCAGGAAGCGGAAGAGAAGCGCCAGCAGCAACTCGCCGCCGCGGCCGCCACGCAGAAGGCGATGCAGGACAAGCAGAAGCAGATCGAGCAGCAGCGTCAGGCGGAACTGCAGAAACAGCAGCAACAGAAGGCGCAGCAGGACAAGCAGCGTCAGCAGCAGCAGGCGGAAGCGCAGAAGCAGGAACAGCTCAAGGACCAGAAGGAACAGCAGGAGGCCAAGGCGAAGGCCGACGCGCAAGCCAAGGCCAAGGCTGAAACCGACGCGAAGGCGAAGGCGGCTGCGCAGGCCAAAGCCAAGGCCGAAGCGGAAGCGAAGGCCAAGGTCGATGCCGAACGCAAGGCGCGTCTTGCGCAACTGCAGGGTCAGTTGGGCGGGGGCACGGCGGGCAGCGGCGAAGGCCTCGCGAAGAGCGGCACCGGCAAGGGCGCGGGCGGCAATGCGACCTCGCCCGGCTATGCCGAGAAGGTGCAGCGCCGCGTGCGGCCGAATATCGTGTGGGCCGGCGAAACGGCCGGGCTCGAGACCGTCGTTTCGGTGCGTTGCTCGCCGACGGGCACGCTGCTCTCGGCGAACATCACCCGTTCGAGCGGCAACGAGCAGTGGGATCAGGCAGCGCTGCGTGCAGTGCAGCGCTCGGATCCGATGCCGGTGGATATCGACGGCAAGGCTCCCGGCGCCTTCACGATCACGCTGCGGCCGGCCGGAGGCTGAGCGCGATTGCCTGAAAGCCGGCTTGTAAGCTGGCATTAAGCAGCGGGAACGAATTGTGCGAGCGCGGGTCTGTTCTGCAGTCCGCGGACACTTCAAAACGCTTTTATCTGGAACCTATACAGCATGAGTTTGATGACGAAGCTTGGCCTGAAAACGCTGGTCGCGTCCTGCCTGATCGCAGCCGGCACCGCCGCACACGCCCAGTTGAACGTACTCGTGACCGGCGTCGGTTCGACCCAGTTTCCGATCGCAACGGCCAATTTCGCCAATGAAGCGAATTCCCCGCAGCAGGTCAGCGCGATCATTCGCCAGGATCTGCAACGGAGCGGCAAGTTCACGAATATCGACGCGGGCGGGACGCCGGTGTCGGAAACCGATTCGGTCGACCTCGGCGCCTGGAAGGCAAAAGGCGCGGACGCGTATGTGTCGGGCAGCGTGAACAAGCTGCCGAACGGCCAATACGAAGTGCGCTTCCGTCTGTACGACACCGTCAAGCAGCAGAACCTCGGCGGCCTGTCGCTGGTCAGCGCGGAAAGCGGTCTGCGCATGAGCGCGCACAAGATCGCCGACTACATCTACGCGAAGCTGCTCGGCGGCCGCGGTGTGTTCGCCACGCGCCTGTCCTACGTGATTCAGACCGGCGGGCGCTATCAGTTGCAGATTTCGGATTCGGACGGCCAGGACGCGAAGATCGCCCTCTCCAGCCCCGAGCCGATCATCTCGCCGGCATGGTCGCCGGACGGCACGAAGGTCGCATATGTGTCGTTCGAGAAGAAGAAGCCGGTGGTCTACATCCACGATCTGCCGACGGGACGTCGCGTAGTGGTGTCGAATCAGAAGGGCAACAACAGTGCTCCGGCGTGGTCGCCCGATGGCCGCAAGCTCGCCGTCGCGCTCTCGCGCACCGGCAACACGCAGATTTTCGAAGTCAACGCAGACGGTTCCGGCCTGCGCCGTCTGACACAAGGCAGTTCCATCGATACCGAGCCGGCCTACTCGCCCGATGGCAACTCCATCTACTTCACGAGCGATCGCGGCGGCCAACCGCAGATCTACAAGATGCCGGCGGCGGGGGAAAGCGCCGGCTCGGCCCAGCGGGTCACCTTTGCGGGCAGCTACAACACAAGCCCGCGCGTGAGCCCGGACGGCAAGCAACTCGCGTACATTTCGCGCACTGGCGGCGGCTTCAAGCTGTATCTGCAGGACCTCGCGTCCGGCACGGCGACGGGGCTGACCGACACGACGCATGACGAATCGCCGAGCTTCGCGGCGAATGGTCAGTACATCCTCTACGCCACCCAAGTGAACGGACGTGGCGTGTTGGCAGCCGTTTCGACCGACGGTCGCACGCGGCAAGTCTTGTCCTTACAGGGCGGTGTGGTGCGCGAGCCGTCCTGGGGTCCGTTCATGCAATAAGTCCAGCAATAACGTTTAGAAACAACGTTCAGCTACAACACAAGGAGAGGTACCATGATGTCGAAACTTCGTATCGGCCTGGCAGTTGCGATGGTCGGCGCATTGGCGGCGTGTCACTCGGGCGTGAAGCTCGACGAAGGCCAAAACAAGGGTGCAGTCGGCACGCAGCCGAACCCGACGGACGTGAAGCAGGTCAATATCGACCCGCTGAACGACCCGAACAGCCCGCTCGCCAAGCGCAGCATCTATTTCGACTTCGACAGCTATGCCGTGAAGGACGACTATCAGCCGCTGCTGCAACAACACTCGTCGTACCTGAAGAGCCATCCGGAGCGTCACGTCCTGATCCAGGGCAACACCGACGAGCGCGGCACCAGCGAGTACAACCTCGCACTGGGCCAGAAGCGCGCGGAAGCCGTGCGTCGCGCGATGTCGCTGATGGGCGTCGCCGATTCGCAGATGGAAGCCGTGAGCCTCGGCAAGGAAAAGCCGATGGCGACGGGTCACGACGATTCGTCGTGGGCACAGAACCGCCGTGCGGACCTCGTGTACCAGCAGTAATCAACTTAACGTAACCAGTTACGGGTGAGTCGCCCTATGTTGTATCGTTTTCCCTTGCTGCGCGTAGCCGCAGCCGCGTGTCTGGCTGGCTCGACGATGCTGAGCGTGCCCGCGCACGCCGGCGTTTTCGACGACACCGAAGCGCGTAAAGCCGTGCTCGATCTGCGCACGAAGACTGATGGCCTGTCGAATCAGTTGCAGGCTGCGCAGCGCACGATCCTCGATCAATCGAACCGTATCGACCAGCTCAACCAGCAGGTCGCCACGCTTCGCGGCCAGAACGAGGATCTGGCCAATCAGGTCACCACGCTGCAGAAGCAGCAGAAGGACTATTACGCCGATCTCGACACGCGCTTGAAGAAGTTCGAGCCGCAGCAGGAAACAGTCGACGGCGTGACCGGTTCGGTGCAGCCCGGCGAGACGGAAGCGTTCAACGCAGCGTCGACTCAATTCCGCAACGGCGATTACAAGAACGCCGCGGCGTCGTTCAAGGCGTTCGTGGCGAAGTATCCGCAGAGCCCGTATCAGCCGACGGCGCGGTACTGGCTCGGCAATGCGCTCTATGCGCAGCGCGACTACAAGGGATCGACGGCGATCTGGCAGGATCTGGTGAAGAGTTATCCGACGCATCCGCGGGCGCCCGAGGCATTGCTTGCGATCGCGAACAATCAGATCGAGCAAGGCCAGAAGGCGGCTGCAAAGCAGACGCTTCAGCAGATCATCTCGCAGTACGCCGGTACGGAAGTCGCGCAGACGGCGCAGAGCAAGATGTCGCAGGTGAAGTGAAGTAAGCGACGCTTTGCGGTGCTTTTTTGGCATCGCGCCTCTCGAGGAGAATGCCCGTGGGCCATGAAGCCGCGGGCGTTTTTCTTTCGGGGTTTCGGCTGTTCTTCGGCGGAACGGGTTGACGGTTCTCCCTTTCGGCGATTATAATTTTGCCTCTTTCGGGTCGTTAGCTCAGCTGGTAGAGCAGCGGACTTTTAATCCGTTGGTCACAGGTTCGAATCCCGTACGGCCTACCAAAGAAATCAAGCAGATAGCCCGGTCATTGCGACCGGGCTTTTTGTTTTGCATGCGCGATTCGTCTCAATGCACTTCGTCGGCTCATCAGTCAAGCCAACGAATCGCCACCCTCCCCGCTGTTCCAATCGAGACACAATACGTCTCGTACCTTCCTATAATCGAATTCCTCCCCGCCCCACTCCCGCCCTCCCATGACCTCCAGCCTCGACGAAGCCATACTCCGCGTGCTGCCCACCGAGCGTGACGCAACCGCCTGGCTCTCGACGCCCGAAATCCGCAGGCGGCTCGAAGAGCGCGGCCATCGGGTCGGCTATACGAAGAAGGTGCAGCGTCATCTGAGCGCGCTCGAAGCCGACGCGCGCGTTGTGTCGATGATCAATGGCCGCGAACTGCTCTGGCAGCGCAAGCCGTGGCTGCACGGTTTGCAGGAAGGCGTCAGCGGTTTGATGAGCGCATCGGAGGCGGTTGCGTTTCACATCCTCCAGCGCTTCGCGGGCAACAAGCTGCCGAACGCCGTGACACGCGATATCGACCCGCTCTTCAAGGCGGCCGAATCGCGGTTATCGCAGGAAAAAGCCGACAGCCGCATCTATCGCGCGTGGGCGGACAAGATCGATTCCGTCGATGGCGCCTTCACCTTGATCCGTCCGAAGCTGCGCCCGGAAATCTTTCAGACCGTCGCGACCGCCACCTTCTTCGAGCGCGAGCTGCTCGTGCAATACCGCGCCGCGTACAAGGCGGAGCAACAGCACGATCAAAGTAACGATCCGAAGACCAGAACGCTCTGGCCGCTCGCGCTCGTCGAATCGGCTGGCGTCATGTACATGGTCGCGCAAGACCCGAGTCGCGCGCCGCGTCCGGAAAAAGGCGAAACGCAATGGCTGCGAACGCTTTATCGCCTCGATCGCATTCGCTCGGTGACGGAGTCGGGCGAGTCGTTCACCTACCCCGAAGACTTCAAGCTGCGCAAATACATCGAGACGCAGCAGGTGTTCGACTTCCTGCCCGAGCCGCCGGTGTTGCTCGAACTCGCCTTCGATGACAACGCGGGCAATCAGTTGCGCGAATCGCCGATGTCGAAGGATCAGCAGATCAGCACACTCGCCGATGGCCGCATGAAAGTGACAGGCACCGTCACGCCGAGTCTCAAGCTGCGCTGGTGGCTGCGCGCGCTCGGCGCAAGCGTCGAGATCCTGGCACCGAAAGCGCTGCGCGACGAATTCGCCGAAGACTATCGCAAGCTCGCGAGCCGTTACGACTAGACATCGCGCACCTGAAGCGCCTCACCTCATGTAGCACACGTTGACCTGCGGCCCGAACACGTCGCGCACGATATCGACCAGATGATCGTGATGGCTCAGAAAGATCACCTGGGTGCGCTTCGCGATCTGCGCGAGCACGCGCAGGCCGGCGCGCGCGCGTCCATCGTCGAAATTGATAAAGAGATCGTCGGCGACGAACGGCAGCGCCGACGCCTTCTCACCGTGCTCTTCCAGCGCCGCCAGCCGCAGCGCGAGATACAGCTGATCGCGCGTGCCCTCGCTCATTCCGGCGATCTCGACGTGCTCGCCGCTCGCACGAACCGCCGACAGCGCCATCGGCTGCCGGTCGTAATCGACGACGAGCCGCGCGAACGTGTCGAGCGTGAGCGCCGAGAAGATCGCACTCGCGCGTGAGAGCATCGGACCCTGCCGGCGCTCGCGATAGCGGTCGATCGCCCACTTGAGCAGCGTCGATGCGGTCTCGACTTTCACGAAGCGCTCGGCGGCATCGGCCATCGCGGCAAGCGCTTCCTGACGCTTCGCTTCGGCGCGCGCGGCATTCGCTTCGCCCGAAATGGCCGCGAGTTCGCGACGCGCGGCATCGAGTGCGGTCGCGGTTTCGCTCGCGATTCGCACCGATTCCGACAGCGCCGCGCCGATGCGCGACAGCTCGGCCGGCACGTTCGGCATGTCGGCGTCCTCCACTTCCGCGACGAGCTCGTCGAGCGACAGGCCATCGCCGCCCTTGATGAGCGCGGCGCGCGCGTCATCCACCGCGGCGCTCAGCGCGCGCTTTGTCTGCGATTGCGCGATCAGCGCCTGGAGCACGTCAGGCGTATCGACGCCAGCCAGATCATAGAGCGGACGCAGCGTCGCTTTCGCTGCTTCGACCTCGGCGCGGGTCTGACTCACCTGCTCGCTCGCCGACGCGTGAGCCTTCTGCAACCGCTCCCACTCGGCATGCGCCGCGCATGCGCGATCGAGGCGCGCGGACAGTTCCGTCGCGATTGTCTTCGCGCCTTGCGTCGCAAGCGATTCATCGAGTTCGCG
>Ga0160471_100539_pt1 | contig 10153 bp, 14 predicted proteins | sample HID1973K_E11MG_FD_108268 | JGI IMG/M metagenome (GOLD analysis project Ga0160471, IMG submission 108268) | Enriched mosquito-associated microbial communities from UW Madison campus, WI, USA - HID1973K_E11 MG | ecosystem: Host-associated > Arthropoda: Insects > Digestive system > Unclassified ... | reverse complement strand
CATTAGGCCGATCATCCCCGGCTCGATTACGCCGATCCGTGACACCGGTAACCACGCTCGGTCACCATCGCGTACAGGCGGCTGGCCGTGAGTGAGGGAAACTTCCTGAGCGTCTCATGGATGAACGGCAGGTACGGATCGATCCGCGAGGGCCGCTGCAGACCGCCCACCCGCGGCAGGCCCGCCTGGGCCAGCACACGCTGCACGGTGCCGCGATGCACATGCAACTGGCGCGCGATGGTTCCGCAGCGCCACTTCTCGACGTGGTAATAGCGCAGGATCTGTGCCTCAACTTCAGTCTTGATGGTCATGGGTCGGTTCCTTTTTTTTCGGTAGCAGTACGAACCTCATGGAAGACCCGACGGCGCAATGGCCCGTGACGCACAAACTCGCATGCGCAGTGACAGAAGCGGCAATGCGCGAGCGACGGCGTGGTTGCCATCGTGGCAGTCGTCTCGCTGGCCGATGTCGTCGAAGTCGCGATCAGTAGAGCATCAGCGGTGGGCTCGGCGGAAGAGTGATGCGTCACTTTCTCGCGCCGCTGGCGATAGCGGCGCATCCTGGCGGCATGCGCCATACGACCGCGCCGGCTGCGCTGGTAACGGCGACCCGCCTCTCGCAGGCTGGCTCGGCGTGAGGCCTGCGCGCAGTCGCGATCGCAGTAAGTCTGGCCGCTATCACAACGGCGGCAGACGATGACCTGCGCCCGGCAACGGGCGCACACGTACAGGCGGCCCGTGGGCGGCTGCATTGGCGGCTCCTCCAGAACGCCAAAGAGGAGGAGTCGAACGAAGTCGACGGGCCGCGTGAGCAATGCGATACTGACGGCTCACACGGCTCTCCGGCCGGCCGACAGGCCCGCCATATGGATACCCTGTGGAGGCGCAGTGCCGGACTGGACTTGGCGGTTGAGGCCGGCGCTGCGCCTGTTGTTCTTCTTCTTTGGCAAACGCCTTTCTACCATGCGGACGGCCCGCCCCGATTCAGGGCACGTCTCCAGTCGCCCTACGGGCTCCCTACGCCGTGCCCTGAATCAACGTCCCGTTCACCGTGCGTTGAACGCTTCCACGATGTCTGCCTTCATGCGCGCGTGGCGCCGCCGCACTATGACGCCGCCGTTTATTGTCGGTTTTCAACCGCCGTTCACACGCCATGCTCCTGCACGTCGTGCGCACTTTCGCCCGTACAAATCCGGATGCCATCGTTCAAGTTATTCGGGCGCCTGTTATCTGGGAGTAGAGCTTCATTGCCAGCTACCTGTAAAGTTTGTGAAGTATTTGCCGAAAACCCGGACATGAATAACGAACCGTTCCAACGACCGGGTAACGACGATCCGCTCCGCGCGGAAGCGCGTTCTCTGGCGGCAAGCGTCGAAGCCATCCGTCGGGCCTGCGGGAAAACTCCCGAGTGGGAAGCCACCTGCATCGAGTTCGCTCGCGATCTGCGTTGGGCCTTAGGCATGAGCGGTGATGATTGGACCGATGTGCCTTCGATCGAAAGTCAAGTCAGGCGTCTGCCTCGTTGAGTAGCCGCGGCTAGAGGGCGGCATCGAATGCCTCTGTTTGTCAAAGCTGCGCGGCGATGCGCAGCATCTCGTCGTGATCGCACTTCGCCTCGGGCGTGTCGTCCCGGCGGCCGAACGTGGCGAGCGCTGCGCGGATTCGCTCTGCGTCGCGTTCGATGATCGCGGCGGCGCGGTCGAGCAGCTTGCGGGGTTTCATGTCGCCGCTTCTATTCAGTCCAGCGAGTCATCCGCGGCTTGGCGGCTTGCTTCGCTGCCTCGCGCTCCGCACCCGTGCGTTCATTCCCTGCTGTTGCGAGGTGTGCGGTGAACCGTGTCCGGGAAGCAGACTGAGGCGCCCGAACAGCATTGTTTTGAGATACATGTAGAGTTGACTCCTGCTGATCGCGATTTTTTTGAAGTGACCTTTCAGATAAAGGGCACGCAGAACATTCAGGTAATCGGCGCGCGCGCCGACCGCGTTCAACTTCGTAACGGTCCGTCTCCTGCTGGGCCCTACAGAATGACTTCGCATCTGTGCTCGTCTCATGCTGCGTCGCCGGCGGAGGGCGGTTGCACGGCCGAATCGAACGCCTCTGCTTGTCGAAGCTGCGCGGCGATGCGCAGCGTTTCGTCGGAGTTGCGCTTCGCCTCCGGCGTGTCGTCCCTGCGACCGAAGGTGGCGTGCGCAGCGCAAATACCCGCTGCCTCGCCTTCGATGATTTCGGCGGCGCATCTCAGCGGGGGGCCTCCTCACTGCCATGGTGACATGACGGAGACACACGCGGCAGTGAAGGTTACCGAGATCGAGAGTGGAGCGAGTAGAAAAATCGTGCCTCTGCCTTGCGAATCCTTGCTGACACACATAGCATTTGCAACAAATAAAGCGCCTGGGAGTTCGCACATGCCTTCGTTCCACGTGGGTGAATGGCCCACGCTCTGGTGGGGTTATGGTGCAACTGTCGCCGTTTCCACCCTTGCGCTTTGGTTGTCGGTGCAGGCTCATATCCTTCGGACGCAAATGTCTGTTGGTCTGAAGAATGCGATCGGTATTTGCGATCAGTTGATCGTCTTAAGTGAGGAGGTCGTCGAAGCCCTGCTGCGCGACTCGAAAAGCTTCCGTGACCGAGACTTCGTACGAGCTGATGAATGGGGCGATCTTTGTAATACTCTCGCCGAGTTGCCCCTCTGGCGGATAGAACAGGTTCAATTCACCGATCTAAGAAGTCAGTTATGCGAAGCTGCGGATCGCGGTCGTGATCTGGCTACAGTGCTAGCGCAGGTTCATAGGCTTTCTGCCCCATGGGCGGCCGAGGTTGCGCAAGAGTTCGAGGCGTGCGCAAAGACGATAGAAGCTGCGCGCCAGACGCTCGTCAAGCACGTCGAGTTGAGCCCGACAGGTTCCCACGTCCTCTGACGCGAAGGATGTGCGAAAGGCAATCGTGCGACCATGTTTTGCCTTCGAACTGAGCGCAACGCCGTTTCGCGACGGATGTGCAGGTACCATCGGGCCGCTGAGGAGGACAGATCGCGTCCACCATCGACGGCCTGCAACAAGGCGAGCCGGTGCGCCTGCTTAAGACCGGCAAGATGAAGGTGCTTGTGCTCGGTTTTGTGTTTGGGCCGGTTGCCGGTCCAGGAACAGATGGGAAACCCACTAGTCTCTTCGCGTCAGGTTTATCACGCCGTTTAGACAGCCCGGGGTGGTGACCACCCAGTTGCCGTTCAATGTCTGTGTTCCATTCTCTTCAGAAAGCGTCAGTGCAGCATTGAGCAAGCACCAAAAATGTCCCGGCGGAGCTAACTGACTTGTGATGGCTGTTTCGCTGTAGTTGAAGGCGTTGCCAGAGAGCTGACCGGTCAGGTTCTTTTCCGCGAAATATTGCCCGGAAGGCGTACCTGCGCGACTCGTACCGACGACGGTATTGCCGATCACGGTCAACTTTAGCTCGTAGTACTGCCATCCGATATTTTCAACGTCGACCACTGTTCCGAACCAATCGCCCGCCAGGTTCCCATTGGAGCAGGGTCCAGCGGCGTCTACCGATACAGAGATGTTTGCCGGAGTTTCTCCGGGGACGTCAACCATTGTCGAGCCACTGCCAACGCCAGGATCTCCGCTATAGGACGCATTTACCGTTATTGGAAATAATTTGTTTGCGCCGCCCGCTAGGTACGCGTGAGTCGCATCGCCTAGTACCTCTGCAACCGTTAGCGGATTCACCGCAAACAGCTTCTTCGCGGTTTCCCAAAGATCCATGGCGGTCCCGGTATTCTCGGCTAGTTGCTTTATCTCCTCCTTACTTCCTCCGGCATCGACGACGCGCGCTGCCAGAGGAAGAAGAGCTTCGTCCATGACTTTATCGGTCAAATAGTCTTTTATTTTTTCCGTAGCCTGATTTAGCGCTATTGAAGCAACTTCCGTCTTCACAGCTTGCGAGACTGTGTTGAGCTGCGATAGTGACACGTCGCCGACAAAAGCCTGGTCCGCGTCGGAGAACTTCAACTGCTTAGTAATAGGGGGGTCGGAAATCAGACCCGTGCTAACGACGTCGCCCGTGTCGTAGAATGTGCCGAGTTTGACTTCCGCGGTGACCGAGCCTGTTGACACCACGCCGCACCGGTCATTCACCGTAACGACGATCGTTTGTGTGCCCGTACCGGTGTCTTTTCTCGTGGGCACAAGGGCTTGTTGTGCTGCCTGTGAGAGACTGAACGCGCATCCACCGACCGCATGAGCGTCAGACGCATTAGCGAGCATCGGGGGTATCGCTGCTGCCGTGGTAGCCGAAATTGACGTAGCCTTGCCTGACGTTGCGTCGTCCTCGAATAGTTCGCTGCCGTTGGTCGGATCGAAGACCGCCAAATAACTCTGGCCCGCCGCGGTCCGCCAGCGGACTTGGTACTGTAAGCCAATCTGGAAAAAATCAAACTTACCGCCATCCTGGAATACAACCGTCACTGAGGTCGGGGACAGGTGGATTTGAAAATCCGGAAGCGCCTGATTAGTACTGGAATAATAAAAGTCGGTGACAGAAGTGACATTGCCTCCCGAATCTTTTGTGCCGTAATAGGTGAGCGTGAAGCCGTCTGCTGTCTTAATGCGGACGAGCCTCGGGTCCTCCGGTTTGAAGACGTAAGCAACGTCGGTTTTCGCGGCCTGTACAGGCGGGGCTGTCGGCGCTGAACTGTCGGAAGAGCCGCCTCCGCACGAAGTGAGAAATGCTGGCATGCCCAGAGACGCGACACTGCCCAAAAAAAGGGTAAGCTGGCGGCGACGAGGGCTTTCTGGAGATCCGGACATCGCTTTGCTCCCAACCCAAGGACGTCGATGCCCTCAGAGTTTCGCTGCATTTGTTTTGTCGGTCGATGTCCTTCAAAGCACGCCTGCATCGTACGCTTTTTTCATCGAGCGGAGCATTCGGATGGGAGCATGCAAGGCCAGCGGTGCGGCAACGGCAGTAGTACTCACGGCATATAACGCCATGACCGTAGGTCTAGGATAGATGCTCGTTTGTGAAATGCAAGCACTCGCCTGTTGCCGGGATCTTAACGTCGCAACGGGCACTCTCGCCGCTCGTCTCGCCTACAGAACTCGGATAGTTTTCTGAGTTAGCGACATGGCCGTGCGCAAGAGGTTAAAGTGTCGGTCGTCTTATCCGCTCTCTCGGGGGACTGCCTAAATACGTTGAGACTGCACGCATACGAGCAAATAACCTGAAATGAAACCACTGATCATCTTCCACGCTCACTGTAGCGGAGAGCTTTTGGCGCCGCTTTTTCGTCTTGACGCCGATGCGGTGACACCCGCGGATTATGTGTCGGCGGATCACGGATTCTATCCGACCGTTGACGATCTGAACGTGGACGGGCGCGAAATCTTCATCCTGGATTTTAGCTTTCCCCGTAAGGCGCTCGATGAAATGCGCTCGCGCGCCAAGTCCGTCGTCATCCTCGATCACCACAAAACCGCAGAGAAAACGCTCGCCGGATTCCCGGGCGCAATCTTTGACATGACCAAGAGCGGTGCGGTGATGGCGTGGGAATACTTCCACCCAGGTGTGCCGGTTCCTCAGTTGCTTCAACGGGTCGAGGATCGCGACATCTGGCGCTGGGCATTGCTTGACAGCGCGGCGGCGATGGCCTATCTCGACACGCGGCCGTTTGACTTCGAGGTCTGGGACGAGTTGGCTAGGTCGTTTCCGTTGCGGTACCTCGAGTACGGCAGGCAGCTTCAATCTAAGCTTCAGGCGATGGCTGAGGCAGTTGCTGCCGAAGCAGAGCCGAAATGCTCTGCGGATGCGCGGGCCATAAGGTGAATATCGGTGCGGGCAGCCATGATTTGCGCTCGTTCATCGGCGATCACATTGCACAGAAGAACGGCACGTTCGCGCTGCTCTGGCGCATCGAGAAAGGCATGATTTCGGTCAGCCTGCGCGGGGCACCGTGCTTCGATGTTTCGGGCATCGCAGAGCGGTTTGGTGGCGGCCGGCACCGGGGCGCGTCGGCGTTCAAGGTTCCGCTTGGCACCGGGCAAGCAGACCAATTCTGGGAACACTGGCGCGTGACGCCGCAAGGTCGGCAATCCTCGTAGCTGCGCTGACGTTGAACAGAACCTGCCTCAATGTCCGTAAAGGCCGAAGCGCGCACGTCGGCCGTCCGGCAGGCCTTGACCTACGTAGTGGCCCTTCAACTGGGGATATAACGGTCCGCTAGCCATCGTAAACGCGCGTCCGGCCAGAACGTCTAATTCATCCTGCGTCGTGGCGTGAAACGCGACGTGCCACATCTCCCAGAGTTCCCACGGCAGCAACGCAACAGGGCCGAACAGGTGCTCCAGGCAGCTAGCAGCAGAAGTACGGCGATTACTCGCAGGCAAGAGATGGGCGATCCCCGTTGACTCGTCATTTCAACGATCGGCAATCAATCGAAACCGTTGGGGCGCCGGTGCGCCGCGTGGTCGACCCGGGTCGAATTGGACGATTGGTCGGGACGCGAAACGCTTGATCAAGCTGACTGCGGTGTCAATGGCCGATGCTGACACTTGAAAAGCCGTCCGGCCCGCGATTGACGAACGTTGACAAGTCGCTGTCTCCCGCGCTCGAAGGAGCGACGGAAATTTTCTAGTAGTCGAAACTTTGATACTAAGCTTGGTAGTGGATCCAAGCTGGGGACGCGAGATATGAAAGTCTCGATGACGGAACGGTTCATTGCCCTTGGGCTCACGCTTGTCGGCGCCGTTCTCATCGGATTCTCGGGATACGCTGTTCTCAAGCTCGTCCTGTCGCTTCTTCTTATTTTGTACGGAAGGGAGTGAAAAAGAGCAACTCGGTCGAAAGCAAATCAACGCATTAGCGCGCCGAGCGCGCGGGCGGCGGCGGCATCCGTTGAGCGACTCGACTTTCGCCGGACTTGGCGCTACCCCCGGGAAAATATTGATTTTAGCGATTCGTGAGCGATTGCAGGTTCGCGTAACGGCGCGGCGCGTCAGGAGTCAGTTTCTTCCCGCCAATCAGCACCGCCCGGATCGGCGATGCCAATACCGAAGCGGTCAAGAAAGGCGGGAAGAGCTGGGTGCTCGATCAGCGGAACGGAATTCCCCTTTTGAACGAGACTTGCACGATCGCTGAACAGGGCAACCGACACCGAATTTGCGAAGCGTGAGTGAAAATAGATGCCGTCCACGCTCGCCTCATTGTCGTGGAGCGCGGCGCTCCATCGATTCGGCGCAAAATAATTCGGCGTTGAGAGAACCTGCGTGTCGAATCCCAACTGCCAAAGAGGTTGCGTCAGATCTGCAAGGCGCAACGGACGTGCGTTTTCCATTTCCAGCACGGCGACACAGCGATCCGTGATGGCTTTCTCATCGATCACGTGCGGCATTCCGGCGTCAACGCCACGGTAGCGTCCGCGCATCAATGTTTCGGCCATGCACGCCTCGAAGGACGACGCGGCATAGAGAACGCCGTACTCATCATTGGGTGCATCGAATCGAAAGACTGTGGATGACGTGGATTGGCGGTTGTAATAGACCGGATCACGATGTCGCCAGTGGATGCGCAGCAGCGGCGTCACTGAGAGATCGATTTCCCGTACGGGGATCCGCGCAGTGCGAAAGCCAGACGGAGGCAGGGGACATGAATCAGGGGACTCGTCGTCGACCTCCTTGATCACGACGCCCCCTGTTCACCGCCCACTTCTTGAATCGCTAGATCGACGACTCGAGCCACGGACGCATTGGAGTCGAGGATGACGTCCGCGGGCGAACGCCCTCCAAGTTCCTCACGCTTCGAGCGCATAAAGGAATGGATCGACCACGCATTGACCTTAGCGGACACAAGCGGTTCAAGCACCGCTTTCAATCGCGAGCCATCAGCGTCGAACTGCCACTTGGGATAGCGGAAGCCACGCTCTTTACCTGCAGGTAGCAACGCATACAACGCTCCCTTTTGACGGTCCTCGTTGATGGCGCGTTCGTTGCGTCCTGCATAGTCGCGCGCGTCAAGAAGCGTCAGATTGTCGGGATTCCGATATTCCTCGAGGGCGAACCGGCGGCCTCGAGCTCGCGCTGCCGCCAGTGGATCCGCACTTCCCGCAGAGAACAGCTCATTAGCATAGTGGGGATCATTGCCAACGCCGCCACTGACCACCTTATCGAAGGCGTCTTGGAGGTAGTCGATCACTTCAGGCCGGCCATCAACACCGAGTGCTCGAGCCGTGGTCGCTGCCAATTCTCGGGTCGAAGGTCCGTTCGTGGCTCTCATATGCGCTCCCAGTCATGAAAGACATGACGTTCATGACTTATTATGCACCGTTCGACCGCACGGCGCAACTTGGCCCAAGCAGCGGCAAAACGGCCCCGATGCGAGGACTCACAAGAGTTGTCTCGCGGACGGATGCCCGATCGCTACCTGCTCGACTGTGGCTGTGGCGCCGGAAAATTCCTCGAATCGCCCGACTCCTTATTTCGCTATCACGTGGTAGTCATTTCTTCATATGTAAACAGATTCCGAAATTTCGATAGAAAAGTGCGCACGTCGGCGTGAGGGCACTCGTTGCATAGTGACCACGAGTGCGGGCCAGCCTTCGACAGTGGCAACCGCCTACACCAATGAAACTTCGCTTGGGCCGCGAAAAGACCAGGGCGGGGTGATGCAGGCGTGCCGGTCGTTGGCTTCGATACAGGGCCGGAACTGACAATTGGGCTGCCGCGCCTTGGCGACGGCGCCGAATACAACCAATCAGGGAGAGTCGCTATGAGTGAAGCTGAATACACGCATCTGCTTCGAAAATGTCGCGAAGCGAAGATGATGAACGACTATCACCTGCTGTCGACGGGCGAGCGTCTAGCTGCGGCGATCGTTTTAAACAAGCCGCACTGGTTGCAGGAACAAGGCTATACGCTGGCCGAGCCATTCGATCGTGTTGGCCCGATCTGGTGGCCCCTGTTGTTACGCGCCTAGCGGGATATAAGCGACGGCATCGAATGAAGGGTGGTCTTGATTTCCGTGTAAGTTGCGGGTTAGGGCGTGCACGCTCCGACAACGCTTCACCTTCTGGCCAAAACAATTTCTCTGTAAATCAGTCACTTGCTGTCTACCCGCGAATGCGTTGCCGACGCATTGCCACGCGCGCGAACTGCGGGCAGGCGTCGCCGCACCTTGCGCCCTGCCTGGAAGGAGCCTGCTCGCGTAGCGACCAACCGAAATGAGAAAACCGGCATGCAGTGAAGATCGGAAACTGAGAATCCGCGAGTGCAGTTGAAGTGTGTTTTGCTGGTCAACGCGGGTGACCATTACGATTTTTCGCAATCTGCTCCCGCCTGCGTGTGAGCCGAGTGTTCTCCTGGCTTTTGCCGTACTCTGCTTCGACAGCAGTGACAACGCCAGTCGTTGCGCCGGTAAGATCCACGCGCTCATCGCCTTCAATGAGACAGGTCCAGTAGCGTCGGCCGCGGCACCAAAGCTTCAAGCCAATACGAGCGTCTCGCTCGCTGAGCCCAAGCGACGCCGCCCGGGCAAGCACGTCCTTGAGGATCCCAACCTTGAGAGGGACCTTGGGTGCGGGACTGCGCGGGAAGGCGTGCGGGAAATGTCGTTGCAGCGTGGTAACTGCCCGTGCGGCCGCGTCAGCAGATGTTCGCGGAGGCTTCGGTGGCCGTTTGATTTTCCGGGTGACATCCACTGGCGATGACTTAGAGCGCGAAACTGCCTCTTTGCGGTTCGTGCCTTGATTCAGCTGCGCTTTGAGCGCGGCGAGCTGTTCGAATCCCATCGTGCGTGCCTGAAATCAGTCGGTTAATTTTATCAGTCGCCTTCAAACACAGCCTCCATCGGTCCGCGTCCTCACCGTCACCGCTTTTTCGAACAGGATGGGGAATACTCGCTCAATATTGTTCTCTATGACAGCGGTAATGCACGGCAGAACACTCTGACAATCGATCGAGATAAAATTATCCCAAGAAGTTGATAGAATTGAATTATGTAAAAAGATAGAGGAATGCCACGGCTAGCGGCATTGTGGCGGGACGAGCCGCTGGGCGAGTGGTCGTCTTGTTGCAGAAGTCAGACCGCGGCTTCTCGCGCGACAGCTCTGTCTCCAGCCGCGGCGAATCGAGGCCAATACAGCGCAGGTCATTCGTTGTGCGAAGGT
>Ga0160471_100533_pt1 | contig 10230 bp, 8 predicted proteins | sample HID1973K_E11MG_FD_108268 | JGI IMG/M metagenome (GOLD analysis project Ga0160471, IMG submission 108268) | Enriched mosquito-associated microbial communities from UW Madison campus, WI, USA - HID1973K_E11 MG | ecosystem: Host-associated > Arthropoda: Insects > Digestive system > Unclassified ... | reverse complement strand
GTGCTGGTGGCGATCCTGCGGGTGCGGGTGCCGCGTATCTATCCACATCCGCGCTTCGGGGCCTGCAATACCATCACCCTCTGGCGCGCGGCGGTGGTTCTGGCGCTGCTTGCGGCGCTGGTCGCGGGCCGGGCAGCCGGACCGATGGTCGCCGCGCTGGCGGCGGCAAGCCTCACGATGGACGGGATGGACGGTTGGCTGGCCCGGCGCGCCGGCCTCGTCTCGGATTTCGGCGGACGCTTCGACATGGAGGTCGATGCCGCCACCGGCCTCGTCCTGTCGCTGCACGCACTGGTGGGCGGCATTGCCGGGCCTGCGGTCTTGCTGCTGGGCCTGCCGCGCTATGCCTTCCTGCTTGGCGCGGCCCTCTGGCCGTGGATGGGGGCACGCCTGCCGCAACGCCTGCGGCGCAAGACGGTCTGCGTGATCCAGCTTGGCGCGCTGATCCTGCTGCAATTGCCCGGCCTGTCCCGGCCGGATCTGGTCGTCTGGGCGGCGGCATTCCTGCTGGTCTGGTCCTTCGCCATCGACATCCACTGGCTGTGGAAGCGGCGCGGATGATGGCTCGGCCTCCGCTCGCGCGGGTGATCGCGGCGGTCCTGCTGATCTGGGCGCTGCTGCTGATCTGCGGCCTCAGCCTGCCTCTGGGGCCCGGCGCGCTGCTGCGCCTGCCGGTCGAGTTGCCGCTGATCCTGATCCTGCTGTCGCTGCCTTTCGGACGGGCAAGGCTGCTGCGCCTTGGCCTCGTCCTCGCGATCATGCTTGGCCTGACGGTGAAGGCCGCCGATCTGGCGATGCGCATGGTGCTGGATCGCGGCTTCACGCTGGCGGGCGACCTGCCGCTGGTCGGGAATTTCGCCGACCTGCTGGCCGACAGCTTCGGCCCCCTCGCCTTCGGCGCGGCGCTGCTTCTGCTGACCGCGCTTGCCGGGGCCATCACACTTGGCCTGTGGAAGGCGCTGGAGACCTGCGCGATCTCCTCGACCGGGCCGAGGATAGGCGTGACCGCCTGCCTCCTCGTCCTCGCGCTCGTGGGTTCGCCCGCTGCCTCCCGCTTCATGCTGGATCAGGGGGCCGAGGCGCGGCAGGGGCTGGCCGATCTGCGCCGGTTCCGGCAGGTCGCCACGCAGGATCGCTGGACCGGACACCCGCCCGACCTGAGGCTGATCGACCGGGACGTGATGGTGGTCTTTCTGGAAAGCTATGGCCGGACCAGCTTCGACACGGATTTCTACGCGCATGAGCATCTGCCGATCCTGCGGCAGGCCGAGGCGCGGCTCGCGGCGGGCCTTGCCATGCGGTCGGGCTTCCTGACCTCGCCCACGCATGGCGGGCAAAGCTGGCTTGCACATGCGACTTTCGCGAACGGGATCAGGGTCGAGGATCAGGGCCGCTACCGCGCCCTGCTGGCAAGCGGGCGGCAGTCGCTCTTTCACCTCGCCCGGGCGGCGGGTTTTCGGACGGCGACCGTGGCCCCGGCGATCACCCGCCCCTGGCCCGAGGCGGGCCGGATGGGTTTCGACCGCGTGCTGGCGGCGGGCGATCTGGGCTATCGGGGCAAGCCCTTCAACTGGGTGACGATGCCCGATCAGTTCACCCTTGCGGCCGCCGACAGGCTGCTGGGGGGGCCGGGGCGCGGCTTCGCGCAGGTGGTGCTGATTTCCTCGCACGCGCCATGGGTGCCGGTGCCGCAAATGATCGGCTGGGACGAGTTGGGCGACGGGCGGATCTTCGACGCGATGGCGCTGGCGGGGGATACGCCCGAGGTGGTCTGGCGCGACAAGGCGCGGGTCAGGGCGCAATATCGCGCCGCGATCAGCTATAGCCTGCAGGCGGTTCTGGACCATGCCGCGCGCCATGCCGGGGATCCGCCGCTGCTGATCCTGCTGGGCGACCATCAGGCGGCGACCGCGATCGGCGACGACCCGCGCCGCGAGGTGCCGATCCATGTCATCGGGCCGGAGGCACTGGTCGCCCGCACCGCCGGATGGGGCCTGACCCCCGGCCTGATCCCGCCGCCCGGCAGTCCCGCGATCCCGATGGAGAGCCTGCGCGACCTGTTCCTGCTGAGCTTCTCGACCCAAACGGAGCCGCCCGCGTGACCTCGCGCCCGATCACCTTCTGCGTGCCAGGGGACATTGCCGCCCAAACCGGGGGCTACCTTTACGACCGCCGCTTGATCGAGGGTCTCACCGCCGCCGGGCGCAAGGTCTCGCTGCTGTCGATGCCGCCGGGCTTTCCCGACCCCTCGCCGGCAGAGATGGCGGAGGCGCTGGCGGGTCTGCGGGCGATTCCGGCGGGGCATGTGGCGATCATCGACGGCCTCGCCCTCGGCGCGCTGGAGACGGCGGGGCTGGCGGCAATGGCCGCGCCCTTCGTCGCCCTCATCCATCACCCGCTGGCGATGGAGAGCGGCCTTGCCCCCGCCCGCCGCGACCACCTGCACCGGACCGAGCGCGCGAACCTGCGCCTCGCCCGGCATGTGCTGGTCCCGAGCCCGCATATCGCGGCGCTGCTGGTGGCGGAATACGAGGTGCCGGCGGACAGGATCACCGTCGCGCGGCCCGGAACCGACCGGCCCGCCACGGTCGCGGGGGAGCGGATGGCGCCGCCCCTGATCCTCTCGGTCGGGCTGCTGCATCCGCGCAAGGGCCATGACGTCCTCATCGCGGCCCTTGGCCGGATCGCGGACCGGGACTGGCAGGCGGTGATCGTCGGCAACCCGTGGGACGCACCCCATGTCGCCGCGCTGGAACGGCAGGTCGCGGAAAGCGGGCTGGGCGACCGCCTGCGGATTGCGGGCGCCCTGCCCGATGCCGAGCTTGCGCGGCTCTATCGCCGCGCCTCGCTATTCGCTCTGGCGACGCGGTATGAGGGCTATGGCATCGTCTTTGACGAGGCCTTGGCGCATGGCCTGCCCATCGTCAGTTGCCGGACGGGCGCGGTGCCGGATACCGTGCCCGAGGATGCCGGGCTGCTGGTCCCGCCGGATGACTGCGCGGCTTTCGCCACCGCGCTGGCGGCGATGCTTGACGATCCCGCCCGGATGCGGACGATGGCCATGGCGGCGGCACGGGCGGGGGCGGCGCTGCCCGGCTGGGACGACACCGCCCGCATCGCGGACGAGGTGCTGGGCCGCATCCCCTGAACGGAACGCGCAGACAAGGAGAGGCGAATGGCCGAGGGTGAATTCAGCGGCAAGGTCGCGCTGGTGACCGGCAGCACCGGGATCGGCCGCGCGACGGCCATCCGGCTTGCGCAGGGCGGGGCCGAGGTGGTGGTCTGCGGCGTAGACATTCCGGCCAATCAGGAATTGTCGGCGATCGGCGTCGCCCAATGCCTGCCGCTGGAGGCGCGCCGCGCCGATGTCTCGCAGGAGGAGGAGGTCCGCAACCTTGTCGCCGAGGTTGTCGAGGAATTCGGCGGGCTCGACATCATCGTCAACGCGGCGGCGGTGCATCCCTATGGCAGCGTGGTCACGACCGAGGCACAGGACTGGGCGCAATGCATGGCGGTGAATGTCGGCGGCATCTACCTGACCGGGCGCTTCGGCATCCCCGAGATGATGAAGCGCGGCGGCGGCGCGATCGTGAACCTTTCCTCGGTGCAGGGGCATGGCAACCAGCAGGGCGTCGCGGCCTATGTCGCAAGCAAGGGCGCGATCCATGCGCTGACCCGTGCCATGGCGATCGACCATGCGGCGGCGGGGATCCGGGTCAACTCGGTCTCTCCGGGGTCGATCAGGACGCCGATCCTGTCGCTTGCCGCCGGGAAGCTCGGCGAGGACCTGCCCGAGGAGGAGGTCTTTGCCCGCTTCGGCGCCGCCCATCCCCTTGGCCGGATCGGAGAGCCCGAGGAAGTGGCCGAACTGGTCGCCTTCCTCTGCTCGGACCGGGCCGGGTTCATCACCGGGGCGGATTACCTGATAGATGGCGGGCTGAATGCCGGGCTGGCGGTCAGATAGCCTCGCCGCGACCGGGGGCTCCGGCAAGGCGGAAGGCGCGAAGCTGCGGCAGGATGCGCGACAGGTCCACCGCCTGCCCCTCGCCAAAGCCGAAATAGAGGTCGCTGAACAGCGAAAACAGCCGGTCATAGCTTTCGCGGGTGCCCTCGCGCGGCGAAAACACGCGGGAGGGCGGGCAAAGCACGCGCTGCGCCTCCTCGAAACTGTCGAAGGCGCCCGCCGCGACGGCGGCAAAGATGCAGGACCCGGTCCCGACCGGCGATTGCGCGGGGACATGGACCTCGCGCTCCAGCACATCGGCATAGACCTGGTTCAGCAGGTCGTTCTTCTGCGGGATGCCGCCCGCGTTGATGATCCGCTGCGCCTTCATGCCGCCGCTTTCGATCCGGTCGGTGATGATGCGGACATGCATCGCCATGCCCTCGATCGCGGCATGCATCTCGTCCGCCGCGCTGTGGTTCAGGTCCCAGCCCAGCGTGATCGCGCCAAGGTCCGAGCGGACCAGAACCGTGCGGTCGCCATTATCCCAGTTGAGCCGCATGAGGCCGCTGCCGCCCGGAGGCAGGCGGTCCAGCCCCTCGCAGAGCGTCGCGACGTCGCTGCCGGCGCGGCGCGCGATTGCCTCGAACACGTCGCCAGTCGCGGATTGCCCGGCCTCGATCCCGGTCCAGCCCGGCAGCACGCTGCCCGGCACGACGCCGCAGAGGCCCGGAACCGGCGGGAAGCCCTGCGGCCCCATCGCGATGATGCAGGTCGAGGTGCCGACCACGTTCACGATGTCGCCCGGCCGCGCCCCGGCCCCGATCGCATCCCAATGCGCGTCGAAGGCCCCGACCGGAATCGGGATACCGGCGCGTAGCCCCAGCTTGTCGGCCCATTCCGGCGACAGATGCCCCGCGATCGCGTCGGAGGTGACGAAGCGCCCCGAAAGCCGGTCGTTGATGCCGTCGAACAGCGGATCGACCCGGCTCAGGAAATCCTGCGGTGGCAGGCCGCCCCAAGGCGCGCCATACATCCATTTATGCCCGGCGGCGCAGATGCTGCGCGGCAGGTCGCCAAGGTCGCGGATGCCGCAAAGCGTCGCCGCCACCATGTCGCAATGCTCCAGCGCGGTGGCGAAGCGGTTCCTGAGCCCCGGATTGTGGCGCAGGAAATGCAGGACCTTGGCATAGCCCCATTCATGCGAATAGGTGCCGCCGCACCAGTCCAGCGCGGCCAGCCCCTCGGCCCGGCCAAGCGCGGTGATCTCGGCCGCCTCGTGATGGGCGCGGTGGTCGCACCAGAGGTAGTAATCGGCCAGCGGTTGCAGATCCTCGTCCACCATCACCACGCTGGAGCCGGTGGTGTCGCAGGCCAGCGCCGCGACCTCGGCGCCGTCGATCCCGGCCTTGGCGACAGCCTCGCGCATGGCGCGGGCCAGCCCTTCCATGTGATCGGCATGGGCCTGCCCACCCAGCAGCGGATCGGCGGCGTTGCGTTTCAGCGGATAGCCTGCCGTCGCGCCGGCGAGGGTCGCGCCGGTCCCGGTCTCCATCAGGGTCACGCGCACGCTGAGCGTGCCGAAATCGACGCCGGCGACGATCATGGCTTAATACCCCTGCCCATAGGTCGCCTGCGCGCCATGCTTGCGCAGATAGTGCCGGTCCAGAAGCGCCTGCGAGATCGGGGCTGGATCGGGGTTCAGCGCCATGACATGCCATGCCATGCGCGCCACTTCCTCGAGGATCAGGGCGTTATGCACCGCCTCGTCGGGCGTGCGGCCCCAGACGAAGGGACCATGTCCGGCGACCAGCACGGCGGGAATCTCCAGCGGATCGGTCCCGGCAAAGGTCTCGACGATGACATTACCGGTGTTCAGGACGTAGTCCGAGGCGATTTCCTCGTCGGTGAGGTCGCGGGTCACGGGAATCGTGCCATAGAAATAATCGGCATGGGTCGTGCCAAGGGCCGGTATCGGGCGACGGGCCTGCGCCATGATGGTGGCATAGGTCGAATGGGTGTGGATGACCGCGCCGATCCCCTGAAACGCCCGATAAAGCACCGCATGGGTCGCAAGGTCCGAGGACGGCCGCAGCCGGTTGTCCAGCGCCCGCCCCTCCATGTCGCAGGCGACCATGTCCTCCGCCGTCAGGCTGTCATAGGGCACGCCGCTTGGCTTGATCAGGATGCGCCCCGCCGCGCGGTCGATGCCGCTGGCATTGCCGAAGGTCGACAGCACCAGCCCGTGCCGCACGGTATCGAGATTGGCCTGAAGAACGGCGTGGCGAAGGTTTTCATCTGACATGGGGAGCCTGCGGGAGAAGTCAATAAAGGTGGGTCGCGCGGGCAGGTCCCGCGCGACGCCGTCAGGATCAGCGGGCGGCGGTCCAGCCCTTGTAGCTGCCGATATTGTCATGGGTGATCAGTTCCGGTTCCAGAAGAACTGTGTCCTCGGCCGGTTTCTCGCCCTGCAGCACCTTGTAGCCAAGGTCGAGCGCCTGCCCGGCCATGGTATAGGGATCCTGCGAGGCCGAGGCCTTGATCAGCCCCTCGCCCGATTTCAGCTCGCCCTCGATATCGGGGGCGCCATCGACGGCGGTGATGATGAACTCGCTGCGGTTGGCCTGCTTGGCGGCCAGCGCGAAGCCGATCGCGGTCGGATCGTTGATCGCGAAGACGCCGTCGATCTTGTCGAAGCGGGTCAGCAGGTTCTGGCCGACATTCATGCCGCCATCGCGCGAGCCTTGCGCGTTCTGGTCGTCCGACAGGACCTTGATGTCGGGATGCTTGGCGAACTCGTCCTTGCAGCCCTTGACCCGGTCGAGGATCGAGGACGAGGCCGGACCGTTCACGATCACCACATTACCCTTGCCGCCCAGATGCTCGGAGATGAAGGCGCAGGCTTTTTCGCCCGCCTGCACGTTGTTCGTCATCACCGTCACATCGGCGCCGGGGGCCGAGACGTCGAAGGCCGCGACCACCACGCCCGCATCCCGCGCGCGCTTGACCGCCGGTGCGATGGCGGCGGCATCGACCGCGTTCAGCATGATGATGTCGACGCCCGCCGCGATGAAGCTGTCGATCTGGCCGACCTGCTTGTTCAGGTCGTAATCGGCGGAAACCGAGGTCACCTTGACGTCCGGGTTGATCTTCTTCGCCGCGTCCTCGATCCCCTTGATGGTGGCGACGAAGAACGGGTTGCCGAGCAGACCGACGGAAATGCCGATGCTGTTCAGATCCTTGGCGGCGACAGGCACCGCCGAGACGGCCGCCAGCGCAAGTGCCGAGGCCAGGGTTTTCGCGTAACGCATGAGGTTCCCTCCCATTATCTGCGTTGAGTACGAAATCAGGTCCGCGCGCCGGTCTGGCGGTAGCGGTCGAGCGCCACGGCCGCGATGATCACGAGGCCCTTGACGATATATTGCCAGATGTCCGAGACGCCGATCAGGATCAGCCCGTTCGACAGGACCGCGATGATCAGCGCGCCGATCAGCGTGCCCCAGATCGAGCCTACGCCGCCGACAAAGCTGGTGCCGCCAAGGATGACGGCGGCGATCGCGTCAAGCTCGTATGACTGGCCCAGTTGCAGGCCGTTGGCCGCGTAAAGCCGCGCCGCCGCCATCGCGCCGCCAAGCCCGGCGAAGAAGCCCGAGATGCCGTAGACGAACAGCAGCACCAGCGGCACCTTGATCCCGGTCAGCCGCGCCGCCTCGGGGTTGCCGCCGGTGGCATAGATCCATGTGCCCAGCACCGTGCGCTTGAGGATGAACCACGAGATCAGCACCACCGCGACCGCGATGATCGCCAGCCACGGGATCCCGAACAGGCTGCCATTGCCGATCACGTCGAAGGGCAGTTCCGAGTTGAAGACCGTGGTGTCATTGCCGAGAAGTCGCGCAATCCCCCTGACCGCGGTTAACGACCCCAATGTCACGATGAAAGGCGGCAGCCCTAAGGCGGATATGAGGATCCCGTTCGCCAGCCCGCAGGCCAGCCCGACCAGCATGGCCGCAGGCACCCCGAGCCAGCCAAACTCCGGGATCAGCGAGACGATGACCGCAACCATGGCCGAGGTGGCGAGGATCGAGCCCACCGACAGGTCGATGCCCCCGGTCAGGATCACGAAGGTCATGCCCGAGGCCAGCACGATATTGATCGAGGCCTGCTGCATCACGTTCGAGATGTTGTTGACGCTCATGAAGCGCCCGCTCATCACCTCGAAGACGATGGCCAGCACGATCAGCACCGGCAGCATGCCCACGACGCTCATCACCGTGCGCAGGCGCTGGCTTGCATCGGCCGAGGTGGGGGCGCCGGTCTTGTTGTCTGTCATTCTATTGCTCCTTCCCTCGCCCCGGCCGCTTCCGTGACCGTTCCGGTCGAAAGTTCCATGATGGCCTCCTGGCTGATCGACTGGCCGGGGGCCGATGGCACCTGCCCGGCAATATGCCCCTCGCGCATGACCAGAACGCGGTCGGCGACGCCGATGATCTCGGGCAGCTCGCTTGATATCATGATGACGCCGACGCCCTGCCGGGCAAGCCCGTCGATCAGCTTGTAGATTTCGGATTTCGCGCCCACATCGACGCCGCGCGTCGGTTCGTCGAGGATGACGACCCTTGGCCGCGTCTCGAGGAGGCGCGCGATCAGCACCTTCTGCTGGTTGCCGCCCGACAGCCCGCCGACCAGCATCTTCGCATTGGGCGCCTTCACGGCCAGCGCCTTGATCGCGTCATTCGCCCGGCGCGCGGCGGCGCGGAAATCCAGCCTGCCGCCGGATTTCGCGTCCTTCTGGATCACGCCGACATTCACATTGTCCGAGATCGACATGTCGAGGAACAGGCCCAGTTTCTTGCGATCCTCGGTCAGATAGGCCACGCCCGCCGCCAGCGCCGCGCGCGGGCTTGAGCAATCGACCTCGGCCCCGTTGATCGCGACCGTGCCGCTGCTGCGGGGGTCAGCGCCATAGATCAGCCGCGCAAGCTCGGTCCGGCCCGAACCCACAAGCCCCGCGATCCCCAGCACCTCGCCGCGATAGAGGTCGAAGGAGCAGCCCTTGACCAGCCCGCCATCGGACATGTCGCGCACCGACATCAGCGGCGTCCCCGAATGATCGGGCGAGGCGATATGCTGCTTCTTGTAGAAGCTGTCGAGGTCGCGCCCAACCATCATCGAGACCAGCTTCTGCGCCGAAAGCTCCGCCCGGTCGAGGGTGCCGATATAGACCCCGTCGCGCAGGACCGAGCAGCGGTCGGCCAGCGCATAGACCTCCTCCATCCGGTGGCTGATATAGATGATCGCGATGTCATGCGATTTCAGCCGCGCGATGACCTCGAACAGGCGCTCGGTCTCGCGGGCGGAAAGCGAGGTCGTCGGCTCGTCCATCACGATCAGGCGCGCGTCGGTGGTCAGGGCGCGCGCGATCTCGACCATCTGGCGCTCGCCCAGCGACAGGTCGCTGACCTTGGTGCGCGCGTCGAAATGCACGCCCAGCCGCTTCAGGATCGGCTGGGCCCGCCTCAGCGTCTCGGCCCGGTCCAGCACGCCCCGGCTGGCGATCTCGCGCCCGAGGAACATGTTCTCGGCCACGGTCAGGTTCGGGGCCAGCGAGAGTTCCTGATAGATGACCGCGACGCTGCCCGCCGCCTCGTGCTGCGGCTTGCCCTCGATGATCACCGTGCCGCCGGGATCGGCGACATAGGCGCCCGAGAGGATCTTCATCAGCGTCGACTTGCCCGCGCCATTCTCGCCCATCAGGGCATGAAGCTCGCCCTGAAGGACGGTCAGGCTGACGTCCCGCAGCGCCCGGACGGCCCCGAAGGTCTTGGAGATATGGCGCATTTCCAGAATGGGAGGCTGGGTCATTGTTCCCTCTCGACCTGGGCGATGATAACCTCGACCCCGGCCCGTTCAAGCATCCGGGCATGGGTGTCGAGCAGCCCGTCATCCGTCACCACCCGCGCGATGCGCGAGAAGGGCAGCGACAGCGTCGGCGGGCGGATGGAGAACTTGCGGCTGTCGGCAAGCAGGATCACCTCGGACACGGTCCGGCTCATCTCATCGGCGAGACGGACCAGCAGGGGGTGCTGCTCGAGGATGCCATGTTCGTTGATGCCAAGCGCGCCGACGAAGAATTGCGAGGCGTAGAAGCGGTTCTCGCGCTGCGCCACATCATAGAGGATGCCCGGCTCGCGGTGCAGGTCACCCCCGCCGAGGGTCAACTGGCACGTGCCGTATTCCCCCAGATAGGCGGCCAGCGGCAGCGAATTGGTGAAGACGCGCAGATT
>Ga0160471_100531_pt1 | contig 10282 bp, 8 predicted proteins | sample HID1973K_E11MG_FD_108268 | JGI IMG/M metagenome (GOLD analysis project Ga0160471, IMG submission 108268) | Enriched mosquito-associated microbial communities from UW Madison campus, WI, USA - HID1973K_E11 MG | ecosystem: Host-associated > Arthropoda: Insects > Digestive system > Unclassified ... | reverse complement strand
GTCCTCCAGGAGCGCCTGCGTCAGCGGCGTCGCGATCCAGCCGGGCGCGACGGCGTTCACGCGGATGCCATCGGCCGCGTAGGCGATGGCGAGCGACTTCGTCAGTTGCGCGACGCCGCCCTTGCTCGCGCTGTACGCGGGCACGAGCCCGCCGCCGAAGAACGTCAGCATCGACGCCGTGTTGACGATCGAACCCTTGCTCTTCGCGAGCAAGGGGCGCGCGGCGGCGCACATCCGCATCGTGCCGTTGAGGTTCACGGCGATCACGCGCTCGAACGTTTCGATGTCGTGCTCGTCGCCGCGACGGATCATGCCCGCGCAGTTGACGAGCACGTCGAGCGCGTCGAGCGCGTCGAACAGCGCGGCGGCGCTGGCGGCATCGGCGACATCGAGCGCGGCGAGTTCGACGCCATCGCCGAGTGCGTCACGTTGGGCTACGGTCGGCGCGAGGCCCGCCGCGATCACGCGCGCGCCGAGCGCGGCGAACTGCTGCGCGATGCCCGCGCCGATGCCCTGCGTGCCGCCAGTCACGAGGACGGTCTTGCCCTTGAAGAGATCAGCCTGAAAAGTCATAACGTTGTGATTTAGACGACGGGAACCGGTGCGGCCTGCTGCTCGGCGTCTTCGATAGGCGCGCGCACGACGAACATGTAGACGAGCGCGGCGGCGAACGCGACGCCCGCGCTGATCAGGAACGCGTTCACGAACGAGTGCGTCTTGTCGACGACGAGGCCGGTGATGAACGGCGCGAACGAGCCGCCGAAGTAACCGCCGAAGTTCTGGATACTGCCGAGCGACGCGACCATGTGGCGCGGCGCGGCGACGGAAACGAGCGCCCATGCCGCGCCGCTCGCCATGTTGACGAAGAACATCGCGGCGGAGAGATAGACGATCGCGAGCGTGAGATTCGGCGTGAACGCGGCCGGCACCGTGAAAAGCGCGCCGCCGATGAGACCCGAGCAGATCGGCCACTTGCGGCTGCGGATCGGGGCGACGCCGCGCGCCATCAGACCATCGGCGATGAAGCCCGACGAGAGCATGCCGAGCGTGCCTGCGAGATACGGAATCGTCACGACCCAGCCAGTCTTCGCGATCGTCAGGTGGCGCTCATGTTCGAGATACGCGGGCAGCCAGGTGAGATACAGCCACACCATGTAGATCACGCCCATGAAGCCGAAAATCATGCCCCACGTCGTCGCCTTGCCGAACAGGCCGCGCCATTCCGCGAAGGTCATGTTGCGTTCCGCGCGCTGCGCGGGCTCGCCTTCGGTGAGATGCGCGAGTTCCTGCGATTCCAGCTTCACATCGCGGCGATTGCGATACACGATGTACCAGCCGATCGACACCGCAATCCCGAGCACGCCCATGATCACGAACATGTTGCGCCAGCCGAAGTTGAGCAGCAGCACGGTGAGGATCGGCGGCGCGAGCGCGGGTCCGATCGTCGATGAGGTGACGAAGATGCCGGTCGGCTTGCCGCGTTCGCGTTGCGCGAACCATTCGGACACGACCTTCGCGCCGGCGGGAAACTGCGGCGCTTCGCCGATGCCGAGCGCGATCCGCGCCGCGAGGAACTGATGCAGGTTCGTCACGAGTCCGCCGAACAACTGCGCGACCGACCACACGAACATGCCGAGGCCGAGCATGACGCGCGCGCCGAAGCGATCGAGCATCGCGCCGATGGGCAACTGCGAGAACGCATACGCGAACGAGAACGCGGAGAGCAGCAGGCCCATCTGCGACGCGGACAGCCCGAGTTCCTGCGTAACGGAGTGATTCGCGATCGAGAGCGTGCTGCGATCGAGATAATTGACGATGCCCGCGAGCATCAAAAACGTGATCGCGACGATCTGAACGCGCTTCAGGCGCGGTGATTTTTCCAACATGTTGTCTCCTCCGAATGCTCTTGTGAGTCTGATAGAGGTGGTTTGGGAAATCAGCGGATGAACTGGTCGACGAAATCCGCGCCGAGACCAACCGACTCGTAATGCTTGCGGCACATGTCGACCTTGGTGAACACGTCTTCGTAGCCGGTGTAGTTGCCGTACGGGTCGCAATAGAACATCACGCCGTTCACCTGGAAGTACGTGATCATCTCTTCCACGTCTTCGGGCACGTACAGCGTGTGGGTTTCGCCGGGCGGTTCGAAGACATAGCTGCCTTCAGTCGCTTCCCAGTCATGTTCCAGATACCGCCAGCGGCCCTTCAACACCATGCCGTGCACTGCTTGCGGATGACGATGACGCGACAGCACGCCGGATTTGCGCACGCGCAGGAGGTTCATCCAGTAGCCGGTCGACACATTCAGGCACAGCGGGCGAAACCAGACGTTTTCGGCTTGTGGAACCCATTCGCGCTCGTCGGTCGGAATCGCATGACCGATGACGATTTCTTTCTGCGCTTCTTTCGGGAAGGGAAGTTGATACGGCGTCATGGCGTCCGCCGCGGGCTTTGGCGCGCTCATCGCGTCTCCTTGTCCATATTGTGGATGTGTAAATCAAATTATGGACAAATATTCTGCCTCGTCGCGGGAATTGTCAAGATTCTTCATCCGATGCCGAATTCGTGCAGGGACGAAAAAAAGCGGCCCCTGTAACGGGGCCGCCTTTCGATCGCTCGAAGAATCCGAACGGGTTATCGCGCCATCATCAGCATATGCACGTTATGCATCACCCACACCGTGCCGACGATCAGGATCAACGACATGAGGATGGTGTAAGCGAACGACATCGCGTGCCAGCGCTGTCCCTTCGACGCGTTCACGTGCAGGAAGAACACCACATGCACAATGACCTGTATCGCGGCGAGCACCGCGAGCGCGACGATCGCGCCTTCGCCTTTGAACGCGCCCGAGGTCGCGGCCCAGAACGAAGCCACGGTCAGCACGACAGCCAGCACGAAGCCGATGAGATAGCCGCGCACGGTGACGTGCGGGAAATCGCTTGAGTCGGTATGCGTATGTGCCATCAGACCACGCTCCCAAGATAGACGAAGGAAAACACGCAAATCCAGACGATGTCCAGGAAGTGCCAGAAGAGGCTCAGGCACGCGAGGCGGCGCAGATCGCGCTCGCTCATCTGCGGCTTGCGCACGATCTGCACCACGAGCACGGCCAGCCAGATCAGACCGATGGTGACGTGCAGCCCGTGCGTGCCGACCAGCGTGAAGAACGCCGACCAGAACGCGCTGCGTTGCGGACCCGCGCCTTCGGCGACGAGATGCGCGAACTCGTGCATCTCCAGCCACAGGAAGCCGACGCCGAGCGCCGCCGTGACGAGCAGCCACGCGAGCGTCGCGCCTGACTTGCGGCGCGTGGCGGAGATCATCGCGAGACCGAAGGTCAGGCTGCTCGTGAGCAGCAGCGCCGTCTCGTACGCGACATCCGTCAGGTTGAACAGGTCCTTGGCCGTCGGGCCGCCTGCCGTCTGCATCGCGAACATCGCAAACGTTGCGAAGAGCGACGCGAACAGCACGCAGTCGGTCATCAGGTAGGCCCAGAAGCCGAACACCGAATGCGACTGGTGCTCATGCTCGTGCGCGTGATGCGCGGACAGTGTCGATTGCGACATTACATCGCCTCCAGTTCGAGTTCGCGCGCAGCACCTGCCTTCGCGGGCGCTTTCGGCGGGCGATTGCGCTCTTCGGTCGACTTCACGGTCGCGGCCGGGATGATGAAGCCGCCGTTCTCACGGAAGCTGTAACCGATCGCCGTCGCGACGATGCCGACGAGACCCACGATAGCCAGCCACCAGATGTGCCAGATCGCGGCGAAACCGAACGCCAGCGCGAACAGACCGATCACCAGACCCGCGCTCGTATTCGACGGCATGTGGATGTCGCCGAACGGACGCGCATCGATGCGGCCGTGTTCCTTGGCATCGGCGAAATCGTCGAGTTCGCGTACAGCCGGGATATTCGCGAAGTTGTAGACGGGCGGCGGCGAGCTCATGGTCCATTCCAGCGTGCGGGCGTTCCACGGATCGCCCGTGACGTCGCGATACGCAGGCTGATTGCGGCGGATGATACTGACCACGATCTGCGCGACCTGGAACACGACGCCCACCGCGATGATCGCCACGCCGACAGCGGCGACGATGAAGTACGGCTGCCATGCCGGGTTGTCGTAGTGATTCAGGCGGCGCGTCGCGCCCATGAAGCCGAGGATGTAGATCGGCACGAACGCCACGAAGAAGCCCACGAACCAGCAGATGAACGCGTTGCGGCCCAGCTTTTCGTCGAGCTTGAAGCCGAACACCTTCGGCCACCAGTACTGCACGCCCGCGAAGTAGCCGAACACCACGCCCCCGATGATCGCGTTATGGAAGTGGGCGATCAGGAACAGCGAGTTGTGCAGCACGAAGTCCGCGCCCGGAATCGCCAGCATCACGCCGGTCATGCCGCCGAGCGTGAAGGTGATGACGAAGCCGATGGTCCACAGCACGGGCGTGGTGAACTGCACGCGGCCGCGGTACATGGTGAAGAGCCAGTTGAAGATCTTCACGCCGGTGGGGATGGAGATGATCATCGTCATAATGCCGAAGAAGGCATTGACGTTCGCGCCCGAGCCCATCGTGAAGAAGTGGTGCAGCCACACGAGGAACGACAGCACCATGATGCAGCACGTCGCATACACCATCATGCGATAGCCGAACAGCGGCTTCTTCGAGAACGTCGCGATCACTTCCGAGTAGATGCCGAAGGCGGGCAGAACCAGGATATAGACCTCGGGGTGACCCCAGGCCCAGATCAGGTTCAGATAGACCATCGGGTTGCCGCCGCCGTCGTTCGTGAAGAGGTGCATGCCCATGTAGCGGTCCAGCGCGAGCAGCGCGAGCGCCACGGTCAGGATCGGGAACGTCGCCATGATCAGCACGTTCGAGCAGAACGCCGTCCACGTGAAGACGGGCATCTTCATCCACGTCATGCCGGGCGCGCGCATCTTGACGATCGTCACGAAGAAGTTCACCGCCGTCAGCAACGTGCCGACGCCTGACAACTGCAACGCCCAGATGTAGTAGTCGACGCCGACGCCCGGACTGAACTGCGTCTCGGAAAGCGGCGGATACGCGAGCCAGCCCGTTGCCGAAAACTCGCCGATGAACAGCGACAGGTTGATCAGAATGGCGGCCACGGCCGTCATCCAGAACGAGAGCGAGTTGATGAACGGGAATGCCACGTCACGCGCGCCGATCTGCAGGGGCACGACGAGGTTAAAGAACGCGACCAGCAGCGCCATGGCCATGAAGAAGATCATGATGGTGCCGTGCGCCGAGAAAACCTGGTCGAAGTGATGCGGCGGCAGATAGCCCGGCGAATCCATTGCGATGGCTTGCTGCGCGCGCATCATGACGGCGTCGGCGAAGCCGCGCACGAGCATCAGCCCGGCGACGACGAGATACATGACGCCGATGCGCTTGTGATCGACCGAAGTCAGATACTCGCGCCAGAGCCAGCCCCATTTGCCGAGTTTGGTGAGAAGGGCGACCGTACCGAGCGCGAGGATCGCCATGAAGACGGTCGCCCCCATGATGATGGGCTCGTGGTACGGGATCGCCTCAAGCGTTAATTTGCCGAACATGGCTTACCCCTTCGTTACACAGTTGTCGCCATTCACATCGAAGCGGCCGTTGTTGTATTTGCCGACGATGTTCTTGAACAGCTTCGGATCGACGGTCGAGAAATAGCGCACCGCGACCTTCTCACTCGGGCGTGCGACGCCGGCGTAGACGTCCATGCTCAGGTTCTCGGGCGCGGTCTTGACCTTCTTGATCCACGCGTCGAAGTCTGCGTTGGACATCGCCAGCGCGCGGAACTTCATGTCGGAGAAGCCTTTGCCGCTGTAGTTCGCCGAGATGCCCGCGTAGTCGCCCGCGTGATCGGTCAGCAGGTGCAGCTTCGTCTGCATGCCGGCCATCGCGTAGATCTGGCTGCCGAGTTGCGGGATGAAGAACGAGTTCATCACCGAATCCGACGTGATGCGGAAGTTCACCGGCGTGCCGACCGGAAACGCGAGCTGGTTGACCGACGCCACGCCCAGGTCCGGATAGATGAACAGCCACTTCCAGTCCAGTGCCACGACTTCGACGTTGATCGGCTTGACGTTCGATTCCAGCGGCTTGTACGGATCGAGCTCATGCGTGGTTTTCCACGTCAGGATGCCGAGGTACAGGATGATGATCGTGGGGAGGGCCCAGACCACCACTTCGATGGCCGTGGAGTGCGCCCACTTCGGCGCATAGGTGGCGTTCCTGTTGGACGCCCGATAGCGCCATGCGAAAAACAGGGTGAGCAGAATCACCGGGACTACGACAAGAAGCATGGCGTAAGTCGCGGTGGCGATCAGCGAGGATTCCGCTGCGCCGATCACGCCTTTCGAGTCCAACACCTCCAGCTTGCATCCCGAAAGACAGAGACTGGCTATCAACCCCGATAACAATGGCACTGCTAAACGTTGGGTATTTTCATTCATTGCATTCGCTGGTTTCTATGATCGAAGCGTCCGGGGAAGAACGCCGCCGCACGGCGTTGCGCCGCGTCAGGATCATGCCACGCGCGTTTTTTCGCGATGGTGCGAATGTTAGGAAAATTGTTTCATATCAACCCGATGCGACAGGGTGTCGCGCTTTCTGAGCCGTCGGGAGAGAGTACGGGAGTCTACAACGAAGGGATGAGGTCACAGGTGTCAAAAAGCGTGGTTATCGGCGGATTTCATTCCGCCGCACAGAACGCCCGCCGTGCCAGCGCGTGCTCAGTATTTTCCGCAGGTTTATTTGCTTAGATACCTAAGTTTATGATGAGCTCCATCCGATGAAACTCAGTCGATCACTTCGAGGGGGAGCCGCGCTTGTAACTGACAATCGATGCGATGAAGGCAGCCCTGTCGCGTTCCACGCGGCTCGATGCGAAGTGGCTCGTGATCGGCGGCGCGGTCGTCATCGCGGGCGTGCTCGCGCTGATCCCGCTCGTGTTCCTCTTCTGGCAGAGCTTCTTCACGCCGCAAGTCGCCGATAACCCCGCCGTTTTCACCTTCGGCAATTACAGACTCGCGTACGGCAGTCCCGAAACGCTGCGCACGCTCTTCAACTCGCTCAAGTTCGCGTTCGGCGCCGCCTGCGTGTCGTTCGCGATCGGCACCGTGCTGGCGTGGATCATCGAGCGCACCAACACGCCTTTCCGCAAGTTTTTCTACGCCATCACCATCGTCCCGCTGATCGTCCCGAGCATCCTTTTCACGATCGCGTGGATCTTTCTCGCGAGCCCGAAAATCGGCGTGCTCAACGTGGCGCTCGGCTCGCTGTTCGGCGTGACGAAACCCTTCTTCGACATCTACAGCATGGGCGGCATGATCTGGGTCGACGGCCTGCATTATTCGACGATGGCCTTCCTCCTTATGTCCGCCGCCTTTCGCGGCATGGACCCGTCGCTGGAGGAATCGTCGCTGATGAGCGGCGCGGGCATCGCGCGGACGATGTGGCGCATCACGCTGCGGCTCGCGTTTCCGGCCATCGTCTCGACGCTGCTGATTCTCTTCGTGCGCGCGCTCGAATCGTTCGAAGTGCCCGCGCTGATCGGCTTGCCGGTGAAGCTGCAAGTGTTCACGTCGTCGATCTACGAGGCGATCGAGCAGTATCCGAGTCAGATCGGACTCGCTTCCTCTTACTCGATGCTGCTGCTCGTCATCACCTCGGTCGGCCTCTATCTGCAATCGCGCGTCTCCTCGGGCGGCGGCAAATATTCGACGATGAGCGGCAAGGGCTTTCGTCCGCGCGTGGTCGACATCGGTAAATGGCGTTATCTGACGGCCGGCGTGTTCGTCGTCTACTTTTTGCTGATCGTCGCGTTGCCGTTCGCGGTGCTGCTGTGGTCGTCGCTGCAGAAGTATTACCGCACGCCATCGCTCGCCGCGCTGCATCATCTTTCGTTCGATGCTTACGGATACATCCTGCATCTCTCGACGCTGCGTCACGCGGTCGTCAACAGCCTCCTGCTCTCGTTCGGCTGCGCGACCGCCGTCATGCTGCTGTCCGCGGTGATCTGCTGGATCGTCATCAAGACGAAGCTGCCGGGCCGCTGGCTGCTCGACAACCTCGCATCGCTGCCGCTCGTGTTTCCGGGGCTCGTGCTCGGCCTGTCGTTCATGATCGTTTCACTGAAGGTCGATATCGGCATCTACGGGACGCTGTGGATTCTGCTGATCGCGTACATCACGCGCTTCATGCCGTACGGCATGCGCTACACGACGACATCGATGGTGCAGATTCACAAGGAACTCGAAGAGTCCGCCGCGATGAGCTGCGCGAGCTGGAGCGCGACGTTCTTCCGCATCGTGCTGCCGCTCCTGAAGCCGGGCCTGCTCGCGGGCTGGATCTACGTGATGATCGTGTCGATCCGCGAGCTGTCGAGTTCGATCCTGCTCTACAGCCCCGGCTCGGAGACGGTGTCGATCGTGATCTGGGAGCTGTGGCAGAACGGGCAATACGTGGAGCTCTCGGCGCTCTCGGTGATGCTCGTGCTCGCGTTGCTCGCGCTCGTCATGCTGCTGCAATGGATCGGCGCGAAGTTCGGCGTGAAAGCGAACCACGCCTGAAACGAACACCATCGGAGACGCAAGTGCTGAACGTACAAGGACTGAACACCGAATATGTCGATGGCAACAACGTGCGCGTGCGCGCGGCCCGCGACGTGTCGTTCGATGTGCCCGAGGGCAAGCTCTTCACGCTGCTCGGCCCGAGCGGCTGCGGCAAGACGACGACGTTGCGTTCCATCGCCGGGCTGGAGCGTCCGGTGGATGGTTCCATCTCCGTCAACGGCGTGACCGTATTTTCCGCGCGCGACGACACCTTCGTGCCGCCGAACCGTCGCAAGTTCGGCATGGTGTTTCAGTCATACGCCATCTGGCCGCACATGACGGTGTTTCGCAACGCGAGCTTTCCGCTTGAAGTGGGCGAGAAGAAATACTCGAAGCGGGAGATCGAAGCAAAGGTGATGCGCGTGCTGACGGCGGTCGGTCTCGATCATGTCGCGGACCGCGATGCGACGCGCATGTCGGGCGGCCAGCAGCAACGTCTCGCGCTCGCGCGCGCGCTCGTGATGGAGCCGAAGCTGTTGCTGCTCGATGAACCGCTCTCGAACCTCGATGCAAAACTGCGCGACAAGATGCGCTTCGAGTTGAAGCGCATGCAGCGCGAACTGCGTATCACGACCATCTACGTGACGCACGATCAGGAAGAAGCGCTCGCGCTGTCGCATGAAATCGCCGTGATGAAAGATGGCCAGATCGTGCAGAAAGCCGCGCCGCGCGCGATCTACGATCTGCCGAACTGCAAGTTCGTCGCGGACTTCGTGGGCACGACCAACTTCATCGATGGCCGCGTGCGCGACTGCGAAGGCGATGATGGCAACGTGCTGATCGAATCGTCGATCGGCGTGATCGCGGTGGCGAACGCGGTGTCGTGCCGCCCCGGCGATGAAGTCGTGATCTCCGTGCGCCCGGAAAACGTGATGGTCCATGAATCGCTCGATGGCGTGAGCGCGCGCAACGTGTACACCGGCACTGTCGCGGCGAAAGTGTTTCTCGGGGAAACGCTCGATTTCCAGATTCGCATCGGCGAACAGATCGTGCTGGCGCGCGTGCATCCGTCGCACAAGACGCCGGTCGGGGAGACCATCCACTTTTCGATCGATGCCGGGAGCTGCATTGCGCTGGCTTCGCAGAAGGCTTGAATAGAAGCTATTGAAGTTTCAGGAAGGCGTGGCAACTATCGCGCACACCCTCATTCGCAAGCACGCGGAAGCGCAACGCATTACCGTGACGATCGTCAATGATCGCGACTTCAGGCTCCTTGTCGAGGATGATGGACACGGCTACGATCCCGAAGAACTGCTGAAGGGCATCGAAGCCGAAACGCTCGCGAGCGCGATTCGCAAGGCGGCAGCAGGCGCAAACATTCTGCGCAAGCTCAATCTCACGAGTCGCGTGCAGGTCGCGATCGTCAAGCCGGACACCATGAATTCATATCAAACCGAATCGCCCATGACCTCTCACGCACATTCCTTCGCGCCGCTCACGATCCGCGGTCGCAGTCTTCTGCCGATCGTGCAGGGCGGCATGGGCGTCGGCATTTCCGCGCACCGGCTTGCGGGCAGCGTGGCGCGTGAAGGCGCGGTCGGCACCATCGCGAGCATCGACTTGCGTCATCATCACGAGGACTTGCTCGCAATGTGCCGTGAAGACCACGCGCGCCCGACGCTCGAACGCGCGAACCTGATCGCGCTCGCACGC
>Ga0160471_100523_pt1 | contig 10428 bp, 8 predicted proteins | sample HID1973K_E11MG_FD_108268 | JGI IMG/M metagenome (GOLD analysis project Ga0160471, IMG submission 108268) | Enriched mosquito-associated microbial communities from UW Madison campus, WI, USA - HID1973K_E11 MG | ecosystem: Host-associated > Arthropoda: Insects > Digestive system > Unclassified ... | reverse complement strand
GCCATTCGTCGTGCAGCTTCTGGATGCGCGCGGCTTTTTCGTTCTCGGGAATCGACAGATCCGCTTCGATGAACGACGCCTGCTTCTCGACGTTGCCGCCGAGCACGATGTCCGTGCCGCGGCCGGCCATGTTCGTCGCGATGGTGACGGCGGCCGGACGGCCCGCTTCGGCGACGATCGCCGCTTCGCGCGCGTGCTGCTTCGCGTTGAGCACTTCGTGCTTCACGCCCGTCTGCGCGAGCAGGCCGGACAGCAGTTCGGACGCTTCGATCGATGTCGTGCCGACCAGCGTCGGCTGACCACGTTCGACGCAATCGCGGATGTCGCGAATCACCGCGTCGTAACGCTCCTTCGACGACTTGTAGATCTGGTCCTGCTTGTCGACGCGCTTCGGCGGACGGTTGGTCGGAATCACGACCGTTTCGAGGCCGTAGATTTCCTGGAACTCGTACGCTTCCGTGTCCGCCGTGCCGGTCATGCCGGACAGCTTCGCGTACATGCGAAAGTAGTTCTGCAGCGTGATGGACGCGAGCGTCTGGTTCTCGGCCTGAATCTGGACGTGTTCCTTCGCTTCGACGGCCTGATGCAGACCGTCCGACCAGCGGCGGCCGGTCATCATGCGGCCCGTGAATTCATCGACGATCACGACTTCGCCGTTCTGCACCACGTAATGCTGGTCGCGCAGGAAGAGCGTATGCGCGCGCAACGCGGCATAGATGTGGTGCATCAGCGTGATGTTCTGCGGCGCGTAGAGGCTTTCGCCCTCGCCGATCAGGCCCCACTCGGCGAGCAGGCGCTCGGCCTTCTCGTGGCCCGATTCCGTCAGGAACACCTGGCGCGCTTTTTCGTCGAGCGTGTAGTCGCCGGGCTTCTCGACGCCGGTGCCATCCGCTTTTTCCTCGCCGATCTGCTGTTCGAGCAGCGGCGGCAGCGCGTTCATGCGTACGTAGAGATCGGTGTGATCTTCCGCCTGACCGGAGATGATGAGCGGCGTGCGCGCTTCGTCGATGAGGATCGAGTCCACTTCGTCGACGATCGCGAAATTGAGCGGCCGCTGCACGCGTGCGTTGGTCTCGTAGACCATGTTGTCGCGCAGGTAGTCGAAGCCGAATTCGTTGTTCGTACCGTAGGTGATGTCCGCGCCGTACGCTTCCTGCTTCTGCGAGTGCTCCATCTGCGACAGATTCACGCCGCATGAGAGCCCGAGGAAGTTGTAGAGGCGCGCCATCCATTCTGCGTCGCGCTGGGCGAGGTAATCGTTTACCGTCACGACGTGCACGCCGCGGCCCGACAACGCGTTCAGATACGCCGCGAGCGTCGCGACGAGCGTCTTGCCCTCGCCGGTACGCATTTCAGCGATCTTGCCGTAGTGCAGGACCATGCCGCCGATCAGCTGGACGTCGAAGTGGCGCATCTTCAGGACGCGCTTGCTCGCCTCGCGACAGACTGCGAACGCTTCGGGCAGGATCACGTCGAGCGATTCGCCGCCCGCGACACGCTGGCGGAACTCATCGGTCTTGGCGCGCAGCTGGTCGTCCGAGTACTTCTCGACGGTCGGCTCGAGGGCATTGATCGCCGCAACGGTCTTTTGATATTGCTTGACCAGCCGCTGATTGCGGCTGCCAAAAATCTTCTGAAGGAAACCGGTCGTCATCGGATCAGTGTCTGCGTCGCGGCTTCGGACGGGCGGCAGCATGAGCTGCGTCCGGCCTCGGGGAACCTCGGCGACTTAAGTCCATAAGGTGAAATTCGAATCGGGAATTTTAGCACGCGAGTCTGGCAGACCTTGTGTCAGCGTGCCCGCCCGCGCGTCGGTGCGGCGCGACAGTCAACGGGTTGAAAGCTTGCCTGCAAGCAACGCCCCAAAAGGCTCGCGACCGTGAACAATGGCTCGCCTCGCGTACAATCGAACCGTTCCATCGGGCCTGCGCCTGGATAAAAATGAGCCGCTTTTCTACAAATTCAAGGTCGCGTTTCGATCCGCGCCGGCCACAAGCCGTCGCCGACGTGCTCGATCGCACCGATGCGTTCCGCGCGCTGCGGGCGGGCGTCGAGCAAGTGGCGGCGCTGCAGCGCGATCTCGGCGCGCTTTTGCCGGATTATCTGGCGTCGAACGTGGAGCCCGGGTTCATCAAGGATGGCGTGCTCGCGCTCTTTGCCGCGCACAACGCGCTCGCCGCACGGCTGCGGCATCTGGAGCCGCGTCTGCTCTCGGACCTTCAGCAGCGCGGCTGGGCGGTCGATGCGCTGAAAATCCGCGTGCGTCCGCAGCCGATGAAGGAAGCCGCGCCGCCGAAGCAGGCGCGCATGTCGCCCGCGGGTGCGTCGGCGTTGCAGGAACTGGCGGAAACGCTGGAGCCGTCTCCGCTCCAGGAAGCGCTCGCGCGCATGGCGTCGCGCCACCAGGGACGCGCGCAAAAAAAATGAGCGGCGCTTTCGCTGCCGCTCATTCTCTGACTGCCGAATCGCCGAGTTAGATCAGGCGAATGCCGTCTGCGTGTCGAAACCGAAACCGCGCGGCGCCTTCTGCGTGTCCTCGAACGTAACGATCTCGTAGGCGTCTTCGTTCGCGAGCAACTCGCGCAGCAGCATGTTGTTCATCGCGTGGCCGCCCTTGTACGCCTTGTACGACGCCAGCAACGGATGGCCGACCACGTAAAGATCGCCGATCGCGTCGAGCATCTTGTGCTTCACGAACTCGTCGTCGTAACGCAGGCCGTCGTTGTTCAGGATGCGGTATTCGTCCAGCACGATCGCGTTGTCCATGCTGCCCCCGCGCGCGAGGCCCAACTCGCGCATCATCTCGACTTCGTGCGCGAACCCAAATGTGCGGGCGCGAGCGATTTCACGCACATAAGACGTGGTCGCGAAATCCACTTCGAGCGCCTGGCCCGTCTTGTCGACGGCCGGATGGCGGAAATCGATGGTAAAGCTCAGCTTGAAGCCGAAATACGGCTCGAGACGCGCGAACTTGTCGCCGTCGCGCACTTCGACGGGCTTTGTCACCTTGATGAACTGCTTCGGCGCGTTCTGCTCCTCGATACCCGCCGATTGAATCAGAAACACGAACGATGCCGCGCTGCCGTCCATGATCGGGATTTCCTCGGCGGTCACGTCGACGTACAGGTTGTCGATGCCGAGGCCGGCGCATGCCGACATCAAGTGCTCGATGGTCGAGACCCGCGCGCCGTCCTTCTGCAACACGGACGCGAGCCGGGTGTCGCCGATCGCCATTGCCGACGCCGGGATATCGACCGGCTCCGGCAAGTCGATGCGCGAAAATACGATGCCCGTGCCAATCGGTGCGGGGCGCAGGGTCAGGTTGACCTTGCTGCCGGAATGGAGCCCGATCCCCACGGTTTTGACGACGGTCTTGATTGTTCGCTGCTTCAACATGATGTTCTTTCCGATTTACGATCCCTATAAAGAGAATCAATCGTGCATTAAATTCTAATAGGTCGAATTATACTCCATTCGTTGCACGCCGTCCTGATCCATGAGGTATCAAACGTTTCCCTGTGTTACGTCGCGGCGGCCCAACTGAGAAGCAGAACGGGCCGATGCCCGGAATGGAGGCATTTCCGGTCATCGGCCCCAAGTTACGGCTGATTGCGAGGGCGTCTGAAGCGTTGCGCGCGGGCAACGCAACGCCGCTGCATTCAGCGCAACGTCGCCAGGATGCTTTGAGCGTCGCTGACTTCGAACTTGCCGGGCGCTTCGACAGACAGCGTCTTGACCACGCCGTCGTCGACCACCATCGCGTAGCGTTGGGAACGGATTCCCATGCCACGCTCGGACAAATCCTGATCCAGTCCGAGTGCCTGAGTGAAACGCGCACTGCCGTCCGCGATCATCTTCACCTTGCCCGAGGCTTGAAGATCGCGTCCCCACGCGCTCATCACGAACGCGTCGTTGACGGAAACGCACCAGACTTCGTCGATGCCCGCTGCGGACAGGTCCGCCGCCGCATCGATGTAGCCGGGCACGTGTCTGGCGGAGCACGTCGGCGTAAACGCACCCGGCAATCCGAAGATCACCACGCGCTTGCTGGCGCACCGCTCGCGCACCTGGAACGCATTCGGTCCCACGGCACAGCCCTCGGTCGCCTCGTCGATGAACTCGAAAAGGCGCGTATCGGGCAACGCTTCACCTACTTTGATCATGCTCGTCCTTCCCTGATCAGTGCTCGCGACATCCTCGCGATTGCATCATCCCGCAACCGCGCCGAGGCCTTTTGCGGTCATGTCGGCTTCACTCTGCCTCCCTCGACGTCAGGAGCAGATTCGTGGAGGTCGGCTGGCCACGGCCCGGCGTCCATTTCGAATCAGGACGCGGCCTTGGACAGTCGCCCCACGCGAAACCTTCATCATCCGCGCAAAACGTTCAGCGCGTGCACGCGGTGTGCTGCAAGCAGCAAATAAACTGCGCTTCGCTCAGTCCGCCTGCTTGCGCAGGAACGCCGGAATGTCATACGTATCGACGCCCTTTTCCTGCAGCGCCTGCACGTGCGATGCCGCGGTTTCGCGGGTCGAACGCCACACTGCCGGCGTGTCGAGCTGACCGTAATCCGTCGTCGACTGGCCGTGCTGCGCGCCGTACGTATTGTGATTGTGCGAAGGCTGATGGCCGTGCGCGATCGGCTGGTTGTCGGTGCCGGTGCGCAGCAGGGTCATCGGCGCTTGCTGCTGCTTCTTCGCCGCGCGGCCCAAACCAGTTGCCACCACCGTCACGCGCAGTGCGTCGCCCATCGCGTCGTCGTACACCGCGCCGAAGATCACGGTGGCATCGTCGGCCGCGTAGCTCTTGATGGTGTTCATCACTTCACGCGTTTCCGACAGACGCAGCGAACGGCTCGACGTGATGTTCACCAGCACGCCACGCGCACCCGACAGATCCACGCCTTCCAGCAGCGGGCTCGCGACCGCCTGTTCGGCAGCGAGGCGCGCGCGATCGACGCCGGCGACCGTCGCCGTGCCCATCATCGCCTTGCCCTGCTCGCCCATCACCGTCTTCACGTCTTCGAAGTCGACGTTCACGAGGCCATCGACGTTGATGATTTCCGCGATCCCGGCCACAGCGTTGTTCAGCACGTCGTCCGCGCACTGGAAGCACTTGTCCATCTCGGCGTCATCGCCCATCACCTCGAACAGCTTGTCGTTGAGCACGACGATCAGCGAGTCGACGTGATCCTCCAGTTGCTGCGAGCCTGCTTCCGCCACGCGCATGCGGCGGCCACCTTCGAACTCGAACGGCTTGCTCACCACGCCGACGGTCAGAATGCCCATTTCCTTGGCGATCTGCGCGACCACCGGCGCCGCGCCCGTGCCCGTGCCGCCGCCCATGCCCGCGGTGATGAACACCATGTGCGCGCCGCGCAGTGCATCGGCGATACGCTCGCGCGCGTCTTCCGCCGATTCCTTGCCCTTTTCCGGTTTCGCGCCCGCGCCGAGACCCGTCATGCCCAGTTGCAGCACCGTCGGCGCGCGCGAACGAGCGAGCGCCTGCGCGTCGGTGTTCATCACGATGAAGTCGACGCCCTGCACGCCGCGCGTGATCATGTGCTGAACCGCGTTGCCGCCAGCACCACCAACGCCCACGACCTTGATGATCGTTCCGTTGGTTTCCGTTTCCAGCATTTCGAAATCCATGTTGCCTCCGTCAAGAATGAAGATCGGCGTTATTCGATGAAAGATCGGGCAACCTTTCGTCGCGCGCCAGCCGCCGGTACCAGCGCGTAATTCGTTTCAATGCGTTTTGCTTAGAAGTTTCCGAGGAACCAGTCCTTCATCCTCGAAAACACTTGTCCCATCGAACCGTTCTGCACCGCGACCTTGCGGCCGCGCATGCGTTGCGAGCGTCCCTCGGCGAGCAGGCCCATGGCAGTCGAGTAGCGCGGATTGCGCACCACGTCCGCGAGACCGCCCGCGTACTCCGGCACGCCGATACGCACCGGCTTCAAGAAGATGTCTTCGCCGAGCTCGACCATGCCGGGCATCATCGCCGCGCCGCCGGTCAGCACGACGCCGCTCGACAGCAGCTCTTCGTAGCCCGACTCGCGCACGACCTGCTGCACCAGCGAGAACAGCTCTTCGACGCGCGGCTCCACCACCGCCGCCAGCGCCTGACGCGACAGCGTGCGCGGACCGCGTTCGCCGAGCCCCGGCACTTCGATCATTTCGTCCGGATCGGCGAGCGCCTGCTTCGCGATGCCGTAGCTCACCTTGATGTCTTCCGCGTCGGGCGTCGGCGTGCGCAGCGCCATCGCGACGTCGCTCGTGATCTGGTCGCCCGCGATCGGAATCACCGCCGTATGGCGGATCGCGCCTTCGCTGAAGATGGCGATGTCGGTCGTGCCGCCGCCGATATCGACGAGCACCACGCCGAGTTCCTTCTCGTCCTCGGTCAGCACCGCGAGCGACGACGCCAGCGGTTGCAGGATCAGGTCGTTCACTTCGAGGCCGCAGCGGCGCACGCACTTCACGATGTTCTGCGCCGCGCTCACCGCGCCCGTCACGATGTGCACCTTCACTTCGAGACGGATGCCGCTCATGCCGATCGGCTCGCGCACGTCTTCCTGACCGTCGATGATGAATTCCTGCGTCAGAATGTGCAGCACTTGCTGATCGGTCGGGATATTGATCGCCTTGGCCGTCTCGATCACGCGCGCGACGTCCGCCTGCGTGACTTCCTTGTCCTTGATCGCGACCATGCCGCTCGAATTGAAGCTGCGGATATGGCTGCCCGCGATGCCGGTGAAGACGTTCGTGATCTTGCAATCCGCCATCAACTCGGCTTCTTCCAGCGCGCGCTGGATGGATTGCACCGTGGCCTCGATATTGACCACGACGCCCTTCTTCAACCCCTTCGAGTCGCTCTGACCGAGTCCGATCACCTCGTAGTGGCCTTCGCCCTTCAGTTCGGCGACGATCGCGACCACCTTCGACGTTCCGATGTCGAGGGAAACCAGCAGGTCTTTGTAGTCTTTGCTCATAGCGTGCTCATTGCCTGTGATGTCTGCTTACTTCTTGGCCTTGTCGGTGTCGTTGATGAAGCGCATGCCGGCTGCGCGTATCGCGAAGCCGTTCGGGTAACGCAAATCCGCATATTCGATGTCCTTCCCCCATCGTCCCGTTACGGACGTCCACGAAGCGACGAAACGCTTGCAGCGCTCATTCAGCGTGTCCTGGTTGCGTTCGCGGCCCAGTTCGATCTGCGTGCCGTTCGAAAGCTTGACCGTCCACGCGAAACGCGGCGACAGCGTCACTTCCTCGGGCTGCGCGTCGAGCGGCGCGAACCACTTCCGGAAATCGCGATACCGCGCGACCACTTCCTTTGCCGTGCCTTCGGGGCCGTCGAACGCGGGCAGATCGTCGTCGAGCTCGCCCTGATTCGCCGTGAAGAGATCGCCGTCGACGCTCACCAGTTGATCGTTGCCCCACGTGCCGAGCGGCTTGTACTCTTCCAGCGTCACCGCGAGCGCGTTCGGCCACACGCGGCGCACGCTCGCATGACGCACCCACGGCACCTGTTCGAACGCTGCGCGCGCGGCATCCAGATCGACCGTGAAGAAGTTGCCCTTCAGGTGACCGACCACGCTCGCGCGCACAACCGGCTTGCTGACGTGCGTGGTGTCGCCGTCGATCTGAATCTCGCGCAGTCGAAACTCGGGACGCTGGATCGCCCAGTAACCCGCGGCGGCCAGAAGCAGCAGCACGAGCACGACGTGCAGCGCGTTGGCGGCGAGGTTGAGTTGGCGAACGTTGTTCCACATGGTTTCGCTTGTTCGTGTCCTGTGTGTGATCGACCTAATTCTTCAGCGTGAGCGACAGCACCTTCACGACGAGATCCTTGTAGCTGATGCCGACCGCGCGCGCGGCCTTCGGCGGCAGCGAGTGATCCGTCATGCCAGGCGCCGTGTTCACTTCGAGGAAGTACGGGTTGCCGTCCACATCGAGCATGAAGTCGGCGCGGCCCCAGTCGGTGCAGCCGAGAATCTCGAACGCGCGCTTGGTCAGCGCCTTCATGCGCGCTTCTTCGGCGTCCGTCAGGCCGCACGGAATCAGGTATTGCGTGTCGTCGGCGACGTACTTCGCGTGATAGTCGTAGAACTCGCCCGCCGGCACGATCTTGATGACAGGCAGGTCAAGATCGCCCGCGATGCAGCATGTGAATTCACCGCCGCCTTCGATGCTCTTCTCGACGATCACGATCTTGTCGAAGTTCGCGGCTTCCGCGAGCGCCGGCACGAGCGTTTCCGCGCTCTTCACCTTGATCACCGCGACACTCGAACCTTCGCTCGCCGGCTTCACGAAGAGCGGCAGCCCGAGCTTCGCGATGATGTCCTGCGCGCGCGCCGCATAGTCTTCGCCGCGGAACACGGTCTCGAACGGCGGCGTCGGAATGCCGGTCTGCTGCCACACGAGCTTGGTGCGCAGCTTGTCCATGCCGAGCGCCGAGCCAAGCACGCCGCTGCCGGTGTAACGAATGCCGTAGAAATCGAGCGCGCCTTGCAGTTGCCCGTTCTCGCCGTAACCGCCATGCAGCGCGATGAACGCGCGCACGAAGCCTTGCGCCTTCAGATCCGAAAGCGGATGCCGGGCCGGATCGAACGGATGCGCGTCGATGCCTGCGTCGCGCAGACCTTCGAGCACGAGCCGGCCCGAATTGAGCGAGACTTCGCGCTCGGCGGAGTTACCACCGAGCAGCACCGCGACTTTGCCGAACACGGCCGGATCGATTTGATTCACTTGATTGCTCGTTACGTCTGTCATTTCAGTTCTGGCCGTTTGCCACGTTCGCCAGCTTTCCGCACACGCCGCCGATGGAACCGGCGCCCATCGTGATCACCACGTCGCCGTTGCGCGCGATCGTCGTGACCGCGTCGGGCACTTCATCCACCGTATCGACGAACACCGGCTCGACCTTGCCCGCGACGCGAATCGCACGCGCCAGCGCGCGGCCGTCCGCGGCGACGATGGGCGCTTCGCCTGCGGCATAGACATCGGTGAGCACGAGCGCATCGACCGTCGACAGCACTCTCACGAAATCCTCGAAGCAGTCGCGCGTGCGCGTGTAGCGATGCGGCTGGAACGCGAGCACGAGACGCCGGCCGGGAAACGCGCCGCGCGCCGCCGCGATCGTCGCGGCCATTTCCACCGGGTGATGGCCATAGTCGTCGATCAGCGTGTACGCGCCAGCGCCGTCATTCGCGCTCACTTCGCCGTAACGCTGGAAGCGCCGGCCCACGCCGTTGAATTCGGCGAGCGCACGCTGGATATCGGCATCGGCGACTTCGAGTTCAGTCGCGATCGCAATCGCCGCGAGCGCGTTCTGCACGTTGTGCGTGCCCGGAAGGTTCAGCACGATGTCGAGCGACGGCGCGTCTTCGCGCAAGGTCGTGAAATGCATGCGGCCATCGCGCGCCTCGACGTTGACCGCGCGCACCTGCGCTTCGGCCCCGAGACCGTAGCGGATGATCGGCTTCGACACGAACGGCAGGATCTCGCGCACGTTCGGATCGTCGACGCACAGCACTGCGATGCCATAGAACGGCAGCCGGTGCGTGAACTCGATGAACGCCTGCTTCAGCCGCGCGAAGTCGTGGCCGTAGGTGTCCATGTGATCGGCGTCGATGTTCGTGATGACCTCGATCACCGGGAAGAGATTGAGGAACGACGCGTCCGATTCGTCCGCTTCCGCAACGATGAAATCGCCCGTGCCGAGCCGCGCGTTCGCGCCCGCGCTGTTCAGGCGGCCGCCGATCACGAAGGTCGGATCGAGTCCGCCCGCCGCAAGCACGCTCGCGACGAGCGAAGTCGTCGTGGTCTTGCCGTGCGTGCCGGCGATCGCGATGCCCTGCTTCAGGCGCATCAGCTCCGCGAGCATCACGGCGCGCGGCACGATCGGCACGCGGCGATGGCGCGCGGCGAGCACTTCGGGATTGTCCGCGCGCACGGCCGTCGACACGACGACCGCATTCGCGCCTTCGATGTTCTGCTCGTGATGGCCGATCTCGACGCGCGCGCCGAGCGCACGCAAGCGCTCAGTGACCGCGCCGTTCGAGAGATCCGAGCCGCTCACGTGATAGCCGAGATTGAGCAGCACTTCGGCGATGCCGCTCATGCCCGCGCCGCCGATCCCGACGAAATGAATATGCTTGACGATATGTTTCATGTTCAGTGTGCCTCCCGAGCTTGCGCGTTCACACGCGCGCCGGCCACGTCGGCGCAAACGCTCGCGACCCTCTCGGTCGCATCCGGTTTTGCCAGTGCGCGCGAGCGCTCGGCCATCTCGGCGAGCGTGTCGCGCGTCTGTGCGCGTAACCAGTCGGCGAGCTTTTGCGCCGACAAATCGCGTTGTTGTATCAATTCAGCCGCGCCGTTCTTCGCGAGAAATGCGCCGTTGGTCGTCTGGTGATCGTCGACGGCG
>Ga0160471_100520_pt1 | contig 10482 bp, 7 predicted proteins | sample HID1973K_E11MG_FD_108268 | JGI IMG/M metagenome (GOLD analysis project Ga0160471, IMG submission 108268) | Enriched mosquito-associated microbial communities from UW Madison campus, WI, USA - HID1973K_E11 MG | ecosystem: Host-associated > Arthropoda: Insects > Digestive system > Unclassified ... | reverse complement strand
CCCGCACCCGCGCCGACGCACGCATCACCCAGCGCGCCCGGCCCGGACCAAGCCAGCGTGGCGGGCGCCGCACATGACGCGCTTCGAAACGACACGCACGCGGACAAAAAGACGGCCGAGATCGCTGCTGAAGCATCCAGGCCACCGCCTGCGCCTCCTACCGCCGCCACGGCACCTGCACCTGCAGCACAAGCCAAGTCGGCGCCATCGCCTGCCGCGCCTGAAGCTCCGCCCGCCCTGAAGCCACTCGCGCCGAATGCGCCGGTTGCTTCCCCTCCGGTGATGGCGGCCCAGCCGGCGCCAGCAGCCGGATCGGTCACGCCCTTGCCCGAGGCGGCACCTGCTGCCCCGCCGCCCGCTGCGGCGCGGCCCGGCCAGCGGACCGACGAGACACCGCCGCCCACCTTCGCGGCGCTGTCGCAGTGGACCGAACTGCGCATTTCCCACAGCGGGCAGAGCCGCACCCTGCGGCGCGGACAGGAAGGGCAACTGGGCTTGCTGCTCAATTCGGCCGCCATCATGGCGGACGGGCCGCAACGCCTGCGCGGTGGTGCGGCCTGGCGCGTGACGCTGCTGCGCGGCGGCAAGCAACTGGCCGTGCTGGAGGTGGCGCCGGCGCAGGTGCAGTGGACCGAGGGCAAGGCGCCGCCGGCCACCGGTGCGCCGCCCGCCGGTGCGCTCGAGGCACTGCGCGCGGCCTTGAATGATGCGATACAGCCGCCGCCGGAGACCGAGCAGCCGCCCGTGCTGCCGTTGGCCGATCGGCTGGAGCGCGAACTGGCGCAGCCGCGTGCGGCACCGGCACCGCCCGCGCCCGCATCGGCCGAACCCGCGCCGCAGCGCTGAGCCGGCCGCGCGCTTACATGTTCTTGAAGTCGGGCTGGCGCTTGGCCAGGAAGGCGTCCATGCCTTCCTTCTGGTCCTGCGTGGCGAACAGCGCGTGGAACAGGCGGCGCTCGAACATCACACCGTCGGAGAGGCCGCCCTCGAAGGCGCGGTTGACCGATTCCTTGGCCGCCATCACGGCAATCTGCGAGTAGCCGGCGATGATCAGCGCGGCGCCCAGCGCCTCGTCCATCATCTTGTCGTAGGGCACCACGCGGCTCACCAGCCCGGCGCGCTCGGCTTCCTGCGCGTCCATCATGCGGGCGGTCAGGGCCATGTCCATCGCCTTGCTCTTGCCCACCGCGCGTGGCAGGCGCTGCGTGCCGCCGGCGCCGGGGATCACGCCGATCTTGATCTCGGGCTGGCCGAACTTGGCGGTGTCGGCGGCGATGATGAAGTCGCACATCATCGCCAGCTCGCAGCCGCCGCCCAGCGCGAAGCCGCTCACCGCGGCGATCACCGGCTTGCGGATCGAGCGGATGGTTTCCCAGTTGCGCGTGATGTAGTCGCCCTTGTAGGTGTCGATGAAGCTGTACTTGGCCATCGCGGCGATGTCGGCACCGGCGGCAAAGGCGCGCTCGCTGCCGGTGATGATCATGCAGCCGATCGCGTCGTCGGCGTCGAAGGCCTTGAGCGCGGCGCCCAGCTCAGTCATCAGCGCGTCGTTGAGCGCGTTCAGGGCCTTGGGGCGGTTGAGGGTGATGATGCCGACCTTGCCGGCTTCGGTGCGCACTTCGATGTTCTCGTAGCTCATGAGATCTCCGGGTAAGAAAGGGTCCGCGGGGCAGCGCAGGCTGCTCGCCCGCCGGGGGGAAGGGCATTGTCGCCCCAAGTGCCGGGTCGAATCACCCGGCGCCAGAAACGAGATCGGCACCAGGCCCGCAGGGCGTGGTGCCGAGAAACGGGTGCGGCATGGCGTGCCGCACGCGAAGCGTCGCTTACTTGGGCGCTGCGGCGCGGGCGTCAGCCAGCCAGCCGTCGTAGGTCTTCTGGTTGGCCTTGATCCAGGCGGCGACATGGCGGTCGATGTCGTCGCTCGACTTCTCGCCCTGGTTCATGCGCAGGTTCTGCGCGTTGATGTCGTTCACGCTGACCTTCATCTCGCTGAACAGCACGCCGGCGTCGGGGTGGGCTTGCACGAAAGCCTTGTTCGCCACGATCTGCTGCTTGTTGACCTGGAAGCCGTAGTCCTTGCCGTTGGGCAGCTTGGTGCTGGCGCCGGCGTTTTCACCCGGCTGCGAGGAGAAGGGCACTTCCAGCCACACCACGTCCTTGCCGGGGACCAGCACGCCGCTCACCCAGTAGGGCGTCCATGTGTAATAGAGCACCGGCTGGCCGGCCTTGTAGCGCGCGATCACGTCGGCGATCAGCGCCGAGTAGGTGCCCTGCTTGTGGCTCACGGTGTCGCGCAGCTTGTAGGCGGTGAGCTGGTGCTCGATCACCTCTTCGCAACCCCAGCCCGGCGTGCAGCCGGCCAGGTCGGCCTTGCCGTCGCCGTCGGTGTCGAACAGCTTGGCCAGCTTCGGGTCCTTCAGCTGGCCGATGTTGGTGATGTGGTACTGGTCGGCCGTCTTCTTGTCGATCAGGTAGCCCTGCAGCGCACCGCCGGAGTATTCGCCCTTGCGAAACAGCTTGGCGTCGCCGCCGGCGTTCTTGTAGAAGTTGGCGTGCAGCGGGTTCCAGTGCGAGGCCAGGTAGGTGGCGTCGCCGTTGGCGATGGCGATGTGCGCCGTCGGGTATTCCACTTCCTTGGTCGGCTTCACGTCGTAGCCCAGGTCTTTCAGCGCGCGCGCCACGATGCGCGTCTGGAACGCTTCTTCCTGGATCGAGCTCTTCAGCGGCTGCACCTCGACGCCCTTGCCGGGCAGCATCCGGGCGTCTTGCGCCATGGCGCCGACGGCGCTGGTGGCCAGCAGGGCGGCCACGCCCCAGAGGGCAGGGCGGCGCAGCGTTGCGGTATTGAATTTCATGGGTTCTCCTTTTTCAGTGATGGCGGTCAGACGGTGACTGCGTCGGGACGAGGCGCTTGCCTGGCGGCCGGCTGCGCCGGTGCCTGAGCCTGCTTGGCGGTGTTGGCCGCCGCGGCGGCCGTGGCATCGGCCGTGGCGCTGTCGCCGGCAGGCGCAACGCTCGGCTTGCGGGCCCGCAAGCCCGGCAGCCACTTGCGCGGCTTGCGCTGGCTGCTGCTCAGCGCCTGGGTGATGCGGTCGAGCACGATCGCCATCAGCACGATGCTCAGGCCGCCGATGGTGGCCAGGCCCATGTCGAGCCGGCCGATGCCGCGCAGCACCATCTGGCCGAGGCCGCCCACGGCGATCATCGAGGCGATCACCACCATCGACAGCGCCAGCAGCAGCGTCTGGTTGACGCCGGCCATGATGGTCGGCATGGCCAGTGGCAGTTGCACCTTGGTCAGCATCTGCCAGGGTGATGCGCCGAAGGAGCGCGAGGCCTCGATCAGGTCGGTGCGCACGTTGCGGATGCCCAGGTTGGTCAGGCGCACCAGCGGCGGCAGCGCGAAGACGATGGTGGTCACCACGCCCGGCACGTTGCCGATGCCGAACAGCATCACCACCGGCACCAGGTAGACGAAGGCCGGCGTGGTCTGCATCGCGTCCATCAGCGGCCGCAGGATCGACTGCAGCCGGTCGCTGCGCGCCATGAGAATGCCCAGCGGCAGGCCGATCGCCACGCAGAACACCACCGAGGTGATGACCAGCGAGAGCGTCACCATCGACTGCGCCCAGGCCCCGATCAGGCCGATGAAGACGAAGGACGCCACCGCGCCGATGGCCAGCCGCGGCCCGCTCGCCAGCAGCGCGATCAGGCCGATCACCAGCAGCATCAGCGGCTGCGGCATCGCCAGCAGCCCGGCCTGCACCTGGCCCAGCGTGGCGTCGATCGGCAGGCGGATGGCCTGGAAGGCGGGCCGGAAATTGGCCACCACCCAGTCCAGCCCGTGCACCACCCATTGGTCGAGCGGAATCGAGGAGGTCTTGTCGAAGGGGTGCCACCAGTTGATCGAGTGGTGCACCACGTCGGCCGCCTGCTGGTGCGCCAGGAAGCCGTTGCTGGCCGCATCGCTCGCGGCGCTGCCCTGGGCGCTCCACGGGTCGGCGGCCGGCGCGGCGGCCGGTGTGCTCCACGGATCGGCCGCGGCCGCGGGTGCGGCGGCCTGTGCCACCACCATGCTTGTGTCGTGCGCGCTCATGCGTCGGCCCTCGCTGCCAGAAAGTCGATGACGATGCGCGGCGTGAGCGCACCCAGGAAATGCCCGGCGTCGTCGGTCACCGGCAGGCCGTGCGGCTTGGCGCTGACCAGGCCGTAGACCTGCGAGACCGGCGTGTTGGCGCCGATCGGCTCGATCCCGCGCATCAGCGCGCGCGTGAGCTCGGCCTCCGGGTCGCGCCGCAGCGCCGCCTGCAGGCGGGACTGCGACACCATGCCGATGAAGCACTGCTGCGCATCGACCAGGAAGGCGTAGTCCACGTCGCTGCCCTCCAGGCGTTCCAGCGCATCAGGTGCGCTGATCAGGTCCTGCACCAGCACCAGCGGGCCTTCCTTGTCGGCCAGCTCGCCGGCCGTGAACACGTGCGTCACGTCGACGTTCTTGAAGAAGGCGCGCACGTAGTCGTTGGCCGGGTTCTTGATGATGTCCTCGGCCGTGCCCACCTGCACCACGTTGCCGCCTTCCATGATCGCGATGCGGTCACCGATGCGCAGCGCCTCGTCCAGGTCGTGCGAGATGAAGATGATGGTGCGGCGGTCGGTCTGCTGCAGCTTCACCAGCTCGTCCTGCATGCCGGTGCGGATCAGCGGGTCGAGCGCCGAGAAGGCCTCGTCCATCAGCAAGATGCTCGGGTCGTTGGCCAGCGCGCGCGCCAGCCCCACGCGCTGCTGCATGCCGCCCGAGAGTTCGTCCGGGTAGCTGTCGGCGCGCTCGGCCAGGCCCACCTGCGCCAGCGCCTTCATGGCGCGTTCGTTGCGCGTGCGCTTGCCGATGCCGTCCAGCTCCAGCCCGAAGCCGACGTTCTGCAGCACCGTCAGGTGCGGCATCAGCGCGAAGGACTGGAACACCATGCTGATGTGCTTGCGCCGAAAGGCGCGCAGCTGCGCGTCGTTCATGGCGGCGATGTCGACGCCGTCGAACAGCACCTGGCCGGCGGTCGGGTCGATCAGCCGGTTGAGCAGCCGCACCAAGGTCGACTTGCCCGAGCCCGACAGGCCCATGACGACGAAGATCTCGCCTTCGCGCACGCTGAACGAGGCGTCGTTGACGCCGATCGTCTGCCCGGTCTGGGCAAAGATCTCGGCCTTGTCCTGGCCGGCGCGCACCAGTTCCATGGCGTGTTGCGGGTGATCGCCAAAGACCTTGTACAGGTTCTTGACGACCAGACGTTCTTTCTGGGTTTGCATCGAGCTCTCCTTTCCGTTGTCGCCGCGGGCCGTGGGGCTGCGCCATGGCGCGAGCCCCGGGGCCCATGGGGGCCCGGTGGCACGGCGGTGACTTGGGTTGTGTGGGTCTCGCTCCTCTCGGAGGCAAGGCCCGGCTGCATGGCGCAGCGGTGGCTGATGGGCCCGGCGCAGCCGGACCCGCGAAGTGCAGCGGCGCCGGCCGTGCGGCGGCGCCGTGCGTTGAAAACGCTAGAAGCTGTGGCTCATGCCCACGCCGTAGGCGTTGCTGCTGGCGTTGTTCTCGGGCTTGCTGTAGCCCGCACTGACATACAGGATGGTGCGCTTGGACAGCGCGTAGTCGGCGCCCAGGCCGACGAAGTCGTTCTTCAGGCCGTCGACGTCGCGCCGGCCGTAGCCGGCCTTCCAGGTGGTGGCGCCGGTGGTGTAGGTGGCGCCCAACGTGTAGGCCTTGGCTTTCGAATCGGCCGTGCCGACGGCGCCGGCGTAGGTGCTCTCGTCGTAGGCGCCCATCAGCGAGATGGCGGCGAAGTCGTAGCGCGCGGCGACGAAGGTGTCGTCGTCGTCGTTGCTGTTCTTGTTGTGCGCCAGCATGAACGAGACCGGGCCCTGGCCGTAGTTCAGCGAGGCGCCGAAGTTGTTGCCGGTGCCCGCGCCCGGGTAGGGCTGCTCTTCATAGGCGCCGCTCAGGTGCACGCTGAAGCCGCCGATGGTGGGCGAGTCGTAGAACACGCCGTTGGCCAGGCGGCCGTACTCGGCGGTGCCGTTGTTGCTGGTGCGGTCGGAAGCGTAGTTGTAGTGCCAGTTGTACCAGGCCGGCGAGGCGATGCGGTTGAAGTTGCCCCAGGGGTCGTAGGTCCAGTCGGCGGCGGAAATCACGTCGAGCGCGCGGCCCAGGCGGACGGCGCCGAAGGGGCCCTTGAGCCCGACCGTGGATTCGCCTTGCCAGAAGGGCTTGTAGCCGGCGCCTTCGAGTTCGCCGGTGTCCATTTCAAAGCGGGTCTGCAAATTGAAGGTGGCGGCATAGCCGCCGCCCAAGTCTTCAACGCCTGCAAAAGTGAGCGAACTGCGCTGGATCGTTCCGACCTTGGTGGCCGTATCGAAATCCCGAAACACGCCGATGTCCAGGAATCCCGAGACGGTCACGCTCGATTGGGCGTGGGCGGTGCATGCGACGGTGGCGAGAGCCATGAGGCCCACTTTCTGGCTTGCTTTGATCAAAACGCTAAGGACTTTCTGCGGCTGGCGAACAGCGGCGGTTGAAGAGGACGAAGCCTACGATCATAACCCACCGAGATTGGAGGTCTTTTGATCTAGCGTCAAACGGCCGGCAATTGAGGCTATCTGGGCTCTTTCTCGCGGCGCGTTGAAATGCCTCTCTGGCCGACGGAATCTGCGTCAGCGGGCGCGTCGTTGCCGTCCTGCAACGAAGGGGCGCGAGGCCGGTGGTCGCAAGTACCGTCATGCGTGCGCTCACTTACTTTGAAGCAGAGGGTTTGCAGACGGATGCCCCTTCGTTTTCGTGACAAATGGCGCCGAGTGCGACGCTGTCCATATTGCTTCGAGAGAGTGACAGTTGTGATCATTTGTAAACTTATGTTTTTAAAACCTAAGTTCGAATGCACGCCATGCGCCGCTCTTCACGTCCCGCTTCGCCGACGCACCGCCCTCCTGCCGCTTCGGCGCCATTGCACTGCGCGGCCACGCCCGTGCGCGCCGCCTGCGTCGCCTTGCTGCTGGGCCTGGCCGGGGCGCCACCGTCCTGGGCCGCCTGCGCCCCCAGCGGCGTGGTCATCACCTGCAGCGCCGACAGCGTGCAGGCCACGCGCGTCGGCAATGGTGCCGCGAGTTCCGGCGTCACGCTCGACGTGCTGGCCGGCGCCCGCATCGATGTCGGCAACGCCACCGCCGTCAGCGTGGGCGACAACGCGACGCTGCACCTGTACGGCGGCGCGCTGGTGCAGAACAACGGCAGCAGCGCCAACGGCGTGTTCGGCACCGGTCCCAACACCATCGAATTCAACAGCAACAACAGCCTGACCATCGACGCAGGCGCCAGCGTGGTTTCGCGCGGATCCTCCGGCCAGGGCGAAGCCATCAACCCGATCGGCAGCGGCAACACCATCCGCAACTTCGGCCTGGTGGAAGGCGCTGGCGGGGCCAGCTCGACGATCTGGTTCGAGTCGGGCAGCGGCAGCAACACCGTCGTCAACGAGCTGGGTGGCGTGATCCGCTCGCAAGCCGGCGCCGGCGCGATCATGGGCGTGAGCGGCACCATGGCGATCGACTTCACCAACCGCGGCAGCCTGGAAGGTTCGCTCAGCTTCGCCAACGGCGACGACACGCTGCGCCTGGGCACCGGCGCCACCATCAGCGGCGTGGTGCGCGGCGGCGGTGGCAGCAATGCGCTGGTGCTGATCGGCGAGGGCGTCGACACCTTCGCCACGAGCCGCGACATCAGCGGCTTCCAGCGCCTGGAAAAGCAGGAGGGTGGCAGCTGGACCTTCCAGCAGAGCCTGGCCTCGGTCGGCATCAGCTCGATCAAGGTGGCGGCCGGCACGCTGGTGCTGGACACCGACGCCAGCGCCTTCAGCGGCCCGGTGCAGGTCGACGGCGGCACGCTGCAGGTGGATGCGGCACGCGCCCCGCTGGCCATCACCAACGACGCGCTGGTGCGCTTCCAGCAGTCGGGCGACGGTACCTACAACGGCATCGTGAGCGGCAGTGGCGCGATGGAAGTGGCCGGCGGCGGCACGCTGCTGCTGACGCGCGACCAGGCCTTTGCCGGCACCACCACGCTCAATGCGAGCACGCTGCAACTGGGCAACGGCGGCAACGCCGGCAGCGTGGCCGGCGACATCGTCGACAACGGCTTGCTGGTGATTGAGCGCAGCGATCGCTTCACGCTGGCGGGTGCCGTCAGTGGCAGCGGGGCGCTGACGCAGGCCGGCAGCGGCACCACCGTGCTGACCGCGGACAACAGCTACAGCGGGCTGACCACCATCGCGCAGGGCGCACTGCAACTGGGCAACGGCGGCAGCAGCGGCAGCGTGGCGGGCGACATCCTGAACAACGGCGCGCTGGTGATCGAGCGCGGCGACCGCTTCGTGCTGCCAGGCGTCATCAGCGGCAGCGGCAGCCTGCGCCAGCAGGGCAGCGGCACCACCGTGCTCACCGGCGACAGCCACTACGCCGGCGCCACCACCATTGCTGCCGGCACGCTGCAACTGGGCGACGACGGCACCAGCGGCAGCATCACCAGCGACATCGTGAACGACGGCGTGCTGGCGATCCGCCGCAGCGACAGCCTGACGCTGGCGCAGAGGGTGAGCGGCAGCGGCAGCCTGGTGCAGGCCGGCGGCGGCGCCACCACGCTGAGCGGTGCCAACAGCTACAGCGGCACCACCCTCGTCAACGCCGGCGTGCTGCGCGCCGGCGCCGCCAACAGCTTCAGCGCGCTGTCGGCGCACGTGGTGGCGGCCGGCGCCACGCTCGACCTGGCCGGCCACGACCAGACGGTGGCGGGGCTGGACAACAGCGGCGTGGTGTCGCTGTCGGGCACCGCACCCGGCACCACGCTCACGGTGACGGGCGCCCTGGTCGGCCGGGGCGGCGTGGTGCGCCTGGCCACGGCGCTGGGCGACAGCAGCAGCCTGAGCGACACGCTGGTGCTCGACGGCGCGAGTGCGCAGGCCAGCGGCCATACCGTCCTGGCCGTCACCAACCTGGGGGGCCTGGGCGCGCTGACCCGCGGCGACGGCATCACCGTGGTGCGCGCCCTCAACGGCGCCGCCACCACCGCCCAGACGACGCACGACGCCTTCGGCCTGGCCGGTGGCCATGTGGACGCCGGGGCCTACGAATACCGCCTGTATGCGGCCGACGCCAGCGGTGCGGGGGAGAACTGGTATCTGCGCTCGTCGGCGCCGGTTGTCGCGCCGGCACCGTCGCCGGCGCAAGCACCGGCATCGGCACCGGTGCCGCCCAGCGGCGTGCCGACCACGGTCAAGCTCGGCGCGTCGGCCAGCGCCGCGCCGTCGCCGGTTGTCGCCCCCATCGAGCGGCCCACCTACCGCGCCGAGGTTCCCTTGTACGCGGCGCTGCCGCAGCTGCTGCGCCAGGGCGATGTCGCGATGCTGTCCAACCTGCACCGCCGCATCGGCGACGAGGCACAGCCGATCGGCGCGGCGGACGACGCCAGCACCGGCACGCGCCGCGTGTGGGGCCGCGTGCTCGGCAGCCGCAGCCAGCTGCAGCAGAACGGCGCCGTGGCGAGCGACCTCGACGCCGACCTGGGCGGACTGCAACTGGGCGTGGACCTGCTCGCCACGCAGCGCTGGAATGCCGGCCTGTACTTCGGCCAGTTGCGCAGCGACGCCGACGTGAACGGCCTGTACGGGCTGAATGGCGCACTGGGCGTGGCGGGCTACGCTGGCCGCCTGCGCGTCGACACCCAATACCTCGGCGGCTACGCGACCTACGCCAACCCCGCCGGCCAGTACCTCGACCTGGTGGCGCAGCAGGGCTGGCAGGACATCTCGGCGCACAGCGTGAATGGGGCCGGCGCCGACACCGACGGGCGCGGCCTTTCAGCCTCGGTCGAAGCCGGACAGCGCTTTGCACTGGGCGGCGGCTGGGGCATCGAGCCGCAGGCGCAGCTGGTCTACAACCACCTGCGCATCGACGACATCGCCGTCAGTGGCGCGCAGGTGCAGCAGGACAGTGCCGACGCGGTCATCGGCCGCATCGGCGTGCGCGTCACGGGTGACATGGGCAGCGCCATCGGCCGGCTGCAGCCCTATGGCCGCGTCAACCTGTGGCATGGCTTCTCGGGCACCGACCAGACGCGCTTCATCGGCCCGGCTGGCAGCGCCACGTTGGGCAACCCGATCGGCTACACCTCGATCGAGACGGCGGCCGGCCTGACGCTGGCGCTGACGCCTTCGACCAGCCTGTACGGCGAAGTCGGCCGCCTGTTCCACACCGGCGCCGGCGACGCGAAGGTGGCCGCCTCGGTGCAGGGTTCGCTCGGCCTCAAGCTGCGCTTCTGAGGCCGGGCGCGGCGCGCCGCCAGCGCGCCGCGTTGGCTTCAGTTCTTCTTGGCGACCAGCGTCAGGATGTCGTAGCTGGCGACCAGCTCGCCGTCCTGGTTCGTCACCTCCACGTCCCACGCCACCACGCCCT
>Ga0160471_100516_pt1 | contig 10545 bp, 8 predicted proteins | sample HID1973K_E11MG_FD_108268 | JGI IMG/M metagenome (GOLD analysis project Ga0160471, IMG submission 108268) | Enriched mosquito-associated microbial communities from UW Madison campus, WI, USA - HID1973K_E11 MG | ecosystem: Host-associated > Arthropoda: Insects > Digestive system > Unclassified ... | reverse complement strand
TGCCACCCGCAAGCAGCTGGAGCGCGGCCGCCGCGTGACGGAACTGCTGAAGCAGCCGCAGTATCAGCCGCTGCAGGTGTGGGAACTGGCTGTCGCGCTGTTCGCTGCCAACAATGGCTATCTGGACGATCTCGAAGTCTCGCAAGTTCTGCCGTTCGAAAAGGGCATGCGCGAATTCCTGAAGACCAGCCACGCCGATCTGATTAAGCGCATCGAAGACAATAAAGACTTGTCGAAGGACGACGAAGGCGCACTGCATGCCGCGCTGAAGGACTTCAAGAAGTCGGGCGCTTATTGATCGGGACTGAGGAGCAACGCGCGATGACTTTGAGCATCGCGCGGCTTCGATCAAGGAGTAAGCAATGGCTGGAATGAAGGAAATTCGCGGCAAGATCAAGAGCGTGCAGAACACGCGCAAGATCACGAAAGCGATGGAAATGGTCGCCGCATCGAAGATGCGCCGCGCCCAGGAACGCATGCGTTCCGCCCGTCCGTATGCCGACAAGGTCCGCGCAATCGCATCGCACATGAGCAAGGCGAACCCTGAGTATCGCCACCCGTTCATGGTCGAGAACAAGGGCGTGAAGACGGCCGGCCTGATCCTCGTCACGACCGACAAGGGTCTGTGCGGCGGCATGAACACGAACGTGCTGCGTGCGTCGCTGCTCAAGATCAAGGAACTCGATCAGAGCGGTGTCAAGATCGAGGCGTCGGCGATCGGCAGCAAGGGTCTCGGGTTCCTGAATCGCCTGAAGGCCAGTGTCGTGTCGCAAGTCACGCAACTGGGCGACACGCCGCATCTGGAAAAGCTGATCGGCGCGATCAAGGTGCAGCTCGACCTGTATTCGGAAGGCAAGATCAACGCGGTGTACCTGGCGTACACGCGCTTCATCAACACGATGAAGCAGGAAGCGGTGATCGAGCAGCTGCTGCCGTTGTCGGTGGATGATCTCGACGCGAAGGACGAAGACGGCGTCACGCCGAAGACCTCGTGGGATTACATCTACGAGCCGGACGCGCAGACCGTGGTGGACGAGTTGCTCGTGCGCTACGTCGAAGCGCTCGTGTACCAGGCGGTCGCGGAAAACATGGCGTCGGAGCAATCGGCGCGCATGGTCGCGATGAAGGCCGCGTCGGACAACGCGAAGACCGTGATCAACGAACTGCAGCTCGTCTACAACAAGAGCCGCCAGGCCGCGATTACGAAAGAACTGTCGGAAATCGTCGGCGGCGCCGCAGCGGTCTGATTTTGCTGACCGCGTGAAAGAACATAGTATCTAAAGGAAATGCGATGAGTACTACTGCTTTGGTAGAAGGCAAGATCGTACAGTGCATCGGCGCCGTTATCGACGTGGAATTCCCCCGTGCGCACATGCCGAAGATCTACGACGCGCTCATTCTGGAAGGCACCGAACTGACGCTCGAAGTCCAGCAGCAGCTGGGCGACGGCGTGGTGCGCACCATCTGTCTGGGTGCATCCGACGGTCTGCGCCGCGGCACGATGGTCAAGAACACGGGCAAGCCCATCAGCGTGCCGGTCGGCAAGCCGACGCTGGGCCGCATCATGGACGTGCTTGGCCGTCCGATCGACGAAGCGGGCCCGATCGATTCGACCACGGTGCGCTCGATTCACCAGCAAGCCCCGAAGTTCGACGAGCTGTCGCCGTCGACGGAACTGCTCGAAACCGGCATCAAGGTTATCGACCTGATCTGCCCGTTCGCGAAGGGCGGCAAGGTCGGTCTGTTCGGCGGTGCGGGCGTGGGCAAGACCGTGAACATGATGGAACTCATCAACAACATCGCGAAGGAACACGGCGGTTATTCCGTGTTCGCGGGTGTGGGTGAGCGTACCCGTGAAGGGAACGACTTCTATCACGAAATGAAGGACTCGAACGTTCTGGACAAAGTGGTGCTGGTGTACGGCCAGATGAACGAGCCGCCGGGCAACCGTCTGCGCGTCGCGCTGACCGGTCTGACGATGGCCGAGCACTTCCGTGACGAAGGTCTCGACGTTCTCTTCTTCGTCGACAACATCTACCGTTTCACGCTGGCGGGTACGGAAGTGTCCGCACTGCTCGGCCGTATGCCTTCGGCAGTGGGCTATCAGCCGACGCTGGCTGAAGAAATGGGCAAGCTGCAAGAGCGCATCACGTCGACCAAGACCGGCTCGATCACGTCGGTTCAGGCCGTGTACGTTCCTGCGGATGACTTGACCGACCCGTCGCCGGCTACGACTTTCGGCCACCTGGACGCAACTGTCGTGTTGTCGCGTGACATCGCTTCGCTGGGTATCTATCCGGCAGTGGACCCGCTCGATTCGACCTCGCGTCAGATCGACCCGAACGTGATCGGCGAAGAGCACTACTCGATCACGCGCGGCGTGCAGCAAACGCTGCAGCGCTACAAGGAACTGCGCGACATCATCGCGATTCTGGGCATGGACGAACTGTCGCCGGAAGACAAGCTGTCGGTCGCGCGAGCGCGGAAGATCCAGCGTTTCCTGTCGCAGCCGTTCCACGTCGCGGAAGTGTTCACGGGTTCGCCGGGCAAGTACGTGCCGCTGAAGGAAACCATCCGCGGCTTCAAGATGATCGTCGAAGGTGAGTGCGATCATCTGCCGGAGCAGGCGTTCTACATGGTCGGCACGATCGACGAAGCCTTCGAAAAGGCCAAGAAGATCCAGTAAAGGTCGGGTGTGTCTCTGGGGCGTCAGTCTGACGGCTGGCGTCCGCGAACAACACTCACCAGGAGTCGACATAAATGGCAACCATCAAGGTAGACGTCGTCAGCGCGGAAGAGCAGATCTTCTCGGGCCAGGCGAAGTTCGTCGCGCTGCCGGGCGAAGCGGGTGAACTGGGCATTCTGCCCGGCCACACGCCGCTCATCACGCGTATTCGTCCGGGCGCGGTGCGCATCGAGGCGGAAGACGGCTCGGAAGAGTTCGTGTTCGTTGCAGGCGGGATTCTCGAAATCCAGCCGGGCATCGTGACCGTGCTCGCCGATACCGCCATCCGCGGCGCCGATCTCGACGAAGCGAAAGCGGAGCAGGCGAAGAAGCGTGCCGAGGAAGCGATTCAGAACAACACCTCGGAACTCGAGTACGCGACCGCGCAAGCGGAACTCGCCTACGCGACGGCTCAGCTCGCAGCGATCCAACGTCTGCGCAAGGCACACGCGAAGCACTGAGCGTGACGCGCCGCGCGGCGTTCAGCAGAACAGAAAAGCAGCCTTCGGGCTGCTTTTTTTATGCTCCAAATCGGCAAATCGCGCGCGCAAAACTGCATATCGGTTATGTAGACCGCGTTTGATTCGTCGATAAGTGTCTGATTCAGCGAGATTTTTGTTGCCGGCGGCAAATCGGCATTGCGGGGAAACACTCAATGCCCGCACGCGTCTTTGCGATGCACAATGGCCTCCATTTAGCCTTCATCGGGCGGCGACTCACCATGGCGGAGACCATCGATGGCAATTGAACCGACGCAAGCCGGCGCGCAGATCGAACCGCGCGGCGGCATTTCCCACGTTCGCGGCGCGACCGACATCCCGTTGACGAACGCAACCGTTTCGCGCTTTTTTCTCGAAACAGTGAGCCGGTTTCCCGACCGCCCGGCCGTCGTGTTCCGCGAGCAGAACATCCGCTGGACTTGGCGCGAGTTCGCCAATGAAGTCGATGTGCTGGCGAGCGGGCTGCTCGCCCTCGGCATCCAGGCGGGCGACCGCGTCGGCATCTGGTCGCCGAATCGCGCGGAATGGCTGCTGACGCAATTCGCCACCGCGCGCATGGGCGCGGTGTTGGTGAACATCAATCCGGCGTATCGGCTGGCCGAGCTCGAATATGCGCTGAACAAGGTCGGGTGCAAGGCGATCATCGCGGCCGAGCAGTTCAAGTCATCGAAATATCTGGAGATGCTCCAGGCGCTCGCACCCGAGCTCGCCGACGCCGCGCTCAACGCACTGAACGCCGCGAAGCTGCCGGAATTGCGCGCCGTGATCCGCATGGGCGAGGGCAAGACGCCCGGCATGCTCAACTTCAATGACGTGATGCACACGGGCCGCGCGCAGGCCGATGCCGCGAAACTGGATGCGCTCGAAGCGCAGTTCGGCTCGGACGAGGCGATCAACATCCAGTTCACGAGCGGCACGACCGGCAATCCGAAGGGCGCGACGCTGACGCATCGGAACATCGTCAATAACGCACGCTACATCGCGATGGCGATGCGGCTCACGGAGCAGGATTCGCTCTGCATTCCCGTGCCGCTGTACCACTGCTTCGGCATGGTGCTGGCCGTGCTGGCGTGCGTCTCGACCGGCTGCGCGATGGTCTTTCCTGGTGAAGCCTTCGACCCGGGCGCGACGCTCACCGCGGTCCACGAGGAGAAGTGCACCGCGCTGCACGGCGTGCCGACGATGTTCATTGCCGAACTCGATCACCCCGACTTCTCGAAGTACGACCTGAGCCGCTTGCGCACCGGCATCATGGCGGGCTCGCCATGTCCGATCGAGACGATGAAGCGTGTCGTTTCAACGATGCACCTGAGCGAGATCACGATCGCGTACGGGATGACGGAGACCAGTCCGGTATCGTTCCAGAGCTCGACGACCGATCCCCTCGACAAGCGCACGACGACCGTCGGACGCATTCAGCCGCATCTGGAGGTGAAGATCGTCGATCCGCTGGGGAATATCGTGCCGGTCGGCGAGACCGGCGAGCTGTGCACGCGCGGCTACTCGGTGATGAAGGGCTACTGGAACGACGACGCGAAGACGCGCGAGGCCATCGTCGACGGCTGGATGCACACCGGCGACCTCGCGACCCTCGACGCAGAAGGTTACTGCAACATCGTCGGGCGGCTGAAGGACATGCTGATCCGCGGCGGCGAGAACATCTATCCGCGCGAAATCGAAGAATTCCTCTTCCGTCATCCGAAGGTGCAATCCGTGCAGGTGTTCGGCGTGCCGGATCAGAAGTACGGCGAGGAAGTGTGCGCGTGGATCGTCGTGCGTCCGGGCGAACAGGCGAGCGAAGAGGATATCCGCGAGTTTTGCCAGGGGCAGATCGCGCACTACAAGATCCCGCGCTATATCCGCTTCGTCGACGAACTGCCAATGACCGTCACCGGCAAGGCGCAAAAGTTCGTGATGCGCGCCCGCATGATCGACGAGTTGAAGCTGGCCGAAGCGAAAACCGCGTAAGCCGCACGCTACGCGGGGCATGAAATGACAAAGGGAGCGCCGTGGCGCTCCCTTTGTCGTGGAACCAAACGCCCATGTCCTTGAACCTTCAGACATGGCAAACGTTTGTCCAGGCGAAAAAAAAGCGGGCCTGGAGCCCGCTAAAAACCACACGCTACGGGGTTAGCGCGAGGAGACCAAACGTGGGATGTTTCGAATGCTTGTGCACTCGAAGAACGATCCCAACACGGATGCCCCCAACTAGAGAGCTTCGACCAAAAGTCTGCCACCGGATCACGCGGCTTTTGCACAGCGCGCCCGAATACATCCGTGTTGAAACCGTTTCAACAGATTGTGGGCGAATTGATTCCGGGTCGCCGTAACAAAGTGTTTCAGATTGTAACCCCCGTGGAATAAGGCTCACGGGCAATTTTCTCGCGCGATTCTTCTGATTTGCGCGGATATATTGTCCGTTATTCGGAGGATTTACGCGTTCGGTCCCCGTCGACCGATAAATGCCGCTTTAAGGACTAGTGCGATTATTCTAGCTTTCCGCGAAAATCGAACGCGCGGACGCATGAAATCGATGCGCAAAACCCCGTTCCCAACGATATTTCACTGACAAAAAGCTATGGAGACACGCATGACCATCGATGCAGCCTTGCTTCGCTACTACCGCGCAAGTGCCGAAGCCTTTCCTCCTTTGGGGGCGGATGCGGACGCGCAAACGGTGCGCAAGCGCTTTAGCGACATTGCCAAAGCTTACGCCCGCGAACGTGGCAGCGACGTGATTGCCGAAGACATCGAGATTCCGCTGAAAGGCCGCACGCTTGCCGCCCGCGTCTACAAGGCGAAAGCGGCCCGCGGCCCGTTGCCGCTCATTGTCTACTTCCATGGCGGCGGCTGGGTGATCGGTGATCTGGACACGCACGACGGTCTCGTCGAACAACTCGCACTGGATTCACAGTGCGCTGTCGTGAGCGTCGACTATCGGCTTGCGCCCGAATACCCGTTTCCCGCGCCGTGCGACGACGCGCTCGACGCCCTGATCTGGCTCGCGGAGCATCGCTCGCGTCTCGGCTTCGCGACCGACCGGCTCGCCGTCGGCGGCGACAGCGCGGGCGCGCATCTGGCCGTCGTCGCGGCGCGCGGCGCGAACCAGCGCGTGGCGGGCCTCGTCGGCTTGCAATTGCTGCTCTATCCGGCGCTGCGGCGGCAGTTCGAAAGCCCCAGTTGCATCGCCAATGCGAACGGCCCCGGCCTCACCAACGACGAAATGAAGTGGTACTGGACCCAGTTTCTGTCGGGCGAAGCGCCGCACGAACACGATGTGCGCGCGTTTCCGCTGTCCGAACCGTACGAGCGCACGCCGGCGCCCGCGATCGTCGTCGCGGCGGGCTACGATCCGCTCTACGACGACGCCTGCGAGCTCAAGCGCTTTCTGGAAGCCAACGGCGGCCGCGTCGAGATGATCGATGCGCGCGACATGACGCACGGCTTTGCGCGCATCCATTCGCAATCCGACGCGGCACTCGGCTGGCTGCGCCGGCTCGGCGAACGCGCGGGCGAACTCGCGCGCGCCGCGCGCTGAGCGTTACTTCAGCCACTTGTCGTACACGCCCTGAAACTCGCCCGACGACCGGGCGAGATGCAGCCACTGATCGACATACTGCTGAAACGGCACGTCGCCGCGCGGCAGCAGATACGCCTTCTCGCCGAACTGGAACGGCTTGTCCGGATGCACCGAGCACAAGCCGGGATTGAGCTTTTGCTGAAGCAGGGTTTCGGATGCGTCCGTGACCATCACGTCGGCCTTGCCTTCGAGGATCTGCTTGAAGATGGTCACGTTGTCCGGATACTCGATCAACTGCGAGTGCGGAAAGAACTGCTTCGCGAAGCGCTCGTTGGTGCCGCCCGGATTGACGATGGTCCGCACGTTCGGCTGATCGATCTGCGCGACGGTCTGATACTTGTCGACATCGTCGCAGCGCACGATGGGCGTTTTGCCGTCTTCCATGTACGGCGCGGTGAAGAACGCGCGCTTTTGTCGCTCCAGCGTGGTCGAGATGCCGCCCACGGCGATGTCGCACTTGGAGACGAAATCGTTCATCAGGGTCGACCACGACGTTTTCACGTACTCCGCCTTCGCGCCGAGCGACTTCGCGAGGCTGTCCGCGAGATCGATGTCGATCCCCTCGAACTGTCCGTCCGGGCGCAGGAACGAGTAAGGCTTGTAGTCGCCCGTCGTGCAGATGCGCAGCGTGTGGCGCGCGAGGATATCGTCGAGCCGCGAGGGCGCGACGGCTGCGGGCGCCGATGCCGCAGGCTTTGCGCCGGCGACGGCGCCAGCCTGAATCGTTTGAGCCTGCGCGACGCCCGTGAGCGCGAGCGACATGACAAGGGCGGAAGCAGCGAGACTGACAGACGTGCGTTGCATCGATTCTCCTGGTTTTAGTTGTAGAGGCGTGTCGATGATAACTAGGCCTTTGGGTCTCTGAACACCCGGCTGAATGGCATAGGCCGCGCTGCATGAGCCTCCCCGAATTGCCGGGCTCAGTCAACGAAAACGCCGGGCCGCTCCGGTAGAATGGACGATTCTCTGCCTTCAGCATCGAGCGACGTGGCACACACTCTTCTGAACGACACCTTCCTGCGCGCGCTCCTGCGCCAGCCGACCGACTACACGCCGATCTGGCTGATGCGCCAGGCAGGACGCTATCTGCCCGAGTACAACGCGACGCGCGGCCGCGCGGGAAGTTTTCTCGGCCTCGCGAAGAATCCGGACTACGCGACCGAAGTCACGCTCCAGCCGCTCGAACGCTTTCCGCTCGACGCCGCGATTCTCTTCTCCGACATCCTCACCGTGCCCGACGCGATGGGCCTCGGCCTGAACTTCGTCCAGGGCGAAGGTCCGCGTTTCGAGCGCACCGTGCGTACGGAAGACGACGTGAAGCGCCTCGCCGTGCCGGACATCGGCGCCACGCTGTCCTACGTCACCGACGCCGTGAGCCAGATCCGCCGCGCGCTCACCGACGCGCAAGGCCGCCAGAAAGTGCCGCTGATCGGCTTTTCGGGCAGTCCGTGGACGCTCGCGTGCTACATGGTCGAAGGCGGCGGCTCGGACGATCATCGCACCGTCAAGTCGATGGCGTATTCGCGCCCCGACCTGATGCACCGCATTCTCGACATCAACGCGCAAGCCGTGACCGCGTACCTGAACGCGCAGATCGAAGCCGGCGCGCAGGCCGTGATGATCTTCGACACCTGGGGCGGCGCACTCGCCGATGGCGCGTATCAGCGCTTCTCGCTCGAATACATCGCGAAGGTGGTCGCGGGCCTCAAGCGCGAGCACGATGGCGAGCGCGTGCCGGTCATCACCTTTACGAAGGGCGGCGGTTTGTGGATCGAGGAAATCGCCGCGACGGGCGTCGATGCGGTCGGTCTCGACTGGACCATGAACCTGAATACCGCGCGGCAGAAAGTCGGGTCGCGCGTGGCGCTGCAAGGGAATATCGACCCGAGCGTGCTGTTCGCGCCGCCTGCGGCGATCCGCACCGAAGCGCGCGCCGTGCTGAATAGCTTCGGGAATTTTCCGGGCCACGTCTTCAATCTGGGCCACGGCATTTCGCAGTTCACGCCGCCCGAGCATGTGGCGGAACTCGTCGACGAAGTTCATCGTCACAGCCGTGCGATGCGCGCAGGTTCGTCGGCAAGTTGATTCCTTCGCGGGCCGTATGCTGCAGTGCAGCGTCGATGCACCACGACGGGTTGTCAGGGGCTGGATCATTCCGTCCGGATCGCCCGGCTCACGCGACCTTCCCCGATGTCAAGACTGAACTTATGCACATTTTGTTCGCTGCGGCGCGCCATCAGACGTATGGGTCCGAGCAGCCAATAAAGTGTCGCTATATGTGCTTCAAGTCAATGATATTTAACGATTTTTCAAAGCTTTGCCCGAAATGTGGGCTAACGCACATAGAGCTTTCGCGGCGCACTTTGCGGTCTTCGCAAACGCACTTCTCAACAAAGTTATCCACAGGCCTGTGGAAAGCGACGGAAATCCAAAAATAATCGGCGGTTTACAGGCGATTCTGATGTTTCACTTTAACTTCGTCGGCTACAGCCTCGCCCGTGTGCCACAACGCTGCGCGCGAGGCCGCGCACGGTGAGCGACCTATTCGTCCGCGTGGCCGTCGATCAGCCCATGCCGGTGCTGTTCGACTATCGCTACACGCTGGAGCAGACACCGGCCATCGGCATGCTGGTGCGGGTGCCGTTCGGGCGGCGGGAAATCGTCGGACTGATCTGCGAAATCACCCCTACAAGTGACGTGCCTGCCGACAAACTGCGCGCCGTCACGGGGATCTGCGAGCGTTGCGCGCCGTTATCCGAAGCGTGGATCGCGCTTGCCAGCTTTGCCGCCGATTACTACCAGCGCGGTCTGGGCGAAGTCGCGTTGCCGGCGCTGCCTCAAGCGCTGCGCGATGCCTCGCGCTGGGATCGTCTTTTCGCCGTCGAGCCGCGTTATCGGCTATTGCCGGAAGGGCGCGCGCATCTGCCGGACGCGTTGCCCGCGCGCGCAAACGCCCTGCGCCGTCTCGCCGATGCGCTCGCCGGGCAACCGTGGCTCGCGTTGTCCGATGCGCGCGCGCTGCATCCTAAAGCGAGCGCGACGTTCGACGACTGGCTCGCGCGCGGCTGGATCGAAGCAGTAACGGAAAACGTCATCGAGCCCGATGCTATTTCTCCGACCGGCGCCGCGCCTTTGCCGATGCTGACCGACGAACAGCGCGACGCCGTCGAGGCCATCTCCGGCGCGCAAGGTTTCGCGCCGTTCCTGCTCCACGGCGTGACGGGCAGCGGCAAGACCGAGGTCTATCTGCACGCGCTCGCCGCGCTGCTCGCCGCCCGCCCGGATGCGCAAGCGCTCGTGCTCGTTCCCGAAATCAACCTGACGCCGCAGTTCGAAGCCGCGTTCCGCGCGCGTTTCGCGGCGCTCGCGGAAGGCTCGATCGTCACGATGCACAGCGGCCTGGCCGAAGGCGAGCGCGCGCGCAACTGGCTCGCGGCGCATACCGGCAGCGCGCGCATCGTGCTCGGCACGCGCCTCGCGATTCTCGCGTCGATGCCGAAGCTCGCGATCATCGTCGTCGATGAAGAACACGATCCCGCCTACAAGCAGCAGGAAGGCTTGCGCTACTCCGCGCGCGATCTGGCGATCTATCGCGCGAAGCAACTGGACATTCCGGTCGTGCTCGGATCGGCGACGCCGTCGCTCGAAACCTGGTGGCAGGCGGAGCAGGGCCGCTACACGCGGCTGACGCTCTCGCGCCGCGCCGTCGCCGAAGCGGCGCTGCCGAGCGTGAAGCTCAT
>Ga0160471_100512_pt1 | contig 10556 bp, 11 predicted proteins | sample HID1973K_E11MG_FD_108268 | JGI IMG/M metagenome (GOLD analysis project Ga0160471, IMG submission 108268) | Enriched mosquito-associated microbial communities from UW Madison campus, WI, USA - HID1973K_E11 MG | ecosystem: Host-associated > Arthropoda: Insects > Digestive system > Unclassified ... | reverse complement strand
GACGTAGCTGAACAGCGATCCCGTCACATTCTCCGCTCCACGCACCGCCACCTCCCCACAGTGGCCACCGTGAATCATGTTCCGCGAGGGGCGTCGAGGCCCGAGCTTTTCAGCAGCCTGTTAGATGACACCCTCGGCCCTTTTCGGACGGTCGAGCCTCGCCGATGCCGCCCGGTGACCTTCCCCGAAGCGGCCCGTCAACACGCGATGCGTCGACCCGTTGGGGTCGGCGCAGGGAACAAGCCGGTGTTTGGCGAGCGCAGAAACTCGTCTCCTGCCGACTATTTTACGGGTACCCTCCTCCATTCCAAGAGTGCAACCTCACGCTGCATCTGCTAAGCTGTTGCCAGAGGACGGTTCTGGCCCTGCAGCTTCGCGGGCGGCGCCGGGGTCTCCGGCTGACGCCTCGCCCGGTAGCGGGCCCTCCAGGAAGGGAGGACGCAGTCATGCCCCGAGAGACGATTGGAAACCCGCTGAGCTGGAGTGTGCGGAGGCTGGCCGGTGTCGGCCGCAGCGCCGAGGCGGCGGTGGAGGGGATCGGCAGCCACGACATGACGCTGCCCGAGGTCAAAGAGATCGGCCTCGGCGATATCCGGGTGGCTCTCCGCAAGGGCGTCGAGGATTTCGCCGCGCTGCGCACCGACGTCATTACCGCGGTGGCGCTTTATCCGGTGATCGGCTTTGTCCTTGCCGCTTGGGCGCTGAATGCGGGGCAGATCCATCTGCTCTTTCCGCTGGCGGCGGGCTTTCCGCTGGTGGGACCGGTCGCGGCGATCGGTCTCTATGAGATGAGCCGGCGGCGCGAGATGGGCGAGGATGTCAGCTGGACCGCCGCGCTGGCCACGCTGACGGGCCGGGTGCTGGGGCCGGTGCTGTCGCTGGGCTGCCTTCTTGCGGTGATCTTCGCGCTTTGGCTTTTCGTCGCCCATGCGATCTGGGCCGTCACCCTCGGACCCGAGCCCTATGACAGCCTTCTGGGCTTTCTGGGCGCAACCTTCACCACCAGCGCGGGCTGGATGATGATCGGGATCGGATGCGGCGTAGGATTCATCTTCGCCGCCACCGTGCTCTGCGTGAGCCTGGTGTCATTCCCGATGCTGATCGACCGCCCGGTGGGCGTGCCGGTGGCGTTGGCGACCTCGGTCGCCGTCGCTCGCCGGAACCCGGGGGCGACGGCGCTCTGGGGGCTGATCGTGACCGTCTCGCTGGTGCTGGGGATGATCCCGCTTTTCGTGGGGCTGATCATCGTGCTGCCGGTCCTCGGCCACGCGACATGGCATCTTTACCGTCGCGCCGTGGCCTAGCAAGGCCGCGGATGACGCTGCCATAGACGGTTGTAATGCCTCGACGCGAAAGAACATCAGCGTCGGCGCTCGGCCATTGGTTGGCGCCCGCTCCAAGATCTCTGTCAGCTGCAAGAGCATGGCAATTGTTCTCCATGCGCCGCCGGTGCCATTTTGGCGGGTTGCCAACTCGTCGAACCCCAAAAGGGACGACATCAACGGCCGCCCCTATCGGATACGGAGACATCGGATAGCATCGATAGAGGTTTACATCTTGCGCAGACGGGCCGCCGTCGTGTTGTAGCTCGTGGCGTAGATCAGGCAGAGGATCACCGCCGCCCCGCAGGCGACAATCAAGACATGCTGGCTGTACCCGAACCACCACAGCAGACCGAACCACGAAAGATAGATGACCAAGGCTGCAAACCTGTCAAAGCCGGTGGAAACCAGCGCCTTTCCTCGCGCATCCGCATCGCCCAGGAAAATCAGGAAGGCGAAGCCGAGTGCCAGGACTCCGACCGCGAGGATTCCGGTCATGGTGTGCAGGATAACGACAAGGACATCGTACATCATTGAGTTCCTCCTCAGCACCGGCACGGAATGCAGCCTGTGTGCGAATTCATGACGCGTCGCAGAAAGTCCAAGGTCCGGGTTACAGATCTCTCGTGTTTCGCACTGCGTCATCCGGGATCGTCCGATGCTACGCAAAGCATAGCACATTGCATCGATTTCGAAGAGCAATCTCAAGCCGCGAGGGTGAAGGGCGACAACCGCAGCCTGTCGGCGTATTCTCGGCTGGCTAGCGTTGCAACTTCCAGAAACCGGACCAGCCCTTGGGCTGGTTCCATGGTGCCACCGTATCCACGCCCGTCCGGGCGTCGGGTCAAAGAGAGGGAGACAGCCATTGCCTTATGTCAACAAGTCAACCGATCCGGATGTCATCAACTCAGTTGATCCGACGCCCAGCAAGTCGGGTGTGCCGGTAAGCGTGCACCCCATTGGTGTCGCAGACGTGATCGATGCGCTGAAGCTGGGGATCGCCGATTACATGGCGAAGCCGTCGCATTATGTGTTCGTGGTCGTCATCTATCCGATCATCGGTCTGTCGCTCTTCATTTGGGCTTCGGGCAATAACGCGCTGCAACTCATCTACCCGCTGGTGACGGGGTTCGCGCTGCTTGGGCCGTTGGCGGCCGTCGGTCTTTATGAAGTCAGCCGGCGGCGCGAACTCGGTCTCGACGCGTCCTGGATACATGCGGTCAGGGTGTGGAAGTCCCCCGCGATTCCCGCGATCTTGGAAATCAGCGCGTTTCTTCTCGTGCTCTTTCTCGTTTGGTTGTACACCGCGCAACTGCTTTACCTCTGGCTCTACGGTTCGCAGGACCCAGCGTCGTTCACGAGATTCCTGGCGGACATCGTCAGCACGCGAAAAGGCTGGGTGCTGATCCTCATGGGCAATGGAATCGGGTTCCTTTTCGCGCTGGTTTCGCTGTGCACGACGGTCGTGACCTTTCCCTTGCTGCTTGATCGGGAGGTGAGTGCAGGCGCCGCAATCAAGACCTCTGTGACTGCCGTACTTGAAAACCCCGTCCCGATGCTGCTTTGGGGATTTATCGTGGGTGTCGTTCTTTTCCTCGCATCGCTCCCGTTTCTTGTCGGACTCATCGTCGCGCTGCCGGTGCTCGGACACTCGACATGGCACCTTTATCGCAAGGTCGTCGTGCATCCGGATTCCGCGCATATGCAGGACTCGGCTACTTCGTGATGGAAAAAAACGTCTCGCGCGTCCACACGACGTAGTCGGATTCCGACGCCATGATTGCGACGAAGACCATAAGCGCAATGGGAGGCAGCAGAATGACCAGAGACAGCGCCAGCCGCTCCCAGGCCAGATGCATGAAGATCGCCATGATCAGGCCAGCCTTGGCCAGCATGAAGATAAGGATCAGGGTCCAGCGCAAGCCCCCTTGGAGACCAACGTAATCGACGAGATATGAGAACAGGCTGAGGACGAAGAGCAATCCCCAGACCATGAGATAGACCTTGATGGGCGGCTGTTGGTGCCCGGCCTGGACGGGTGCGGCCTCTATGCCCGAACTCGCGTGGGAACCGTCGGCGATGTCTGTCGATACATGAGCCATGCCCGCCTCCTACCAAAGATAGAAAAACGCAAAGATGAAGACCCAGACGAGATCCACGAAGTGCCAATACAGGCCCATGATCTCGACGCTTTCGTAGTTTCCCTTGCGGCTGGTGAAGAATCCGCGCCGCCCGGTGTCGTAGTCGCCGCGCCGGACCTTTCGCGCGATGTTCAGAAGAAACAGGACACCGATCGTGACATGGGTGCCGTGAAAGCCGGTGATCATGAAAAAGGTCGCTCCGAACTGTGCCGCGCCCCAAGGGTTGCCCCAGGGCCTGACACCTTCGGCAATGAGCTTGGACCATTCGAAGGCCTGCATCGCGACAAAGCTCGCGCCGATCAGCGCGGTAAGACGAAGCAACCGCGCGGTCATCACCCGGTCGCCGCGATAGCCATAAGTCACTGCGAGCGCCATCGTGCCGCTGGACGAGATCAGCACGAAGGTCATGATGGCAATCAGGATCAGCGGAATGTCGGCACCGAACAGATGAAGCGCAAAGACCTCGCTGGGATTGGGCCAGGGCACCACCGTCGACATGCGCGCCGACATGTAGGACAACAGAAAACACCCGAAGACGAAGATGTCGCTGAGCAGGAAGACCCAGATCATCGCCTTGCCCCAGGACACGTTCTTGAAGGTTCGCTGGTCCGACGACCAGTCAGCAACGACGCCGCGCAATCCATCCGGTCGTTGCGCAGTTGGTTCCAGGGATGATGTATGCGCCATGAGGAAGGTCCCTTAGGACAGCAATTGACCGCAGATGTCGACGAACTGGCGCGCCCAGCCGGTGAACAGGACGACCAGGCCGAGCCAGATGAACAGCAGGAAGTGCCAGTAGATGGTGCAGAGTTCGATGCGGAGCCGGAGCCGGTCGGTTATCCCGCCGCGCCAAACGACCGCGACCGGCAGGGCGAGGGCCACGAGTCCGCCCAGCATGTGCAGCCCGTGCAAGCCGGTGATCAGATAAAAGAAACTGTTTGCCGGGTTCTCCGCCACCAGAAAACCGCTCGCCGTCAGTTCCCGCCAGACCAGCAACTGACCGATGAGGAACGCCACTGCCGCGATGGCGCCGGCCGTCAGACCGATCCTGACCGTGGCCAGCTCGCCTTGGCGCGCGCCAACAGTCGCGCATTGCAGCAACAGGCTACTCAGGATCAGTATCCCGGTGTTGAGCCAGACCAGGTTCGGGACCGGCATGTTGCGCCAGTCCACATACTCCATGCGCATGAAGTAGGCGCTGGCAAGCAGCGCGAACAGGCAACCGACAACAACGAGGAAAACAGCAACCCCGACCTTGGCGAGTGGCAGCGGCGGGCCCGCGGGCAACCCGCCTGCACCGGTCTCAAGCCAAGGTTTCGACATCAAACCCTGCCGGAGAAGCCACCACCCGGCAATGCCCGCAACCGCGCATAGGAATAGCAGTATCACGCTCATGGCGATGCCCGTGCTTCTTCGGTCGCACCGCCGGGATCGTTCTGCGCCAGGAAATCCTGTGGCGCGCCGGGGACGCTGTAATCATAGGCCCATCGATAGACCACGGGCAATTCCTTGCCCCAGTTGCCGTGTGCCGGTGGGGTTTGCGGCGTCTGCCATTCCAGCGTCGTCGCGCGCCAGGGATTGCCGCCGGCCTCGCGCCCGTGCCGAAGGCTCCAGACCAGATTGAACAGGAAGACGATCTGCGCAAAGCCGACGAGGAAGGCCATCAAGCTGATGAAAGCGTTAAGTGTATGGACCGATTCCGGTACGAACAGGGTATCGCCGATCTCGGGATACCGCCGCGGCACGCCGACCAGGCCGACATAGTGCATCGGAAAAAAGATCAGATAGGCGCCGATGAAGGTAACCCAGAAGTGGAACCGGCCCATCCTCTCGTCCAGCATGCGCCCCGTTACCTTTGGATACCAGTGATGGATTGCTCCGAAGACCACCATGATCGGCGCGACGCCCATGACCATGTGGAAATGCGCCACCACAAACATGGTGTCGCTGAGCGGAACGTCGACGACGACATTGCCAAGGAAAAGCCCGGTCAGTCCGCCATTGACGAATGTCACCATGAAGGCCAGCGCGAACAGCATCGGCAGCGTCAGGTGAACGTCGCCGCGCCAAAGCGTCAGCACCCAGTTGTAGACCTTGATCGCGGTCGGCACGGCGATGATGAGGGTCGTCGTGGCAAAGAAGAACCCGAAATAGGGATGCATGCCGCTGACATACATGTGGTGCGCCCAGACGACGAAACTGAGCGCGCCGATGCCGACGATCGCCCAGACCATCATGCGGTAGCCAAAGATGTTCTTGCGTGCATGCGTGCTGATCAGGTCCGAGACAATGCCGAAGGCCGGAAGGGCGACGATGTAGACCTCGGGATGGCCGAAGAACCAGAACAGGTGTTGGAACATGATCGGCGAGCCACCGCCATAACTCAGCTGCTCTCCCATCTCGACCAGCGCCGGCATGAAGAAACTGGTTCCCAGCGTGCGGTCGAACAGCATCATCACGGCGGCGACGAACAGCGCCGGGAATGCCAGCAGCGCCATGACCGTCGCGGTGAAGATGCCCCAGACCGTCAGTGGCATGCGCATCAGGGTCATGCCCCGCGTGCGTCCCTGCAGAACGGTGACGACGTAGTTCATTCCACCCATCGTGAAGCCGATGATGAACAGGATCAACGATACCAGCATCAGGATGATGCCCGCACCGCCGCTGCCGGGCGTGCCCGACAGGATCGCCTGCGGCGGATAAAGCGTCCAGCCCGCACCGGTCGGACCGCCGGGGGCGAAGAAGCTGGTGACCAGAACCAGCACAGCGAGCAGATAGAGCCAGTAACTCAGCATGTTGGCGTAGGGAAAGACCATGTCGCGCGCGCCGACCATCAACGGGATCAGGTAGTTTCCGAACCCCCCGAGAAACACCGCTGTCAGCAGGTAGACCACCATGATCATGCCATGCATGGTCATGAACTGGTAATAGGCCTCGGGCGTGATGAAGTCGAAGACCCCCGGAAACCCGAGTTGCAGCCGCATCAACCAGCTCAGCACCAGCGCCACCATCCCGATGGCCAGCGCGGTGCCGGAATATTGGATCGCGATGACCTTGGCATCCTGCGAAAAGATGTATTTGGTCCAGTAGCTTTTCGGATGATAAAGCTCGACATCCGCAACTTCGGCGGGCGGCACGGCAGGCGTCGTCGTGGGCGTCACATCTGCCATGCGGGCCTCCTCTGACGGTTCTGTTTCATGGCTGGTCCTGTCCCGCAGCGCGCGCCAGTGCCGGGACCGACAATTCCGCGAAAGTCGATTGCTGCTGCAGCCAGGCCACGTAATCCTCCTGTGTGTCAATCTGGATGCTGCCCCGCATGAAAGCGTGAGAGAGCCCGCAAAGCTCGGCGCAAAGGACCTCGAACTCTCCCAGACGCGTCGGCGTGAGCCAGAAATAGGTGACCATGCCCGGCACCATGTCCATCTTGGCGCGAAACTCGGGCACGTAGAAATTATGCAGCACGTCGATCGAGCGCAGCAGAACCTTGACCGGCTTGTCGACCGGCAGGTGCAAGGTGTCGGACTCGATGATGATATCGTCATGGCTGGCGCGATCGGCCGGATCGAGGCCCAGTGGGTTATCCGGGCCAACCAGGCGACTCTGGGAGCGGCCCAGCCGTTTATCCTCGCCGGGCAGCCGATAGCTCCATGTCCATTGCTGAGCGAACACCTCGATCTCGGAGGCGCCGTCTGGTACCGAGATGTACCGATGCCAGACGACCAGACCGGGCGCCAGCAATGCAGCCACCCCGATGCCTGTCACAACGGTTAGCCATCCTTCGAGCTTCCTGTTCTCAGGCTCGTAATGCGCCCGCGACCCCTCCTTGTGGCGGAATTTGAAGACGCAATAGGCCATGAACAGAATGACGGCGGCAAAGACGAAGCCGGTAATCCAGAAGGTTATCGTGATCGTTTTGTCGATATAGCCCCAGTTGGAGGCGATTGGCGTCCACCACCACGGGCTCAGAACATGAAAGATTACCGAGCCCAGGACTATCAGAACCAGTGCGAGCACAATTGCCATGCCCCAGTTCCCTCCGTCTCACTGGGAAAGTCGTCAAGGCTCTAGCTTAAATAAGCGTATCATGGTCTTCGGTTCAAAATCTAGCATTCCGTTTTGTGAACCGGTCCCCGTTTCGACCAGAGGCTCCGCCTGAACATGGGGTCCAAACCAGTCCTCAGTCGCGGTGCTCAAGCAGGTTCAGCACGATATCCCATGCGGTCAATGCAAGCGTCAGACCAACCAGATCGGCCCGCGGCAGCTTGATCAGCAGGATGCCCAGAGCGCCCGCCAAGATGGCGAAGGCGAGAAATACGAGGATTCAGTTCATCGTCTCACGCCGGCTTTGGGATCATTTTGCGCCATGGATCGCATCCGGCAGTGCGAAACCGATCGCGGGGAAACGGTTCGTCAAAAGCCTCGCCAGCAGGGACCATACCGCAATAAGGCAGCACGCCCCTGAAGATTTGCGTCAGGGTGATTTGCGGCGGCGCGATGCCCTTGATAAGCTCTCATCGCCATAGGGGTGTCAGGAAAGCTCGTTTGCAGGTGCAGCGCCACCAGCACGCCGAAGAACAGCGAGTCGATGCCGAAGATTGGCAGGAGCGGCAGGAAGACGATCAGTTGCGCGATCGGCAGAAATTGGGCCGGCGTCAGGTCAAGACCCTTGACGAACTCCGCGATGACCGCTCCGCCACCCAGATAGCTGAACACGGCCGAGAATGTATAGGAGCCGACGAAAAGCCAGCAGACCATCGCCGTGGTCCTGACCGTCAGCTAGACGGATTCGCGCAGGCGTTGAAAGGTCATGGCGCGATGGGCCAGGGCTAGGACCATGCCGCCAAGCGCCGCGATGGAGTCCGCCGCAGTCGGCGTCGCGAGTCCGAACAGGATCGAACCCAGCACCGCAAGAATCAGTAACGCAAGCGGCAGGAAGCTGGTCACAAGTATCCAGACCATCTCGCCAATGGGCACATCGGGCAATTCCGCCGGTATATGCGCGAAGCGCCTTTTGCTTTTCGCGCTCAGCCGGCGTCTGCACCTCGCACTGCATCTCGCGGATGGCTTCATCTACCCTTTCATAGGTGAGAAGCGCTATCTGGCCATCGTCCTGCCCCTCCACGGCATAGCCGATCTCCTCCTTGCCGACGACTTTCCAGTGATAGCCATCGAGGATGAGCACGGACCCCAGGGGGACCGCAAAGTGGGCAGGGGTTTTCATGCGTTCAACCAGACCCTGGAATAAGGGGTGAGGACGGCTTGCCAGTTCGCGCCGATGACCTTGCGCCCGATCAGGCGCAGGACGGCGTTCCAGACCGCACGACGAGGCAAGTCGCACGCTGCCATGAGTTGTTTCGCCAACCGGAAATTGATGTTGCGGGCAATGTCGAGGACGTGACGCGCGCTGTCGTCATCGGAATCCGGCATCGCGAAACTGTCCCAGATCAGTCGCAGGTTTTCCCGATAGGCACGGGTATAGTCATCGCCGTTGAAGACGATGGCGCGATCAGCAAAATCCCGAGGCACAGCCGCGAACAGGGCCTTGATCTCCTGCTGAACGTCAGGCCTCGCGAGGCTCGAGCCGTTCCTCACGAAGACCGCGAAGCGATACCCGTCTCGAAAGGTCAGGCGCAGATCGAAATGGTGCGATGCCCATCCGCCGCGCGGCGTTCGAAACACGATCGGCTGAAGCTGCACTTCGATACCATGCAGGTCGGGGCTCAACATCGCGTCCAATGCAACGGTCGCCTCGGCTTCGCTCTCGAAGTGGTAGACCTTCCGCTGGCCCTTCGTGGCCGGCGTTGCAAGTGTCATGGAGACGCGCTTGGCGGTGTTGCTTCTGGTCAAGGGATTCGGGGCCCGGTCGCAGGGAAGGACTCCCGGGATTGCGTCGACCACGAGGGCTGGCTGAGGTGGGTGGCTGACCGGGGTTGGATCCCACATATCGGTCGTTTGCATGACTTCTCCGTTCCCGGAAACGTCCTGTTCCGGGTTGTTCTGCTCGTTTCGATGGGGCCGGACCGCGCATGCCGCGGGCGTGATTTCCCCTTGGGCGGCACCTCTCCGGGTATTCCCGGGCCTGACTTCATGGCACCCCGGTTTTCGGTGCTCGATCTTCTCTCCTCTGTGTCCGCCTCTGCAGGTCTTGGCTTCGGTCTCGCCATGCTCATTCGGGACAGTGAAAATCCAAAGCGCATCATGCACTGGACGGGAATCAGTGAGGGCCGCTTAAAAAAACTTTGCGGATCTCTAAATCAAGCGTTTGCAATTATGCGAAAAATTGCAGGTTTCTCGGGTTTTTCGCGATCAGTAGAATTGCAAAATCGCAGGGAAATTCGGGCATCACGAAAACGTGCGATTTCAGATTTCCATCAATTTTCACATCGACCCGAATCACGTGTCGGCCGACGTGGCTGGAGGGTCCGCCTGTCGGAAAGAGTTTGCGGCAGCTGTTAGGGTCAGGACTCGTTCTTGCGTCATAGCCAGAACATGACGGTTGCGGCGAGGGCGACGGCGGAGAGGAAGACCTTCGGACACCTGTCCTAACGGGTGGCAACCCTGCGCCAGTCCTTCAGGCGTCCGAACATGATCTCGATGCGGTTTCGGCATTTGTAGCGGCGCTTGTCATGCTTGACGGGCTTGCCGCGAGACTTCCTACCCGGAATGCAGGGATTTATCCCTTTGTCTTTCAACGCATCTCTGAACCAGTCGGCGTCATGCCCCCGGTCAGCGAGCAACCTTTGGCAAGCTGCCCAGAAGCGCGGCGGCCCCCGTGTAGTCACTGACCTGGCCCGCAGTCATGAAGAAGCGGATCGGGCGGCGATTTCGACCAAGCTGCCGAAGTGGCGTGCGCTTCCCGCCGATCAGCAATGGTGGCCGGCGGATGTCGGATTTCGACTTTGCTCGGGTGGCGAGGAGGTATTGCGCGCTGCGTTAATCGAATTGCAACATCTGATGGGTCAGCCCGAAGGTATCCGGCGTCTGTGTCCCATTGAGATTTACGGTTTCGGACCTGCGGCTGAGCGGCGATTTTTCTTCTGAAGTTTCAGAGGGTGCCGGCATGACGGATGGCGGGGATGGATTTGTGGGGCGT
>Ga0160471_100501_pt1 | contig 10723 bp, 8 predicted proteins | sample HID1973K_E11MG_FD_108268 | JGI IMG/M metagenome (GOLD analysis project Ga0160471, IMG submission 108268) | Enriched mosquito-associated microbial communities from UW Madison campus, WI, USA - HID1973K_E11 MG | ecosystem: Host-associated > Arthropoda: Insects > Digestive system > Unclassified ... | reverse complement strand
TCAACTCCGGCCCGCGCACAGCAAGATCCGCGACGGCGTCGATGATACGCGCGGCCTGTTCGTCGCTGTGCAGATAGCTGAAGTTCAGTCGGATCCAGCCCGGCTTGGCCAGCTCCTCGCCCGCCGACAGCCGCACGAACATTGCGTCCGACGCGGCGGGGTCGATCCCCATCAAGCGGTGCGCGTAAGGCCCCGCGCAAGCGCAGCCGCCACGCGCCTGCACGCCGTGCATGTCGGACAGCATTCGGGTGAACAGCTGCTGGTGAACCCCATCGATCTGGAACGAGAAGATCGGCAGCGCCTCCATCCCCGGTTTCTGACCCAACAGGCGCAGACCCGGAACGCGCGCCCAAGCCGCGATGGCGCGGCTGCGCAGCTCCGCCTCGCGTTGCAGGATCGCCTCGTCGCCGACCGCGTCCTTGACCAGCATCACCAGCGCGGCGCGGATGTCGCCCACCACGTTAGGCGTCCCCGCTTCTTCGCGCGCGACGACGCGGGCGCTGTAACGGTGATCCCAGGGCGAGACGAAGGACACCGTTCCGCCCCCCGGCAGGGTCGGCGTGTCGCGCTGCACAATGGTGTCGCGCAGGACCAGAACGCCCGAGGCCCCCGGCCCGCCCGGAAACTTGTGCGCGGAAAAGACGATGGCGTCCTTCTGCCCCATATCCATGTTCAGATAGGGGGCGCCGCCCGCGTAATCCCAGATCGCCAGCGCTCCTGCCGCCTTCAGCGCCGCCGTCACCGCATCCGTATCCGTCAGGATGCCGGTCACGTTCGACGCGGCCGAGAATGTGCCCACGATCAGCGCGGCGCCTTTGGCCGCCTGCAATGCGCGCACCAGATCGGCCATATCGACGCCGCCCGTCGGTGCCTCGGCGATCTCGACGATCTCGGCCCCCGTCTCGCGCCATGGGAGGATGTTCGAATGATGCTCGTAGGGGCCGCAGAGCACGACCACACGCTCGCCCGCCCGCACCCTGTCATGCAGCCGCAAAAGGCCGACGATCCGGTTCAGACCGCTCGTCGCGCCCGATCCGGTGAACACGACATGACAGCCCTGCCCCGCGCCCACCAGACCGGCGATCGTGGCGCGGGCTTCCTCGCGCATACGGGTCATCGTCATGCCGCAGTACGACGCCTCGGTATGGCTGTTGGCGTAAAAGGGCAGCACCTGTTCGGCAACGAAACTCTCCACCTGCCGCAGCGCCCGCCCGGAGGCGACGTAATCGGCATAGAGCATCCGGCGCGGGCCGAAGGGTGTTTCGAACTCGATCCCGTCGCCGATCAATCCGTCCCGCAAATGCGCCAGAATGTCATCGGGCGTCAGCCCTGCCCTGAAATCCGAAAGTGCGCTCATAGTCCGCCTCTTTTATGTGTTCAGGAAGTATAATCGACGCCTGAGGTGATTTTTCACCATTTTACACCACACACGCGGCCAAATACGGGTCATATCACCGCATTCGGCCAACCATCTGTGTCATCTACACCTGTATCGGCCGGTTTTCCGCAATAGCCTCCATCGAGAAGTAGGAGGTGACGGCATCCAACTCCAGCTTTTCGATCAGGCGCTGGTACACCCAGTCATAGCTTTTCATGTCCGCCGTCGCGATCTTGAGCATGTAGTCGTAATCGCCTCCGATCCGGTGGAATTCTATGATGTCGGGGATGGACAGCACATGGGCGCGAAACAGCTTCAGCCATTCCGCGGAATGGCTGCGGGTGCGGATCATCGCAAAGACGACAAGACCATGGTCCAGCGCCTCGCGGTTGACGCGCATCGTCTGGCCCAGAAGGATGCCCCGTTCCTCCAGGGCGCGGATACGGCGCCAGCAGGCGTTCTGCGACAGGCCGACCTTCTCGGCCAGATCCCGCTGCGTCTGCGAGGCATCGCGCTGCATTTCCATGACGATGCGTGCGTCGATCTGGTCCAGCGTCACGGCCATCGTCAGAACCGGTTCGCAGGCAGCTTGAAATAGCTGCGCCCGTCCGCCTCCGGCTCGGGCAGGCGTCCACCCCGCAGGTTGACCTGAAGCGCGTGAAGCATTCGCTGCGGCAGTTTCAGCGTTGCGTCCCGCGCCTCGCGCAGGGTAATGAACGCCTCGCGAGAGGTTCCGCCGCCAAGGTGGGTGTTATGCGCGCGCTGCTGGGCAACGGTGCTTTCCCATGCCGGTTCTTCGCGGGTCTTGCTGTCGTAATCATGCCCCACGAACAGGCGCGTATCGTCCGGCAGGGCGAGGATCACCGTCAGGCTGTCATGCAGGGCACTGGCGCTGCCGCCGGGGAAATCGGCGCGCGAGGTGCCGGAGTCGGGATGCATGAACGTATCATGCACGAACGCGGCATCCCCCACGACGAAGCTGACCGAACCCAGAGTATGCCCGGGCGAAAGCATCACCCGCACCTCCTGATCGCCAAGGGCGAAGCGTTCGCCATCCTCCAGCAGCCGGTCGAAATCACGGTCGGGATCGAACGCGCCCGGCAGGTTGTAGAAATCGGCCCAAAGTTCTGCGATTTCCCGCACTTTCGCGCCGGTCCACAGCGGCACACCCGTCCGGTCGCGCAGCCACGCCCCCGCCGAAAGGTGATCCGCATGGGGGTGCGTGTCGAGGATGAGCCGCAAATCCGCGTCGTGTTTTCGCACCAGTTCCAACGCCCATTCCGCAGAACGGGTCGAGGTGCGGCAGGCTGGCACGTCGAAATCCAGCACGATGTCGATCAATGCTGCCGCACGCGTTGCCGGATCGATCACCAGATACTGGCACGACCCCGTCGCAGGATCGTGAAAGCCGACGACTTCCGGCGAGCCGATGCCCCGGGACGGGCTGGTTCGGGTGAACATCGCAAGATCCTTTCGTGCAACGATAATTCATTTAACAAATACGTATCGCATTCGCATGTCGATATGCAATAAGTGGGTAGTTCTGACGGAGGCTCTCATGCAGATTTTCGCATCACACTTCGGTTTTTTCGAGGTTGATACGGGACCGACGTTGCGGCCCTTTCGTCACGATCCTGCACCCTCGCGCATCGGGCTGGCGCATCTTGATCTGGCGGACGATCCTTGCCGCGTGTTGCGCCCGATGGCGCGGCGCGGCTGGCTGCAGGGCGACAAGGGCGCGGCGCGGGGCGAGGACACATTCGTGCCGATTTCGATGGACGAGGCGACGAAGCTCGCCGCGACCGAGCTGCAACGTGTGCGCGAAACGCAGGGCAACCGTGCGATCTTCGCCGGATCCTATGGTTGGGGAAGTGCCGGGCGTTTTCATCATCCGCAAAGCCAGCTCAAGCGCTTTCTCAACATGGCGGGTGGTTTCACTTCGGCGGTGAATTCGTACAGGTATGGCACTGCCAAGGTCTCGCTGCCCTATGCGATCGGCGCACCTTATTCGGACTCGGGCACGCTTGCACCAAGTTGGGATCAGATCGTCGCCCATTGCAAGGTCATCGTTGTCTTCGGCGGAATGCGTCTTGCGAATGCAGAGGTGGAAGCAGGCTCGACCGGCATGCATCTGGTGGGGGAATGGCTTGACTGCTATGCGGCAGCGGGCGGGCGGATCATCACCCTTTCGCCCGATGGGCGCGACGCGCCGCAGGGCCGCCATATCGGTATCAGACCCGGCAGCGACGCAGCGGCAATGCTGGCCATGTGCCATGTTCTGCTGACGGACGGGAAGGTCGCCACCGATTTTCTGGCGCGGCACACTGTCGGTTCCGACCAGCTGATCGCCTATGTTCTGGGCAAGATGGACGGCCAGCCCAAGGACCCCGAATGGGCATCCGCCATCACCGGCATGTCGGCGCAGGACATCAGCGACATCGCGCATCTGCTGAGCGATGAGCCGAGCCTTCTGAACCTGTCATGGTCGCTGCAACGCGCCCGCTTTGGCGAGCAGCCGTTTCAGGCGGCGGTGGGACTGGCCGCGATGGCGGGGCGGCTGGGCCAGCCCGGTCAGGGGCTGGCGTTCGGCCTGTCGGCGGTCGCCTCGGTCGGGCAACCCGTGCGCGGAATGCGTGGGCCGTCGCTGCCGATGGGCGTCAATCCGGTCCGCGACTTCATCCCCGTTGCCTCGATCACCCACCTGCTGGAGAATCCGGGCGGGACGATCCCCTATGATGGCCGCGTTCTGGACCTGCCGGACATCCGCATGATCTGGTGGGCTGGCGGCAATCCCTATCACCATCATCAGGACCTGTTCCGCCTGCACGAGGCATGGAAGCGCCCCGAAACCGTCATCGTGCATGAAAACGTCTGGACCGCCACGGCCCGCCATGCAGACCTCGTCTTCCCCTCGGCCATGCCGTTCGAACGGTCGGACATTGCAGGCGCATCGCGCGACAGGTGGCTGGCCTACAGCCCCGCCGTCCGGCCAGCCCCCGTTGGCGTTCCGACCGATCACGAGGTGCTGGCCCGCATCGCCGGTCATATGGGATACGAGGACGAATTTCGCGGCGGCCGCAACGAGGCGCAATGGCTTGCCTGGCTTTACCAAGGCTATCGCGAGAAGTCCCCCGAATTGCCGGACTGGGACGGTTTCCGCAAGGAAGGGTTCGCGCTGCTGGATGCTGGCGATCCGGCCCCGATGCCCGAAATTCCCTTTGCCGGGTTGCTGGCCGGGCAGCCGCTGCCGACACCCTCTGGCCGGATCGAGCTGTATTCCGAACTCCTTGCATCCTTCGGCCTGCCGGATTGCCCGCCCCACGCGACATGGATGGACCCCGACAAAGACGAAGAGCCGCTGCCCTTCCACCTGATCTCGCCCCAGCCGGACACGCGGCTGCACAGCCAGTTGGACCGGGCGGGACCGGCGCGGGATGCCCGTGTCGCGAATTTCGAGGTGGCCCGCCTGCATCCCGAAGACCTCGCCACGCTTGACCCCAAGGATGGCAAGATTGCCGAGGTTTTCAACGCGCGCGGCATCAACGTGGTATCGCTGCGCGCCGATCCCGGCGTCAGGCGCGGCACGGTGGTCCTGCCCACCGGCGGCTGGTTCGATCCGGTCCGCGACGCGCAAGGTCGGTGGGTCGATCTTGGGGGGAACCCGAATGCGTTGACCAGCGATGCCCGCAGCTCGTCGCTCAGCCAAGGGGCAAGCGCCAATCATCCCCGTGTGGGCATAAGAACGCTGACCGATCCTTCGCTGATCGCGCGCAGACACGAGAATATGTCACGCGGGTCCTGATGCCCCTTTTGGACCTGCACCAATATGCCCTTGGCACGTTCAGCGGTGCGCTGATCGGGTTGTTTCTGGGAATGTTCGGTGGTGGCGGGACGATCATCGCGGTCCCGTTGATGGTCTATCTGGTGGGCGTTCCCGTTCCGCATATCGCGCTTGGGACAAGCGCATTTGTCGTGGCCGTCAATGCCGCCACGAGCCTTGCAAGCCATGCGCGGCGCGGCACGGTGGAATGGAGATATGCGGCCCTGTTCAGTGCCGCCGGGTCCGTGGGCGCCTATGCCGGATCGACGGGCGGCAAGATGCTGGACGGCGACAATCTGATGGCGCTGTTCGCCCTGCTGATGCTGATCGTCGGCGGCTTCATGTTAAGCCGACGGCGATACAGCCAGATGCACCGCCCGCCTTTCACCCGCCGCGTCGTTGCAAAGGTGCTCGGCTATGGTGCGGGTGTTGGGGCGGTGTCCGGTTTTTTTGGGATCGGCGGCGGGTTCTTGATCGTGCCCGCGCTTATCGCGGCGACGGGGATGCCGATCCTGGGTGCGGTCGCGTCGTCGCTTGTGGCCGTCACGGCGTTCGGCCTGACCACGGCAATCAACTACTCTGCCGCGGGTCTTGTCGATTGGCCGCTTGCCGGGGCGTTCATCTGCGGCGGGATATTCGGCGGCATGGCGGGCGCCGGGATCGCCCGGCGCCTGTCGGTCCGGCAGGAACTGTTCACCAGAATGCTTGCATCCTGATCCTGACCATCGGCGTCGCCATTCTTGTCAAGGCAGTCGCCTAACCGCGATCAGGCTGAACGACCCGCCGAACGGTATATGTCAGGACCTTGCGCAGCAGCGGCAGGCAAAGCAGCAGCAAACCGACCAAGATGAACAGCGTCGAGATCGTGCTGCCAAAGAAGATGGACGGGTCGCCTTGCTTCAGCGTCATGGCGCGGCGGAACTCCTGTTCGGCGATGGGGCCCAGGATCAGGCCGATGATGACCGGCGCGATGGGAAAGTCGAACATCCGCATCGCGAACCCCAAGGCGCCGATGGCATAGAGGATGAACAGATCCTCGATGGACCGGCTGATCCCATAGGTTCCGACCGTCGCCATCACCAATATCCCGCCGTAAAGATAGGGCGCTGGGATCTTCAGCAGCTGCACCCAAAGACCGACCAGCGGCAGGTTCAGCAGCAAAAGCATCACGTTGGCGATGTAAAGGCTGGCGATGATGGTCCAGACCAATGCCGACTGCGTCTCGAACAGCAGCGGGCCGGGGGTGATGCCATAGCTTTGAAAGGCCGACAGCATGATGGCCGAGGTGACAGAGGTCGGAATGCCCAGCGTCAACAGCGGCACCAGAACACCCGCAACGGCGGCGTTGTTGGCGGCCTCGGGCCCCGCGACGCCTTCGATCGCGCCCTTGCCGAATTCCTCGGGATGTTTCGACAGGCGCTTTTCGCAGAAATACGACAGGAAGGTAGGAATCTCGGCCCCGCCCGCGGGGATCGTACCAAGCGGAAAGCCAATGGCGGTGCCGCGCAGCCACGGCTTCCACGAACGGCGCCATTCGTCGCGCGTCATCCAGACGCTGCCGGTGACTTTTTCCACCGTCCCGCCCGCGCTTCCGTGGCGGTAAAGCTGATAGACAACCTCGCCCACCGCGAACAGACCGACGGCGACCAGCACCACGTCGATCCCATCCGACAGCGCAAGGTTGCCGAAGGTCATGCGCGGCTGCCCCGTCTGGTTGTCGATCCCGATCAGTCCCAGCCACAGCCCCAGAAGCAGCGCCGAAACACCGCGCAGCACCGATTGCCCCATCACCGAGGACACCGCGACGAAGGCAAGGAAGATCAGGCTGAAATACTCGGCCGGGCCGAACAGCAGCGCGGCTTCGGCGATGATGGGGCTGAAGGCGGTCAGCGCGATGGTGCCGATGGTGCCTGCAACGAACGATCCGATGGCCGCCGTTGCCAGCGCGCCCGCCGCACGGCCACGGCGCGCCATCTGGTATCCCTCCAGCGCGGTGACCATCGAAGATCCCTCGCCCGGTGTGTTCAGCAGGATCGAGGTGGTCGATCCCCCATACATCGCGCCATAGAAGATGCCCGCGAACATGATGAAGGCCGAAGCCGGATCGATGCTGTAGGTCAGCGGCAACAGCAGCGCCAATGTCAGCCCCGGCCCGATGCCGGGCAGAACCCCCACCGCCGTGCCAAGCACCGTGCCCACCAGCGACCACATCAGGTTCTGAACCTGCAATGCCGCCGAAAATCCGCCCATCAGGTTGGCAAGCTGTTCCATCACGATACTCCGAACACGGCGGCGCCCAGCGTTCCGAGCACGCCCTGTCCGATATGGATGCCAAGGAACTGGCGGAAGGCGGCATAGGCCGCGAACCCGAAGACAAGCCCGATCCCCGCCACATGCAGGGGCCGCGACGCACCAAAGGCCAGCGCAATGCAGGTGAACATTCCTGCCGAGGCGAGCGGATACCCGATGGGCCGAATGAGCAGCAGGTTGATCGCCAACCCGGCCACGAACAGCCAAAGCTGCCACGGCGCCCCGCCCCTTGCGCCATCTTCGGGACGCATGGTTCCGCGCAGCGCCGAGAGCGTCAGCAGAACGCCGCAAATCGCAAGACCGGTCGTTACGATGATCGGAAAGCTGCGCGGCCCCACGGGGCCGCCAAACTTCGATACGGGAATCTGCTGCACGCCATACCAACTGACGGCGGCAAGCAGGATGAAGGCGGTTGCGATCAGAACCGGACCCATGCGCGAGGAAGGAGTGACTGTCATCCCTGACCTATGCGAACCCAAGGCGCTGCATCAGGTCCGTGATCGTTGCGATCTCCTGCTCCAGCACAGGCTGGAATTCGGCGGCGGGCAGATACAGGTCGATCCAGCGATGCGTTTCCAGCTCTGCCTTCCACGCATCGGTAGCGACCATCTCGGCAATCGTCGCCTCCAGTTCGGCCCGCTTTTCGGGCGATGTTTCGGGCGACGCGAACAGCCCGCGCCAGTTGAACAGCACCACGTCATGCCCCTGTTCGACGAAGGTCTGCACCGCGATCCCGTCGATCGGCTTGTCCGACGACAGGGCAAGCGCGCGCAGGCGGCCAGCCTCGACCTGCCCTGCGAATTCGCTCCAGTTGCTGATGGCGGCATTGACGTGGCCGCCCAGAACCGCCGTCTGTGCCTGCCCGCCGCCGTCATAGGCGATCCAGTTCAGCGCCATCGGGTCGATGTCGTTCGCCAGCGCAAGGATGCCCAGCAGGCTGTGATCCGATCCACCCGGTGCGCCGCCGGTCACGGAAACCCCGCTCGGGTTCGCCTTGAGCGCGGCAACTAGATCATCCAGTGTCTGGAAATCGGAATTGGCGGGCACCACCAGCACATGCGGCTCGCCCGACAGGCGGGCCAGCGGAACAGCCTCGGCCAACGAATTGGGCGCCTGATTGGTGATGGCCGAGCTGATCATCGTAAAGCCCGCGACCATCATCGAAAGCTGATCGTCCCCGCGCGGCAGGAACTGCGGCAGGGCCAGAGTGCCGCCCGCGCCGACGATATTCTCCACCTGGACCGGCCCGACCGTTCCCCTTGCGGCAAGAACCTTGGCGACCGTGCGCCCGGTCAAGTCCCACCCACCCCCGGCGGATGCCGGAACGACGATGTTCAGCCGATCGATCGCCGCAAGCGCGGGCCGTATGCCAAGCCCCGCCGCAAGCGCTGCGAGCCCGGTCGATGCCATGAATGTCCGTCTGTCCATACGAAACTCCTCCCTGTTATATGCGCCGCTTGCCCGAACTCTCCCCCCGGGCAGTCGGCAGCTGTTACGCGACGACCTTCGCCGTCAAACCTTCGATCTCCTCAGGGCCGTAGCCCAGTTCGCGCAGAACCTCGGCATTGTGCTGTCCGCACAGTGGCACGTCATGGCGCAGGCCCAGGCGTTTGCCATCGAAATCCACCGGCAGCGACGGCACGCTCGCCCGCCCCGCATCCGGCACGGTGATCGCGACGGTCCCGCCCGGCTGGTTCACATGCGGGTCGTCGAATAGATCGCGCGGGCGCTGGATCGGGGCATAGGGCAGCTTCATCGCCTCGCAGCTGGCCAGCACGGCGTCACGTGGCATGGCGGCGAAGAAGGCCCGCAGGCGCGGCATGAACCTGTCGCGGTGGATCACCCGGTCGCGGTTGCTTTGCAGGTCGGGATCGGACAGCAGATCGGTGAACCCGTGATGTTCGCAGAACACGCGCCATTGCGTATCGCTGACGATGCCGACGAAGACCTGCTGGCCATCCGCCGTGCCGAACAGGTCATACACTGCCCATGACGCCAGCCGCTCCGGCATCGGCGCGGGCTCCTGCCCCGTCACCACCTCTTGCATCATGTGCTGTGCGACAAGGAAGACGTTGTTTTCGAACAGGCCAGACCGGACGAGCTGCCCTTTCCCCGTCTGGTCGCGTTCGCGCAAGGCAGCCATCACCGCGATCACTGCAAACATCCCGCCCATGATGTCGTTGACAGAGGTGCCTGCCCGCAGCGGCCTCCCGGACGGGCCGGTCATATAGGCGAGGCCACCCATCATCTGCACCACCTCGTCCAAGGCGACACGATGTTCGTAAGGGCCCGACAGGAACCCCTTCATCGAACAATAGACCAGCCGCGGGTTGCGTTCGCGCAGCGTTTCATAACCAAGGCCCAGCTTGTCGAGCGCACCGGGACGGAAATTTTCGATCACCACATCGGCACGATCCAGCAGACGGCCCGCCGCCTTTTGCCCCTCCGGCGATTTCAGGTCCAGCGACAGGCTGCGCTTGTTGCGGTTGAACGTCGGAAAGTATCCCGCGCCCGCCCCGCGCAGCCGCCGCGTATTGTCGCCATCCGGGCTGGGTTCCACCTTGACCACATCCGCGCCCAGATCGGCAAGGATCATGCCGCAGGTCGGCCCCATCACCATGTGCGAGAATTCCACCACCCGCACGCCAGCGAACGGCAAGCTGTCGTTGTCGCGAAAAGCGTGCGCCATCACATCTCCACATGTTTCTGTTAGACAGAAAGTATGTTTCCCTGATAGACAGACTAGCCACGGCGCGCCAATCGCGTCAAGCAATGCTTTTGCCCAGCGACGACAAGGGGGATCAGATGAGCGACAAACCGGAGCAACGGGTCCAGGCGGTGGAACGCGCCCTGACCATCCTCGATGCCTTTTCGGATGGGGCGAAAAGGTTGACCCTGAACGATTTGTCGCAGCGCACGGGGTTCTATCGCAGCACGATCCTGCGTCTTGCTGCATCGCTGGACCGTTTCGGCTATTTGCTGCGTGACGAGGATGGGTATTTCCGCCTTGGCCCCTCGCTGTTCCGGCTTGGGGCGCATTACCAGCAATCGTTCAACCTGGCCGACCTTGTGCGCCCGATGCTTTCGCGACTGGTGCAGGAGACGAACGAAACCGCGTCCTTCTATGTGCGCGACGGCGACCGGCGCATCTGCCTGTTCCGCCAGCATTCGCCCAAGACCTTCCGTCATCATCTGGAGGAGGGCGCGGCGCTTGG
>Ga0160471_100485_pt1 | contig 10968 bp, 10 predicted proteins | sample HID1973K_E11MG_FD_108268 | JGI IMG/M metagenome (GOLD analysis project Ga0160471, IMG submission 108268) | Enriched mosquito-associated microbial communities from UW Madison campus, WI, USA - HID1973K_E11 MG | ecosystem: Host-associated > Arthropoda: Insects > Digestive system > Unclassified ... | reverse complement strand
GCGCATCCTTGCGCTTCAGCGCATGGACCCGCCCGAAGGCCGCGCGCATCAGGTCCAGCCGTTGCTCCAGCGAGAGCCTGAGGTGGCGCAGCGCGCGCAGCATCCTGATCGACAGGCGCGGATCGCGGGTCAGCGCCGCCAGCCGCTTCGGCGGGATGGTGACGAGGTAGCGGTCGGGCTGCTGCATCCCCTCATGCGTGAACATGTTCTGGGTGTGGAAGGAGAAGAACATCGACAGGATGATCACGTCCGAGGCCGCAAACCCCTCATCCGCCGCAAGCATGTCGCGCAGGCTGTGGCCCGCGACATGCTGCATGACCCAGTTCTGCGCCAGCGACGGATCGCGGGGGTTCAGAAGGAACCCCGCATCGTCATAGCGCACGATCACCCCCTGATCGTCCTGCTTGTTCACGAACTCGGTCCGCCGCGCACCGCAATAGAAGGAAACCTGCTGCAGGTCGCAGCCGCCGACAAGGATCAGGCTGCGACCCGATCCGGCGGCGGCAGGCTCGCCGAACTCTGTCACCTGACGGATCCAGTCCACCTCGGCGGGCGCATCGAGGCCGTTCGCGACCGGCCCGACCACCTCGATCTCCGGTCGGCCGAGAAGGTCCCAGACCCATTGCTCCACCCCCATGTTGAGGGTCCGGCAGGAGAAGGCGAAGTGATGCACCACCGCGCCGTTGAAACGCGTGCGGATGCAGAAGAAGCCGACGATCCCGTAATCGCCATAGCGGTCCCTGACCTCGACCAGCCCGGCATGGACACCGGGGATGCGCAAAAGCTCGTCCAGCTCGGCCCGCTGGGCATCATCATGGACGCGCTGCTTGGTGAAATTCAGCTGGTTGGTGCGGTTGATCAGTTCGATGACCCGGTCCATGTGGCCGTCCAGATCGCTGATGATCCGAACCTCGATCCCCGACTGGCGCAGGAAATCCTCGTTCGAAAGACCGCCGGAGGTCTGGTCGGCCGCGCGCGCCTCCATCAGCCGGTATTGCGAGAGACGGCTCAGGTCGCGGTCGTCCTTGCCCCTGCATTGCGGCAGGTCGAGCAGCGCCGACAGATCCGGGCCCGCGCCATTCGTCGCGCCCTTTGCATCGGCGCAGGCGATACCGGGGCAGAAATAGCGGACTTCCTCGAGGTTCAGGTGATTGTCGTCCAGAAACAGCGCGTTCTCGGGCCGGAGAGCCATCCGGTTCAGCATCCTCTGCACCGCTGCACCCTTGGGGGTCCAGTCGATATGGGGAAAGACGAACAGCTCCCACACGCCCAGCTCGACCAGCTTCGCGCGCGCCGCCTCGAAATCGTTCTTCGAGCAGATCGAGCACATGATGCCGCGCTCGACCAGAGTGCGGACCATCGCCACATGCGCCGTGACCGCCTTCACGCCGCCTTCCGAGAGGGTGCCCTGCCAGAACGTCTCGTCAAGGTCCCAGATCACCAGTTTGATGTCATGGCCCAGTTCGGAAAATCTGCCCTTGCCCATTCTCTGCTCCCCATGTTCCTGCGACATGGGTGACTCTACCTAGGGTTGATTTTCTTTGGAAGAATAAACCACGAAGGCGCCGGGCCTGCGGCAAGGAAAAAGGGCCGCCCAACCGGGCGGCCCCTGATCATCAGCGGGTGAACTTCTTGTATTTCACGCGCTTCGGCTCAACCGAATCCGGGCCGAGGCGGCGGATCTTGTCTTTCTCGTAATCCTCGAAGTTGCCTTCGAAATATTCGACATGGGCATCGCCCTCAAAGGCGAGAATATGCGTGCACAGACGGTCGAGGAAGAAGCGGTCGTGCGAGATGATGATCGCGCAGCCGGCAAAATTCTCGATCGCGGCTTCCAGCGCCTGCAGCGTCTCGACGTCGAGGTCGTTGGTCGGTTCGTCGAGGAGCAGCAGGTTGCCGCCGGATTTCAGCAGCTTCGCCATGTGGACGCGGTTGCGTTCACCGCCCGAAAGCAGGCCGACCTTCTTCTGCTGGTCGCCGCCCTTGAAGTTGAACGAGCCGACATAGTTGCGGCTGTTCACCTGCGCGTCGCCAAGCTCGATCACCTCGGCCCCGCCCGAGATTTCCTCCCAGACGTTCTTGTCCGGGTCGAGGCTGTCGCGCGACTGGTCGACATAGGACATCTTCACCGTGTCACCGATCACGATCGTGCCCTCATCGGGTTCCTCGTTGCCAGTCAGCATCTTGAACAGCGTGGATTTCCCCGCGCCGTTCGGGCCGATCACGCCGATGATGCCGCCCGGCGGCAGGCTGAACGAGAGGTTCTCGATCAGGAGCTTGTCGCCCATGTGCTTCTTCAGGCCCTCGACCTCGATCACCTTGCCGCCAAGGCGCGGGCCGTGCGGAATGACGATCTGGGCCTTGCCGACCAGTTCCTTGACCGATTCGTCGGCCATCTTGTTATAAGCCGAGATCCGGGCCTTGGATTTCGCCTGACGGGCCTTGGCCCCGGCACGGATCCATTCCAGCTCCTTCTCCATGGCCTTCTGCTTGGACTTGTCCTCGCGCGCTTCCTGCGCGACGCGCTTGGCCTTCGCCTCCAGCCACGAGGAATAGTTGCCCTCATGCGGGATGCCCCGGCCGCGCTCCAGTTCCAGAATCCACGTCGTGATGTCGTCGAGGAAATAGCGGTCGTGGGTCACGGTCAGGATCGTGCCCTTGTAGTCGATCAGGTGCTTCTGCAGCCAGGCGATCGTCTCGGCGTCGAGGTGGTTGGTCGGTTCGTCCAGCAGCAGCATGTCGGGCGCTTCAAGCAGCAGCTTGCACAGCGCGACACGGCGACGCTCGCCGCCCGAGAGGGTTTCGACATCGGCGTCATCGGGCGGGCAGCGCAGGGCTTCCATCGCGATGTCGACCTGATTGTCCAGATCCCACAGGTTCTCGGCGTCGATCTCGTCCTGAAGACGCGCCATCTCGTCGGCGGTCTCGTCCGAGTAGTTCATCGCCAGTTCGTTGTAGCGGTCCAGCTTGGCCTGCTTGGACTTGACGCCTTCCATCACATTGGCGCGGACGTTCAGTTGCGGGTCCAGATAGGGCTCCTGCGGCAGATAGCCGACGCGGGCGCCCTTGGCGGCCCAGGCCTCGCCCTGAAAGTCCTTGTCCATGCCCGCCATCACCTTGAGCAGCGTGGACTTACCGGCGCCGTTCACGCCGACAACGCCGATCTTCACGCCGGGCAGGAAGTTCAGGTGGATGTTCTCGAACACCTTCTTGCCGCCGGGATAGGTCTTGGACACCCCGTCCATGTGATAGACATACTGGTAGGAGGCCATGATCGTTCCTCGTTCGAATGAAATCTCTATGGGTTTGGCGGCTATGTAGTGCAGTGGCGGCGAAAGGAAAAGGCCGGGCCTAGCGGAACTGCGACGTGAACTCCTGCCCAAAGGTCTCGTCGAGGAAGGTGAACTGCCCCTCCAGCTTCTCGCGCAGCCGCGCGCGCGCCTTGTCCGGCACCGAGAGCGAGCGGTCGGTGGCAAAGACCTTCTTGCCCATCTCGCGATAGTCGAAGGGCTTGAGGCCAAGGAACTCCTCGACCCGGCGCAGGAAGGTCAGCGGGTCGCTGGCGATCAGGCCGAAGGGCATGTAGAGCAGCCGGTCCGGCCCGAAATGCGCGTTCCAGCGCGGCACATAGGTCATGTAATCGCCGCGATCCATCAGCACCGGATCCTCGACCTCGGCCAGCCAGTCCTCGACCGAGGCGGGTTTGCGCCTTGCCCGCGTCAGGTTCATCTTGAGCTGCGAGATCGCGCGATCGACCGGGTGGCGGATGATATAGATGAACTTCGCCTCGGGCAGGAACTTCGCGACATATTCGACCCCCTCGGCGGGCAGCGTCGAATATTCCGGCGTCACGTCGATCGCATGGCCTCCTTCGGGCGTGGGCGAGAAGACGGTCTTGTACCAATGGTTCGTGAACATCGGCTCACGCGTGACGCGGCTCAGGTAGCGCTGCATCTCGGCCGGGACTTCCTCGTCCCGCGCGACATAGCGCTTCTCGATATTCGCCTTGGCGCGCTTGTAGTGCCAGCCGAGCCAGCTGCGATGCTCCTCGATGAAGAGATGGTTGAAGAACTGCACCTCCTTGAAGGGTGGCGTCCAGATATCGGGATGCTGCGACAGCATCTGCGAGAGCCAGGTGGTGCCCGCCTTCTGCGCCCCGATGCCCAGAAAATCCGGCTTCCGGGGGGTTCCGTTCGGGTTCCAGTTCATCCGCTTGGCCTCTGTCCTGCTGTTGGGGCACAGTGTTAGGGCAGCCGGGCGCGAGGGGAAAGACCGCAGTTTCGGCCTTGAGGCCTGAGCCGGCTTTCGCGCAGGGTGCAGAATGTCCGGACCCGATGACAGCAGGAACAGGATAACGGACCATATGCGGATGACCGAAGCGCGCCCTCGGCAAGGAACGCCGGGAGAGGTCTTTTCAACCTTCCTGAAGCTGGGCCTGACCAGCTTTGGCGGTCCGATTGCGCATCTGGGCTATTTCCGCGACGAGGTGGTGACGCGGCGCAAATGGCTGAGTGACGCCGCCTATGCCGATCTGGTGGCATTGTGCCAGTTCCTGCCCGGCCCGACCTCAAGCCAGACAGGCTTCGCGATCGGGATGATGCGGGCGGGTTGGCTGGGGGCGCTGGCGGCTTTCACCGCCTTCACGCTTCCTTCGGCGCTGGTGCTGCTGGTCTTTGCTATGACCGCGACCGGCATTTCCGGGCAGGTCGGCAATGGCGCGCTTCACGGATTGAAGATCGTCGCGGTGGCGATCGTGGCGCAGGCGGTCTGGGGCATGGCAAAAAGCCTCTGTCCTGATCGAGAGCGTGCGGCGATCGCGGCAAGTGCCGTGGTGATGCTGGCTTTCCTGCCGGGGGCCTTCGGCATGATCGGCGCCATCGCTCTGGGCGCGGTTCTGGGTCTGGCGCTGGGACGCGGGGCGGCGGCGCCTGTCAGCGGACATGTCACCATCCCTGTCTCGCGCCGGGCTGCTCTCGGGGCGATTGTCGCCTTTTTTGGGCTTCTGGCCATTCTGCCGCTGGTCGCGGGCCAAAGTCAGGCGCTGGCCGTCATCGACAGCTTCTATCGGGCGGGATCACTGGTTTTCGGGGGCGGGCATGTTGTGCTGCCGCTGTTGCAGGCCGAAACTGTCGCGCCGGGCTGGGTCACACCGGATGAGTTTCTTGCCGGCTACGGCGCGGCGCAGGCGGTCCCCGGACCGCTTTTCACCTTCGCGGCTTATCTGGGCGCGGTATTGGGACCCGAGCCAAATGGCTTGATCGGGGCGGTGCTGGCGCTTTTCGCCATCTTCCTACCGGGATTTCTGATCCTGATCGCGGCCTTGCCCTTCTGGGATCGCTTCCGGTCCGTGGCAACCGCGCAATCCCTCATGCAGGGCGCGAACGCGGCGGTCGTCGGAATCCTCGCCGCCGCGCTGTATTCGCCGGTCTTCACCAGCGCGATCGGAGACCTTCGGGACTTCGCGCTGGCGGTGATCTGCTTCGTCCTGCTTGCGGCATGGAAAGCACCGCCATGGATGGTGGTGATCGTGGCGGCGGCAGGGGGCGTAGCCCTTCGCTGACCTAGAGGGTTCGTCCCCCGCGTAAACCTCTCAGCCCAACCGACCCCACAGATCATATTCCCCCGCTTCGTCCACGGTCACGCTGACGATGTCGCCGGGGGTCAGGTCCTCGAAACCCTCGTCGATGAAGAGGTTGCCGTCGATTTCGGGGGCGTCGGCCTTGGTGCGGCAGGTTGCGCCGTCCTCGTCCACGCTGTCCACGATCACCTCGATGCGGGTGCCGACCTTGGCCGCCAGCTTCGCCTCGGAGATGGCTTGCGCCTTTTCCATGAAGCGGTTCCAGCGGTCCTGCTTGACCTCGTCGGGGACGTGGTCGGGCAGAAGGTTCGCCCGCGCGCCCTTGACGTTTTCGTATTGGAAGCAGCCAACGCGGTCGAGCTGCGCCTCGTCCAGCCAGTCGAGGAGGGTCTGGAACTCGGCCTCGGTCTCGCCGGGATAGCCGACGATGAAGGTCGAGCGCAGCGTGATCTCCGGACAGGCGGCGCGCCATGCCGCGATCTCGTCCAGCGTCCTTGCCGCGGCCGCCGGGCGGGCCATGCGCTTCAGCGTGTCGGGATGGGCGTGCTGGAACGGGATGTCGAGATAGGGCAGCACCAGACCTTCGGCCATCAGCGGGATCAGGTCGCGGACATGCGGATAGGGATAGACGTAATGCAGCCGGACCCATGCCCCGAGGCCGCCCAGATCGCGGGCAAGGTCGGTGATATGGGCGCGATGCCCGCGCTCGGTCGCGTATTTGCGATCAAGGCCGTAAGCCGAGGTGTCCTGCGAGATGACCAGCAATTCGCGCACGCCAGCCTCGACCAGCTTCTCGGCCTCGCGCATCACGGCATGGGCAGGGCGGCTGACCAGCTTGCCGCGCATGTCGGGGATGATGCAAAACTTGCAGGCGTGATTGCAGCCCTCGGAAATCTTCAGGTAGCTGTAATGGCGGGGCGTCAGGCTGACGCCGCTGGCCGGCAGCAGGTCGATGAAGGGATCGGGCGCGGGCGGGACCGCGCCATGGACCGCGTCCAGCACCTGTTCGTATTGCTGCGGCCCGGTCACGGCCAGCACCGAGGGATGCGCGCCGGTGATGTATTCGGGCTCGGCCCCGAGGCAGCCGGTGACGATGACCTTGCCGTTTTCCGCCAGCGCCTCGCCGATCGCGGCAAGGCTTTCGGCCTTGGCGCTGTCGAGGAAGCCGCAGGTGTTGACGATGACCGCGCCCGCGCCCTTGTAGTCGGGGCTGATCGCATAACCCTCGGCCCGCAGGCGCGTCAGGATGCGTTCGCTGTCGACCAGCGCCTTGGGACAGCCGAGGCTGACCATGCCAATGGTTGGCTGCCCGTCCCTTCGCGTGGTATCGAAGATCGGGCTGGGGGCTAGATCGGGGCGCAACAGGGGCGGATTCTGGCTCATGATCCGCGGCATATAGTGCGGAAGGCCCCGGTTGTTAAGCGGCAAGCAAAGGTTTGCCCAAAGACGGGCCGAACACTGGCCAAACACTGGAACGTCATTTCGCGCGCCGCGTTGGCTGAGGCATATGGCAAAGGATGATGTTCAACTTGCGCATGTTCATGACCCCGTTTCTGTCCCGCCTCGCCGCGATCCTCGCCCTGATCCTGGCCCTTTCCCCCGCGCTCGCCCCGGCCGCACAGGCGCAGGGAAAGCCGATCGTCATCTACAACGACAAGGGCGGCAACGTGCTGCGCACGATGCAGCACCGCGAAAAGCTGGTCGCCAGCGGCCGCCGGGTCGAGGTCCGGGGCTATTGCCGCTCGGCCTGCACGATGTACATCACCATGCCGAATGCCTGTCTGGGTCCGAATGCGACCGTCGGCTTCCATGCGCCGCGCATCCCCAACACCCAGATCATCCCGCCGATCGTCGATCAGCTGATGGCGCGCTATTACCGCAACGGCATCCTCAAGAAATGGAACAGCGAATGGAAGCATTCGCTGAAGATGCACAAGATCAGCGCCAAGCAATATGTCGCGCTGGATCCGCAGACCAAGCTTTGCCGGCGCTAGGCGGTGCAGGGCTTCGACGCAGCGAAGCTCCTTGACCGCCCACTGATGGCGAACCTCGCCACGGTGGCCGCCGATGGCGCGCCCTGCAACGCGCCGGTCTGGTTCCTGTGGGAGGAAGGGGTGCTGTGGATGCCCGGCAACGAGACCGGCAGCTCGGTCGGCCGTCTGAAGGCCGAGCCGCGCTGCGCGGTCGAGGTGGTCGATTTCGACGCCGGGGCGGGTATCCTCCTGCATTGCGGGTTGCGCGGCCGGGCCAGCGTCGAGGCGAATGACCCCGCCCTGTTCCGCCGATTGCTGTCCAAGTATCTGGGACCGCAGGATGGCTGGAACCCGTGGTTCATCCAGAACATCGCCCGGATCGAAAGTCCGACCGGCCGCATGATCCGGCTGAAGCCTGACAGCGTTTTCACCAACAACGTCTCGTTTTTCCGCAGCGGGCCGGATCTGGCCTGGCCGGGCTGATCGGCGGATTGTTACCCATTCGGCTAAGTTTTTGTTGCGTGACCGGCGCGGATATGTAACTTAGCCACATGGCTAAGCATGACACGCGTCTCGACCTGCTGTTCACCGCCCTTGGCGATCCGACGCGCCGGGCGATCCTGACCCGGCTGGCAGCGGGCGAGGCGAGCGTCACCGATCTGGCCAGACCCCATGGAATGGCCCTGCCCTCCTTCATGAAGCATCTGCAGAAGCTGGAGGATGCGGGCCTCATCACCTCGACCAAGGAAGGGCGGGTGCGATCCTGCGCGCTGTCGCCCCATGCCTTCGATCCGGCGCAGGACTGGCTGAGCGAGCAGCGGGAAATCTGGACCGCGCGCCTCGACCGGCTGGACGATTACATCGGCAACCTCGTGAGGATGAGAGACAATGGAACTGGACCCGAAGACTGACCTGAAACTGGAACGCAGCGTCGCCGCACCGCGGTCCCTGCTCTGGGAATGCTGGACTAGACCCGAGCATATCAAGCATTTCTTCGTGCCCCGCCCGCATGAGGTCACGGCCTGCGACATCGACCTGCGCACCGGCGGCCGCTTCAACACGGTCTTCAATGTCGAAGGCCAGGAGATGCGGAACGAAGGCGTCTATCTGGAAGTCATCCCGGAGGAGAAGCTGGTCTTTACCGACGCCTATACCGAGGGGTGGAAGCCCAGTCCGGACCCGTTCATGACCGCGATCCTGCTGCTTGAGGATGCGGGCAATGGCACCACCCGCTACACCGCCATCGCGCGCCACCGCTCGCCCGAGGCGCGCAAGACGCATGAGGACATGGGTTTCTTCAGCGGCTGGGGCACCGTCGCCGACCAGCTTGAGGAATATGCCAAGTCGCTTGGGCGCTGACCAACACGTCCCCGTGCGGGCAATCGCGCGGGGGCAATGCGGCGCGACAATCGCCGCCTGCCGCGCTATGCTGCGACTGATCCTCGGCATCGGGAGGAAGGCATGGGCAGCGGCGACAAGGCACGGACGGCCATCCGCCTGCAACCGGGCGAGGGCCGCAGCTACGCCCTCGGCACGATGACCGCGATCTTCAAGGCCGACGAGGACGAGACGGGCGCGCGCTACAGCGTCTCCGAATGGTGGCTGGAGCCGGGCGCGGACGGCCCCGGCGCGCATTCCCACGAAGCCAATGACGAGATTTTCTATGTGATCGAGGGAACGGCAAGCTTCCTCGTGAGCGAGAACTGGCTGGACGCGCCGCGCGGGACATTCCTGCGCATCCCGGCCGGGGTCGCGCATGACTTCCGCAACCGGACGGGGGCGCGGACTGGGATCCTGAACGTCTTCATCCCCGGCGGGTTCGAGCGCAACATGCCCGCCATCACCGACTGGTTTCGCGAAAACCGATAGACCGCTCCCGGTGCCGAACCGGGCTTCGGGCGCTGTCTTCCTGCGCTTCAAGTCAGCACGTCATACCAGTTGACAAGATGACCTTGCCCCGCCAAGCTTCTCGACGGGAGAGGACGCACAGGCGGCACAAGCCGGCCGGCGAAACGACAACAGGGAGAAGCACATGAAGATTCTGCGCCGCACATTGATTGCGAGCGTTGCGCTCGCCGCATTCGCGACCGCGCCCTTCGCGGCCTCGGCCGAGGGGCTGATCGCGATCATCACCCCCAGCCATGACAACCCCTTCTTCAAGGCCGAGGCCGTGGGCGCCGAGGCCCGCGCCAAGGAACTGGGCTACGAGACGCTGGTGCTGGTCCATGACGACGACGCCAACAAGCAGTCCGAGCTTTTCGACACCGCCATCGCACGCGGCGCCAAGGCCATCATCCTCGACAATGCCGGGGCGGACGCGACCGTGGGCGCCGTCAAGCGCGCCAAGGATGCGGGCATCCCGTCCTTCCTGATCGACCGCGAGATCACCGAATCCGGCATCGCGATCAGCCAGATCGTCTCGAACAACTATCAGGGCGCGCAGCTCGGGGCCGAGGAATTCGTCAAGCTGATGGGCGAGAAGGGCAAATATGCCGAGCTGGTGGGCAAGGAATCCGACACCAATGCCGGCATCCGCTCCTCGGGCTATCACGACATCATCGACCAGTATCCCGATCTGGAGATGGTGGCCCAGCAATCCGCCAACTGGTCCCAGACCGAGGCTTATAGCAAAATGGAGACCATCCTGCAGGCCAATCCCGAGATCAAGGGCGTGATCTCCGGCAATGACACCATGGCCATGGGCGCATGGGCCGCGCTGGAGGCGGCGGGCCGCACTGATGTGATCGTCGTCGGCTTCGACGGCTCGAACGATGTGCGCGATTCGATCAAGGCGGGCGGCATCAAGGCGACCGTGCTGCAACCCGCCTATCGTCAGGCCCAGCTCGCCGTCGAGCAGGCGGACCAGTATCTCAAGACCGGCAAGCCCGGTCAGGACGAGAAGCAGTTGATGGATTGCGTCCTGATCAATGCCGACAATGCCGGCAAGCTCGAGACCTTCGCGCTGGCCGATTGACCGGACACGCGGCCCGGTTCTGCCGGGCCGCCCCCCTGCCCCAGCGGAGACATGCATGTCCCGGAAAATGATGACGGCGCTGTGCCTGTTGGCACTGGTGCCGCTAGCTGCCTGCAAGATCGTGAAGACCCCCGACCCGGAGCAGCCCGCTGCCGAAGGCGCGGCATCCTCGGCCGCCAGCGGCAGCGACGAGGCGCGCATGAGCGCCCGCGCGGCCGAGATCTGGGACCCTCAGGTCATGCCCTATATCGCCGAGAAAGCCACGGATATCGCCACCTTGCGCGCCGCGCTGGTCGATGGCCCCGACGCGGCGGCGAGCTATGGCTTCCGCCCTGCGGCCGAGGGTAGCCCGTGGAACTTCATCGCCAAGGGCGAAGGCAAGGTCGTGGCCGAGGACCGCAAGAGCCGCGCGGCCACGCTCGACCTCGACACCGATGGCGATG
>Ga0160471_100479_pt1 | contig 11112 bp, 7 predicted proteins | sample HID1973K_E11MG_FD_108268 | JGI IMG/M metagenome (GOLD analysis project Ga0160471, IMG submission 108268) | Enriched mosquito-associated microbial communities from UW Madison campus, WI, USA - HID1973K_E11 MG | ecosystem: Host-associated > Arthropoda: Insects > Digestive system > Unclassified ... | reverse complement strand
GCGGTGGTCGCGGGCCTGACGCTCGCGGTTGGATCGGCGGTGTCGCATGATCTGTATGCGACCGTGTTCAAGAAGGGCAAGGCGTCGAGCAAGAGCGAACTGAAGGTGTCGCGTATCACGACGATCGTGCTCGGCATCGTCGCGGTCGTGCTCGGGATCGTGTTCGAGAAGCAGAACATCGCGTTCATGGTGTCGCTCGCGTTCGCGGTGGCGGCGTCGGCCAATTTTCCGGTGCTCTTCATGTCCGTGCTGTGGCGCGGCTGCACGACGCGCGGCGCGGCGATCGGCGGTTTCCTCGGCCTGCTGTCGGCGGTCGTGATGACGGTGCTCTCGAAGGCCGTGTGGGTCGACGTGTTCCACTACGCGAGCGCGCCGTTCCCGTACGCATCGCCCGCCCTGTTTTCGATGGCGATCGGCTTCGCCGGCATCTGGCTGTTCTCGGTGACCGACCGCTCCGCGCGCGCACGCATCGACAAGGCCGGGTTCGAAGCGCAGACGGTGCGCTCGGAGACGGGCATCGGCGCGGTGGAAGGCGCGAGTCATTGATGTGAGGTTGACGCGGCGGCGCGCGATTCAGCGCGCCGCCGCCGGTCCTTTTACTATGGATGCATCGAAAAGCGACATGCCGCTGCACTGATACGACAACACAGTCCCGCGTTATCGAATGGCCGAAAAAATGCGTTAAGCTCGATGCAACTGTATGCACGAAGCGCCACACGCATTGGAGCGAGCCATGGAACTGCAGTGCCCGAGTCTTTTCGAGCAATCGGCGTATATCGGCGGCGCGTGGGTCGACAACACGTCGCTGCCGCGCGTGCCGGTCGCCAATCCGGCGAATGGCGAGATCATCGGCAGCGTGCCGCAGGTCACGGCGGAGCAGGTGGGCGAAGCTGTCGAATGCGCGAACGCCGCCTTGCAGGACTGGCGCAGCTGGAGCAGCCGTGAGCGGGCGTCGGTGCTGCGAGAGTGGGGGCGCCTCGTCGAGCTTCATCGCGACGATCTCGCCATCATTCTGTGCAGCGAGCAGGGCAAGCCGCTGCACGAAGCGCGCTCGGAAATCACGCAGGCGGCGAATTATCTCGACTGGTTCGCGGAAGAAGCGCGCCGCATTTACGGCGACAACATTCCTGCGCCGCGGCGCAATCAGCGCATCCGCGTGCTGCATCAGCCGATCGGCGTGTGCGGCGCGATCACGTCATGGACGTTTCCCTCCTCGATGGTCGCGCGACGCGTCGGCGCCGCGCTCGCGGCGGGCTGCACGGTCATTCATCATCCCGATCCGCAGACTCCTTTCTCGGCGCTCGCGCTTTGCGTGCTCGGCGAAAACGCCGGCTTGCCGCGCGGCGTGCTGTCCGTGCTGACGGGCGAGGGCGAGCCGATCCGAAGCACGCTGCTTGCGAATCGCGATGTGCGCAAGGTGTCGTTCACCGGTTCCATCGACGAAGGCAAGCGGCTGATGACCTTGTGCGCGCCCACGGTCAAGAAGATGTCGCTGGAGCTGGGCGCGAACTGTCCTTTCATCGTGTTTGGCGATGCGGACATCGACCTTGCCGTCAAAGGCGCGCTCGATGCGCGTTTCCGTCATTCGGGTCAGGCCGCGATGTGCGCCAACCGTTTCTTCGTGCATGAAGACGTGTACGAAACCTTTGTCGCGAAGCTCGTTTCGAAGGTCGCGTTGCTCAAGGTGAGCAATGGCCTGGACGAAGGCGCGCAGATCGGTCCGCTGATCGGCGAGACGGCGGTGACGCGCGTCGAAAGTCTCATCGACGAAGCCGTGAAGCTGGGCGCGACGATCGCGGCGGGCGGCTCGCGCCTCGCGCCCGGCTCGAACTTTTTCAGGCCGACGGTGCTGACCGGCGTCGATCCGTCGATGAGCGTGTGCGGCGACGAAGTGCTCGGGCCGATTGCGAGCGTGCTGCGCTTCAGGGACGAAGACGATGTGATCACGCTTGCGAACGATACGCGCACCGGGCTCGCGGCGTATTTCTACACGGCGGATATCAGCCGCGCGTTTCGCGTGATGGAGGCGCTGGAGTGCGGCGTCGTCGGCGTGAACGATAGCCTCGTGTTCAATGAGGTCGCGCCGTTCGGCGGCATCAAGGAATCGGGGATGGGGCGTGAGGGGGCGTCGTCGGGGGTCGAGGAGTATCTGGAATCGAAGTATGTGTGTTTTGGGAATTTGGAGAGGTAGGCTCTCAGGCTTACTCCGGCGGCCTCACCACCAGAATCGGCAAGTGACTGTGCGTCAGCACCTTCTGCGTTTCGCTGCCGAGCAATAGCCCGCGAATGCCGCCATGTCCGTGCGACGCCATCACGATGAGGTCGCAGTGGCGCGTCTTCGCCGTATCGAGGATCGCTTCGTAGGGATGCGCGCCGGTAGGCGCTTCGGCATCGCATTCCACGCCGGCCGCGGTCGCGATGCTTCGCATGTTCTCGAGATATTGTTCGGCGCGCGCCCTGTCGACGGATTGAAGATCAGCCTGATCCGAGCCCACCATTTCGGCGCTATATACGGTCATATGAAACGGCCGCACCATATAAAGACCCGTGATGCGCGCGCTGTTTTCCTTGGCCAGTCCGACCGCCATGCGCAATGCCGCTTCGGATAGCGGGGAGCCGTCTGTGGGAACCAGCAGATGCTTGAACATGATGACGTCCTCCGGTTCTCTGGGGACAGTGAAGTGACAAGATCAAGTATAGGCGAGCGCGTCGATGGTCGTAGGCGAATCGACAGCCAGAACCCTAACGCGCCATCGCCGCAGGCTCCTCATGCAAACGCACGGCCATCACAGGCGCTTCGGGCCCCACATGCGACAGCTTCATCAACCGCGGCTGCAACAGCAACGCGACAAGCCCGCTCCAGCCCGTCTGATGCGATGCGCCAACACCGCGTCCATTGTCGCCATGAAAGTACTCATGGAAGAGAATGAGATCGCGCGAACGCGGATCGGCCTGCAACTGCGGATACGCGGCCATCACAGGGCGTTTGCCGTCCGCATCTTTCAAGAATAGCGTCGTGATGCGCCGCGAAAGATCGTCGGCGATTTCGCTCAGCGAGTGCGTTTCTCCCGATCCCGTCGGATGCTCGACGCGAAACTCATCGCCGTAGTAGCGATGAAACTCGTACAGCGATTCGATCAGAAGGTAATTGACCGGCATCCAGATCGGCCCGCGCCAGTTCGAATTGCCGCCGAACACACGCGTGTTCGATTCCGCAGGCAAGTATCGGATACAGACGTTCACGCCATCGTGATCGAAGACATAGGGCGCTTCACAATGCACACGCGACAAGGCCCGAATGCCATAGTCGGAAAGGAACTCACTCTGATCGAGCGTGCGGCGCAAAAGCGCTTTCATGCGATGTCCGCGCAACAGCGAAAGCAAAGTCGTATTGCCCTTGCCAGGCTCCGTCCAGCGCGATACCAGCTTCGCGAGATTCGGCCGATGATCCAGAAACCACACGAGCCGTTCGCGCAGTCCCGGCAGATCGCCATACACGCGTTCTTCGAGCACATGCACCGCGAAAAGCGGAATCAGTCCGACGATCGAACGAATCCGCATGGGCACGCGCGCGCCGTTCGGAAGATGCAGCACGTCATAGAAGAATTCGTCCTTGCCTTCCCATAGCCCGGTGTTGCAGCCTTCGCCGCAACTGACCGCTTCCGCGATATACAGAAAGTGCTCGAAGAACTTCACCGCGATTTCGACATACGACTCGTTCGTCATCGCGAGTTCGAGGCCGATCTGCATCAGATCGAGCGCATACGAAGCCATCCACGCGGTGCCATCGGCCTGATCGATGCGGCCGCCGGTCGGCAGCGGTTGCGACCGATCGAAGATGCCGATGTTGTCCAGCCCGAGAAAGCCGCCCTGAAAGATGTTGCGGTCGTCGGCGTCCTTGCGGTTGACCCACCACGCGAAGTTGAGCAGCAGCTTGTGGAACATCACTTCGAGAAACGCGTGATCGCCGATGCCCGTCATCTCGCGATCGAGTTCGAACACGCGCCATGTCGCCCATGCGTGAACGGGTGGATTCGCATCGCCGAACGCCCATTCATACGCGGGCAATTGCCCATTCGGATGCATGTAGCGCTCTTTCACGAGCAGCGACAACTGCTTCTTCGCGAAGTCGGGATCGATGGTCGCGAAGGCAACCGCATGAAACGCCAGATCCCACGACGCGTACCACGGGTACTCCCATTTGTCCGGCATCGATACGATGTCGCCGTTGCACATGTGCCGCCAGTCCGCATTGCGGCCGCGTCTGCGTCCTTTCGGCGGCGTGGGCTGGCCCGGATCGCCGTCGTGCCAGCGCGTGACGTCGAACTGGTAATACTGCTTTGACCACAGCATGCCGGCGAGCGCCTGGCGCTGCACGAGGCGCGCGTCGGCATCGTCGATATCGTGTTGCAGCGTCGCGTAGAACTCGTCAGCTTCCGCTTCGCGGCGCGCGAAAAGCTGTTGCATGTCGAGCGGCGGCGCATTCGATATCGACGCGGGACGCCAGCGCAGATACATCACGGCGCTTTCATGCGGCCCGAGTTGCAGACACGCATGCGCGGCGCAGCGTGTGCCGCGATCGCGCCGGATCGCCTTATCGTCGCCTTCGACGAGATAGTCGTTGAAGCCGTCCTTGAATGGTCCCGCACCCTCGATGCCGAAGATGCGACGAACGTTCGTTTCGTTTTCGCAGAAGATCCATTCGATGGGAACATCGGCCGTGGCCGTGACGATCGTCGTTCCTTGCGAAGGATTGTGCGCGACTATGCGCGCGCCTTCGCCCGCATCCGCTTCGAGTGTCAGCGACGGCTTGCCCCATTTGCTCGACCACGACCATCGATTACGCGCCCAGAACTGCGGCAGGACGTGAAGTGTCGCAGCCTCGTCCGCGCGATTTTCCACCGTCACGCGCATCACGATGTCATCCGGCGTGTGCTTCGCATATTCGATGCAGACGTCGAAGTATCGATTGTTATCGAACACGCCGGTGTCGAGGATTTCGTATTCGGGAAGCTCGGGCCCGCGCCGCCGGTTCTCATCGATCAGTTGCTGATACGGATACGCGTCGTGCGGATACTTGTACAGCATCTTCATGTACGAATGCGTCGGCGTGCCGTCCAGATAGAAGTACAGCTCCTTCACATCCTCGCCGTGATTGCCTTGCTCGTTGGTCAGGCCGAAAAGCCGTTCCTTGATGATCGGATCGCGCCCGTTCCACAATGCGAGCGACACGCACCAGTCGAGCGGATCGTTGCCGAATCCCGCGATGCCGTCCTCGCCCCAGCGATACATGCGGCTGCGCGCATGGTCGTGCGGAAAGTAATCCCACGCCGTGCCGTATTCGCTGTAATCCTCGCGCACGGTGCCCCATTGACGCTCGCTCAGATACGGTCCCCAGCGGCGCCAGTGATCGAGTTCGGGCCCGTGCAGGCGCGAGCCTTCCTTCGTCTGCAGCAGATGGATTGCGCGTAGCGGTGGCATGCGACCTCCGTTCCGGATGACGATCCAAACCCGCGATGCGTTCGATGCGCGGTTCTCCGATGATAAGCGAAACGAAAAAAAAAGCGCGGCGATTGCCGCGCTGCAAGTTGAATCGTGCTGCTATCAACGCGTTCCCGCGCTTCTCAGCGAAATGCCTTCGGGATGCGGATTCGCGTCATTCATGTCCTCGGGAAGAAGATTGCCGTCAGCGAGGCGTTCGTCGGCTTGCGCGGTCTCCGGAAAGCGCTCGGGATAGAGATGACGTTCGCTGATCGCCGCATCGAAGGTGTGCGACCACTTCGCGATCACCACGGTCGCGAGGCTGTTGCCGATCGTGTTGCACGTCGCGATGGCCATCGACATGAAGCGGTACACGCCGAAGATCAACGCGAGTCCCTCGACGGGAAGGATGCCCGTCGATGTGACGGTCGCCGCGAACACCACGAACGATCCGCCCGAGACCGTGGCCGCGCCTTTCGACGTCAGCAGCATCAGCAACAGAATGCCGATCTGATGCTCGATCGTGATCGGCACGCCATAGGCATGCGCGATGAACATCACGCCCATCGACATGAAGATCGAAGTGCCGTCGAGATTGAACGCGTAACCGGTCGGCAGCACGAGCCCGACGGTCTGCTTCGCGCAGCCGAGCCGTTCGAGCTTGATCAGGAGACGCGGCAGCGCGCTTTCCGACGAAGCCGTGCCGAGCACGATAAAGATCTCGTCCTTGATATAGCGCAGGAAGCGCCACAGGCTGAAGCCCGCGAGCTTCGCGATCGCGCCCATCACCACGACGATGAACAGCACGACCACCGCATAGAAACTGAAGACGAGTTGCGCGAGCGCGATCAGCACCGCCGTGCCGTTGCTGCCCACCGAATACGCGACCGCGCCGAACGTGCCGAGCGGCGCGAGCTTCATCACGAGATTGATGAACGAGAACAGCACTTCGGAGATGAGATCGAGGCCTTCGTTGATCCGCACGCGGCGGCGCTCGGGAATCGCGAGAATGCCGATGCCGACCATCACCGCGAGCACGACCACTTGCAATAGCTCGCCCTTCGCGAACGCGCCGATGAAGTTGTCCGGCACCACGTGCATGACGAACTCGGTGAAGCCTTGCGGCGCGGCTTTGGCGGCCGTCGCGGGAACGGCGCCGACCGTGACCGATGTCATCGCCTTGCCCGTTTGCAGCAGATTGCCCGCGAGCAGGCCGAACGCGAGCGCAAGCGTCGACACGACTTCGAAGTAGACGATCGAGCGCCAGCCGACGCGTCCCGCGCTCTTCACGTCTCCCGCCGACGCGATGCCGTGCACAATCGTGAGGAACACGAGCGGCGCGACACCGGCTTTGATGAGCGCGAGAAAGATATCGCCGAGCACTTTCAATTGCGCGCCGAACTTCGGAAAGACGAGACCGACTGCTATACCTATCACGAGCGACAAAAGCACCTGCATGCCGAGCTTGCGATACCACGGCAGCTTCTTCGGCGGTGCGACGGTCGCGTCGTCGTGTGATGCGTGTTCGTTATGCATCGCATGCTCCTCCATGATTTTCTGTAATCAGATTTCGCTCGACAGCGCGATGGCCCGATCGACCATCTGCGGCGCGAGGCCGAGATAGTTCGCGGGGTCGGTCATGCGATCGATCGCGGCGCGGTCGAAGTGTTTCGTCACTTCAGGCAATGCGGCGAGCGCTTCGGCGAGCGTGCCGCCGTGTTCGTTGACGGTGCGGCACGCGTCGTACACGATGTCATGTGCCTGCTGACGTCCGGTGTACGGCGCCATGCCCATCATTACCGCTTCCGCGACGATCAGGCCGCGGCTGATGCCGAGGTTGTGCTTCATGCGCGCTTCGTCGACGATCAGGCCGCCGAGCGCGAACTTCGCCTGATGCAGCGCGCCCGACGTGAGAATGAAGCTCTCCGGAATCGCGATCCATTCGGCATGCCACGGGCCGGTGGCGCGCTCGAAGTCCTGGATCATCGCGTCGACCATCAGGCCCGCGTGCTGGCGCACCGCTTTAGCTGCGGCAAGCATGAGTTCGCTCGAAATCGGATTGCGTTTTTGCGGCATGGTGCTGCTCGCGCCGCGGCCCTTCACGAACGGCTCGTACACTTCCGCGAATTCGGTGGACGCCATGATCATGATGTCGATGGCGATCTTGCCGAGCGAACCCGTGACGAGCGCGAGCAGGTTGACCGCTTCGGCGAAGCCGTCGCGCGCGACGTGCCATGTGGTCGCCGGCACGCCGAGCTTCAGTTCTTCGGCGAGCGCCTTCTGCACCGCGAAACCCGTCTCGCCGAGCGATGCCAGCGTGCCCGCCGCGCCCCCGAACTCGACGACGGCCACGCGTTCACGCATCTGCGCGATACGTTCCTGATGACGATCGAACATCGCGAGCCAGATCGCGACCTTGTAGCCGAAGGTAACGGGCAGCGCCTGCTGCAAATGCGTGCGGCCGGCCATCGGCGTATCGCGATGCTTCTTCGCGAGGTTCGCGAGAATCGCGCGCAGTTCGCGGATATCGCCATCGATCGAATCGAGCGCATCGCGCACTTGCAGCGCGACGGCTGTATCCATGATGTCCTGAGTCGTGGCGCCCCAGTGAACGTAGCGTCCGGCGTCGCCGCACATCTTCACCATCTGATGCACGAGCGGCAGGATCGGATAGCCGACGATATCGGTTTCCTCGCGCATGTGATCGAAGTCGATGCGCTCGATCTTCGATCCACGCGCGATCACCTCGGCGGCTTCGGCGGGAATGACGCCGGCGCGCGCCTCGGCGTTCGCGAGCGCCACTTCGACATCGAGATAACGCTGCACCAGCGCGTGATCCGCGAACAGTGCGCGCATTTTCGCGGTACCGAAGGCGTCGCGGAACAGCACGGAATCGAACACGGTGCTGGCCAGGGGGGAAGCAGAACTCGTCATGAAGACCTCTCGGGAATGCGGAAAGCCAGTGAAGTAGGACACACAATATGTCCGGACATATGCAGATTAATATGTTCGAACATATCGGGCAAGCTATGATTTACCCTGACCACCGCAAATCACCACCATCGCAGCAATGAACAGACCGCATTTCGCCGAGATCGCGCGAGAACTGACCGAGGGAATCGCATCGGGACGCTTTCCTGTCGGCTCCTATCTGCCGACCGAACTGGAGCTGCGTGACCACTACCAGACGAGCCGGCACACCGTGCGCGCCGCGCTGCACGAGTTGCAGCAAATGGGGCTCGTGTCGCGGCGCAAGAACGCCGGCACGCGCGTCGAGTCGATGCAGCCACGCAATGACTTTCGGCCCTCGCTCGCGTCCGTCGACGATCTCGTGCAGTTCGGCTCGGAGCATTTGCGCCTCGTGCAGTCGACGCAGCAGATCGAGGCGACGGCTAAGCTCGCGAAGACCTTGCGCTGCGCGCAGGGCGCGCCGTGGCTGCGCGTGTCGAGTCTGCGGATCGATGGCGACAAGGACAGCCCGCCCGTCGGCTGGACCGACGTGTATATCGATCCGGAATACGAGGACATCGCGCAAGCCGCGAAGGAGAATCCGGATACGCTCATCAGCTCGCTGATCGAGACACGCTATGGCCGCAGCATCGACGAGATTCAGCAGGATGTGCGGGCGATTACGGTGACCGCCGAAATGGCGAAGCGCCTGCGCGTGGACGCGGGCACGGCGGCGCTGGAAATCGTGCGCCGCTATCTCGATGCGACCGGCGCGACGTTCGAAGTGTCGGTCACCGTGCATCCGGCCGAACGGTTTTCGGTGTCGATGCGCCTCAAGCGGTCTCAAGGCTGAGCGTGCCATGTGGGCGTACCCAGGGCGGACGCGAACAGCACGCTCGTGCTGAGTTGCATCGAACAGAACGGACCGGGGCATTGAGCGGCATCGATGACACCGCGTCATCGATCCCATAACCGGCAAGTCATTTTTCCCGAAGCGTCCGCGCCCTAACATGCGATCCATCGAAGTCAAACGGATTGCAAAGGAGCCGGACCATGTACGTCATCACTGGAATCACTGGACAAGTCGGCGGCGCGCTCGCGAATGCGCTGCTGGAAGCGGGCAAGCCCGTGCGCGCCGTCGTGCGCGATGAGAAAAAGGGCGCGGCGTGGTCGGCACGGGGGTGCGATATCGCGCTCGCCGACATGACCGATGCCGACTCGCTCGCGCATGCCTTCGAAGGCGCCGAAGCCGTGTTCATTCTTCCGCCGCCAGAATTCGATCCCGCGCCGGACTTTCCGGAAGCGCGTGAAGTCATCGACGCGATCGTCGCGGCGGTGGCGCGGGCGAAGCCGCGCAAGATCGTTTGCCTGTCGACGATTGGTGCTCAGGCCGCACAGACCAATTTGCTGACGCAGCGCACGTTGCTGGAAGATGCGCTTCGTCGGCAATCGATTCCTGTCACGTTCCTGCGTCCTGGCTGGTTCATGGAGAACTGCGCATGGGATGTCGACGGCGCGCGTGGCGAGGGCGTTGTGCAGTCGTTCTTGCAACCGCTCGATCGCGCGATTCCGATGGTGGCTACCGATGATATCGGCTTGCTTGCCTCAAAGCTGATGCAGGAAGACTGGGCGGGTGTGCGTGTCGTCGAACTGGAGGGACCGGTGCGCGTGAGTCCGAATGATATCGCTGCGGCGTTCGAGGAGGTGCTTGGCAAGCCGGTACGGATGGAGGCAGTTCCGCGCGGAACATGGCAGGCGCTTTTCGTGAGTCAGGGCATGAGGAACCCGATGCCCCGCATGCGGATGCTCGACGGGTTCAACGAAGGCTGGATCGATTTTGAGAACGGTCGCGCGGAGATCGTCAAGGGGACGACGTTGCTTGTCGATGTGATTCGTAGGCTCGTTGCGCGATAGGGTTTTCGCCGGATCCCGTGTTCGCGTTAGTCAATTAGCACTGACTGTGCGGGGCGGCAGTCACTTTGCCGCTGCAAAGACAGTAGGCAAAGAGAGCCGTCGCGATTTAAGTGGTTGCCGGCACTAAGCTGCGGGCGCACAAGCGGCCGCGCACAACCCGCGATGGGGCGGCGACTCAGACAGAAGTGCGTCTAGAAGCACGTCGACCTGGCAGAACCACAGATTTAGCGGCTGCGGGCCGGGTGCGGTGATCGTGCGGATACGACGTCTTGGTCTGACGACGGCGCGCGCTGCGCAGAAAGACACGCCTCAGATAAATTTTTGGATCAAAATACTTAGCTCGCGGCTGGGCTAAGGGGAACAAGGTGGATGCGTTCGAGAGACTTGCAGAAGGGCATTTCAAGAGTGGGCTTGAACAGCTAAATCAATGTGAGTCTTGGCATGACGACGACGAATCACTCGATGGCCCATTCTTTCTCGGATTTCCCGACAAAGAAGGCTGGGGCGAAGGGTTGCTCGTCGCGTCACTTTTGAAACGTTGTTACGCATCCATGGAAAAACCCATTATCGTATTCGCTCCCGCAGAGATATGTTCTATCCTCAAACACGACATTGCCTTCGACGTTCATCTAGTCGAGAATTACTTTAAGGCAACGCTGAACAAGCCGTTGTATGCATCGATTCGGGCGTAAACGGAGGCGGGTCCATCGTGAGTGAAGCTTTGCGCGTGCATTTCTTGCCCACCTGGGCGTTGTGCATGGGCTTGTC
>Ga0160471_100463_pt1 | contig 11475 bp, 9 predicted proteins | sample HID1973K_E11MG_FD_108268 | JGI IMG/M metagenome (GOLD analysis project Ga0160471, IMG submission 108268) | Enriched mosquito-associated microbial communities from UW Madison campus, WI, USA - HID1973K_E11 MG | ecosystem: Host-associated > Arthropoda: Insects > Digestive system > Unclassified ... | reverse complement strand
TGCTCGATCACCATCAGCGACGCGTTCGGCACGTCCACGCCGACTTCGATCACCGTCGTCGCGACGAGCAATTGCACTTCGTTGCGCGAGAACGCGTCCATCACGCCGGCCTTCTCGGCGGGCGCGAGCCGTCCGTGAACCAGTCCGACGCGCAATTCCGGCAACGCGGCGACGAGCGTTTCATATGTCTCGACGGCGGTCTGAAGCTGCAGCGTCTCGCTTTCCTCGATCAGCGGACAGACCCAGTACACCTGCCGTCCGGTCAGCGCGGCCTCGCGCACGCGGCCGATGATCTCGTCTCGGCGCCCGTCCGACACCACTTTGGTGAGAATCGGCGTGCGGCCGGGCGGCAATTCGTCGATGGTCGAGACATCGAGATCGGCGTAGTAGGTCATCGCGAGCGTGCGCGGGATCGGCGTCGCGGACATCATCAGCTGATGCGGCTGGAAGTCCCGCGCGCCGTCCGCCGCGTTCAGCGCCTTTGCGCGCAACGCGAGCCGCTGCGCGACGCCGAAGCGATGTTGTTCATCGACGATCACCAGCCCCAGGCGCGCGAACTCGACCGCATCCTGAATGATCGCGTGCGTGCCGATGACGAGCTTCGCCGTGCCGAGCGCCGCCGCCTCGGTCGCGGCGCGCTTTTCCTTCGCTTTCAGGCTGCCCGCGAGCCACGCGACGGTGACGCCCAGCGGCTCCAGCCAGCCGCGCAGCTTGCGTGCGTGCTGCTCCGCGAGGATTTCGGTCGGCGCCATGAGCGCGGCCTGATAGCCCGCGTCGATGGCCTGCGCCGCCGCCAACGCCGCGACGATCGTCTTGCCGCTGCCGACATCGCCTTGCAAAAGACGCTGCATCGGATGCGCGAGCGTGAGTTCGCCCGCGATCTCCGCGACCACGCGCTGCTGCGCGCCGGTCAGCGCGAACGGCAGCGCGCGCAACAGCCGCCCGACGAGCGATGTTTCGTCGTCGGGCGAACGGCGCGGCATCGCGGGCGCGGCGCGCGTGCGCCGTTCCTCGTGCGCGCGCTTGAGCGACAGTTGCTGCGCGAGCAATTCCTCGAACTTGATGCGCGTCCACGCCGGATGCGTGCCGTCGATGAGCGCGGTTTCATCCGAATCCGCGTGCGGATGATGCAGCGTCTTCACGGCATCGAGCAGTCCGGGCACGTTCAGTGGCGCGAGATGCGCGCGCGCGATCGGCTCAGGCAGCAGTTCCGGCAGCGACACGCGCGAGATGGCCGAATCGATCGCCTTGCGCAAGTACGCCTGCGAAATGCCCGCCGTCGACGGATAGACCGGCGTGAGCGCCTGCGGCAGCGGCGCGCCGTCATCGACGGGACGCACCGCCGGATGCACCATCTCCAGGCCGAAGAAGCCACCGCGCACATCGCCGCGCACGCGCAGGCGCACGCCGATGGCCATCTGCTTGACCTGCGAGCCGTAGAAGTTGAGAAAGCGCAGCGTGAGTTCTTCGCCGGCGTCGTCGTGGATTTTCACGAGCAACTGGCGGCGCGGCCGATAGGCGATCTCGTTGTCGAACACGACGCCTTCGGTCTGCGCGATATCGCCCGGAATAAGCTCGCCGATGGGCGTGAGCGAGGTTTCGTCCTCGTAGCGCATCGGCAGATGCAGGACGAGATCGATGTCGGACTTCAGGCCGAGCTTCGCGAGCTTGTCGGCCGTCTTGACGACCGGTTTGACTTTCTTCTCCGCGCTCTCGGTCGGCTTCGCCCGCTTGCGCGCGACAGGGGCGTCGGCTTCGTCCGCGGTCGGGAGTGCATCGGTCGGGGAAGCCGGGCGGCGGTCGGACAAGGGCATCGACTCTCTTCGCAAGTACAATGTGAGGTTTGTTCGGCGCGTTTCTCGTGTCGTTCCTGCCTAAGTTGCGTCACTCAGTCACGCCATGTTCACGCTTTCCGATTTCGATTTTAATCTGCCGCCCGAGCTGATCGCGCAGAGCGCGCTCACCGAGCGCAGCGCGAGCCGTCTGCTCGAAGTGGACAACCGCGCCACGCCGGCCACCTTCGTCGACCGGCGCTTCGCCGAACTGCCCGGGCTGATCGCACCGGGCGATCTGCTGGTGTTCAACGATACCAAAGTCCTCAAGGCGCGGTTCCTCGGCCAGAAGGCCAGCGGCGGGCGCGTCGAGGTGCTGGTCGAGCGCCTGACCGGCGCGACCACGGCGCTCGCGCAGATCCGCGCGAGCAAGAGCCCGGCCGAAGGCAGCACGATCCGGCTCGCGGATGCGTTCGACGTGACCGTCGGTGAGCGCGTCGAGCCGTTCTACACGCTGCACTTTCCGGCCGAATGCCTGATGCTCATCGAACAATACGGGCGCTTGCCGCTGCCGCCGTACATCGAGCACGACGCCGACGCCTACGACGAAACGCGCTATCAGACCGTTTATGCGGCCAATCCCGGCGCGGTGGCCGCGCCGACCGCGGGCCTCCATTTCGACGACGCGCTGTTCGCCGAACTCGATGCGCGCGGCGTCGAGCGCGCGACCCTGACGCTGCACGTCGGCGCGGGCACGTTCCAGCCGGTGCGCGTCGAGAACATCGCCGAGCACAAGATGCACAGCGAGTGGTACGAGCTGCCGCAATCGCTCGTCGATCGCATCGCGGCGGTGAAGGCGCGCGGCAACAAGGTGATCGCGGTCGGCACCACATCGATGCGCGCGCTCGAAGCCGCCGCGCGCGATGCAGCCGACGCCGGCCATCCGCTCGCCGCGACGCAGGCCGAAACCGATATCTTCATCACGCCGGGTTACGCGTTTCGCGTCGTCGACCGGCTGGTGACGAACTTCCATCTGCCGAAGTCGACGCTGCTGATGCTCGTCTCCGCGTTCGCCGGCATGGACACGATCCGCGAGGCGTATCGTCACGCGATCGAGCAGCGGTACCGCTTTTTCAGCTATGGCGACGCGATGCTTCTGACGCGCCGCGACTAGCTTTCTTCAACCGATGCGCTGGACTGTTTTCCAGTGGCAGGAACCCACATGACCGCAACCCACACTCCGCCCGAGAACGGGCTCAAGTTCGAATTGCTGACGACCGACGGCCAGGCGCGCCGTGGCCGTCTCACGCTCAACCACGGCGTCGTGGAAACGCCGATCTTCATGCCGGTCGGCACCTACGGCACCGTGAAGGCGATCCAGCCGCGCGAGCTCGAAGAGATTCGCGCGCAGATCATTCTCGGCAATACGTTTCACCTCTGGCTGCGTCCGGGGCTGGAAGTGATCGGCGCGCACGGCGGCCTGCACAAATTCATGGGCTGGAACCGGCCCATTCTGACCGACTCTGGCGGCTTTCAGGTATTTTCGCTCGGCGAACTGCGCAAGATCACCGAAGAAGGCGTCACGTTCGCGTCGCCGATCAACGGCGACCGGCTGTTTCTGTCGCCCGAAGTGTCGATGCAGATTCAGAAAGTGCTGAATTCCGACATCGTCATGCAGTTCGACGAATGCACGCCCTATTCGACCAACGGCATCCCGACCTCGCACAAGGACGCCGCCGATTCCATGCGCATGTCGATGCGCTGGGCGAAGCGCTCGATCGACGAATTCAACGGCCTCGGCAATCCGAACGCGCTCTTCGGCATCGTGCAGGGCGGCATGTTCGAGGACCTGCGCGACGAGTCGCTCGCGGGTCTGTCCGAGATCGGCTTTCATGGGCTGGCCATCGGCGGGCTGTCGGTCGGCGAGCCGAAGGAAGACATGATGCGCGTGCTCAATCACATCGGCCCGAAGCTGCCGGCCGACAAGCCGCATTACCTGATGGGCGTCGGCACGCCGGAAGATCTCGTCGCGGGCGTCGCGGCGGGCGTCGACATGTTCGACTGCGTGATGCCCACGCGCAACGCGCGCAACGGCTGGCTCTTCACGCGCTTCGGCGATCTCAAGATCAAGAACGCGACGCACAAGAACTCGATGAAGCCGCTCGACGAATCCTGCGGCTGCTACACCTGCCAGAACTTCACGCGCGGCTATCTGCACCACCTGCATCGCGTCGGCGAGATTCTCGGCGCGCAGCTGAACACGATTCACAACCTGCATTACTACCTGCAACTGATCGGCGAAGTGCGTGAGTCCATCGAAACGCACACCTTCGAGGCGTTCCGTAAGACCTTTGCGGAGAATCGGGCGCGCGGCGTCGATTGAATTCGACGTCGAAACAGCCGATCCAGCATTACAATCGCCTTTCTATCGCTCGAGAAAATGCTGTCGGACGCGGGCGGACTGCGCTGTAACGGCTTGATGACAAAGCGCATTCCCGGAGTGTCGCGGCATGGGCGAGTGGTAGAATAGCGGGCTAATTTCCATTCGAGTTTTTCGAACGTATTTCTGACGTTTTAACGGAGAGACCAACGTGTCGTTCATTTCCAATGCCTTTGCACAAGGCACAACCGCGGGTGGCGCGGAATCGAGCCTGATGAGCTTCCTGCCGCTGATCCTGATGTTCGCGGTGCTGTACTTCATCATGATTCGTCCGCAGATGAAGCGTCAGAAGGAGCATCGCAACATGCTCTCCGCGATGGCCAAGGGCGACGAAGTGGTGACGAACGGCGGTATCGTCGGCAAGATCACGAAGGTGACGGACGCTTATGTCGGCGTGGAAATCGCCGAAGGCACGGAAATCACCATCCAGAAGGCTGCCGTGACGACCATTCTCCCGAAGGGCACGATCAAGTCGCTGTAAGGCCACTCGTTCCACCGCGTCCGGCGCGGCCTCGCTCATCGAGCCATCCCAGGTTTATCCACCGGCTCGTCGCGCATAACGCCGGACGCCCTCTTCCCCGAAGCCAACTTTCCGGTCGGCCATCTCATGAATCGTTATCCCCTCTGGAAGTATGTCGTGATGCTGGTGGCGCTCGTCATCGGCCTCGTGTACACGCTCCCCAACTTCTTCGGCGAAGCGCCCGCGGTGCAGGTGTCGAGCGGCAAGGCGACGGTCAAGCTCGATTCCACGACGCTTTCGAACGTCGAGGCCGCGCTCGCCGCGAGCAACATCAAGCCCGACGAAGTCACCTTCGACAATTCGCAACTGAACGCGAACATCCGTGTGCGCCTGAAGGACACCGACACGCAATTGCACGTGAAGGATCTCCTCTCGAAGTCGCTGAACACCGATCCGAGCGATCCGCAGTACATCGTCGCGCTGAACCTGCAGAGCGCCTCGCCGCGCTGGCTGACGGCCCTGCACGCGCTGCCGATGTACCTCGGTCTCGACCTGCGCGGCGGCGTGCACTTCCTGCTGCAGGTCGACATGGCCGGCGCGCTCAACAAGAAACTCGACTCCGACGCCGCCGACGCGCGCACCTATCTGCGCGACCGCAATATCCGCGACGGCGGCGTGAACCGCGTGGGGCAATCGGTCGTCGTCAGCTTCTCGGATCAGTCGGGCGCGGACAACGCGCGCACCCTGCTCCAGACGGGCGTGTCCGAGCTGAACTGGGTCACGCGCCAGGGCGGCGACGGCTTCCAGGTGGTCGGCACGTTCTCGCCGGGCGCGCAGAAGATCGTCGAAGACAGCGCGCTCAAGCAGAACATCACCACGCTGCATAACCGCGTGAACGAACTCGGCGTCGCGGAGCCGGTGATCCAGCAGCAGGGCTCGGACCGCATCGTGGTCGAACTGCCCGGCGTGCAGGACACCGCGAAGGCGAAAGACATCATCGGCCGCACGGCGACGCTCGAAGCGCGCCTCGCCGATCCGGTCAACACCTACATCGGCCCGAACGAGCCGGTGCCGCCCGGCGACGAAGCCTTCAGGCAGGGCGACCGCACCGTGCTGCTACGCAAGCAGGTGATCTTCACCGGCGACCGCATCGTCGATGCGTCGGCGGGCTTCGACGAACATCAGCGCCCGTCGGTCAACATTCGCCTCGATTCGGCGGGCGGCCGCGCGGTGTCGGCGGTGTCGCGCGACAACATCGGCAAACCGATGGCCATGGTCCTGTTCGAAAAGGGCAAGGGCGAAGTGCTGACGGTCGCGACGATCCAGTCCGAACTCGGCGACCGCTTCTCGATTACCGGCCAGCCGACGCCGCAAGCCGCCACGGACCTCGCGCTGCTGCTGCGCGCCGGCTCGCTCGCGGCGCCGATGGACATCATCGAGGAACGCACGGTCGGCCCGAGCCTCGGCGCGGACAACATCAAGAAGGGCTTCGATTCGGTCACCTACGGTTTCGCCGCGATCGCCATCTTCATGATCGCGTACTACCTGCTGTTCGGCGTGTTTTCGATGCTGGCGCTGTCGGTCAATCTGCTGTTGCTGGTCGCGGTGCTCTCGCTCCTGCAGGCGACGCTGACCCTGCCGGGCATCGCGGCTATCGCGCTCGCGCTCGGCATGGCGATCGACGCGAACGTGCTGATCAACGAACGTATCCGCGAGGAACTGCGTAACGGCGCGCCGCCGCAGACCGCGATCCAGGAAGGCTTCAAGCACGCCTGGGCGACCATTCTCGATTCGAACGTCACCACGCTGATCGCCGGTCTCGCACTGCTCGCGTTCGGTTCGGGCCCGGTGCGCGGCTTCGCGGTCGTGCACTGTATCGGCATTCTGACGTCGATGTTCTCGGCGGTGTTCTTCTCGCGCGGCCTCGTGAACCTGTGGTACGGCGGCAAGAAGAAGCTGAAGTCGCTCGCGATCGGTCAGGTGTGGCGTCCGGAAGGCTCGAACGCCGAAGCGGCCGCGGCGGCCTATCTCGCGGCGCAACGCGGTGACGAATCGCCCGTCGACGAGATCGTGAAGACCGCCAAGGGCAAGACCAAGACCGCCGTGCCGGCGCCGCGCGCGGCGGCACAAACGCCTGCGCGCTCCGGCAAGCCGACGGTGCGCCGCCGCTCGGGCCCCGGCATCGATCAACAGAAACCGGGCGAGTCCCGCTGAAACCGCTGAGTCCGGAGCACTAGACAATGGAATTCTTCCGCATTCGCCGCGACTTGCCGTTCATGGAGCGCGCGTTGATTTTCAACGTGATTTCGCTCGTGACGTTCCTCGTGGCCGTATTTTTCCTGATGCATCGCGGCCTGCATCTGTCGGTGGAGTTCACCGGCGGCACGGTCGTCGAAGTGCAGTATCCGCAGGCGGCGCAGCTCGAGCCGGTGCGCGCGTCGATGGCGAAGCTCGGCTATCCCGATGCGCAGGTGCAGAACTTCGGCACCTCGCAGGACGTGCTGATCCGTCTGCCGCTCAAGCAGGGCCTGACGTCCGCGCAACAGAGCGATCAGGTGATGACCGCGCTCAAGACCGACAACGCTCAGGTGAAGCTGCAGCGCGTCGAGTTCGTCGGCCCGCAGGTTGGCAAGGAGCTCGTGACGAACGGCCTGCTCGCGCTTGCGTGCGTGGTGATCGGCATCGTGATTTACCTGTCGTTCCGCTTCGAATGGAAGTACGCAGTGGCGGGCATCATCGCGAACCTGCACGACGTGGTGATCATTCTCGGCTTCTTCGCGTATTTCCAGTGGGAGTTCTCGCTGTCCGTGCTGGCGGCGATTCTCGCGGTGCTCGGATATTCGGTGAACGAGTCGGTGGTTATCTTCGACCGGATTCGCGAAACGTTCCGCAAGCAGCGCAAGATGACCGTGAAGGAAGTGATCGACCACGCGATCACGAGCACGATGTCGCGAACCATCATCACCCACGGCTGTACGGAAATGATGGTGCTGTCGATGTTCTTCTTCGGCGGCCCGACGCTGCATTACTTCGCGCTGGCGCTGACCGTCGGTATTCTGTTCGGTATCTATTCGTCGGTGTTCGTCGCGGCCGCGCTCGCGATGTGGTTCGGCGTGAAGCGTGAGGATCTCGTGAAGGACAAGAAAGACAAGTTCGATCCGAACGATCCGAATGCGGGCGCGCAGGTTTGAGCTTCATGCGCTCCAAGCAAGCATAAAAAAACGGCCGGTCTGCAAAGACCGGCCGTTTTGTTTCAGCGCGCCGAACTTACTGCTTGATGCCCTCGGCCTGAATATGCAGCACTGTCTTGAGGCTGAAACCATACGCCTTGCCGTAGTCCATCCCGAAGTCGCCACGATCGAAGGTCGTCGTCGCTTCGACGCCGCACACTTCCTTCTTCATCATCGGATTCACGAAGCACTTGAAGTTCTCGACCTTCAGGTTGATCGGCTTCGTCACGCCATGCATCGTCAGCGTGCCGATCACTTCCGAGGGCTTGTCGCCGTCGAACTTGATCGACGTGCCCTTGTACACCGCAGTCGGATACTTCGCGGCATCGAAGAACTCGGCCTTTTGCAGATGCTCGTCCAGCTTCACGTTGCCGGTATTGATCGAGGCCACGTCGATGGTCACGTCGACCGTGCCCGTCTTCGCCGCGCGATCGAGCACCACGGTGCCGCTGCTCTTGTTGAACTTGCCGCGCCAGGTCGAGACGCCGCCGAAGTGGTCGGCCTCGAAGCTCGGGTACGTGTGGTTCGGGTCGAGTTGATACGTGTCGGCGGCGAAAGCGCTCACCGAAGCGACGGACGACAGACCCAGTGCGAGCGCGCCCGCAGCGATGATCGAAAGCTTTTTCAAGTTCTTCTCCTGACTAACCAGATACGCTGAATGCGTGTGTGTGACGAAAGCGCCGCTCACTTCTTCGCGGCGACGATGTGAAACTTGATGACGACGTCGTCGGCGACGATCGACGTGTCTTTCCATTCACCCGTTCCGACATCGAACTGGGTGCGCTTGATGGGCAACGCGCCGTCGAAGGTTTCCGTTGCGCCCTGCTGCGTGACCGTCACGGGCACCGTGACCGTCTGCGACTTGCCCTTGATGGTGATCTTGCCCGTCACGTTGTACTTGTTGGCGCCCGCGGGCGCGATCGCGCTGGAGACGAAGGTCGCGCTCGGGAACTTGGCCGCGTCGAACCATTCCGCGCCGCGCACCTGCTTGTTGTACTCGTCGTCGCCGAGGTCGTAGCTGCCGGTGTCGATCGTGATGTTCGCCGAGCCCGCCGCCGGCTTCGCCGGATCGAACGCGATCTGCGCGGTGAACTTGTTGAACTTGCCGTCGGTGGGCACGTTCATCTGCTTCGAGGTGGCGATCACCGTGCTCTTGCTCATGTCCACCTGCGCGTGCGCGCCGGCGACGAGCGCGAGCGAAGCGGCCGTAACCAGCATCCAGCGATTGAGTTTCACTTTCATGTGTGCCCTATTCAAACGGTTCGACCGAACAAACCGATATTGGAAATCAAAAGAACGCGAGAACAATCAGCCGTGGGGAAACGTCCTGCCAACGGCGAGGAAACAATGCGTTGCGCTTGTCCGAGTCATCTGAGAAAAGGCAGCATGCGCCCGAGCAAGCCGTCGCGATCGACGAAATGATGCTTCAGCGCGGCGAGCACATGCATCACGACGAAGAACAGCAGCGTGTAGTTCAGCGCGACGTGCACGATGCGCAGCGTCGCCTTCAGCGCCTTGTCCGGACCGATGATGGTGGGCAGCGGCAGCACGCCGAGATAAACCACCTGGATGCCCGCCGCCGAGCTGTAGAGATAACCCGACGCCGGAATGATGAGCATCAGCGCGTAGAGCAAGAAGTGCGCGAAATTCGCCGCGCGCTGCTGCCATTGCGGCATGCCATCGGGCATGGCCGGCGCCGCATGCGTCGCGCGCCAGATGAGACGCAGGAGCGCGAGCGCGAACACCGTCACGCCGATCCACTTATGCCACGAGAAGTACTTGAGCTTGGTCGGCGTGATGCCGGGAATATCGGTCATGATCCAGCCGAGCCAGAAGCCGCCTACGATCAACAACGCGATCAGCCAGTGCAGCCCGATCGCCGTGGCGCTGTAACGTTGCGCCGGCGCGGGTGCCGCGATGCGTGCGCTGCTTTCCATCTTGCTTTCACCCAGGTGTTCGATGTTTCCCGTCTTGCCGTCGCCCGACGACAAGCATGTAAGGCCGCCATGCTACCTCAATGCCAACGATTTGCCAGCGCGTGAAAAAAGCCTGCCGGAAATCCGCAAAACCAGTCCCCGCGTGGCTTTGCGGGCGATCGAGCCATATTCCCGCGCCTTGCGTGCCGCGCGTGCAACGAACTATTCCATGCGTGCAACGGTCGATGAAGGCGCGAAGAAGAAGCGGCATCAACCGCGACGGATTCCGGCATCAATGTATTAACGCGCGACGCAGCGATTTCATTCCGTCCATGACGAGGCGACCCGCCCAATGACGTCGGCAAGTCGCCATTTGATACCATGCTGCTACCATTCGCGCTGGCCCGCAGCTTGCTATGCTCCGTCGGAGCCGGTCCTCGCGGCACCCGACAAATACGCTCGACCAGTCTCGGGCCTCGACCATGAACGCGAACGATCCGGAAGAACTCATCGCTTGTCACGAATGCGACGCGCTCTACCTCAAACGTGCGCTGCCTCAGCGAAGCTCGGCGAAATGCCACCGCTGCGGATCGCTGCTTTATCGCAGCATCTCGTCGAACCTCGACAAAATCTGCGCGATGACACTCGCCGCGCTCGTCACCTTCGTGATCGCGCAGGGCTTTCCCATCGTCGAGCTGGACGCCAACGGTCTCACGTCGCAGACCACGCTCATCGGCGCGATCGTCGCATTGTGGAACGAGCAGATGGAGATCATGGCCGTGCTCGTGTTCTGCTCGACCATTCTGTTTCCCCTGTGCGAGCTGCTCGCGCTGCTTTACGTACTGCTTCCGATGCGCTCGGGCTACGTTCCGCCGGGCTTCAACGCGCTGTTGCGCGGCATTCAGTTCGTGCGTCCGTGGGGCATGATCGAAGTGTTCATGCTCGGCGTGCTCGTCACGCTGGTGAAGATGGTCAGCATCGCGCGCGTGATTCCCGAAGCGGCGCTGTTCGCGTTCGGCGCGCTGACGCTCATGTTCGCGGTTGTCGTGAGTTTCGATCCGCGCGCGCTCTGGGATCTCGCGGAAAAGCTCGGTCAGCGCGGCGAGCCGAGGCGAGCAGGCAGCCAGAAGCACCTACCCTCCGACGCGAGGCAGAAATCGTGAACGATCCAGTCGATTCGAACACCGGCGAGCCAGCGAGCGAGACGCACTACACCACGGCGTCGCGCGCGCACGTCGTGAGCTGTCACGCGTGCGGGCTCGTGCAGCCGCTCGCGCGCACCGTCGAGAAGCAGCGCTGCACGCGCTGCGATGCCGTCGTGCACCGGCGTCATCCGGACAGCATCGCGCGCACCTGGGCGCTGCTCATCAGCGCGGCGATTCTGTATATCCCGGCAAATCTCTTTCCGATCATGCATACGTCGTCGATTCTCGGCTCCGAGGACGACACCATCATGAGCGGCGTCGCGCTCTTCTGGAACGACGGCGACTATCCGCTCGCCGCGGTGATTTTCATCGCCAGCATTCTCGTGCCGATGTTGAAGCTCGTCACGCTCGGCTTTCTCGTCATCAGCGTGCAGCGGCGCTCGATCTGGCGACTGCGCCAGCGCACGACGCTGTTTCGCCTCGTCGAGGGCATCGGCCGCTGGTCGATGCTC
>Ga0160471_100462_pt1 | contig 11486 bp, 14 predicted proteins | sample HID1973K_E11MG_FD_108268 | JGI IMG/M metagenome (GOLD analysis project Ga0160471, IMG submission 108268) | Enriched mosquito-associated microbial communities from UW Madison campus, WI, USA - HID1973K_E11 MG | ecosystem: Host-associated > Arthropoda: Insects > Digestive system > Unclassified ... | reverse complement strand
TTGCGATAGCGCCATTGCGCGTAGAGATCGGCGCGCGTCTCGAATTCGATGCGGGCGGATTGATCGGCCACTTCGATCAGCGTCGCGACGCGCGTGCCTTCGGGCGACTCTTCGAGACGACGCGCGATGGCGGGCAGCGCGGTTTCATCGCCGATCATCAGATGCCAGTCGAATTGCGTCGGTATCACGAAAGAACCACGCGGCCCGCCGATGCCGAGATACTGGCCCGGCGCGGCTTGCGTGGCCCATGCTGTCGCGGGACCGGCTTCATGCAGCGCGAATTCGATATCGAGTTCGCGCGTGGCCGTGTCGAAACGGCGCGGCGTGAAATCGCGCGCGATCGGACGCGGCTTCGAAGGATCGAACTCGGGACCATTGGCGCCCGCTTGCGGCAGCGCCGGCATCGTCTCGCCGGGCTGCGGGAAAAACAGCTTCACGTGATCGTCGAACGAGGCGCTGACGAAGTCCGCGAGATCGTCGCCCGTGAAGCTCACGCGCACGAGATGTGGATTGAGCGCCTGCACGCGCGTGACTTGCAGCAGGCGAAACCTGAGCGCGTGACGCACGCGCGTGACTTCGAGATCGGGCCGGTCTTGCAGAATGGATTCGGTCATCGTGTGTGGCTCCTTCTTACGCCTGCTTCGGCGCGGGATTCTGTTCGATTTCCGCAGTGGCGCGGGCAAGGATCGCGGCGATGCGGCGTTGTTCGTCCTGCGGCGCATCGGTGCGCAAGAGCAGCGCTTTCTTCAGCGCGCGGCGCGCGGCGATCAGTTCGGGCGCCCAGCCGCTGTCGGCCGAAGCGTCATCGACTTCCTCGCCCATGTATGCGCGCCGCACGAGATCCATCTTGCGTGCGAAGTGGGTGAGTTTTGCGAGCATGATGTCCACGCGTTCGCGGTTCGATGCGAGGTATTCGCGGCCCGCATCGGACAGCGCATAGCGCTTGCGATTGCCTTCCAGTTCGACGGTCGTATGCCCCAGTTCTTCGAGATACGTGAGCGCTGGATAGACCATGCCGGGGCTCGGCGCGTAGAAGCCGTTCGAGCGGTCTTCCAGCGCCTTGATCAGTTCGTAGCCGTGGCGCGGCGCTTCGGCGAGCAGCGCGAGCAACAGCAGTTGCAGATCGTCGGACGAGAACTTGCGGCCGCGCGGCATGCCGTCCTCGCCGCCGAATCCACCGCCCATGCCGCCCATTCCACCCATGCCGCCGGGACCACCGCCGAAGCGGCCGCCGCCGCCATGACGATGCCGTCCGATCATGCCCCAGCGCTCGAAGGCGAAGCGTTCAGCCCACTCGGGGGCTTCGAAGGGAGAACCAAAACCGAATGCGCGGAAACCGGCTTCACGCGCACGTTGAAAACAACGGGATCTCATAGGAACACTCCAGATATGTCGTAAAACATATCTAAAGATATATATCTTAAGAGTGTCTGTCAAGGCGAGTTTCAGCGGGGTGCCGAACCGGCGAGCGGGTGCGATGGAGCGGCTTCGCGCAGACCCGAGCCGCTGGCATTGGCCGTCAAGTAGCGACGGCTAAGATGTGCATGGCGAGTTCCTTGGCGGTCACTGTCGCCCCAAGAAAAGGTGCAAATCTATCGAGTCTTCCGCGAACGGGCACAAGCCGAAGGGGGGCGGCACGGTACACCCTTGTCACCTAAGGCAAGTTGCTCCGTCCTGAATTTTTCTGTGATGCGATGAGTATCACAGAGAAGCGGTCGGCTTCTCGCGGATGTACTTCGCCACGCATAAGCGCTTGCCGTCAGTTTTGCCGGCTGCCGTCTCTCGTGAATTGACCGAAGAATCGCGCAATCTCACGGCTCGCCGCCGGTCCGCGCATGTCCGTATGGGTGCCGTCGGGATGGCCTCCGGACCACGCGTGACCCAGTCCGTGTACGACCCACTGCTCGCCGATCGATTCACCGTCACGATCATGAAACACGTGCCGGGTATAGGCGTGGCCACCCGCGTCGTCGGCGACGTATATCGAGGATGGCGTCACTGTGTCGTCGGACATGCCATGCAGCAACCGGCTCATCGCCACGATCTGTTCGCTGTTGCGCGGATGCACCGTGTCGTCGGCATCGCCGTGAAAAACGATCAGAGGCACCGCGCGCGGTTTGGGGCCGTCGGACAGGGTGTCGGGCAAGCGCACTTTGCCCTTGCCGTCATTCATCGCGCAGAGTGCCGTCATCTGCTCGTCGGCGACGCCGAACGCCAGGCCCGAATGAATCGCCGCAGCCGCGTAAAGCTCCGGATGTGTTACCGCAAGATTGACGGCCAATGCCCCACCAGCCGACATACCCGCGATATAAACGCGAGCGCGATCGACGTTATACGTGGCCGCGACCTCGCGCGTGAGGGCCGCGACGGCCGCCGCTTCGCCTGATTCGCGCGTCTGATTCGCCGGCATGAACCAGTTCCAGCACCTCAGTGGATTCGAACTTTCCGACTGCTCCGGATAGACGACGATAAAGCCGTTCTCCTCGGCGACGATGTTCATTTCGGTCCCCGACGCGAAGTCGTCCGGGTCCTGCTGCGCGCCGTGGAGCATGACGATCATCGGCAGCGGCTGGCCTTCGTATGCGGTCGGAACGTAGACCTTGAATCGATAGCGCTCGTTGCCATGCTCGAAACGCTTGCTCAACCAGCGATGAGCGCCCGCTTGCGCGATCGGGTCGTCGCTGTGCGGCGGTTCATCTTCGGAGGATGTCTTTTTCGTTTCACTTTCCGATGGCAGCGGAGTCGCAGGGCTTGCGACCGCTGTCTCGGCATTGTCGAAGAATTGCGCCGTGAGACCGACGAGTTCGCGCGGAAACATCGACCAGAACGAGTCGTGCGCCCACGCAAGCGGATGGAATGGATTCATCGATTTTCCCGTCGGGTCGAGCAGAATAAAAAACCCGCGTGATGCGGGTTTCGAAAGTCAACAGTGGCACGTCAGGGGTGACGGCACGGATTAGCGCTTCGCGTCGGCCTTGGCGGAACGAACGGCCTTCTCGGATGACTCGATCGCCTCGGCGCCCGCATCCGCAAGATCGGTCGATGCCTCGGCGGCACTCGATAGCAGTCCGACGGCCTCTTGCGAAGCAGATTCGGACGCCTTCTTCAGTCCGAAGCCGAACTGCTCGATCGGGCCACGCGCCTCGTTGAGAATGTCCGTCTGCGTCGCACGAACGATCTGCCAGAAATGCCGCGTATAAGCAGCCGCCTTTTCGGGCGTCTCGGCGAGCAGAGTCGATTGCCAGCTCAGGAAATCGGCGGGTTTTGCCTGCGGGCCGGCCTTGGCAACGGCAGTGCTTTCTTCGAAGACGGTCTTGGCCGTCTGCACATTCAGTTCAGCAAGTTGCTGAAGCCCGCTCGCATACCGCTTTGCAACATTCACGAGGACCTGGAGGCTTGCTGCCGGGTAGACAAACGTTTGATTCGCGAAAGAAGAAGGAAACATTGTTGCTCCTGTGTTCAGCTTCGTAGAAAAAGCTGTATTTATGACCGAGCGCGATTTTGCTGCACCGCAATATAGAGACCCATCATACGGCACTTTCGGCTGTCGTCAAGTAAGCATTCGTGATTCCCTCACCGTGTCATCGGTGGTGTGGACTTCAATTTGCACAATTCACGGCTCTGCTCAAACACACGGACCATCCCACTGCCGGCGATGGGCTAGGCCGGGATGATGGAAACAACGCTGAGAAAATCCAGTCGTGAAAAACTGAGCATCTACATTAGTGGACGTCGGTAACAACCCGCGCTTGATTCACGAGGGACTCACACATGTTAGAGCCGCGTTTCCCATTGCTGTCGTACGACGCACTGACGTCTGAGCAGCGAACCATTCACGATCGATTGTCGAGCGGCCCGCGTGGTGGCGTCAGCGGTCCTTTCCGGACCTGGTTGTATTCGCCAAAGCTGGCCAATGGCCTGGCGGAGGTTGGAAGCTACTTGCGTTTCGATAGCCGCCTGACGAAACGCATGATCGAACACACGATCTTGCTGGTCGCCTTCGAATGGAAGGCAGACTTCGTTTTCACGCATCACGCGTCACTGGCGATCGCGGAAGGCCTTTCAAAAGAAGTCGTTGAGCACATCCGCATGGGGCGCCGACCGCCTTATGCGCGAGAAGAGGATTTCGTGGTGCACGAGATTGTGCTGTGCCTGCTGAAAGGGGGTGAGATCGACAGCGCGACTTGGGACCAGAGTGCTGCCGTCCTTTCACCCGAGGCTATGGTTGATCTGATCGGGCTCACTGGCTACTACGTCATGGTCGCCATGACGACGAAGGCAACGAGGTTGTAACACCCGCGGATCGGCGTCGTCGGGACTGCGTGATTGGCGCAAAGAATTTGACCGGCAGATTGGAACCCGCGGGCTTTTTCCAATGAAAGAGGAGAATAACTTATGAGACCGGTCCGTACCGTTCGCGGTCTGGAAAACTTGGGCCGCACCCGTCTGTCGCGCAATTTCTTTATGCGCGAATTCATGTTCAGCGAAATCGCGGCCATCAACGGGTTTCCGAATCTTCCGGACAATCCGGATCTCGCTGTCACCGCAGGTCGACACCTTTGCGAACTGTTGCTGGAGCCTTTGCAGGAAACATTCGGACGCATCTCTCTACGCTCCGGATACCGATCACCGGAGGTGAACGAATTCGGAAATCTGCACGACCTGAGTTGTGCGTCCAAAGAACGCGACCGCGCGCGCCACATCTGGGACCAGCGCGACGTTGCCGGTCATTTTGGCGCGATGGCCACCATTGTCATGCCCTGGTTCGTTGACAAACTGGCCGAGGGGAAACGGTGGCAATCGCTTGCATGGTGGATCCATGATCACTTGCCCTACAGCGAGCTGCAGTTCTTCCCAAAAATCGGCGCCTTCAACATTGCCTGGAATGAGATGCCGGTCCGTTCCATTTACAGCTGGGTGAAGCCGCGTGGCCTGCTGACTCGTCCGGGATATGAAAACCACGAGGGCGACCACAGTGACCAGTATGAGGGATTCCCGCAGCTGGCCAAATATGAAGCCATGTATGTCAGATGACGGCGTTATCTGCGAGCCAGGTAAGCAGCGGAAGCCAGCCGGAAATGGACGCCAGGCGGCATGTCCCGGAACTTCTGCAAGACCATGAAGAACAGACTGCTCATCACCCGCAACGATTCACAGAAGATGAGCTATGCCAAACATTGTGGAAGAACTCCGTTCGCCGTGACCGCGCGGTCCTTCCGAACACCATCTTTAACTGAGTTCACACCCCGTTGTTGACTCACGCCACCTCACGAGGAAAACACCATGAGCAAACTCGACACGGTATTCGCCGACCTTCATCAAGGCAACCCGATCCTGAACCTGCCGAACGCCTGGGACGCGGATAGCGCGCGCATCTTTGAAGCACAAGGTGCGAAGGCAATCGCCACCACCAGCGCGGGAGTACTCTGGGCTCTGGGTTATCCCGATGGAAATCTTGCACCGGCGAGGCTGCAGGCGGAAGTGGCTGCCACCATCACCCGCGTGATCCGCGTACCGCTGTCGATCGATTTCGAAGCTGGCTATTCCGATGACCCCAAAAAAGTCGCGGAGAATATCAAACCAATCCTGGACGCCGGCGTTGTCGGCATCAACATCGAGGACGGTCAGGACGCACCCTCTGTGCTGGCAGCGAAAATCGAAGCGGTGCGGGCTGCCGCGGAAAAGGCGGGTATCGCCCTCTGGATCAATGCACGTTGCGACGTCTACCTGCAACAACTGGTCGATGAGCCGAAGCGTGCAGAAGAATCGATCAAGCGCGCCGAACTGTATGGTAAGGCGGGCGCCAGCAGCATCTTCCTGCCAGCACTTAACGATGCCAACGACATCAGAACCGTGGTCAAAGGTTCACCGATCCCGACCGCTCTCATGGCATGGGCTGGTCTGGCCGATTCCGCCGAGTTGCAAAAGCTGGGCGTGGTACGTTTGTCCTCCGGCTCCGGCATTCCGCAGGTGATCTGGAGCCACGCAGCACGCCTGGCCAGGGCTTTTGTTGAAAAGGGCGAATCCGGCCCGATGGCAGTTGACTATATGGCCCATAGCGAACTGCAAGGCCTGTTTGCCGAGCGCATGTAAGTGCGGGATAGTCTCGCGGCAGGGGCGACTACTTCGGCCGCGCTTTTGCTCTTGATTTGCACCGAATTCGACGGGTCAATTCTGTATCGACATCAACATGTGACGCACGTTGAGCCCGACGCGCACAGTGCCTTCTGGCTCACCGCCTACATCACCCAAGCCCACCAGGTGCTGTTCGATGCAAACGCGCGGGCTGCTGCGGCCGATGGCGTGCCGCGCAGCGGCATGTGCAACACGAAGACCCCCGTTTTATGACGAAGGCGAAGTCAGGTTTCGTGTATCGAATGAATACGGCGGAAATTCATCCGCGCAACCCTCCCTCACATTGGCTAAGCGAAAAGTTAAGGCTTGCATGGCGCGACTCGGGCACACTATCGACGCTGCATAAGTGGGGTGAAGCTGGCTGATCGAGGGCTGCCCGCGATCGTCGTCAGACAAACAATCTTGCTTGTGGAGCAGACACGACTATAGGCCGGAGAAAAGCGTCGCTTCTTGCGGAAGTGATGTATCAGGCGCGCTGTTGGCAGAAGAAAAATGCACACAATCCCGAGTCGGAATCTGACGCAACCGGTAACGCGAGCAGTATATAGAAAGCATTGATTGCCACGTAGAGCCTTCGGTATCAGACGGCCCGGTAACGGGCGTCTGACCTAAAGCGATGCGGAAAGCAGGGCCGATCGTCCCTGGTATGAAGTTCAGCTTGCCTTCATGCATTCCTCGGAATCACAGTTCGCCCGTAAGAAACTGCGCTACGCCATGACCGAAGCTCCAGTCAGCGTCGGAGTTGCTTATAAGCGAAACGACTACATCGCTTGGAGCGATCTGGCAACGCTCTTGCAGCTCCCGGGTGAGTTCTTGATAAAAGTGTTCCTTCGCCTCTTGCGCTCGCGGACGGGTCACCACGGTGATCATGACCATGTTCTTTGTGCGCTCAATTCCTAGCCCCGTATCTTCAACAATAAGATGGGCTGGTTCATGCTCCATCACGACTTGATAGCGGTCGTGCTCTGGCACTTGGAATGCGTTGACAACAGCGCGGTGTGCGCCATCGAGCATTGCACGGGTTTGTGCTTCCGTACGTCCCTTGAGAATGTCGAACTTGATGAGAGGCATTGCTTTCTCCTGGTGAAGGTAGTCGTATGGCGGTTGCAATCGAACCATGTCCTCAGTGTAGGAGTTGGTTGCCCCGGTTTAAATGGTTGAACTGAAAAATCATTGTTCATTGAGGTGAACAATCTCTGGACGCGCATCCATCACGGTTGCTTTCTGCGCGTGAGTAATTAGATGTTGGGGTCCGCTAATTTACTTTAGGGAGACACACTCGAAGATGGGGGAAAGACGAGATGCTGTTGGCGTGACATCGCAAGTCCGATGATCAGAAGGTGGATGCATCGGTTTGGTTCGCAAGAAAGCTTACTGAGTTTCGGGGGAGGGTTCCAATGATTGACTTAGATGAAGTACGCCGAGCTGGTCTCACTGAAGGGCAGATCATGGATATGGTTTGCTGCACGGTGAAAGAAGGTCGATTGCGAACGTGGCGAGCAGTGAGGCGGACACGTTATGTATGTATGAGCGATTTGGGCTTCGAGACGCAACTTTCGGATTTTCTGTGTATTCGGCGCAGTAATCTGACTTCGGTAGCTCGATCCGTGCTGAGGTTGGAAGAGGACGGCAGCGATGGCGTAGAAAAGCTGTTCTGATTAGTAGGAAGATTGTTGTGGCTTGACAATCTGGCTGCGCCGTGTGATCTTGGTTCTTAGATGGATGTATATGCATCTTTCAGCTCTTGGTCCCATGAGGGCATCCACCTAGACATAGACAAACAGGACAGGATCCATGTTTACGGATTGCTACTGCACACAGTTTCGACGCTCGGCAAACCAGCTAACTGCTATTTACGACGAGGCTTTGCGGCCGGTTGGCCTGAAGATCACTCAGTTCTCGCTGCTGCGCGCAATTGAGCGTCTAGGGGCGGCGACGTACAACGAGATCGCTGCGGAAGCAGCGTTGGATAAGACGACAATTTCACGAAATCTGAAGGTGCTGATCAACGCTGGCTGGGTTAGTGTCAGCGTACCGCCCGAGGAGGACGCGCGTTACAGATCCGCTACATTGAGCAAGGAAGGGGTTAAGAAGCTCCGAAGTGCCGAGCCGTACTGGAGAGTCGCCCAGCGTCTCGTTGAGGATGGCGTTCAGCGTTTTCTTAATGGGCCCGCGAATCAGCAGTTGCTGGAAGCGTTAGAAGCGCTGCAACGGGTACCGCTAAAGTAACCGGTTAGCTGAGGATTGTCCTAGTTAGGGTGCGCGACTCGAAGACAAAATACGTATTGACATCTGGGTCACCCCATATAAGATGTACCTACAACTATTTGCCAGGTAGTTCCGTGAAATAAACACGCTTTTTCACCGACAAATAGTTGCAGCTACATCTAAACATGATTGACGTCACACTTGAACGTTCTGAGACAGCTCATTCGCGTTCGATTGGATTCTTATTGGAGACTGAAAGATGCCTACTTACATCGTATCCGCAACTCAAAACCTGTTGTCCCCCGAGGAAAAAAAGAAGGTCGCAAAGGAGGTTACACGAGCCCACAGCCAGGCCACTGGCGCGCAAGGCTTTTTCGCTCAGGTGATTTTCAGCGAAATCCCGTCGGGATCGCATTTCATGGGTGGTGTGGAAATCAGCGCGAATCAGGTTTACGTACATGGACACATCCGGGCTGGGCGTACTGAAGAACAGAAAGGCGCCTTACTCGCCGACATCATCAACTCAATTCACGGTGTCACAGGGATCGAGAAACGCTTTCTGTGGGCGTATATCTCCGAGCTGACGCCGAATAATATGGTCGAGTATGGGCGAGTGCTGCCCCAGCCTGGCAAGGAGGCCGAGTGGCTCGAGTCGCTGTCAGCGGCAGATCGTGACTACATGTTGAGCCTCAGTAAAGCTCAATAACACGCGAATCAGACGCGACCGCACAGAACCCAGGTAGGAGACGCCCTTGAACACCTCAGTCATTCCCCTTAACGAGTCACGACGCATGACCTCTGACGAACGCAAAATCATCTTTGCGTCGTCGCTCGGTACTGTCTTTGAGTGGTACGACTTTTACTTGTACGGCTCGCTTGCAGCTGTTGTCGGGAAGCAGTTTTTCTCGGGCGTCAACGAAACGGCGGCGTTCATTTTTGCGTTGCTGGCGTTTGCAGCAGGCTTTGCAGTGCGGCCGTTTGGGGCGCTGGTATTTGGGCGTCTCGGAGATCTGGTCGGCCGTAAGTACACGTTCCTGGTCACAATTCTTTTGATGGGTACGTCAACGTTTCTCGTCGGCGTACTACCTTCGTACGCGAGCATCGGTATCACTGCGCCTGTGTTGCTGATTGTGCTCCGACTTGTGCAAGGTCTCGCCCTAGGCGGCGAATATGGCGGCGCGGCGACATATGTCGCGGAACATGCGCCAGGGCACAAACGGGGTGGCTACACGGCGTGGATCCAGACAACGGCTACCTTGGGATTCTTCCTGTCGTTGCTTGTGATTCTTGGAACACGTCTGATTGCAGGTGAGTCTGCGTTCGCCGATTGGGCGTGGCGCATTCCGTTCGTGTTTTCAGTGATCCTTGTGTCAATCTCGGTATGGATTCGGATGACTCTGTCGGAATCTCCTGTGTTCCTGAAAATGAAGGCGGAAAACACGACTTCTAAAGCGCCGATCAAGGAGGCGTTTGGCGAGTGGAAGAATGTTCGCCTCGTTCTGATCGCGTTGTTCGGAGTTGTCGCCGGTCAGGCCGTCATCTGGTATGCAGGCCAATTTTACGCACTCTTTTTTCTGACGCAGACCCTTAAGGTCAATCCTGTGACGGCAAATCTGCTGATCGCGGCGGCGTTGCTGATTGGAACGCCGATGATTGTCTTCTTCGGATCACTATCGGACCGTGTCGGCCGCAAGCCGGTGATGTTGCTGGGATTTTTGCTTGCAATCGTGTTCTACTTCCCGATTTTCCACGGACTGACAAAGTTTGCGAATCCGACGCTTTATGCAGCCCAGGAAAGCGCGCCGGTGACGGTCGTGGCCGATCCAGCCAGTTGTTCATTTCAGTTTAATCCGGTCGGAACGTCGAGTTTTAGCAAATCTTGCGACATCGCGAAGTCGTTTCTCGCTCGATCAGCAGTGAACTATTCGAACGAGGGCGCGCCAGCGGGCACCGTTGCGTACGTTCGTGTAGGCAACACCCGAATCGACAGCGTTGATATCGCCGGAGTGGACAACAAGGAAGGGGCGAAACAGGTCAGGGATTTCGAGGGAAAGCTGGGAACGCTGATCAAGTCAGTTGGTTACCCGACGATAGCGGATCCAAAACTCATCAACTACCCGATGGTTTTGTTGATGCTTATCGGGCTGGTTTTGACCGTTGCAATGGTGTACGGCCCAATAGCCGCGACGCTTGTCGAACTGTTTCCGACCCGCATCCGATATACGGCAATGTCGCTCCCGTATCACATCGGTAATGGTTGGTTTGGCGGCTTCCTCCCGACAACTGCGTTCGCGCTGGTAGCCGCAACGGGCAATATTTACGCAGGCGTTTGGTACCCTGTAGTTATCGCCGCAGTGTCCCTGGTCATTGGCTTTGTCTTTCTACCGGAGACTCGCCAAAGGAGCATCATCGACTGATGATATGGTACGTGCCGGCGCAGGTGTAACTGGGACGTCCATTGAAACTTAGCATGTCTTAACAAGGAGGAAGCTGATTGTCCAAGCTTCCTCCGAAGTCATCTTTTGAATTTTGAATATCGATAATTCGTTCCCCTGCTGATCTGTTAGGTGCTGTCGAGCTCGCACGAGCGATAACGGACGACAAATTGTCAGAGGAGCTTCTTGAGGCAGCCAGAAGGCATCTCAAGACGCACCCATTCGACGACTAATGTGATGGCGCTTGCATGTTTTTCCTGATTTCCTTGTCGCATCGCGTAGGGTGGAGTCGCTTTTGAAGCGCGTTTGCCGCTTCTTTCGAGGTGGAGTGAAGAATGGATAGGCGTTTTTTGATACTGCTGTGCGTTTCAATACCGTCGTTCATGATCAATCTGGATGCGAACATTGTTTCCGTCTCATTGCCGTCAATCGCACAGACGCTGCACGCGGATTTTGGGGCGACCGAATGGGTAATTAGCGCATATACGCTTGCGTTCGCAAGCCTTGTTATGCCGGGAGGTGCGCTCGCCGACCGGTTTGGACGCAAGCGGCTGCTGGTCACCGGTCTTGCGGTATTTACACTCGCGTCATTGATATGCGGAGCAGCATCGTCGATAACGGTATTGAACTAGACGCGCGCGGTACAAGATACCGGCGCAGCATTGCAGTTGAGTACGGCATTGGCAATCCTGTCCAACGAATTCCAAG
>Ga0160471_100448_pt1 | contig 11730 bp, 11 predicted proteins | sample HID1973K_E11MG_FD_108268 | JGI IMG/M metagenome (GOLD analysis project Ga0160471, IMG submission 108268) | Enriched mosquito-associated microbial communities from UW Madison campus, WI, USA - HID1973K_E11 MG | ecosystem: Host-associated > Arthropoda: Insects > Digestive system > Unclassified ... | reverse complement strand
CTGAAGCTGGGCGTGCTGACGGCGCTGGTCGGCGCGCCCTTCTTCCTGCACCTGATCGTCAAGACGCGGGGGGACACGCCGTGAACCGCCTGACCCTGTCGGGATTGACCTGCCGGCTTGCCGGGCGAACGGTCGTCAACGCCGTGGACCTGACCCTGCAACCGGGCGAGTTCGTCGGCCTGATCGGCCCGAACGGCGCGGGCAAGACGACGCTGCTGCGCGCCGCACTGGGGCTGCTGCCCTTTACCGGCCATTCCTCGATCGCTGCCCTGCCGGTCCGGACGCGTGCCCGCGCCGCCGCCTTCATGCCGCAGGGCCGCGAGATCGCCTGGCCCCTGACGGTCGAGGATCTGGTCGCCCTTGGTCGCGTCGCCCATCCCGATGCCATCGCCGGCGCCGATCGCGCCGCGACCGAGCGCGCCATCGCGGCGCTGCGGCTGGACAGGCTGCGCCACCGTCCGGCAACCTCGCTTTCGGGGGGCGAGCAGGCCCGCGCCCTGCTGGCCCGTGCGCTGGCGCAGGAAACCCCGCTGCTGGTCACGGACGAGCCGGCCGCAGGGCTGGACCCGGCCGCGCAGATCGAGGTGATGGAGCTTTTCCGCGACCTCGCGGCCGAGGGGCGCACAATCCTCAGTTCGCTGCACGATCTGGGCAGCGCCGCGCGCCATTGCTCGCGCCTGATCCTGCTGGAGCGTGGCCGCATCGTCGCCGATGGCCCGCCCGAAACGGTCCTGACCCCCGCCAACCTCGCCCGCAGCTTCGGCGTCACCGCCCATGTCGAACGCGGCCCGCAGGGGCTGATCTTCCAGATTCTCGGCCGGACCGGCGGCTGAGGCCGCCCGCGATCAGACGATCAGCAGGTCGTTCGACAGCAACTGAAGGTTGGTCACGTTCTCGACGATCAGGATATTGCCATGGCCAAGGCGCAGGACGGCATCGCCGTTCTCGATCTCGGAAAAGTTCAGGATCTGCGCGACGGTGCGCGGCGTGCCGCCCCACAGCGCGTTCTCGATCAGAAGCGTGTCGACGTCGTTCTGGAAATCCGCGATCACGTCACGCCCGGCATTGAACAGGAACTCATCCGCCCCGGCCCCGCCCCAGAGCGTGTCCGCGCCGCCATTGCCGGACAGCCGGTCATTGCCCCCCAGACCCCGAAGGACATTGGCGCTCTCATTGCCGTGCAGCAGGTTGGCGGCAATGTTTCCGGTTCCGTTCACCGCCGCGGTGCCGGTCAGGCGAAGATCCTCCAGATCCGCGCCGAGGGTTCTTGAAATGCCGCTCCGCACCTCGTCCCGGCCTCCTCCCGCCGCCTCGATGATGGTGTCGTAAGCGTCGGTCAGATAGACGTCATTGCCCGCGCCCCCGACCAGAGTGTCCCGCCCGCTTCCACCGACCAGGGTGTCCCCTCCGGCCCCGCCGTTCAGCACGTCGTTCCCGCCATTGCCCCAGATGGTGTTGTTCCGGGCATTGCCGGACAGCCGGTCATTGCCCGAACCGGCGCGGAGGTTCTCGATCCAGCTATTCGCCATGATCGAGATATTGCCGATCAGGCCGTAAGCATCCGAGAACGAGCCGGGAGCCAGCGTGATCCGCTGGTTGGCGCTGTCCCGCGCAAGGTTCAGCGTGTCGATACCGCCGTCATCGACGATGGTGAAGGTGATGTCATCCCGCGTCCCGGTCGAGGCCAGCAGGTTCGAGATCCGGCCATAATTGCCGCCCGCATCGCTGTCCTCACCATAGACGGTATTGCCGGTGCGCAGGGCCGGGGCGCCATAAAGGTCGCGGATCGCCGCCACATCCGCCGACATCGCCGAGACGACAAAGGCGAAGCTCGCATCGACATAGCTGTTCTCGGTCTGGCTGAAATAGGACATGACCGAGGCCTGCCAGCTGTCATTGCGATAGTGGTTGTCCAGCCCGAATGTCGCCGCGCCGTTGTAGTTCCCGGCATGGCCCAGCCCCAGCGCATGGCCGATCTCATGGATATAGGTCTGGAAGGAATAGGTCGCGAAGCCGGTGCCATAGGCCGAAAGCCAATCCAGCCCCACATTGACCATCGACTGTTCGATGACGCCGCCATACACTAAGGATTGCGAATAGCCGCCGCTATCCGCATCGTCGAAACGGATATCGACCTCGCCCGCGCCGGGATTGGCGTTGAAGCGGATGCCCGTCACGTCGGTCCAGGCCTGCAGGGCGGCCGTGGCCAGCCGCCGCCCGTCCGCCGTCAGCCCCGAGAGGTCGACCGTCAGCGCCTCGCCCGGCCCGACATCGAAAGCCCGGCGACTGCTGCCCTGACTCTCCCAATAGCCGTCGGTCAACTGGTCGGCGATCTGGGGCATGCTGAATGTCCGCGTCGTGTCCGGCGCGATGAACAGGGCATAGTCCCCGGTCGCGCCGCCGCCATAGGCCCGCACGTCGATATAGTAGCTGCCCGGCCGGGTGACATTCACCGTGACGGTGGAATCGAGGCTGTAGGGCGAGCGGTCGTCATTGTAGGTCACCAGCGCCCCCGAGGAATCGTAGATCCTCAGATAGGGATCGGTAAGATCGTTGCCGCCCCTGCCGTCGAGGGTGATGACATAATGTCCCGGCTGGAAATTGACGCGAATCCAATCGGCGTCACCCGCCCGGCCGATCGTGCCGTTGAAGCTGTCGCCGGGGTTCATCACATAGCCCGTGCCCGCATTCGCGGGTGCGTCGCCCGTCTCGGTCCGAAGCGCGCGCGCGACGCTGGCCTCGGCCTCGGGGGGGGTCGACCAGTCGTCTGTCAATATGCGTGCGGGTGTCATCAACTTCTCCTGAAATGGATCAAGGGCCAAGCCCTGCCCGGTCGAGCAGGGTTCTGGCGAATAACTCTATTCCCCGCGGCGTGGGCGAGGCGCGGTCCATCACCGCAAGCTCCGCATCCTCGCCCGCTTCGGTCTGGCCGTCGCGGATGATATCGAGGCGGGCCCGAAGCATGTCGGGTCGGGGCGACCGGGCAGTCAGCACCAGTTCGACGCCGTCACCGGGCAATTCGCGGCTGGAAAGCGCGTCCCGCACCGCCGCGCAAAGCAGCAGCGCATCCTTGCCCGTCACCTCGCAGCGCAGGCCCGAGCGGTCTTCCGCCCGCAGCATGCTTGCCATGCCGAAAAATGCGATGAGAATGAAGACAGGTGAAATACCGAACATCAGAACCGAATTGACCGAAGCTTGCCGGATTAGAACCGCAAGTCCGGCATGAGGCCAGCTATCTATTTGGTTGGGTATTTCTTCATCCCGAGCCGTGCGAATGACAGGCGCTCCGCGCGGATAACTTCTGAAGCGACAGGTTCTCGTGTCGTCCGACATTTAAACGCCAACTTGATCGGAAGTTAAATAATTATATATCAATAACTTAACTGTCAAACCGTCGTTCCGGACACCAACCTGCCGACACCCCAAAACCAACTTCCGGCATCCCAACACCGACCTGTGATTCAACCATCCTAGCTCTAGGCCATAAAAAAGCCGCCCAAAAGGGCGGCCATCCTGAATGATGAGACCTTGGAAGAAGGAGCTATTTCCGTCGCTTCGGCGCAGGTCGCCCCTTCTTTTCATCCATATATCTTTGCATCGCCAAGGTGGTGTCGATCGCCTGCCATTGATCCGAGATGAACGGATTCAACTCTTCGTCACAGTTGGTTCGCGCGTAATACGCGGCGGCGAAATGCTCGAGTCCGATAACCTGTTCGTTGCTGGAAACGGCGTCCCCGATGGCTTCGATCGCCAGTTCGATGGCGACGCCAAAGCGACAAGCGGAGGCATGCATCAGGATCCGGATGAACTCGTCCACCTCGATCAGCCCCTGATCATCAAGATCGGCGCCAGCCAGGAGCTTCTTGAGCGCGAACGTCAACGTGGGCCCGTCATCCATGAAGGTCATGGGCAGAATTTCGATCGCATTCAGGCGCCTGGTCAGGGTTCCATCGTGGTTCACGAACTCCTTCCCTTCCGGGGTCGATGAGAGGATCAGGCAGACCGGCCAAGGGGCTTTCTGCATCAGATTTCGGAGACGCTTCGTGAAGATTGATCTGGCCGTCGACGTCGAATGTCTGCCAGCGTCCTGGATCTCGTCGAGATGGATGGCCGCAATCTTACGGTGCTGAAGCTGTTCATGAACACAGTCAATCAAATAGAGTTCTGATCGCGTGCTGTTGGCAGGATAGCCGATCGCCTCCAGAATTGCACAGCAAGTGTCTTTGACGCTGGCTTGGCCGGGCACGATGATACTGATGATGCGGTGACCGAATTGCCGACCGCCAGTCGCTTGCGCGACCTGCTCATACTCCTGGATGACACCTGCGATCATCCGGGACTTGCCGATCCCGGGCTGGCCGATGACGGCCACCCCCTTCTGTTCGAAGTGACCAAGCTTCAGGCGCGCTTCCCGGGCCTCAAGCACGCCGAAGATCGCCTTACGCACCTCGCGATAGGCTTGGGTCTCGATGAACAGGTCGGACAGTTCAGCTTTCCTGGCTTCACGCCCGCGGATCGCTTCCATGAGCGCGAAAGCATCCTGATTGATCAAGGGCGTTTCTCCTGACGATTTCGTTTCGCCGCACGGTCATTTGCCGACTTCCGGAAGCGGGCGAGACCGTCGCCATCCCGGGTATCAACCGATGTCTCCTCGGGGATGTCGGCGTTGCCTTCCTCCACCGCTTCCGCGACCTCGTCATCGGTCTCATCCGCTGTTGCACCGATTTTAAAGCCGGCGCGGATAGGATCGACATATTCGTCCCGCCCGACGAAGGGCTTTTCATGCGTTCCCTTTCCGAACGTCAGCTCCCGGGCCAGACGATCAATCTGCTCGAACGACCTTCCTGTCAGGTCGACACCTGAGGATCGTGCGATAAGTTCTGCGGCACCTTTCCACGAATCCTGGGCCTCGCGCCGGGCCTCGGATTGGGCGGCGCAATCCGTGGCGGCTTCAGCCTTCGCGGCTGCCTGTTGATCCAGCCACCATTGAAGTGATTTCCCGCGCATGTTGTCGTCCAGGCAGGGTACCGACACCATTTCGCCATCTATCACGACGGTGATCGCACCAAGGTTATAAGGATCGACCTTGATCGAGACTTTCTCGCCCGGCTTGGCAATGCGCTCGGAGCCACGCGCCGTGCGTTGGTCACGAATGAACTCGTTAGAGTAAGCCAAATTCTTGAACCGGATGCCTTCGGCGGTGACCCCCGCCGTCTCATAGATGCCACAAGCTTCTCGAAGTGCTGCCGGGCCTGGCAGTTGAGTAAGGTCGAACTGCCAAGCCTCACTCAGTTTTTCCCAGGTGCCGGCCGGCGTAATATATCCCAGTCCACGGTGCTGCGTGCCATGATATTCGGCGATGAACTGCACAAACAGCCGCTCAAGCTCGTCGTCCGTCATGCAGGCCTCCTGGCTCGGTTTGCGCTCGTTGCGCAAATGGATCTTGCCAGCAGTCCAGCCGGGCAGATGCCGTGCCCATTTCAGTTCAAAGGTCAGGAAAACGCGTTCGATCTGGCTGCGCAGTTCCGGAACCCCGGCGACGGTGGCCAGCAATGTTCCCGACAACCGGCGCACGGCCTCTCCGAATTCGGCGCCGCCGAACGGGTGCTTGCCGAACTCAGAACCGTTGTCGGTCGACACATGATGAATCGGCGCACGGAAATCCCAAGAGGACTTCGTCAGCCCGACATCTCTGAGAAGAGAGGTCTTGTCGGCAAAGCACATCCGAAGCGCTTGCAGGGAGGCCGCCTGGTTTGGCGCCCGGCAAAATGCGTATCCCAGGATGGCACGCGTCGCGACGTCGATTGCAACGACGATCCAGCGGCGCACCCGCTTCACCTTCGACCGCCGCTCCTCGCTCATCGCATTGTACTGGGCCCGTGTGGTATCAAGGGTGATACAATGGACTTGCCACGCATCGAAATAGACCATCTCGCCAGGGAAAGTGGCACGCATGCCGCCCTCGACCGATCCGAACTTGGCCTTGGCCGAGGCGAAACCTTTGCGCTCGACCTCAACTGTGAACGGATCCAAGTGCAGGTCGATCCAGCGCTCATATGTCCTGGAAGATCGCGTCGGGATCAGATGCACAATCCCCGCAGCCCGGCGCCGCTGGTTCTCCTTTGCAACCTCCTCGACCGCCTTTTCCGCAATCTCAGATTTTGCGGGTTGCTTCGAGGAAGCGTATTCATAAAGAACCCGCAGAATGAAAAGAAAATCCTCGGCGGCTTGATGATCGAGATCGACCGGCTGGGCGCGCGGCGGGACAAAGACCATTGGATTTTGCGCGGCCTTCCGGATCTTCCGATAATATTCGAGCAGCGTCGTATTCGCGGGTAACGGCTTCAGGCTCTGTGTCGCATTTGCCTTCTCGGTTCCGTATTTGATCCTGGCCTGATGATCAGAAAATTCCCGGTCCAGTACCGCTCGCTTCAACTGGACCCCCTCTGGGGTCAGCGGCATGCCAGACATGTGGTGATGCGCCATACGGGCGCATAGGAACATGATCAGATCGACCCGGGTGCGCTGCTTTTTCTTTGCGCCAAAAAGTTCATCTTTTCCGTGGAGCGCGCGGTCAGTTTGACGTGACAGGCTATGATAGCCTCGGTCAATCGCCAGCAGTTCACTTTCGAGAAGATATGGGATTTCGTCGCTTGTGAATTTGCGGATCGTCGCGGACTTATCTTCTACAACCATGGTGAATGCATAGTGCGTGACCGTATCGGTCGCGCGGTCTTTGATCGGAGTGATCTTCGCAACCTCCTGACCTTTGAAGGTGATCCGATCGGCGGCGGTAATGGCAGAAAAGTAGCTCACGCCGCCGCCCTCCGGCAGATCGTGTCATCCTGGATGAGGTCAAGCGGGTGCTTGCAGAGATCACCGTCGCCGATCAGCCGGACGGCAGCGCGCCAGCCACGACCTTCCAGCCCGCTTTTCTCAACCAGATCGTTGAACCTGAAGGATTCAGGCATGGAGCAAGCCGCATCAAGGACGATGGCATCAGCTTCCGGATCCCAACCCCGACGCGCGTAATGAATTTTTTGGGAATTTTCGCGCCAGTTGCGATGGAACGAGTAGCGGGAAACAACAATGAAGCGGTCGGCGATTTCAGGCGAGCACTGGCCCGCAATATTGGCAATTTCGGCCAGGTAAGATGCCCTCTTGGCCTTTTCATGATATTTGACTGAAACAAGAACCTCCTCGCCGCTGGCCATAAGCACATGAGCATCAACGCGGGAGTGCCTGTCATCACCACTTTCATCGACATAGTCGACCCGGGTGAACTGTTCCATGATGTTCACGACCTCGGGATGCGACGCCAGGTTCATGATGACGCAACCTTCTTCGAACGAGCCGCACCAATATTCCTGCAACGCCGCCGTCCGGTGTAGTCGGGTGACAAGCGATTGCTTGCAGCTGCCGCTCGACTTGCCAACCTCCATCTTTTGAAGGTGGGAACGGACCACGCGCATCGGATCGTCCGGGTCTGCGAGAAAGGGGGGCTCGATGCGCGGTTGCGCAAGATGGGTGTTCTTCGGTTGTGCCATGCCATCTATCCTTCGGGCATAAGATTTCGGTCCCCAGAACTTGATGTACGGGGCGATTTTGTTGGTGAGCCGAGGGAACCGCTTGCGCTTTTCTGGAATGCGCGTAGCTTGAGCTTTGGATGGGTTGAGGTTCGCCTCGACTCGACTCTGGCCCGGTCGGTTTGGATCGGGTTTTCTTTTCAGGGCTCGCTTCTTAATCAGTCATGGCACGCCTCCAGGATTGCGATGACCTATTGTGACGCGGGGGAGTGAAACTTCAGATAGCCAAAATCTGGTTATCCACATAAAACGAAACCTGAATTTTTACGTGGAATTTTATGTGATATAACAATATATTATGCAACGCTCCCTGCCTCCGCGCCGCCAAGAAAGCAGCCGAGCGCCAAGTCATCTGTGAGAATTGCTTGGCTCTTGCGCAAGGCTCTGACCAGAAAATGGAAAGGGCCAGCACAGGTCCTTCGGTTCAGCCGTTCAGGGTCCCGACCGCGCCAGCGGCCTTCATGTCAGAAATGTTCCTTGTTCTGGAACGATGACGAGCGGCATATTTGGTGGGAGTTACCCTGAGGCCTAAAACACGTCCCGTGGACGATCAGGCCGAGAAGTGTTCCCAGCGATTTTCCACGGCATGGATCTTCTGACCATCCGTATTATCGACACGATCAAGTCCGGTCTGAACCACGTCCTCATTACCCCTATCGGCATCCGAAACCGCCGTTCATCCGTGATGATCCTCGTCGCCGAGAGGAAAAACTCGGCGCATTCTCGCTCGAAAAACTCCCAGCCATTCAAGGCGGCGTGATCAACCAGTTCGTGGCCTATGATCGATCATGTCCACCAACCTGGGCATAGCAGGACATCCTGTTTCAGGGCTCGAGAATGAGCTGCCATCGGCAATCCGAAATTGCAGGATATTCAGACCGGACTATCAAGGCAATCTTCCGACCGGTGGCTGTGACGTAAGGCATCAATCGAGGCCACCGGCCTCATCGGCACGTTTTCGGACGTGGGCCACGAAAACAGCGATCAGCTTATTGGCGACGTCGAGATCATCGACAGGCCGCACTCCCGCAATCTCGACAGTCAAACATGAATCTTCACCGCCGAATTGTGCGGCGAGATCTTGTTTCAGTGTGAAAAACGGCTGGCCAAGACGGTACAAGCGACTGATCGAGCGTGCCCAGCCGTGTTCGGGCGCCCAGGCAACCAGCGGCGAGGTGATGATGTCATCGCGCCCGAGAGTCGGATGGTCTGTAACTTGGCCCCATAAAGCAAGCACGCCAAATGCATTGCGCACCGGCACCCACAATTCGAGTTGTGGAGCCTGGGCGAGGTCGTCGGTCGAAACGCCAGCCTCGGTCGATCGGATTGCCGCCACTGCTTTCATGAGCCGGCAAGGAAAGATGTCAGACATGGAAAATCTCCATCATGTGCCTGAAACCGTCGAAACGGCGTTTTCAGGCAGGGAATAGCATTCGAGATGTCGGGGGATTCAGTCAGACAAGAGTATCGAAAAACCGCAACCGAGTCAAAAAATTGTTATTTATCATTATTTTAGCATTTTCGCAGCATGTCAGCACCCTGCCGGAGCGGGTCGTTGTTCTGAAAACCCCTTTTGAATCAGGATGCAGCTCTGCAAGCTCGCCACCTATTCGTCCCTTTTTCTGATAAGCGGACTTTCTGGCGCTACCATCTTGTTGGCGTCAGTATTCGTAGATGACTTCGCAAAGTGCGTCGGTCCTTGGCCAGAACCGAATCGGGAAGGCAATTTCTCTCGCCGCCCAAAGGTGATGAAGCTCTCGCGTTCCGGATCGTGCTGGAACCAACATAAAGCGCCAGTGTCCCGGTGCCCTGAGGCCTTTTGCTCTGCACCGTCCCCGCGATATGCGTGATCACTCCTGGATATTCGCATCCGGTCATCGCTCATTGCAGGCCCGGATCTCACGGTGAACGGAAAAAGGCACGGGTATCCTGATCGGCTTTGCTATCTGGATCGCCCGGACGAGCGCTTGTGCCAATACCGAGCCGACCCAGCACCTGATACCAGATCGCGTCGATCTCCCGGGCGGGGGCATCCGTGATGGAGATACCGATCGTGTCCGGATTTCCAGTGCCAACGATTCCCCGATCGGCGGCGCCGGCGTAGAGGGCATCCAGCAGCGTGTCGAGGTCGACGCCTGCAGGGCGAGGATAGATACGGTCAGTCATGGAGGACCTATGTATTTTGCCTATGTTGCCGCTTCTGGTTTCCGGCAGCTCCCTTCTATCACATCGCTGCATCGCGCAACACGCCCTGCGGAAGAGGAGAGTTGAATGCCTTCGCACTTGATTTTCAGGTGGCATTTTGCTACCTGAATGATGATACAGGAGGCGAACATGGCCCAATCCGTGAAACTTGCCGACGACATCATGGCTCTGGTCCGCCGTGAAGCCGATCTGCATAGCCGTTCGGTTGCCGGGCAGATCACCCATTGGCTCAAGCTCGGGCGCGCAATCGAGCAATCTGGCAGATTTGATCATGCCAGGATCACCGCCGCACTCGAAGGCATGCTCGACACGACCGAACTTGGAGAGGAGGAGGAAGCGGCCTGGCTTGACGCATTCACCGCCAGGATGGCGGAGCCCGCGGAGGCAGAACGGTCGTTCTTTGCGCAGCGCAGAATGCTCGGCCGCGGCGTCGGTCTCGATGCTGGCGGCAACCTGGTCTTTGCCAAGGCTGATCCTGCTGGATGAGACCCAGTCTTGTCCTGCTTGCCGGACCGAACGGCGCCGGTAAATCCACGCTATATCAGACCCGCGTTGCCCCCAGCTTCGCGGACCGCTTCATTAATGCGGATATCATTCAGCGAGAGGAACTTAAGGACGCCTCGATGCGGGCATCCTACAAGGCGGCCGAAATCGCACGCGATCGTCGAGCCGAGATGCTCGATGCCGACAAAAGTTTTGCAACCGAGACCGTTTTCTCTCACCCGTCGAAGCTCGAGATCATCGAGAACGCAAGGGCGCGGGGCTATATCGTCATTGTCATGCATGTGGGCGTCGACAGTCCCGACCTTTCGGTAGCCCGCGTCAGAGGGCGCGCCCAAGAGGGTGGTCATGACGTTCCGGAAGACAAGATCCGTGCGCGCTACGATCGCGGGCAGCCTCTGATCCGCGAGGCGGTGCTGCGCGCTGATCGCGGCATGGTCTATGACAATTCTCGGCTAAACGAGCCACCGCGGCAGGTTCTGGTGTTTTCGGGCGGGCGTCTCATCCAGGCAGACCCCCATCTGCCGGAGTGGCTGATCTCAGTTTATGGAGACGACCTTGCGATGTGAATCTTGTCGGCGACGGCTGCGCGACTTGTGCTGCGGCGCGGAAAATCAACCAGGTGATCTGCCTGGTTGTTGATTTCCCGGCGTCGCCGACGATGTTCGATAGTGTTTTCCACGCTGTGCGAAAAATGAAGCCTGCTATAAAACAATTACAAATCATATGGTTATTGACATTTCGGTCGGACTGACGTTAACCTGATTCTACGGAATGCACAGGAATCTTTCCCCGATCCTTGCACCCTCAATCCTCCTGCTCTGACCGAAGCCGCAAACTGCGCGCATTACCGGCCCACACCGCGCCCTGACCGGAAGAAGGCCGACAGGCCCTTTGCCAGAAAGTCACGGGCTTTTCTTTACAACCATACCCGGCTGACAGATGTCCGCCCGCCTGCAGCATGCGTTCTGCCAGCAGGGACCGCCCATGCCCGACTCCCCTTTCCACTCAAGCTGACCGCCGAGTCTGCGGAACACGCGTGTTCGTCAAGAACCGGTGCGCCACCCCTTGCTACGTTCTGTCAAAGGTCAAATCCATGCCTCGATATCACCCTCCGTCCTGGTCACCCTATGCGGATGAGATCCTCCGACGCCTGTCCTGGACCATCGCGCTGAAGGATAGTGATCGACCGCATTACGGCCAGGAAGAGGTCAGGTCAGCGCCCGATGCCGAACCGTCGCTCGACATTGCTGGTGAGGAGGCAGCCATCCAGTCGCACCCGTCGCCCCTGCAGGTCTCGCTCGCACTCCGGCTTGTCGTCAGCTTCGGCAGCCGCGAGTCATTCCTGCGTTCCTTAGAACTCGGCGCGATCACCGTACTCGGCGGCATGGTGCCGAGCGAGATCAACATGCTGTCGGACCTGCTGCGGCTCGCCTTT
>Ga0160471_100445_pt1 | contig 11787 bp, 7 predicted proteins | sample HID1973K_E11MG_FD_108268 | JGI IMG/M metagenome (GOLD analysis project Ga0160471, IMG submission 108268) | Enriched mosquito-associated microbial communities from UW Madison campus, WI, USA - HID1973K_E11 MG | ecosystem: Host-associated > Arthropoda: Insects > Digestive system > Unclassified ... | reverse complement strand
CCGAGGGCGTCGCCGACCCGCTGGGACCGGAGGCGCTCCGCCGCGCGGGACGCCTGCTGCTGGTCGGTGACGTCCCCGACGATGCCGCCCTTGCCGAGCATGACCCGCTGCGCGTCAGCATCGCCGAAGTGCTGGCCGACCCCGAAGGCGTGCTGTCGCGCGAGGCGGGCAGCGCGCCCGCAGCACCCGCCGAGCAGGCGGCGCTGAAGATCGTCGCCATCACCTCCTGCCCGACCGGCATCGCCCATACCTTCATGGCGGCCGAGGGGTTGCAGGAGGGGGCGAAGTCGCTGGGCCACCAGATCCGGGTCGAGACGCAGGGCTCGGTCGGCGCGCAGGACGCGCTGACGCCCGAGGAGATCGCGGCCGCCGATCTGGTGGTGATCGCCGCCGACCGGCAGGTCGAGCTGTCGCGCTTTGCCGGGAAGCGGGTCTTCCAGTCGGCGACCAAGCCCGCGATCAATGACGGCGCGGCGCTGATCCGCAAGGCCCTGGCCGAGGCCACCGTTCAGGGCGGCGGCGCGGGTGCGGCGCCCGAGGCTACGGCCCCCGCACACAAGGCCGGGGTCTATAAGCACTTGATGACCGGGGTCAGCTTCATGCTGCCCTTCGTCGTCGCGGGCGGGCTGTTGATCGCGATCGCCTTCGCGCTGGGCGGGATCTATGTCTATGAGGACCAATACGCGGGGACGCTGGGCCATACGCTGTTCCAGATCGGCTCGAAGGGCGCCTTCACGCTGATGGTCCCGGCGCTTGCGGGCTATATCGCCTATTCCATCGCCGACCGGCCCGGCATCGCCCCCGGCATGACCGGAGGCGTCATCGCCGGCACGATCGGCGCGGGCTTCCTTGGCGGAATTCTTGCCGGTTTCATCGCGGGCTACGGCGTCATGGCGCTGAACCGCGCGATCCCGCTGCCACGGACGCTGCAGGGGTTGAAGCCGGTGCTGATCCTGCCGCTGCTCGGGACGGCGCTGACCGGTCTCCTGATGTATTACGTCGTCGGCGCGCCCACCGCGCAGGTGCTGGCCGCGATGACGGCGTGGCTGCAAGGGATGCAGGGCGCCTCGGCGCTGATCCTCGGCCTGATCCTCGGGGGCATGATGGCGGTGGACATGGGCGGGCCGATCAACAAGGCGGCCTATGTCTTTGGCACCACGCTTATCGCCTCGAACGTGACCGGGCCAATGGCGGCGGTGATGTGCGCGGGCATGACGCCGCCGCTGGCGCTGGCCGTGGCCAGCCGCATCTTCCCCTCGCGCTTCACACTGGAGGAGCGCGAGGCCGGGAACGCCGCCTTCGTCCTTGGCCTCGCCTTCGTGACCGAGGGGGCGATCCCCTTCGCCGCGCGCGATCCCCTGCGGGTGATCCCGTCGCTGATCACGGGCTCGGCGGTCGCTGGCGCGATCTGCATGGTGCTGGGGGTGGAACTGAAGGTGCCCCATGGCGGCATCTTCGTCCTGCCGATCCCGAATGCGGTGGTGAACCTGCCGGGCTTCGTCATCGCCATGCTGGCCGGGACCGCCGTTTCGGTCGCGGCGCTGGGGCTGGTCAAGAAGCGCATCGCGGCCCCGGTTGCCGTGCCAGGCTGAGCCAATCGTGCCAGCGAAGCGACCGCGAGCCGTCCTTGAAAAAGGACGGCTTTTCCTTTGCTTGCGCTGATTTCGGGGAATTGCGAAGCTGCGCCCGAAACCATCCTCAGGGAACAATCATGCTTCGTGTCGTCCTGCTTGCGCTTTCCACCCTGCTCGCTGTCCCGGCTGTTGCCGAGCAGGCGGCATTCTCGGGTCACCCCGCACCGAAAAACCAGAAGGAATGGCATCGCGCGGTGAAAATTCGTCTGAATGCCAATGGCACCGGCAGACTTCTGGCGCAGGGTTCGCCCGGTCTTTCCGCCGGAAAGCGCACGGCGTTGCTGGGCTTTACCATCAATCCTGATGGCAGCATCACCAATGCCAAGGTCGTCGCGGCCAGCAAGGCCATCCCGCCCCAGGCTCAGGCCCGTATCGCCAAGTCGGTAGAGGCCATGCCCCGGATGCCCGCCTTTACGCCTGACATGCCCCCTACGCCCCGGTTGGTGATGGTTCCCCTGCGGATCAACTAGCCCCGCGCATTGAAAAGGCCGCGGCCCTTGCGGGTCGCGGCCTCTCCCGGGTGGGCAGCGGGGAGGAGCTGCCCTTGGGTCGCGCCGATGATCAGTCGGCGCTGGCCTCGCCCAGACGCAGCCCGGCGGGTGCGGGCTCAAGCACGGTGACGGGACGGACATGGCCCTCGGCCTCGCCGGCCAGCGCGCGGTCCAGCGCCTCGCGGTCCAGCGCGCCTTCCCAGCGGCTGACGACGATGGTGGCGACGGCATTGCCGATGAAGTTGGTGATCGAGCGGCATTCCGACATGAAGCGGTCGACGCCAAGGATCAGCGCCATCCCGGCGACCGGCACCGTCGGCACGACCGAGAGCGTCGCGGCCAGCGTGATGAAGCCCGCCCCGGTGACGCCCGCCGCGCCTTTCGACGACAGCATCGCCACCGCCAGCAGCAGAAGTTGCTGCGAGATGGTCAGGTCGGTATTCGTCGCCTGCGCGATGAAAAGCGCGGCCAGCGTCATGTAGATATTGGTGCCGTCGAGGTTGAAGGAATAGCCCGTCGGCACGACCAGCCCCACGACCGAGCGGCGGCAGCCGGCCTTCTCCATCTTCTCCATCAGCGCGGGCAGCGCGGATTCTGACGAGGACGTGCCCAGGACCAGCAGGATCTCGGCCTTGAGATAGGCGATCAGGCGCAGGATCGAGAAGCCGTTTGCCATGCAGACCGCGCCGAGGATCACGATCACGAACAGCGCCGAGGTCAGGTAGAAGGTGCCGACCAGCGTGGCGAGGTTCACGACCGAGGCGATGCCGTATTTGCCGATGGTGAAGGCGAAGGCGCCGAAGGCTCCGATCGGGGCCGCTTTCATCAGGATGTCGACGACGCGGAAGACGACATGGCTCAGCGTCTCGAACAGCGTGACCACGGGTTTCGCCTTCTCGCCGACGAGGATCACGCCGATGCCGAACAGGATCGCGACGAACAGAACCTGAAGGATGTTGCCCTCGACAAAGGCCGAGGCGAGCGTCGTCGGGATGATGTCCATGACGAAGCCGGTCAGCGAGGTCTCATGCGCCTTCGCGGCATAGGTGCTGACCTTGCTTGCATCGAGGGAGGCGGGGTCGATGTTCATGCCCGCGCCGGGCTGGATGACATTGGCGGTGATCAGGCCGACGATCAGCGCCAGCGTCGAGAAGGTCAGGAAATAGGCGAAGGCCTTTCCGACGACCGAGCCGACGCCCTTCAGCGTGCCCATGCCGGCAAGCCCGGTGACGATGGTCAGGAAGATCACCGGAGCGATGATCATCTTGACGAGCTTGATGAACGCATCGCCAAGCGGCTTCAGCGCCTCACCGGTCTGCGGATAGAAATGCCCGATCAGCGCGCCGGCGATGATGGCGATCAGCACCTGTGCATAAAGATGGCGATAGAACGGGCGGGATGCGTGGGGGTTCGGCTGCGCCGACATGTCGATTTGCATTGAGGCCTCCTCCAACCTGCGATGTCATGTTGTGACGGTTTTTTTACCTGCCCCCGGCGTGGCGGCCAAACGCTGGGCGCATGGCTGCAATGCGCTGATTTCATGTGGTTTTGATGCGGGTTGGCCGTGAAATATGTGTGGTTTTCCACACTATTGATTCGTGCTAGTGTGAGTTTCCGCACAGTCATGGCAAAGGGGAATCATGGTGCAGGACCAGACCGGGCAGGGTGCTGCCGCGCCGCGCTGGCGGGCGCAATGGCCGCTGCTGGCCGTGGCGCTGGCCGTCCTCGCCCTGCTTGCGGCGGGGTTCCATCTTGGCCACCAGAATGCTCTGGCCGATCTGCGCATGACGCAAGAGGTCGAGTTGCGTTCGCGCGTGCAGGCGCTGGAAAGCGTGCTGCTGCGTCAGCGGGCGGTGGCGACGGTTCTTGCCGATGACGCGATGATGCGGCAGGCGCTGCTCAGCGCCGATCCGGGCGACAGGCTGGCCGCCTCGCAGAAGCTGGACCACCTGCGGGATGAGACCGACAGCGCCGTCATCTATCTTCTGGACCGGCAGGGGACGGCGATCGCCGCCTCGAACTGGGACGAGCCGGACAGTTTCGTCGGACAGGATTACAGCTTCCGCGACTATTTCAGCGAGGCCGTCCTGCAAGGCGAGGCGACGCAATTCGCGCTGGGAACCGTCAGCAACCGCCCCGGCCTTTACCTCTCGCATGATGTCAGGCGCGCGCCGGATGATGGCGGCGAGGGGCTGGGCGTGGTGGTGGTCAAGGTCGAGTTCGACCCACTGGAGCGCAACTGGGCCGATGACGCCGCGCTGACCTATGTGACCGATGCCGCTGGGCAGGTGATCCTGTCGGGCAATCCGGCGCTGCGCTTTGGCCTCGCCCCTCCGGTTTCCGATGCCGTGCTGGCGCGGGCGGCCGTGCCGGGCACCGACTGGACGATGACGATCGCCACCTCTGCCCGCCCGGCGCGCCATGCGGCGCTGCTGACCTTGGGAACGGTCGGCTTCGGGCTGGCGCTGCTCTCGGTTCCGGCGTTGCTGCTTTTGCGCCAGCGCAGGCGCGCTGCCCGCGAGGCCGAGGCGGCCCGCCGCTACCGCGCCGATCTGGAACGCGCGGTCGAGGAGCGCACGCGCGCCCTCTCGGACGAGATGCGCGAGCGGCAGGCGACCGAAAAGCGCCTCTCGCGCCTGCAGGACGAGATGGTTCAGGCCAACAAGCTGGCGGCGCTGGGTCAGATCACGGCAGGCGTCGCGCATGAGGTGAACCAACCCCTCGCCACCATTCGCCTGCTGGCCGAGAACGGGGCGGCGATGCTGCCGGTGGATCAGGCCCCCGATGTGGCGGCAAACCTGTCGGGCATCACCCGCATGGCCGACCGGATCGGGCGCATCACCGACCAGTTGCGCGGCTTCGCCCGCAAGGCGACGGGCGCGGTCGGGCCGGTATCGCTGCGCGAGGCGGTCGCTGTCGCGCTGCTGCTGACCGAGGCCCCGCGCGCCGCGCAGGGCATCCGGCTGGAGGCGCCGGAGATCGGCCCCGAGATCCGCGTCATGGCCGAGGCGGTGCGGCTTGAGCAGATCCTCGTGAACCTGCTCCAGAACGCGCAGGAGGCGCTGGCGGGATGCCCCGACCCCTTGATCCGCATTGGTATCGAGACCGGAGAAGTCGTGCGCATCACCGTCACCGATAACGGCCCCGGCCTCTCGCCCGAGGCGCTGGCCCAGCTTTTCATCCCCTTCGCGACCAGCAAGCCCAGCGGGATGGGGCTGGGTCTGGTCATCTCGCGGGACATCGCGCAGGATTTCGGCGGCTCGCTTGCTGCCGCCATGCCGCAGCCGGCGCGGGGTGCCAGCTTCGTCCTCGAATTGCCGGGGGTCGCGCATGGCGGAAAGTGATCGCCTTGTGCGGCTGGTCGATGATGACGCGGACCTGCTGGCGGCGCTGGGCCAATCCCTGCGCCTCGCCGGGTTCGAGGTCGAGCCCTTCGCCTCGGGCGCCGCGGCGCTGGAGGGCCTTTCTCCCGACTATCCGGGCGTGGTCCTCAGCGATGTGCGGATGCCCGGCATGGACGGGCTGGAACTGTTCGACCGCCTGAACGAGATGGACCCCGACCTGCCGGTGATCCTGCTGACCGGGCATGGCGACGTGCCGATGGCGGTCGCGGCGCTGAAGCGCGGTGCCTATGACTTCCTGACCAAGCCGGTGGGCGCCGACCAGCTTGCCGCCGCGCTGGGGCGCGCCTGCCAGTCCCGCGCGCTGGTGATCGAGAACCGGGCGCTGCGCCAGCAGCACCAGCAGGCGCGGGCTGAGGAAACGCGGCTGATCGGGCAAAGTCCCTTCATGGCGCATCTGCGCGACAATATCGAACGCCTCGCCTCGGCCGGGAGCGATCTGCTGCTGGTGGGGCCGGGCGGCTCGGGCAAGGAGGCCGTGGCCCGTGCCATCCATCGTCAGGGTCCGCGCCGGTCGCGCGCCTTTGTCCACGTCGCCTGCGCGACGCTGGACGAGGCGCGGTTCGATGCCGAATATCTCGGCCTCGATCCGTCGGGGCGGATGGGCCGCAGCGCCGGGCGGTTGCAGGCGGCGCATCGCGGCACGCTGTATCTGGACGAGGTGGATGCCCTTTCGCCCGCCCTGCAAGCCCGCCTCATGGCGCTGATCGAGGCGGGAGAGATCTGGCCCCCCGGCGCCGCCGCCCCGCGCCCGCTGGACCTGCGCGTCATCGCCTCGTCCCGGGGTGATCTGGAGGGGCGGATGCGCAAGGGTCTGTTCCGGGGCGACCTCTATTACCGGTTGTCGGGCGTGGTCCTGACGCTGCCCCCACTGGCCGAGCGGCGCGAGGACATTCCCGACCTCTTCCGGCATTTCCTGCTTGAGGCCTGCGCGCGGCTCGACATCGCGCCCCCGCCGGTCACGCCATCGACGCTGGCGCGCCTTGCCGCGCATGACTGGCCCGGAAACCTGCGCGAGCTTCGCCGCTTCGCCGAGGCCCATGCCCTGGGTCTTTCCCCTATAGCGGGGCAAGCCGCCGCCGATCCCGATGAGGGGCTGGCCGTCATGGTCGCGGAATACGAGGCCGGGGTGATCCGCGAGGCGCTGCGCCATGCCGGGGGCAGCGCCAGCCGCGCCATGACCCGGTTGCGGCTGCCGCGCAAGACCTTCTACGACAAGCTGGCGCGCCACGGGATCAAGCCGGCCGATTTTCGCGACAACGCGGCGGGAACGGGCGCAGGTTAGCGCCCGCCGCGCAGGAATCCGACCGGCAGGCTTTTGCTTTTCCCGCAGCTATCGCTTGGCCGTTGGCACGGCGCGCGATATGACGGCGGCCTGACAGAATGGAGCCCGGACATGGACGCGACCGACCGTATTGCGCGCAGGATTGCCAGTGAAATCAATGCGACGCCCCAGCAGGTCACGGCGGCGACCGGGCTTCTGGACGGCGGCGCGACCGTGCCCTTCGTCGCGCGCTACCGCAAGGAGGTGACGGGCGGCCTCGACGATACGCAGTTGCGCACGCTCTCCGAACGGCTGGCCTATCTGCGCGAGCTTGAGGCGCGCCGGAAGGCGATCCTCGAATCGATCGCGGGGCAGGGCAAGCTGACCGACGCGCTTGCGCGCGCGGTTGCCGGGGCCGAGACCAAGGCGACGCTCGAGGACATCTACCTGCCCTTCAAGCCCAAGCGCCGCACCAAGGCGATGATCGCGCGCGAAAACGGGCTGGAGCCGCTTCTGCGCGCCATTCAGGACAACCGCGCCGCCGATCCCGAGGCGCTGGCGGCGGGCTACCTGACCGAGAATGTCGCCGACCTGAAAGCCGCGCTTGACGGCGCGCGCGACATTCTGGTCGAGGAGCTTTCGGAAAATGCCGAGCTGCTGGGCCGCCTGCGCCAGTTCATGCAGACGGATGGCCGGATCTCGGCCAAGGTCGTCGCGGGCAAGGAACAGGAAGGCGCGAAGTTCAGCGACTATTTCGACCATGCCGAGAAATGGTCCGCAATCCCCGGCCACCGGGCGTTGGCGATCCTGCGCGCCGCCAAGGAGGAGGTGCTGACCATCGAGATCGCCCCCGAAGGCGATGACGGGACCACCCGCGCCGAGGGCATCGTCGCCCTGGCGCTGGGGCGGCTGGGCGACGCGCCGGGCGACAAATGGCTGCGCAAGGTCGCGGGCTGGACTTGGCGGGTGCGCCTCTCGAACACGATGTATGTCGATCTGCTGACCGAATTGCGCCAGCGCGCCCATGCCGAGGCGATCCGGGTCTTTGCCCGCAACCTCAAGGACCTGCTGCTGGCCTCGCCCGCCGGGCCGCGTGCGACCATCGGGCTTGATCCCGGCATCCGCACCGGCGTGAAGCTTGCTGCCGTCGATGCGACCGGCAAGGTGGTGGAAACCGCGACGCTTTACCCCTTCCAACCCAAGAACGACCTGCGCGGAGCGGAAGCTGCCCTCGCCTCCGCGATCATGCGCCACAAGATCGAGCTGATCGCCATCGGCAACGGCACCGCCAGCCGCGAGACCGAGCGCATGGTCGCCGATGTGCTGAAACTTCTGCCCGCAGGCGTGAAGGCCCCGGTCAAGGTCATCGTCAGCGAGGCAGGCGCCTCGGTCTATTCGGCCTCCGAACTCGCCGCGAAGGAGTTCCCCGATCTCGACGTGAGCTTGCGTGGTGCGGTCTCGATCGCGCGGCGCTTGCAGGATCCGCTGGCCGAACTGGTCAAGGTGCCGCCGGAATCGATCGGCGTCGGCCAGTATCAGCATGACGTGGACCAGCGGCAACTGGCCAAGACGCTGGAAGCGGTGGTCGAGGATGCGGTGAACGCGGTCGGCGTCGACCTGAACACCGCCTCCGCGCCGCTCCTCGCCCATGTCGCGGGTCTGGGGCCGTCGCTGGCGCAGAACATCGTGACCCATCGCGACGCGACCGGGGCCTTCGCCTCGCGCGCGGCGCTGAAGAAGGTCGCGGGCCTCGGCCCCCGCGCCTTCGAGCAATGCGCGGGCTTCCTGCGCATCCGCGACGGGAAAGAGCCGCTGGATGCTTCCTCGGTCCACCCCGAGGCTTACGGCGTCGCGAGGAAGATCGTCGCCGCCTGTGGCCGCGACATCCGCCAGATCATGGGCGATGCCGCCGCGCTGAAGGGCGTCCGGGCGGAGGCTTTCGTGGACGAGAATTTCGGCCTGCCGACGATCCGCGACATCCTGTCGGAGCTGGAAAAGCCCGGCCGCGACCCGCGCCCGAGCTTCGTCACCGCGAGCTTTGCCGAGGGGGTCGAGGAGATCAAGGATCTGAAACCCGGCATGTCGCTGGAAGGCACTGTCACCAATGTCGCGGCCTTCGGTGCCTTCGTCGATATCGGCGTGCATCAGGACGGGCTGGTCCATATCAGCCAGCTTGCCGACCGCTTCGTGAAGGACCCGAACGAGGTGGTGAAAGTGGGCGACGTGGTCCGGGTCCGCGTGACCGAGGTTGACGTGCCCAGGAAGCGCATCGGCCTGACCATGCGCAAGGATGGCGGCGCCTCGGCCCGCGACAGCCAGGCTGAACGTGCCCCGAAGGGCCAGCCCACACGGGGACCGAAGACCGCGACACCCGCCGGCAAGGAAGAACCGGGCGCCTTCGGCGCGGCGCTGCTCAACGCGCTGAAGAAAAGCTAGAGCGTCAGCAGCGCGGCACGGAAGTCGGGGTCGGAGAGGACGACCTCCTTCGTGCCCAGCCGGGCGGCGCAGGCCAGCGCGCGCGAGGTCTGGCTTTGCGCGAAATCGACCGCCGCGGGCAGGGTGCGCCCGCATCCCAGCGCCGCGGTGATGAGGCCCGCGAACAGATCGCCCGTCCCCGCCAGCGCCACCGGCAGATAGGGCGTCGGATGGCGGCTGACCCCCTCGGGGCCGATCACCACGCTTTCCAGCGTCCCCTCAGGTGTTTCGCGCAGCCGGCAGCCGGTCGCGATCAGGCTCGCCCCCGGCGCCATCCCCAGCGCCTTTGCCGCGCGCGGCAGGTCATCGAGGCAGGCGATGGGTTCCCCGGTCAGATAGGCGATCTCGAACGGATTGGGCGAGGCGAGGTCGGCCTGCGGCAGCAACTCGTCGCGGTGAATCGCGGCGATGGCCTCGGGGACATAAAGCCCCGGCGCGTCGTCCCCCATGACCGGATCGCAATAATAGACCAGCGCGGGATTGGCCCGCTTGGCCCGGGCCACGAAATCCGCGACCAGCCGGGCGACTTCGAGCGAGCCGATATAGCCGGTCACCAGATAGGCCGCACGTTCCGGCAGGCCGCGTTCCCAGACCCCGTTGAGCAGGTCGGCGAAGAAATCCGCCGGCATGGCGCGGCCGCGCAGCGTCGGATAGTCGGGCGTGTTCGAGAACACCACGGTCGGAACCTGCGCGACCTCCAGCCCCGCCGCCTGCATCGGAAAAACCGCGGCGGAATTGCCGACATGGCCCATCACCACCTGGCTCTGGATCGAGATGACGAGCGGCCTCATGCCCCGCCCTCCAACCGGCCATTCAGACGGGGGGACCAATCCTCGACCCGGCCGCTCTCCAGCCGCCGGACCGCGTACTTCCGCCAGCCCTCGGCCAGCAGGTCCAGTGCCGCGATGCCCTGCAATTCCTGCCTGTTCAGGCGGTCGACATAAAGCGCATGCCACAGGCGGCGCAATGTCCATTCGGGCGCAAGCCGGTCAACCAGCGTGATCGCGTCGCCCGGTGCAACCTCGCCGGGTTCCAGCACCCGGTAATACCAGCCGGTCCGGCCGCTCTCCTGCACCCGCCGCGCCATGTCCGGAACCCCGAAGCGCTGCGAGAGTTTCCAACAGGGCTGCCGCCCCTGGCTGACCTGCACCAAGGCCGCCCCCAGCCGGAAGATGTCGCCCACCGCCACCGTCGCCTCGGTCAACCCAAGGGCCGAGATGTTCTCGCCAAAGGCCCCCGGCGCGTCGAGCAGCGCAAGCATCCCCAGATCCGCCCGCCATTCGGGATAATGGTCGCGGGGATAGTGATGCACCGCCTTCTCCACGCCGCCATGCACCCGCCGGTCGGCCTGCTCGTCCCCCGCGAACCCTTCCGGGCCCAGATGCAGCGGCAGATCGACCGGGCGCTTGGCAATGCCGCTCAGCCGGTCGCTGCCGGGCAGGGGGGCGACAGGCCCGGTCAGAAGGGTGATGGCGGTCATGGCGAACTCCGGCTTTGCGGGCCAGACTAGCCCTTCGCGAGGGCGCGGCAAGGGGGGCCGAAAAAGGAAACGCCCGCCGATATGAGCGGGCGCTTCGGTCTGTCGGGATCAGAAATCCCAGTCCTCGTCCTCGGTCGCGACGGCCTTCCCGATCACATAGGACGAGCCGGAGCCGCTGAAGAAGTCGTGGTTCTCGCTGTCCGGGGACAGCGCCGCCATGATCGCCGGGTTGACCTCGCAGGCGGCGGGCGGGAACAGCGCCTCATAGCCCAGGTTCTGCAAGGCCTTGTTGGCATTGTAATGCAGGAAGGCCTTCACATCCTCGGTCAGCCCGATCCCGTCGTAAAGCTCGGCGGTGTATTTCTGCTCGATATCGTAAAGATCGAAGATCAGCGAGAAGGCGAAATCCTTCAGCTCCTGCTGCCTTTCGGCGCTGAGCTTGCTGGCCGCGCGCTGGAACTTGTAGCCGATGTAATAGCCATGCACCGCCTCGTCGCGGATGATCAGACGGATCAGGTCGGCGGTATTGGTCAGCTTCGCCCGGCTCGACCAGTACATCGGCAGGTAGAAGCCCGAATAGAACAGGAAACTCTCGAGGAAGACCGAGGCGATTTTGCGCTTCAGCGGGTCCGATCCGGCCTTGTATTCCTCAAGGATCAGCCGCGCCTTGGCCTGCAGATGCGGGTTTTCCTCCGACCAGCGGAAGGCCTCGTCGACCTCCTTGGTCAGGCAGAGCGTCGAGAAGATCGAGGAATAGCTGCGCGCATGCACCGCCTCCATGAAGGCGATGTTCGACAGCACCGCCTCTTCATGCGGCGTCTGCGCATCCGGCATCATCGAGGGCGCGCCGACGGTGTTCTGCACGGTGTCGAGCAGGGTGAGCCCGGTAAAGACCCGGATCGTCAACTCCCGCTCGGCCGGGCGCAGCGTCGCCCAGCTCTGCACGTCATTCGACAGCGGCACCTTCTCGGGCAGCCAGAAGTTCACGGTCAGCCGGTTCCAGACCTCCAGGTCCTTCTCGTCGTCCAGCCGGTTCCAGTTG
>Ga0160471_100424_pt1 | contig 12268 bp, 16 predicted proteins | sample HID1973K_E11MG_FD_108268 | JGI IMG/M metagenome (GOLD analysis project Ga0160471, IMG submission 108268) | Enriched mosquito-associated microbial communities from UW Madison campus, WI, USA - HID1973K_E11 MG | ecosystem: Host-associated > Arthropoda: Insects > Digestive system > Unclassified ... | reverse complement strand
GCGACCCAGCGTCTTCGCGGGCAATCGGGGGCGAGCGTCCACAAATGGGCCGCCATGGGCGCGCTGGTCGCCGCCGCGATCTATCTCTGGCTCTCGGGCAGCGATGTCGCGACCGAGCGTTCCTTCGTCATGATCGCGGTGATGCTGCTCGCGATCGTCTTCGATCGCCGGGCGATTTCGCTGCGCACGGTCGCGGTCGCGGGGGTCGTCATCCTCGCCTCGACGCCCGAGGCGCTGATGGCCCCCGGCTTCCAGATGAGCTTTGCCGCGACCGTCGGGCTGATCCTGATCCATGAGCCATGGAGCAGGCTTGCCACGCATCTGCCCTGGTGGTTGCGGCCCGTGCTGGTCCTGCTGATCTCCTCGCTGGTCGCGGGGCTGGTCACCGCTCCGATCGCCGCCGCGCATTTCGGCCGCCTCTCGCAATACGGGACGCTCGCCAATCTTCTGGTGGTCCCGGTGGCGGGGATGCTGGTCATGCCGGCGGGGGTCGTGGCCGCACTGCTTGCACCGCTGGGACTGCATGACCTCGCGCTGTGGGTCATGGGGATCGGGTCGAAATGGATGCTGTTTGTCGCGACCTGGATCGCGGGCTTCGACGGGACGACAGCACTGGTCCCGGCCCCGCCCCGCATGGTCCTGCCGCTGATGGCGCTGGGGGCCGCGATGGCGGTGCTTGCGCCGGTCGGTGCGCGCTACGGGCTGGCCGGGAACACCGCGCTGCGCCGCGTCCTCGGCCTTGGCATGGTCTGCGCGGGAATGATCCACTGGTCGCTGGCCCAGAGGCCATTGGTGCTGATCTCACCCCAGGGTGATGCCGTCGGCGTGATGATGGGCGAGGGGCGGGTGCCCTCGAAGCCCAAGGGCGGGGCCTTCGTGGTCTCCGAATGGCTGCAGGCGGATGGCGATCCCCGCGACCAGGCGACTGCGGCGGCGGCGCGGGGCTGGCAGGGAGAGGCGCATGCCCGCAACCTGCGCCTCGATTTCGGGGCGGGCGGCATTCTTCTCCATCACCTGACCGGCAAGCGGGCATTGAAGCTTGCGCCATCGCTGTGCCGCGATGGCGCGATCATCGTGGCCGATTTCCGGCTTGGCCTTCCTGCCGGAAGCGCCCGGAATTGCATCGTTCTCGACGCGGCTTCGCTGCGCGCGAGCGGGGCTGTCGCCATCACCGCGCGAAACGGCGCGCCGCACCTGACCACCAGCGGCGAGCGCACGGGAAACCGCGCTTGGACCGGGTCAAGGTGAGGTCATGCTGGGATTGTTCGACCGCTCGATCGAAAGCTTCGTGCGCGGATGCTATGGTGACGAGGCGTGGCGCGACATCCTCGCCGCCGCCAACTTTCCGCCCGAGGAACCCCTGACCCTCAGCCTGTCGCGCATGACCCGCGCGCGTCGATTGGTGCTGATCGCATCGCGCCGTCTCGGCAAGTTGCCGCAGGATATCCTCGAGGATCTGGGCGGCTGGATGGTGCGGCGCGAGGCGATCCGCCGCCTTTTGCGCTTCAGCGGTCCCAGCTATGCCGAGTTCGTCCTGTCGCTCGAGGAGTTGCCGGCAAGGGCGGGGATGGTCCTTGACGGCATGCCCGACATCTCGCTTGCGGTGCGGCGCAGGGGGCCGTCCGGTTTCGCCATTCTCTCGCGGCGCTTTCCTCCGGGCTGGCTTCATGTCCTCGCGGGGGCGCTGCGCGGGATGGCGGATGATTACGGCACGCTCGCGCTGATCTCGGTCACGGGCGATGTCATCATCCTCGGCATCGCCGACGAAAGCCATGCTTCAAGCCGGCCCTTCGCCTTCGCGCCCTTGCCGCATGGGGAACGCAATTGACGCTGATCTGCCGCATCGACCTGGGGGCGATGCTGCCCATGCATCTGGTCTTTACGGCCGGGGGCGGGATCGTCTCGGCCGGTCGGACATTGCGCAAGCTGATCGGTCCAGCCACGCGCCTCGACGACGCCTTCATGTTCGAGCGGCCATCCGGCTTCGGGGCCGAGGCGCCACGGCTGGCCCGCCGCGTTGAGGACGGAGCGCGCGTGCTCCTCCGCCTGCGGGCGCATCCGGGGATCAGCCTGAGGGGCGCGGGCGGCGTGATCGAGGAGGGGGTTCTCATCGACCTCGGCTTCGGCATGTCGCTGGTCAGGGCGGTCCGCCTCTTCAACCTCGACGACAGCGATTTCGCGGCCTCCGGGCTGGCGCCCGAGATGCTGTTCCTGCACGAGGCGAACCGCGCCGCTATGGAGGAACTTGCGCGGACCAATCACCGGCTTGAGGAGGCGCGCGCCTCCGCCGCGAACCTTGCCGCCACCGATCCGCTGACCGGGCTGCTGAACCGGCGGGGTTTTCAGGCGGCGCTGGAGCAGGCGTTGCGAAATGCGCCCGCGCAGCCCTTCGCGCTGGCCCAGCTCGACCTCGATGATTTCAAGCTGGTCAATGACCGCCACGGCCATGCGGCGGGGGATCTGGTCCTGCAGACCGTCGCCCGCATCCTGCAAGACGAGACCCGGGCCACCGACCGCGTCAGCCGCACCGGCGGGGATGAGTTTCAGCTGATCCTGACCGGCCGGGCCTTCGGCGCCGAATTGGAGGAGATCGGCCGCAGGATCGCCGCCAGCATCCGGCGTCCGATCGCCTATGAAGGTGCGACGCTCAGCGTCTCCGCCAGCATCGGCTTCAGCCGTTCGGGCGATTTCCGCGATGGCGGCCCCGCAGGGATGATGGAGGCTGCGGATGCCGCGCTTTATCGTGCGAAGGCCCGGCGAAAGCGGGCGGTGGTCGGGCCGGCCGAGGAATAGTTGCCCCACCGGCGTCCTTGCTTCTTGACGACAGCCGCCCCTGCGTCCTAGGTCACGTCACGGTTCGGGCGTGTAGCTCAACGGTTAGAGCAGGGCGCTCATAACGCCTTGGTTGGGGGTTCGAATCCCTCCGCGCCTACCATCCACTTCGTACCTGCTTGAAATTGTTAGTTTAATAAGAGCGTGGGTCACTATCCAGACGAGCGTGGGACAGTCTATGTTCCGGGAATGATCTTTTCGAGTCTGTCGATCACGTCCGCGGCGAGCCGCGCGCGCTCCGCTTCGCGGATGTAAATTCGGGTTTCGGGGCTCCCCATCTCGTGGCCCAACAGCACGTCAATTTCGACGCTGGTTGCGCCGTTCGATGTCAGAATCGACGAAAGGCCCTTGCGCACGCCATGCAGGCTGCGGCCGGCAAGTTTTGCATCGTTCGCCCAGGTCCGAAACTTGTTGCCCAGTCCGGCTACGCTGAACGGTGCCCCGTAGCCGTTCAAGATATAGGTCATGTTGCCGGTTCCACGCAGCTCCTCGATGAGCGCGCTCGGCATGGGCATCTCGACCAGTCCATGCGGGGCCTTTGCCTGCTTCCAGCGTAACCAGGTCCGGCCGTCCCGGATGAATTCGTTCTGGCGGCCCAGGCGACAAAGGTCGCTGCGCCGCGCAGTGGTGGCCATGGCGAGAATCAGAGCTCGGCGAGCCATGGTGCCGGGTTTGTGGAATTCGAGATACGCCATGATATCGTCGGAGGACCAAGGCTTGAATCCGCCCGTCTTAACCCTGTTCCGCTTTACATCTCTGGTCGGGTTGTCGCAGGTGACGTGCTGACGATTAATGGCCCATTTATACATGGCCGCGATTGCCTTGAGCAAATTGTCGGCGGCACCTGGCGTCGCCATATACTTGTCGTGCAGGAGGATGACAGCGCTTCTAGGCATGGCAGCGTCCTTCTGGCCATACTCGTCCACCAGGCGGCCGAGATGATGTCTGTGTCCTTTCAGGGTTAGTGGCGACGCCAGATTTGCCTCTACGCGCCGCTCCAGCTCCTTGAGATACAGGCCGACCAGCCATTCGACCGAGCCGCGGACGGCCTTGCATTTGGGAACGGGGACCCCATCCCTCAGGCTCGAATAGTGGTCAAGGAACTCGCGACTGCCCGGCTCGCCCCTCAGCGTCACCTTCACGCTGCCGCGGCGGAAACGATAGCGCATTGCGCCAGATGGTAGGCGCTCTTCGGTTACGAAAGGCAGTCGCATCACGTCCACGGCTCAGGTTTCCTCTTATCGTCACCTGCATCGGGCTCGGTGTCCATATCAGCAGTGATTATGCGCACTGCGCCGTCTCGCGGGAATTCGATGGCAGTGATGCGTAGGCCAGCCTCTTTCACGAACGCAATGGCCTTGGCCGTTGCCGATTTGGTTGGAGCATAGCGGCGGGAGGCTCCCATCACGCCTTCCTCCGCTTCCTCGCTTCGCGCGCTGCGTGCTCCAGCTTGGCCGTCATCATTATGGCCGGCTTCAGCTCAGTCGGCGCGGCGTCGTAGTCCCGGCCGAAGCGCCCGTTCAGGCGCGGTAGCATCGCCTGCGGGATAAGCTCCCAGTTCGAAGGGTCCGTGTTCGTCTTGTCGCCGTCCAGGCATTTCAGGACGTGCCCGGCCGGGATCGGCCCGTTCGCCTGCTCCCACAAGTAGCGATGCTTGTGGACCGGTCGCGTTGCGGCGCCTGTCCAAGGGTTGGTTTCCTCGACGATCATCACGACATAGCCATCCTTGCTGTCGATCCGTTCATGCCCGGCGCCGCGCCAGGTGTGGGGGCGATTGCCGGGCTTGAAGGCTGTCGCCAAGCACTTGGCCCTGACATGGTCCGGCATAGGCTTGCCCTTATTGGGCGGCACCTGGCCCTTGTCGAAGCGACCGGTGCGGCCCGTCAGCCAGCCTTTGCGCTTGCAGAGAGCATGGTAGTTCGTGAAGGACACATCGGACCTCCGGAAGCGCGCGCAGAACATGGCGTGCGCCTCGGCGCGGGGCATTTCCTTGTGAGCCTCGATCCAGGCGAGCTCCTCAGGTTCATAGGTGACCGCTCGCCCCTTCATGGATCCGACTTCCCGATCTGTGGCAGCATCGGCAGGATTTGATTTCCATGCTCGGCGAAGAGTCTCGCTGCCTTGAGCTGAAGATCGGCGTTCCCGATGACCTGGTCAGCGATGTCGACGATAGCGGCAGCGCGCTTGGCCTCGGTTTCGATCTGTTCGGCCGAAAGGCTTTCGTCATTCAGCCGCTCCAAAGCGGCGAACAAATGGTTGTTGAGATCGCCAAGCTTATTTTTCATGATTGATGCCTGTGATTGGTTAATCCTCCGGGCGTGTGGCGCCGGATGGTCATTGTTGAAGGGTGTTCGCTATGTCCTCGACCCGCAGCGGAAGCATTGAGATCACCTATGACGCTGCACTCGAAATGCTTGCGGGTCGCATCGGGGATTGGAGCTTTCGGTTCAAAGCCTTTTCGGGGGGTGGAAGGGGAAGTACTAACCCCGCCAGGCGGGAGCAGACGCCCGCCAGTCGAAGCATGACAACCGCGATGATCTCCGACCGGATCGGAGAACGAGGCGGAACCCTCCCGAACGGCGCCTATGTCTGCCACTATCTGCCCACACACCGTCTCTTTGGACCGTGCATATTCCTGAACCGAACAGCCTCGTCTGCAGCTATCCACACGCCCGCCCACGGCCTTCCCATCCCCCATGGACGGGGCAATGACTTCTTCATCCACAAACGAGGTCCAAAGGGCAGCGATGGATGTATCGTTCCCGAGTTTGATCATGATCGGGGTAGACTGAACGCCGCCGTCCGCGACAGCACTCGGCCTGTCGTGCTCATCGTAAGGGGTGCAACCTGGAACGGGATCCTGCCCGTCCAGCATGCTCCCGGGAGGTTGGCCTGAGGATAGCCTCGCGCCCTTGGTTCTCTTTGCCTCGAGGTCCCGATACCCATTGCCCTTGCCTGCCGTGGCTACCGGAGCCGTTCCGCCTCCCATCTCAAACAGATTGCGCAGGGAGGCATGGGCGGTTACAGAACTCTGAGGATTTTCGGAGATCGTCCGGATCCACGTCACGCTCGACGCTAGATGCTGAGCGATCCTTATTGTCCGTCGGCAACGCCCGTTACGTTGGCACTCGCGTCGGATAACCAACAAAAACTGAAGAAAGGACGTCGCATGTGGACTCGCGTTCCTACGATTGTCGATGGCAACACCATTTCTGGGGACTGGACCATCTCTTTCAGTGACCGGCCTGTCGGTCGCATTTCCTACTCTCCCGAGGCGCCCGGCCAAGGCGCTTGGGCTTGGAGTCTGATCGGGTTTGCCGACCTGTCCGGGCGTGCTTGGACGGAAGAGGCCGCAATGGCGAGCATAAAAGAGACGGCTGTGGGGCGGAGCTCCGAGATCGCCTGACACGCAATTGCTGTCGATGATGAGGGGCAGGTGGGGCCGGAAGGTCATTCCTGTCCCCCTGCTTTTCGTCTCGGAAGATCTGGCAACCACCGCCATGCCAGCTTCAAATGACCGATTACTTTGCGACCGCGCAGATCGATATTGAAATCGCGTTCGGTCGCGAGCCCACCAACGATGGCGGATAGGATGATGTCCGCAGGCGGCATCGGCTCTGGACGCACCCCGAGCTCGCGAAGATGAGGACATACTCTCAGCGCCACCGTGGCGCAGTCGTGATGGACCGGCGCCTCGGTCGTGACGAAGGCAAAGCCGGAGACGTTCGGATGCCCGAGGCCGAACCACCAACGGTTGCCGGGCTCCGTCTTCTCACCGCAGACTGTGCAGCGCATTTCGGCAATCGATCGGCGCTGCCGGACCATGTGCGGTTTCGCGAAGATCGGCTTGCCCTGGCCGGGCCGGTGGGGCGACCACATGGCCAGCTTGCCAGATGCCCAGCGGCAGGGACGAACTTCATATTCGTCCTCGGCGGTCCATGACGCATTCCAGGGTGCGCGCGGCGTCATACCCGACCCTCCCCGGCAACAGCCCGCAGGGCGGCCTCTGCGCATCCGATTCGGTCGGCGAGCCAGTTCGAGAAATCGTCGCCATCCTCGAACTGCTTGTCGTGTGGATCTGGTTCTCCCCTCTGCGCGCTGTCCTCGCGGTCGTAGGAACGGCAAAGTGTTAGGATGGCAGTCGGGTCGGCCAGCAGCACCCGAGCCGCCTCGGCCACCGTCACCTGCGCGGCGGGCGGGGTGGTGTAGAGCGGTTCCGCGTCGATTTCTTCGCGGTGTCTTTCCAACCAATCAAGGCCCGGATCGTAAATCCACGCTGGCCAACCTTTCGGCTTCCAGCGCCACATCACCGGCTCCTGCGCCTCGGGCTGTGCGATCCGTTCCCCGCGCTGATGCAGCATCATGGCGAAGTTGCCTACGTCCAGCGGGTCGCCCTTCTCGACGTGCTCACGCAGGAGTCGAGAAAGTATGGCCTCGCTGCAATCCGGGTCTTCCCACCCGCCGCGACCATCAGCGCGCTTCTTCGCGAGCTTGGCCTTCATCGCGTTGGCGAAGCGATCCACAGCCAGATCGTCGGGATGCGCCTCGGGCTGCGACAGGGCGGCGAGGGCCTTGACCTGATCGGCTAGGATTCCGGCTTGTATTGCACCCGCAATCCAGCGGCGTTTCTGGTCAGGAGTCCCATCGGAAGCCGCCTGATCTCGCCTTGATTTAGCCGCGTTCAGGCAGATCCGCACGACCTCATTGCGGCTCACCATGACTGCGCTGTTGGGGGCCTCGGGCTGCGACAGGGTAGCGGCGGCGCGCACGACTTTCGCCATGTCGCGCAAGCCCATGACGGAAATCGTAGGTTCGCGGCCCTTGCTCAGGGTGTCGGCCCACATGTCGAGGGCTGCTGCGGTCGTTTCCACCGCCCCCGGGGCGTGCCGCTGCCGGAAGCTTGCCCTCGAATAGGCCTCTGCCGCCGGCATCGGCTCGACGCAACCGCATGGGCTCGCGCAGCCACAGTTCAGGCAGCGCGTTTCACGAGACTTCTTCATCCGGCCATCCTCAGGAAGCCCGCGGCGGCCTGCTGCGCCTCGAATGCGTCCGCGCCCTGAAATTCGGGCCGGACCGGCATATCGAGCCTGCTGGAGCGCAGGACGGTGGCCCATTTTTCGTCACGCAAAGCCCGGCGCAGAATGGCGGTGGGGGTGTCCAGCGCCTGGGCCAGATCCGCGATGGTGAAATCGGTGCCATGCGCCAGGCAATGGCGATAGGCGCGAAGGCGCAGGGTGAGAACCTTGGGATTCTGCCGCGGGCGAGGGGCTTGGGTCATTCTATCCTCCACGTGATGGCTGATCGTTCTGGATGGCCGCCCAGCAGCGGGGCGGCACACCGGAACGGTCAGGCTGCACCGATCTCGGGAATGCCCATCATCAGCGGCAGTTCGGTGGCCTGTTCGGCGGAGGTCATGGCCTCGCGCGCGGCATCGCGCAGCGCCGCGTCGGGGTTGTAGATCGAGGCAATGAACTTCACGTCCGATCCCGACTTGCGATAGCGGAAGCGCACCGCCAGCCGGTAAAGCGCGCCCTCCTCGAAAACCGGGATGGCGATCATGAAGAGGTTCGGCAGCGTCAGCGGGCTGCCATCGGGGCTGCGATGCTCGGTCAGGAACTGGAGTTGCGCCTCGCCGGTGTCTCGGTTGGTCTTGACCTCGATATGCCCCACCTCGTGGATCTTCAGCTCGCGCGACAGCAGGTTGATCGCCGCGTATTGGCCGAACCGGCCCTGGATCTTCGCGGCGATGTCGATCATCCGCTGTTCCCAGGGCTGAATATCGTCGCCGGGCCGACCTAGCAGCGCTGGCGTCGGGTCGAGGAAGTCATCGGCATTGGCCTCGATGAACTCGCCGAACACGTCCTTGTCGAGCGACTTGCCATCGATCGCCATCCAACGCTTCCACTGCTCGGACAACGGGAAGTTGTAGATGGCACGGTGGCGGCCATAATTGGCGGTCGGATCGCCATCCAGGCTGTCATGTGTCGGTGCGCCGAAGCCATGATAGTCGATCACCGAAATCAGCTTCGGCGCCGGATGGATCTGGCCGAAGAGCGCGCTGTCCGCGCCCTTGAACCGATTGGTCCACCCGATCAGGCTGTGCAGGTCGTCGAGCACGGCCTTGCCTGTGCGTTGCAGTGGCTTCAGCGCCTCGATCACGGCGCGATGCTTGGCGGTCAGATCCTCGGTCCGCAGCCCGTCCGGCACGGCGACGATATAGGGCGCGGCGGGGGCTTCCGGCGAGGGCGCGCTGATCACCTGCACCTCGCCGAGGCGCGGAAGTTCGGCAAGCAGCGTTTCGGCGATGTTCTTGGGATTCTCGGTCATGTTTTCCTCGGATTACTCGGCGGCGCGCAGCTCGCGCTTGCCGTTGCCGGCGTCGCGGATTTCCATGCGGGACTGCGCGGGGTTGTGGGTGGTGATCCCGCCATCGCCCGTCATCCAGGCGACGGCCTTGTGCTTGGGCGGCTTCGGGCCGGTGATCTTGTCGTCAATCACCATCTCGGTATGTCCGAAGGCATCGACCTTGACGTCGATGGTCAGGGTGATCTTACCCTTCGCGGTGGTCGAAAAGTCTTGAGCGAACTGCCGCATCTCGATGTTGTTCGCCTCGATGCGGGACATCAGGTCGGGCAGGTAGTCGCCGGCATCGGCAAGGGACAGCATCTGGTCGAGGCTGCGGAGCTGGGGCAGGTGGTTCGGGATCTCCATGATCAGACCAGCTCTTCCTGCTCGATCCGGGCGCGGACGAAACAGTCCTTTGCCTCGATCAGCTTGCGCATGCCGGCGGTCTTTTCCGGCCCTTCGCTCAGGCTGGCGTCCATCTGCTGCGCGAGCGCGTCAATGGGCTCCACCACCGCTTGCAGATGCGGCGGCAGGTGATCATGGCGGAGCCATTTCAAAAGACGGTTCATTGGGCCTCTCCGGGCTGAATTGCCCGGTGCCGCCGGGCGCGGTGTCGAATGGAAAGGGGGCTGGCCGCGGCTGATCTCAGGGAGGAGGCGAGATCGGCTGCGGCCAGCCAGTTCGGGTGCAGGCTTCACGGCGCACCCAGCACGGACGGCGGCTAGCCCGCCGGAAACTGTCAGCCTCTGTCCGGTACCACCTTGACCAGATGGGCCGGTCCGAACTCGCGGTGCAGAGCGTCGATGATCAGGCTGCTCACCCGCAGCGCAGTTGCGGTGTCCAGTTCGGCCACCTCGATCCGGGCGACGACGGCACCGGTGAAACGGTCGAGGATCTCGCCACCCTTGGTTTCCTGAAAACGGGTCCCTGACATCAATGGTCCTCCGCCAAGGCTGTTTTGATCTCGACCATCAGTTCGGTATTCCCAAGCGCCGGGAACTGCTCAACTGTGCGCTGCAGCAAATTGCGAAAACGCAGGTTGTCGGAGATCACCTGACCGATCCGTTCGCCAAAGAGGCCGGGCAGGCTGTCACCATCGATGATGCCCATCACAGCCCCTCCGCGATCGCGACCCACCCCGCATCGCGGGCCTGCGCGGCGGTGGGCGCGAGGAAGTCCAAGGGGGCGCTGGTGTCGATACGACCAATCAGCAGGCCGAGCGCGAAGCCCACCACGACCAGCGCCAACATCCCGAGCCAAAGGAAAACCCCGGCCCACGCCCAGGGCTTGCGGCCCTCGTCGTCGTCCTGCGGATTAATCTGGCGCGCTTCGGGCACGCCAAGGATGCGGATCAGGTCGTCACGGCGGTGGTAGGGGCGCCGCGCATCCGGTGCGGATGTCGGGCTCTGGATATGAGGGTATGAGGTGTCCAACGGATGTCTCCCGGCGGCGTGGTGCCATGAGACAATCGGTAATTTGGCAAATGCCAAACGTCAACAAAAAGTTTGGCATTTGCCAATTACGAGTTTGGCGGGCCGATTCGCGTCAGCTATCCTGTGTGATCTGCGACCGGACTTCTGCCGATCACGCCGTTCCTGCAATTGAGCATCTAATGCGGCGCAACCGCCACATCGGTTAGAGATCCCGGACCCGATAGGTGAACGTGTAAGACCACGTTGAACCGACCACGCCTCGCGAGATGAAGCGAAGGCGAGCGGTGTTGTTAGCCGGGTTCCCGATCAGCGTCCCGGAGTGATCCGCAAAGGCATCGGTTGTGGCTTGGCCCGATAGGAAGTGAGTTGCGATGTTGGAAGGAACAGGGAGGGGGATGCCCACTTCAGTGGTGGTCGCCGCTGCTGTCGGACGGATGTTAACGACCCCCGACACAGTGATGAGTTTGCCTACCCGACTCCAAATAGCTTCAGAGGGAGCCACAGCGGTCACGTTCGCCACGGGGGTCATTAAGGGAGTGTACACGCCAGACAGGACGATGTGTGTTGAGGTTCCTCCCGTCATTTCAGATTTCCGCATGAGATTGCCGATGAGCTCCCGTCCCGCGTCCAGAACGTGGATATTGTTGGTGTCGCCCCAATTTTCCGGGCCCGAGTTGGACAGGGAAATGAGGGTTCTGCGGTCGGGATCCTTGCTGACGAGGTCGCGAATTGTATCCCACCAGTCTCCGCGCACCGGCCCTTTTCCGACAGCGTAGGGCCACGGCAGGGTGAGCAGAATGTCGGTGTCCACTGTGAGGTAAGCCGCCAAGAATGACAGGATGAAATCGAAATCCCGATTGGCGTAGGCCTTAGCGTAGTTGATGTCGGCCTCGGTCGGCCAGACCAGAAGCTTGTCTATCCGCCTCTTGCTGCCGGTCCAACCGAGAGCGGAGAAGGCAGCCGAAAGTACCTGAGCCATCAGCGTTCTCATTCGGGGGGCCGCAGGGAACACGGTGACGTCGGCGCCATCTTCCGGTGGCCAAGAGTTGCTTCCGATACTGCTGGTAGGCTGCGCCCTGAATTCGGTCGTTCCCGCCCCCGCATCGGTGCAGTAGAATTCTATCCATTGTGCCCCGCCGTCCAGAGACGTTTCGATCCGCGCCGGGTAGAATGAGCTGACTCCCAAGTCGGTGTCGCCTAAGAACCGAGGGTTCCCCAGAACATCGGTGGCGCTATAGACCACGTGACCGTTGGATTCTTCGAAGCGGATGTCGCCCGCTGCCGGCGGCCCTGCGGCCACAGATCGGTATCTGTAGCGAATACCTGACAGCGCCCGAATTCCGGTCCCTCCTCTCGCGACGATCACGAGATAAAAATCCTCGTCGGGCCGCGTCCGAGCCAGCTCCGCTGCGTAAGCAATGGGAACCTGAGGGGGGAGGCAGGCGGCTGGGACAAAGGCATTCCCGACGGGGGGGATCAGATCACCGGACCAGTTTCCACCATTCCACACAAATAAGTTGGGGGGCGGAATGTCTGTATCCGGCGTCTGTGTCCCATTGAGATTTACGGTTTCGGACCTGCGGCTGAGCGGCGATTTTTCTTCTGAAGTTTCAGAGGGTGCCGGCATGACGGATGGCGGGGATGGATTTGTGGGGCGT
>Ga0160471_100411_pt1 | contig 12630 bp, 9 predicted proteins | sample HID1973K_E11MG_FD_108268 | JGI IMG/M metagenome (GOLD analysis project Ga0160471, IMG submission 108268) | Enriched mosquito-associated microbial communities from UW Madison campus, WI, USA - HID1973K_E11 MG | ecosystem: Host-associated > Arthropoda: Insects > Digestive system > Unclassified ... | reverse complement strand
AGCACCTCGAAGCCAAGGGCGAGGATCAGGACTTCAACCAGCTCGAGGGCGCGCAGGCTGGGCTGTTCCCCGGCTTCACCGGCTGGGGCGTCGGCGACATCACCACCCGTGACCAGACCGCGCGGCTGATCTGGGGCTGGAACCCTGCGGATAACCGCTATGTCGATCTGACCGCGACGCTGTCCTACACCAACACGATGAAGGACGTGCGCCAGGGCGACGACCCGGACGAGCCGATCATGGAGACGCTGCTGGGCAAGCGCGACTATCGGCTGTGGAAGTTCCGGTTGGCCAACGTCGCCGACATCTCGGCGGGCGAGTTCGATCACTTCCTGACCACCGGGGCCGAGGTCTTCGAGCAGGACCGTTCGTCCAGCGTCGTCTCCTCCTCGCATCCCGAGGCTTATACCCGGTCCATCGCGGCCTATGCGCTGTCCGAGCTGACCTGGGGCGACCTGACAGTGAACACCGGGCTTCGCTACGAAAAGCAGCGCACCGAACCCAAGGACAGCGTGACCGCGACCGACGACACCTACAACGCCGAGGCAGTCGAGCCGCAGGTCGCCGCCATCTATCGCCTGAACGAGCAATGGTCGGTCTTCGGCTCGCTCGCCTTCGTCAACCGGATGCCGACCGTCGACGAGCTTTACGACGGCTTCATGGGCGGCGCGCCCTCGGGGGACCTGAAGGACGAGAAGGGCAAGAACGTCGAGATCGGCTTCTCCTATCGCGGCTCGGGGCTGATCGCCGATGGAGACGAGGCGGTGGTCAAGCTGACCCTGTTCCGCAACCATATAGACGACATGATCATCCGCACCAACGCGCTGGCGCCGACGCCGGCCTATGTGAACGTCGACCGCGCCTATCTGAAGGGCGGCGAGCTTGAGGTGAACTATATCATCAACGCCTTCGAATTCAGCGCCGGGGTTTCGGTCGTTGATGGCGAGGATCAGGACGGCGTCGTCCTCGACACGCTGCCAAACGACCGCGTGACGCTGACCGGGATCTGGACGGCGAACGATGCCTGGCGGCTGGGGCTGCGCAGCACGCTTGCCGCCGGTCGCGACAAGCCCGACGGGTCGCGCCGCGCGGGCTACGGCGTTCACGACCTCTTCGCGACCTGGGCCCCGCAATCGGGCATGGCTGCCGGCCTAGAGGTGCATATGGGCGTCGACAACTTCACCGACCGCGACTACACGCCCGCGACATGGCTGACGGGCCCCGCGCCGGGGCGGAACTTCAAGCTGGCCGTTTCGCGCGCGTTCTGATCGAACCCGTTCTGCGGGAAGAACCGGAGGCCCCGCGAATGCGGGGCCTTCTTCACACATGGCGCCCAATCGAACGGCTGCCTGGAAATCCCTATTGAGGGCCAAGGGTTGGGTTCCGAGCCAATGGGACCCAATTCAACGCGAAGTCGCTTGCGATCTGCTGCGGCAGCCTCATTCTCGCCGGCGAACCAGATTTCCAGCATTTTGTAGGGCGATATCGGGTTATCGAATCCCCGGGGGCGATCCACCTGCCTCGGTTGCGTCGGACTGCGGCCCTAGGAGGAAGCCGCTCGCGCGGCAATAGCGCCTGTGGTGAGGGTTGCGCGTTGATCTGAGCGTCGTGCATTTGGGAATGGACGATCCTGCCTGACGATTGGGCCTTCTCAATCATTAGACAGGAGGCTTCCACGACAGAGGAGAGAGTAAGCCCGCTGCGCCAGCGGATGATCGAAGACATGCGGATTCGCGGCATGGGCGAGAAGGCGCAGCTGTCTCACATTCGGGCCATCAAGGATTTTGCCGCCTTCCTGCGGCATTCGCCCGACATGGCCACGCCAGAAGAACTGCGGGTCTACCAGTTGCACATGACCGACGCGGGCATCAGCCCATCGACCTTCACCCGCATCCTGGCGCTCCGGTTCTTTTTCGGGACGACCTGCGGGCGCGAGGAGATGAAGCGGTTCATGAAGTTCCGGACCGAGCCGCGCCGGTTGCCCGTGGTCTTCAGCGTGGAGGAGGTTGCCGAGATACTGCTGGCCGCACCGGGACCGGGGCTGAAGTATCGGGCGGCGCTCAGCATCGCCTATGGTGCCGGGTTACGGGCGGCCGAGGTCTGCAACCTCAGGATCAGTGATATAGACAGTGACCGGATGCTGATCCATGTCGCGCAGGGCAAGGGCAGGAAGGATCGCAGTCATGCTGTCGCCCAGCCTGCTGGACCTGTTGCGCTGCTACTGGCGCGAGGCACGACCCCAAGGCTGGCTGTTTCCGGGCCTGCCCAAAATCAATCCGATCTCACCGCGACGCCTGAGCCGCGCTTTTGCCGACGCAAAGACCCTGGCCGGGGTGTAGAAAGCCGCCACCTTGCACACTCTGGGCCACAGCTTCGCGACGCATCTGCTGGAGGCGGACACCGATGTCCGCGTGATCCAGGTGCTGCTGGGCATGCCAAGCTCAGCACGACGGCCCAATACACGCATGTCGCCACCAAGACGATCCCTAACACCGCCAGCCGCTTCGAGGCGCTCTCGAAGTTGCAGGACCACAGCGAGCCCGAAAGCCTGCCATTGCCCTTGGCCGGGATGGTCCGATCGAACTGGAGTTGGCTGACATCTTCCGTGCCCGTGCCCGTGCCCGTGGCCCGGCGTGGCGGCAAGCCAATGCGGGGCATGTCTCAGCCGCTCCACCCACCGTGTCGCCATCTCCAACTCTCGCCTGATCAGCGTCTACGCGGACACGGTTGCATTCCGCTGGGAGGATTACCGCATCAAATCCGGCGACCGACAAAAGGTCATGCGGCTGGCAACGCCCGAATTCATCCGCCGCTTCCTGATCCACGTCCTGCCCGATGGCTTGTATCGCATCCGGCATTACGGCCTGCTCGCCAGTGCCGCTCGGAAGGCCAGTACCGCAAAAATCCGGGCTCTGCTCGGGGCGGCGCAACCCGAGACGGCACCGCAGGCTGACGTGGAAATCATTCCGCATATCTTTCGCGAACCGTGCCCCTGCTGCGGCGGTTCGATGCGGGTCATCGAGATCGGGGCGGCTGCCGCGATCCGGCCTTCGTTACAAGCCCTCGATCTCGATCGGCGTGCCGTTCGGTACCAGTGACCAGATTTCGCGCATCTCTGCATTGGTGACGGCAATGCAGCCGTCGGTCCAGTCGATCAGGTGATGTACCGGGCCGAGCGCTCCCCAACCGTTCGGCAGGCCGTGGATCATGATGTTGCCACCCGGATCGCGCCCGGCCTGTTCCGCCGCCTGCCGATCTTCCGGCGCGGGATAGGAGATATGCAGGCTCAGATGCGCCATGGAGCGGGGGTTCCTCCAGTCGATCACGTAGCTCCCCTCGGGCGTGCGCTCGTCGCCCTCGGCCTGCTTGTGGCCCCGGTCCCAATTGGACCCCATCGAGATTCGGTAGCTGCGGATCACCTTGCCGTCGCGCAGCAGATGCATCTGTCGGTCGGCCTTCGACACGGTGATGAGGTCAGCCTGCTCGGTCGGAGCGGCGGCTGCGGTCGGCGTCCCCGGCGCGAGGCGCGCCATGACCCTGGTATAGCCCACCGCGCCGAGCCCGCAGAGCACAAGAAGAAGGAACAGCCGTTTCAGAACCTTGCCTCCGGTTGTCGCAGAAGGGAGTATTCCGTGGATGAGGCCACACCTACGCAGAGGCAAGTGTTTTGAGAGTTGCGACCTTCCGTTCTGCCCTGCTGCTGGCCCTGTTGATCCTGTGCCTGGCGCCCATCGCCCGGGCCGAGGTCGTTCCGCAGGCGATCGGGACGCGCCAGATCTGTGGTGCGCGCGTGATCCTCGATGCGCCGGGCGGACAGGTGATCGCCCGGGTTTCAGCCGGGACGCAGGCGACAGTGCGCGACTTCGGCTTCGGCGCGAACGGGCGCGGCTACTACCGGATCGAAGAGCCCGAGGGGTATGTCGCGATGGAGGACGCGCCGCATTTCTGCGTCCCGCTGAACGAAGGCGCGTTCCGGGCGCCCCCCAATACCTGTCACCTGATCGCCGCCTCGCGCCGGACAGTGCCCGAGGTGAATGCCTTCGCGCACGACTATGCCGCCTATCTGCCGACAATGTCGGTCTATCGCGCCTCGAACGGCTGGCATGCGATCTCGCTCGGGATCGTGACGCTGGCGGCAGCGGATGCCGTGCTCGAACGGGGCGAGGGTCTGCCCAACGACAGCTATTGCGCGGACGGTCGCAACTATATCGCGGCGCTGGACCTGCAGGACGGAGAGTTCGTCGACCCCGAGGGCAGCCCAGATGCGCAATGCCTGACCGGCGATGCGGCGGCCTGCGCGGCGCGAGCCGAGGCGATCGCCTCCGGGTCCGACCTGTCGCAGGCCGACAACTTCGACGCCTTCCGCTTCTGGATGCTGGCCTGCATGGCGGGTAGGGCCGAAGCCTGCGGCAGGCCTGTGATCCTGACCGCTGCCACCTATGACCACCCGATGCGCACGGCGCTGCCCGGTGCCGATGACCGGCTGGGGCTGCGGCGCGATCTGATGCGCCGAGGATGCGATGCCGGGGTGGCCGAAAGTTGTGTCGACCTCGCGGGGCGCGAGATGCAGGTGCATACCGACACGCCGTCCGAATATCTGACCGCGTTGCACGCGGTAACGGCGGGCTGCAGGACGGGCAACGACTATGCCTGCCGCGACATGTTCCGCCTTTTGGAGCGGCGGGAAAAGGCGATGGGCACGCTGGTCCCGGCCGAAGACTGGTATCAGGCCGCCGGGCTTCGGGCCGCGAGTTGCAGGCCGGATCCGACGGCGGGCGACGAATATTCCTGCGATGCGGTCTATCGCGCCTACGCCGCCTTCGTGCGGGGCGGTGCGGCCGGGGACCCGCGGGTCGCGCAGGCGCGCGACTATCTGGCGGCAGGCTGCGCGGCGGGAAATCCCGATGCCTGCCCGGCCCCGGCCCGCGATGCCGAATTCCACCGTCTTTCGCTGATCTGTCAGACGCAGAAGACACCGGATGGCGCCCGCGCCTGTAGTGGAGCGCTGGCCGCCTATGCCCGCGACGTCTCGGCCACCGAGATCGGGCCGCTGGTCGCGATGCTCGACGGGGCCTGCAATCTGACCCGCATCGCGGGCTGCGAGACGTTGGCCTTCGTCTACGGACCCCATATGCTGACGGGACAGGATCTGACCTTCACCGGCACCGATCAGCCCGAGGGGCGCCTGCGGGCGCTTGAGGCCGGGTGTCGCCCCGGCTTACTGGGGCTGCCCAACTGCCGCGATCTGGCCGAGACCCTCGACCAGCGCGGCGAGGTGGAGCGGGCAGCCGAGGTCTATCGCACCGCGTGCGCCACGATACGCGCCGACAGTGAGGCCGCAGTCTATGCTCGCGGCAACGGCGCCTGTTTCGAGGCGGGGCTGCAGGCCTTGCGCAAGAGCCACGACATCGCCGCCGCCCGGGCCTATTTCGACTTCGTCTGCAACGATCCGCACCAGTCCGAGGCCCGCTACGCCTGCAAGCATCTGGGTCTGATAGCGCGAGATGCGGGGGCACCGGAGGAGGCCTTCACCCTGTTCCGCCGCGCCTGTTTCCCGATGCAGACAGAGCGCGGGGATGGCGAGGGATGCCTGCTCTACGGCAATGCGCTGCGCGACAACCGCGACCGGATCGTGCTCGATGACGGCCCTCCGACGCTGGGACCTCCCGGCTCCGGCTCAGGAACCGGCGTTGAGACAGTGGCGAGCCATGCCTATGCCACGGGCTGCATCAGCCGGTGGGAGGAGGCCTGCACCGCCAACCGCACGGCCATCGACGCCGCTCTCGTGGCTACTGATGCTGCGCCCCTCGTTCCCTGCGCGCTGCGGGGACCGGACGGGGGCGTCGTCGCCGATCGGACTTGCCAGCATATCCGCTTCTTCGAGACCGCGGAGGTGGAGTTCGGCGGGCGCGAATTCGTAACGGCCGATCTCTACATCTGGCCGGACGGCGACCGGTCTCTGGTGCAGGAACAGGGTGGCCATTGGCGGCTCAACGGCGCCGAGGCGTCATCGCATTTCGAGGAGGATGAAGCGCGGTGTCTGACGCGCGACGACACCGGCAACACCCTTTGCGTGACAGTGCCGTTTCCGTAGGCTTTGGCTTCTGGGCGGACCTACGATGCTGCGTCTTGCGATGGGAAAGGCGTAAGGGGCCGAAGGACCCTTCATGACGATGCCGTTGGGTTGCCACGGTGCCAAAGGCTATGCGGCATTCATGTTGGAGTGCCGCAGTCGGCTTGAGGGCCATGCCAAAGAGCACTTTCATCGTCAGGCAACTCTGGATCGCCGCATCGCTATACTGCGGCTGCCTGCCTCGCTTTCCGGTCGGCGGCGGTGCCCACGCCATGTCCGGATCGAACCACACGGTCAGGGAACCACGTTGCTTCAGCGCTTCGTTGTAGGCCGGCCAGTTCCTGGTCTTGTACCTCGGCCCGATGGGTCTGCTCATGCAGACCAGCTACCACACGGGATTCATATGAATCCCCCGCAGTCTTTGCGTAACAAAGCCCCCCGCATTGGTCGAAGAATCGAAGTATGATTGAGCCCTTTGCAGGACGTCATTCAAAGCGCGGTTATCCCGGTAGTAACGAAGGCGGTCCCACACAAGCCGCCCGCCGGTCGGGCGGCGGGGCGGGTGCGGTTCAGGCGGGTATGGCGACGTGACCACCATCCTCACGCAGCAGAACCTGCATCGGCAGGCCATAGATCCGGGCGAGCGCTTCGGGAGTCATCAGGTCCCCCGGCGTTCCCTGCAACGCGATCCTGCCGGCCTTCAGCGCCACGATATGATCACTGAAGCGCGCAGCCATATTGACCTCATGGAGGACGACGATCGCGCTTCGGCCCTGCTCATGGCACATCCGGCGGACCAGCGACAGCACCTCGACCTGCTGGGCGATGTCGAGGGCCGAGATCGGCTCGTCCAGAAGCAGCGTCCCGGCCTGCTGGGCCACCATCATGGCCAGCCATGCCCGCTGACGCTCGCCGCCCGAAAGCGTATCGACCAGCCGATCGGCAAAGCGGGTGATGCCACACTCGGCCAGTGCGGCATCGACCGCGGCGTGATCCTCGGGACCGAAGCGCCCGAGCGCGCCGTGCCACGGATAGCGCCCAAGGGCGGCCAGTTCGCGCACGGTCATCCCCTCGGCCGGAGGGGTGGTCTGCGGCATGAAGGCCAGCGCGCGCGCATAATCGCGCATGGACCAGTCGGCCAGCGCGCGACCCTCGAAACTGACCTGCCCCCGCGATACGGGCGCCTGCCGCGCAAGCACCTTGAGCAAGGTGGACTTGCCCGAACCGTTATGTCCGATCAGGGAGACAAGCTGCCCTCGCGGCAAAGCAAGGACCAGAACCTCCAGCAGCCTGCGGCCCGGCATGTCGACGCAGAGGCCGGAAATGGTGAACAGCGCCTCGGTCATCGTCCCATCCTCATCATCAGCCAGATCAGCCATGGCGCGCCCAGAAGCGACGCAAAAAGGCCCAGCGGCAGCTCATAGGGGAAGCCTGCCATCCGCGCGCCGAAATCCGCAGCGATCATCAGGATCGCCCCGATCAGGGCGGCGCCGAGCAGGTGGTCCCGTGGCCGCGCGAAACCCAGTCGCCGCGCCAGATGGGGCGCCATCAGACCCACAAAACTGACCGGGCCGACCAGCACCGTCGCCGCGCCCGTCGCCAAACCGGCAAGGGCGATCAGCGTGATCCGCGCCCTCGCAAGGGGCAGGCCCAGTTCCTGCGCGACTTCGGCCCCCAGCGGCAGCACGGCCAACCAGCGCTGAACCATCATCGCGCCACCGAGAATGGTGACTGCCAGCAGCGCCAGCGCCCCCGCCTGTCCCGGCCCCACGGTGCTGGACGAGCCGCTGAGCCATGCCAGCACCTGCCAGGATTGCGCGCTGCCCGTTGCCATCACCGCCGAAAGCAGCGCCGCCGCCATGGCCGAGACCGAGATCCCGGCAAGCAGCACCCGCTCGGCCGGCATGTCGCGCCGGCGGGCATAGGTCGCGACCAGCACGAGGGTCAGCGCGCCTCCGGCCATGGTGCCCAGGGTCCTGATCCCCGGTCCGGGTGCGACGAACAGGAACAGGATCGCCGCATAGCCGATCGCCGCCCCGCCCGACACACCCAGAACCTCGGGCGAGGCCAGCGGGTTTGCCGTCAGCCGCTGCAGGATGGCTCCCGCCATGGCCAGCAGCGCCCCCACGGCGACGGCGGCGACCATTCGCGGCAGGCGCAGCGGCAGGAAAGCGCGGAAGCTGTCCCAGTCGAGCACCGCCCAGCCCTGCGGCATCCGCCCGATCCAGACCAATACCAGCGCCAGCAGGACAGCGCAGAGGCCGAGTGCAGCAAGCACGGGCGCGGGCCGTGCCAGTCGCGGCGGCGGTCCCTCGGCCGCCTCGGTTCCCGGTGGGGTCGAGCCGCGGAGGCGGGGAAGCAGCCAGATCAGCAGCGGCCCCCCGATCAGACCTGTCAGAGCGCCGGTAGGATACATCTCGCCGGTCGCACCGGCGAGGGAAAGGACCAGCCCGTCGCATACCGACAGGATCAGCGCGCCGATCGGGGGCGCAAGCACCAGCACCTGCCCCAGATTGCGCGCGCCCAGCGTGCGGGCCAGCGCGGGCGCGGCCAGCCCGACAAAGCCGATCAGGCCCAGTTCCGCAGAAACCGCGCCCGCCAGCAGCACCGCCAGCGTCAGGGCTGCAAAGCGAACCATGGCCACGTTCATCCCCAGCGCATTGGCCCCCGCCGCCCCCAGCGACAGAACCCGCAGCGGCCGGGCGAGGAGCGCGGAACCCAGCGCGGCAATGATCAGCACCAGCGTCAGGCCCCGCACGCCGCTCCAGTCCTGCTGGACCAGCGAACCGCCGTTCCAGATCACCAGCGACAGCAGGTATTCGCCTCGGGACAGGGTAATCGCGGTCGCGATCGCCGATGCCGTGAGCGAGATCAGCATCCCCGCGATCACCATGGTCACGGGCGCGAAGGCGCGCCGCGCCCCGACCAGCATGACCAGTCCGGCGGCCGCGGCCGCCCCAGCCAATGCGACGGGCCATCGCCCCAGATCAAGCAGGCCGGGCGCGAAGATCGTGGCAATCACCAGCGAAAGCTGCGCGCCCGAGGAAATACCCAGCGTCGTCGGATCCGCGACCGGATTGCGCAGGACCCCCTGAAGCAATGCCCCGGAAAGCCCGAGCGCCGCACCAGCCACCAGCGCGATTGCCCCGCGCGGCATCAGCCCAAAGGCCAGAAGGATCTGCTGAAGGTCCATGGCCTGAGGATCAAAGGGCCATGCGGGCCAATCGCCGGGATCCAATCGCATTGCGGCCGACATCCACAGCAACAACGCAAGAAGCGCGGTCGCCCCCAGCCAGACCCCCAGCCTCATCCTCATATCGCACCCGGCCCGGTTTCGAGGGCGTTGGTCAGCAATTCGGCGAACCGCAGGGCTGCGGGTAATCCTGCATAGGGCGCGACGCTCTCGATCTGGTAGAGCCGTCCCTGCGCCACCTGAGGAAGCGCCTGCCACAGGATGCTGCGGGCAAGCGACCGGCGCGCCTCGACCGCGATGTCACCGACAATGACCAGACGCGCATCGGGCAGTTCCGCCAGCCGCTCCAAGGGTATCGGGGCGCGGAAGCTGAACTCGGTCCGGCCCCGCCAGGCATTGGTCAGGCCAAGCCGCTGAAGCACATCCCCGAACATGCTGTCGAAGCCGAAGGCCCGCAGATGGCGCGCATCGCCGATATCGACGAGGCCGATGGGACGATCCGAAAACGGTGCGACACGCGCTGCCCATGCATCGAATTGCCTTTGCGCGTTGGCCGCGGCCTCGGACGCGGCCCCGGGATTGCCGATCACCTCCGCCAAGGCATCCAGGGCCGCAAGCGCCCTGGGCAAGGGATGCTCGCCGGGAATATAGAAAGGAAGCGAAAGCACCGGGGCGATACCTTCCAGCCGGGCCTTGTGCTGCTCGTAGAAAGGCGAACTCAGGATCAGGTCCGGACGCGTCAATTGCAGCAATTCGTAATTCGGCGCGCCGCGCAGGCCAAGATCGATCACCTCGGGCGGGATGACAGGGGTTACTGCCTGCGCCCGATAGCCGATGAGTTCGCAGGCCGCGACCGGCATTTCCCCGATCGCGATGGCGGTTTCAAGCATAGCCCAGTCGATCGCGGCCAGCCGCTTTGGCCCCCGCCCTGCCGCCGTGGCGCACTTCGCGAAAAACGGACCCGCCGCCGCAAGCGCGACGGCGGACCCAAGAAAGCCGCGCCGGCCCCAGAGGGCCGCGCCCGTCACCACTTGTAGGTCAGCTTGGCAAGAAGCTCGCGACCTTCTCCATAGTAGCAGCCGAAGCTTCCGCAGCTTGCGACATATTCCTCGTCGGTGATGTTGAAGATGTTCAGCGAGGCCTCGACATTGTCGCGCGTATAGCGGGCCGCCAGGTCGCCAAGGGTCACGGCGTCGATCTTGTAGGTGTTTGCCACGTCGCCATAACGCTCGCCAATATAACGCACGCCGCCGCCGGCACGGAACCCGTTGCCGAAGTCGTGGTCAAGCCAGAGGCTTGCGGCGTTATAGGGCGTATTGGTCATCATCAGCCCGTCCTCGGCCCCGCCATTCTGATGGGCGTCGGTATAGGTATAGGCCGCGCGGATATCCCAGCCCGTCGCCAGTTCAGCCGTGGCCTCCAACTCGACACCGCGCGAATGAACCTCGCCCACCTGCTCCTGGAAGCCGTCGACCAGCCGGGTCACGTTGGTCTGCTTCAGGTCATAGACCGCTGCGGTGAACATCGCATCGAAGGCGGTCGGCTGATACTTGACGCCAAGTTCCCACTGCTTGCCCTCGGTCGGCTCGAAGGTCTTGCCGTCCCGATCCGTGCCGATCTCCGGCTCGAACGAGGTCGAATAGCTGAGATAGGGCGCGACGCCATTGGCAAAGACATATGAGACGCCCACCCGCCCGGTGGTCGCATCGTCCTTCTGGGACGGATCCGAATCTCCGGCAAAGTTGTTCCAGGAGGAACCCGACTGCTCTGCCCAGTCATGGCGCAGCGCCACGGTCGCGCGCCAGTTGTTCCACGAAATCTCGTCCTGGGCATAGACGCCGATCTGTTCGAGCGTCAGGTCCTGGATGCTGTTGTACCAGGTTACCTTCGGCACATCGACGTCGTAATCCGGATCGCGCCAGTCCAGCGAGGGGGCGGTGCCGAAATCCGTGGCGTTCCGGCCACTCCAGCGGCTGATGTCGATCCCGAACAGAAGACGGTGGGTCGCCGCCCCCGTCACGGTCTCGCCGATGAGGCGGGTATCGACCTGGACGGTATCGCTGCGCTCATCCTGATAGGTCGAGCCGATGCCGATCAGATCCCCCACAAGCCCGTTGGCGTAGAAGCCGACATAGTCCCAGTCGAATTTCTGGTAGCGGAAGCCCTGCTCAAGCCGCCATCCATTGTCCAGCTCGCGCTGGTATTCGACGCCGAAGTTGAGCATCCGGCGATCGCTGTCATCCACATCCGGGTAGCCCGCATAGAAATCGCGAATATCGCCGGCATCCGCGATCTGGGTCAGGTCATAGGGAACGCCCGCCGGCGAGATGGGGCCATCCTTCTGATAGGACAGCATCACATCCACCGTCGAGGCGTCGTCGAGTTGCCAGCGAAACGCACCGGCGAGGTAGCCCCGCTTGTTCTCAAGCTCCTCGACCTGCTCGTGATCCTGACTGATCAAGCCGGTCAGACGCCAGGCCAATGTGTCGGAATTCGACTGGTTGGTATCAAAGAAAAGGCTGCCATTGTCGCGCGATCCGAAGGTCAGGCCGGCTTCGGAGAAATTGTCGAACTGCGCATGTTTCTGCACCATGTTGATGATGCCCCCCGGCGAGCCGGAACCGTAAAGCGCCGAGGACGGGCCTCGCAAGACCTCCACCCGCTCCAGCCCGTAAAGCTCCAGCGACATGGCCCCGAAATCGCGGATCAGGTGCAGGCCGTTCAGATATTGCGAGTTTCCGGCGCTGAAGCCGCGCAGGTTCGGCTGGTCAAAACGCGGATCGGCCCCGAAAGGCTCGGCCGCCACACCGGCTGTGTAGCGGAGCGCCTGGGACATGTTCTGGGCGCCCTGATCCTCGATCTGCTGGTTCGTGACGACGGACACGGATTGCTGCGTCTCCAGCACGGGCGTCTCGGTCTTGGTGGCGATCTGGGTGGTGGGAACGACATAGCCCCGGGTCGGCGCCGTCGCGTCGAGGACAACCTCGTTCAGCACGACGCTTCCCCCGATCGGGGCTTCGGTATCCTGTGCATATGTCGGCAAGGTCAGGCAAAGAAGACTTGTGCCGGCCAAAAGCGAGAAGCGAAGCGCGCTGATCATGAGGGTCCCTCCGGGTGATCCGAGGCCGGGCGGGCCCATGCCTGATAATTTTAGTTGAGTTTGCCATTCTTTCTTAGGCAAGTGCAAGATGCGGATCGCCCGAGGAGGCCATCCCCCTTCGAGTATGGAAAAGTTTATTTTGCCCGGATCTGGATCAGCACATGGCGCCGTCCATTTCGTCGGGTGGTCATGGTGGCCATATAGTGCAGGTTGCGCGGACCGAGCCGGATGCCGAGAGCATGGGTGAGAGCTAACCCAAGGAGT
>Ga0160471_100407_pt1 | contig 12732 bp, 8 predicted proteins | sample HID1973K_E11MG_FD_108268 | JGI IMG/M metagenome (GOLD analysis project Ga0160471, IMG submission 108268) | Enriched mosquito-associated microbial communities from UW Madison campus, WI, USA - HID1973K_E11 MG | ecosystem: Host-associated > Arthropoda: Insects > Digestive system > Unclassified ... | reverse complement strand
CCCGACTGGACGCTCGCCCACTCGCTCTCGATGACCTTGCTCGAACGCACGCGCGATCTGCGCGTGGCGGTGCATTACACGCGTTCGAGCACGGTCCGCGAGGGCTTCATCGGACTGGCGCGCGGCCTTGCGCTGATCGAAGGGCTGCTCGATCGGCACTGGGGCGGCGTGCATCCGCAGCTCGATGCCAGCGACGACGACGATCCGATCGCGCGGGTCAACGCGCTCTCGGCGCTCGTCGACGACGCGGGACTGGTGGGCGATCTGCGCGACGTGCCGTTCGTCGCGCCGCGCGGCCAGCGCGGTTTCGCACTGCGCGAACTCGATGTGATGGCGGGTGAAGCGCCGCTTGTCGAAGGCGACGAGATGCCGACGCTCGCGGCGATCGATGCGGCGTTCGCGCAGGCAGGCATCGACGCAGCGCGGGCGATGGGCGTGGCGCTCTCAGGGGCGCGGGCGTCGCTCGCGAACATCGAGAGCACGCTGACCGCTCGCGTGGGGCCGGCGCGCGCGCTCGATTTCGGACCGCTCGCGCGGCCGCTCGGACGCATCGGGGAGTTCGTGGCGGCGCGGGTCGAAGTGCTGGATCCGGATACGGGGAAAAGGGGAAGGGTGATGGAGACCAGCAGCAGTGAAGAGGGCGCGGGTTCCGGTCCGGCGACGCATCGAGTCGTCGCGGCCGGACCCGCAGCGCCCCGGCGCATCGCGAGCGCACAAGACGTGAGCGACGCGCTCGATGCGATCTGCGCGTACTACGCGGAGTGCGAGCCGTCGAGCCCATTGCCGGTGCTGTTGCAACGCGCGCGCAGGCTGGTCGGGAAGAGTTTCATCGAAATCATCGAGGACGTCGCGCCGGACGGCGCGCATCAATTCAGGCATCTGGGCGGCGTCGTCTGAGCGGCCCCGGATACAAGCAAAGCAAAGGAGCAGACATCGTGGCAAAGGAAAGCAGTCAGAAATTCATCGCGCGCAACCGCGCGCCGCGCGTGCAGATCGAATACGACGTCGAAATCTACGGCTCGGAGAAGAAGGTCAACCTGCCCTTCGTGATGGGCGTGCTCGCGGATCTGGCGGGACAGCCCGCCGAGCCGCTCGCGCCCGCCGCCGAACGGAAGTTTCTCGAAATCGACGTGGACAACTTCGACGAACGTCTCAAGTCGATGAAGCCGCGCGTCGCGGTGCAGGTGCCGAACACGCTGACGGGCGACGGCAACGTCGCGGTCGATCTGACCTTCGAGAGCATGGACGACTTCACGCCCGCCGCGATCGCACGCAAGGTCGAGCCGCTGCGGCAACTGCTGGAAGCGCGCACACAACTGGCGAACCTCCTGACCTACATGGACGGCAAGACCGGCGCCGAAGCGCTGATCGCCCGTCTGCTCGAAGAGCCCGCGTTGATGAAGGCGCTCGCCACCCAGCCTCGTCGGAACGACGACGCGGACAAACCCGTCACCGGAGCATGACGCGATGAACGATCTCAGCATCCAGCAACAGGGCAGCGCCGCCGTATTCGACGCGGCGCCCGGACTCGACGACTTCTCCACGCTGCTGCAAAAGGAATTCAAGCCCAAGTCCGAGCGTGCCCGCGACGCCGTGGCGAACGCGGTACGCACGCTCGCCGAGCAGGCATTGCGCGAGACCGGCGTGATTTCCGGCGATGTCCTCGCGACCATCGAGGCGCTGATCGCGCAGATCGATCAGACGCTCACCGGGCAGATCAACCTGATCCTGCACAGCGAGCCGTTCCAGAAGGTCGAGAGCGCGTGGCGCGGCCTGCATTACCTCGTGAACAACACGGAGACCGACGAGTCGCTCAAGATCCGCGTGCTCAACATCTCCAAGGCGGATCTGCACAAGACGCTGAAGAAGTATCGCGGCGTCGCGTGGGATCAGAGCCCGCTCTTCAAGAAGCTCTACGAGGAAGAGTACGGTCAGTTCGGCGGCGAGCCGTACGGCGCGCTGGTCGCGGACTACTACTTCGATCACAGCGGCCCGGATGTGGACCTGCTCACTCAGATCGCGAAGATCGCGGCGGCGGCGCACGCGCCGTTCATCGCGGGCGCGGACCCGGCGGCGCTTCTGATGGAATCGTGGCAGGAACTCGCCAATCCGCGCGATCTGACCAAGATCTTCCAGACGCCCGAGCACGCCGCGTGGCGTTCGCTGCGCGATTCCGAGGACTCGCGCTACATCGGCCTCGCGATGCCGCGCTTTCTCGCGCGCGCGCCCTACGGCGCGAAGTCCGACCCGGTCGAGGCGTTCGACTTCGAGGAAGACACCGTGGGCGCGAACAGCAGCAAGTATGCGTGGGCGAACGCATCGTATGCGATGGCGGCGAACATCACGCGCTCGTTCAAGACATCCGGCTGGTGCTCGCGCATTCGCGGCGTCGAGTCGGGCGGGGCGGTCGAGGGTCTGCCGGTGCATGCGTTTCCGACCGACGACGGCGGCGTCGACATGAAGTGCCCGACCGAGATCGCGATCAGCGACCGGCGCGAGGCCGAACTCGCCCGAAACGGCTTCATGCCGCTCGTGCACAAGAAGAACTCGGACTTCGCGGCATTCATCGGCGCGCAGTCGCTGCACAAGCCCGCCGAATACGAAGACCCCGACGCCACCGCCAACGCGAATCTCGCCGCGCGTCTGCCTTATCTGTTCGCGTGCTGCCGCTTCGCGCACTACCTGAAGTGCATCGTGCGCGACAAGCTCGGCTCGTTCAAGGAACGCGACGACATGGAGCGCTGGCTGCAGAACTGGATTCTCCAGTACGTCGATGGCGACCCCACGCATTCCTCCGAAGACACCAAGGCGCGCAAGCCGCTCGCCGACGCGCAGGTCATCGTGGAGGAAGTGGCGGGCAATCCGGGCTACTACACGTCGAAGTTCTTCCTGCGCCCGCACTACCAGCTCGAAGGTCTCACGGTGTCGCTGCGGCTCGTGTCGAAACTGCCGACGGCCAAGGCCGCCTGAGTCGCGCACGTCCGCCCATTGCCCGCATAAGGAGCCGCCCATGTCCGAACCTTCCGCCCGCGACCGGCTGCAGCCGTCGTTGCTGGACCGCCTGACCGATTTCGAACCGCATGCGCGTCACGAATCCCGCGAGCGTCGCGTGATCTCGGCGCGTGCACTGCGCGACAGCGTGCAGCGCGATATCGGCTGGCTTCTCAACGCGAGCGGTCTCGGCGAGAGATCGAACGCGCAGGGCGCGGCGACGCTGCCGCACGTTGCGACGTCGGTGCTCAACTACGGCCTGCCGGATCTCGCCGGCCGCGACGTCGCCGCGCTCGCCGCAGGCGCGCTGGAGCGCATCATCCGCGACGCGCTGTGGGCTTTCGAGCCGCGGCTCGCGCGGGAATCGATGCAGGTGACGGCGATCGACGAGGCGAAGGGCGCGGGCGTCGCCAAAAGCGCGCGAGGCGCGAGAGGCGGCCACGTGATCCGCTTCGAGATCGAGGCGGACATGTGGTCGCAGCCATATCCCGAGCGGCTGTTCCTGCGCACGGAACTGGATCTCGAAGCGGGCGAAGTGCGCGTCTGCGATGCGTCGGCCGGGGAGCAGCAGACATGAATCCCGCGTTCCTCAGGTATTACAGTCAGGAGCTTCAGCACGTCCGCGAGATGGGCGGAGAATTCGCCGCTGCGTTTCCGAAGATCGCCGGGCGGCTCGCGCTCGATGGCGTCGAATGCGCGGACCCGTATGTCGAGCGGTTGCTGGAAGGCTTCAGCTTTCTCGCCGCGCGCGTGCAGATGAAGCTCGACGCCGAGTTCCCGCGCTTCACGCAGCATCTGCTGGAACAGGCGTATCCGCACTATCTCGCGCCGACGCCGTCGATGACCGTCGTGCAGTTGCAGGCCGACCACGCGAATCCGCAACTCGCGGCGAGCGCCGATGGCATCGTGGTGCCGCGTCATACGGCGCTGCGCGGCATGCTCGACAAGTCCGCATCGACGCGCTGCGAATATCGCACCGCGCATGCGCTCACGCTGTGGCCCATCGAGATCGCGCAGGCGAAGTTCTTCACGCATGCGGGATCGCTGAACGCGGCGGCGCTGCCCGCGGGTGTCAAGGCGGGACTGCGCCTGCGTGTGCGCGCGACCGGCTCGCTCGGCTTCGAGCGCCTCTCGCTCGACCGTCTCGCGCTGTATCTGCGCGGCCCGGATGGCCTGCCGGCCAGGCTGCACGAGCGGCTGCTCGCGCATTGCGTCGGCGTCGCGGTGATGCAGCCGGGCAATGGCGCGAGCGCCGCAACCACGCTCGCCGTGCTGCCCGGCACGACGCTGCAGCCGCTCGGCTTTGCCGAAGACGAGGCGCTTCTGCCGGTCGGCCGGCAATCGTTCGACGGCTATCGCCTGCTGCAGGAATATTTCGCCTTCGCGCCGCGCTTCATGTTCGTCGAACTGGCCGGCTTGCGCGACGCGCTGCGTCTTTGCCACGGCCGGGAAGCGGAGATCGTGATCCTGCTCGATCAGGCGGATGCGTCGCTCGAACGCGGCGTCGATGCTGCGAATTTCGCGCTCGACTGCACGCCTGCCATCAACCTGTTTCGCCGCCGCACCGACCGCGTCGCGCTGTCGGACACGGAGTTCGAGTATCACGTCGTGGTCGATCGCACGCGTCCGATGGACTACGAAATCCATCAGATCGACGAAGTCACCGGCTACGGCGCGGGCGCCGATGCGCAGAAGCAGTATCGGCCATTCCACTGCGCGAACGATCTCGACCTGCCGGGCGAGCGCGGCGCGTTCTATCAACTGCGTCGCGAGGCGCGCCGCGCGTCGGTGCGGCAGCAGCAGAACGGCGCGCGCAGCAGCTACCTCGGCAGCGAAGCGTTCATCGCGCTGGTCGATGCGGCGAGCGCGCCCGAAAGCGGCGAAGCGCGCCAGCTCGGCATCAGCGCGTGGTGCACGAACCGCGATCTGCCGCTCTCGATGCCGGTCGGCGCGGGCTCGACCGACTTCACGCTCGACGCCGAAGCGCCCGTCACCGCCGTGCGCTGCGTCGCGGGTCCGAGCCGGCCGCTGCCTTCGTTCGCGCAAGGACCGGCGGCGTGGCGGCTGCTCGATCATCTTTCGCTTAACTACGCATCGCTCGTCGATACGAACGAGCAGGAAGGCGCCCGCGCGCTGCGCGAACTGCTCACGCTCTACTGCCCCGCCGATGACGCCGCCGCGCATCGTCAGGTCGAAGGGCTGCGTTCGGTGTCGTGCGCGCCGGTCGTGCGCCGTTTGCCTTCGCCGGGTCCGATCGTCTACGGACGCGGCCTCGCGATCACGCTGCACTTCGACGACGCCGCATTCGAAGGCGCGAGCGCATTCCTGCTCGGCGCGGTGCTCGCGCAGTTCTTCGCGCAGTACGTGTCGATCAATTCGTTCACCGAGACCCACGTCGCGACGCTCGCGCGTGGTCCGGTCATGCGGTGGCCAGCGAGGACCGGACGATGCGCGACGCTCTGACCATCGACGGCATGCTCGCCCACGACGCCCGCCGCTTCGACTTCTTTCAGGCGCTGCGGCTGATCGAGCAGGCGCATGGGGAGCGTCCGCGCCTCGGCCGGTCGCTGTCCGTGCGCGACGACGCCGTGCGGCTTTCGCAAGACCCGGAACTGATCTTTCATCCGACGACGCTCGGCGACTTCGTGCCGGGCGAGGACGGCAAGCCCGGCCGGCTCGCGGTGAATTTTCTCGGCCTGCTCGGACCGAACGGCCCGCTGCCGACTCACCTGACCGCCTACGTGCGCGAGCGCGCGCGCAACGCGAACGATCCGACGCTCGCGCGCTTTCTCGACGTGTTCCATCACCGCATGCTGTCGCTGTTCTATCGCGCGTGGGCGGATGCGCAGCCGGTCGTGAGCGCCGACCGTCCGCGCGACGATCGCTTCGCGGGCTACGTCGGCAGCCTGTTCGGCCTCGGCGCGCCCGCGCTCGCCGATCGCGACGCCGTGCCCGATTCCGCCAAGCGTCACTTCGCGGGCGTGCTTGCCGCGCCGACGCGCCATGCCGACGGGCTGCGGCTGATTCTCGCGCGCTTTTTCGGCGTGAACGTGTCGATCGAGCCGTGGCGCGGCCACTGGATCGCGCTGCCGGAAGACGCGCGCACACGTCTTTGCGGCGCGCGGCTCGGCGTATCGACGGTCGTGGGCACGCGCGTCTGGGATTGCCAGCACAAGTTTCGCATCGTGATCGGACCGCTCGGCTACGTCGACTTCATGCGCTTTCTGCCGGGCGGCGCGAGCCTCACGAAGCTCGCCGACTGGGTCCGCAACTACGTGCGCGATCCGCTCGACTGGGACGTGGCGCTGCATCTGAAGCGCGAGGAAGTGCCGCCGCTGCGGCTGCACGGAAATTCGACGAAAGGCGCGCGCCTCGGCTGGAACACCTGGCTCACGAGCGGCGCGCCGGTTCATGACAACCATCGGGTCGTGATCGCCGGGCAGGCGCGAGCGAACCAGAAGCAAGCCAGAAGCAAGGAGACTTTTCATGACTGAAATCAGCCGCATGGCGTTGTTCGGCAAGCTCGATCCGCTTGCCTATCGTGCGATCGAAAACGGCGCTGCGTTCTGCAAGCTGCGCGGCAATCCGTATGTCGAACTGGCGCACTGCGTGCATCAGATTCTGCTCGCGGCGGATTCGGATCTGCGTCGTCTCGTGCGGCATTTCGAGCTGGACCAGGCCGCGCTCGAACGCGATCTGACCGCCGCGCTCGATCGCCTGCCGCGCGGCGCGACCTCCGTTTCCGATATCTCCGCGCAAGTCGATGAGGCCGTCGAGCGCGGCTGGGTCTTCGGCTCGCTGATGTTCAATGCCTCGAAGGTCCGCACCGGGCATCTCGTGATCGGCATGCTGCGCACGCCGAACCTGCGCAATGCGCTCTACGCGCTGTCGCGCCAGTTCGAGAAGATCAGCTTCGATGCGCTGTCCGCGCGCTTCGACACGCTGCTCGACGGCTCGCCGGAAGCGCAGGCTGCGCCCGCCACGGAGCCGGCCGCGCCGCTCGCGCAGAACGACGCGCTCGCCCGCTACACCGTCGATCTGACCGCCGAGGCGCGCGAGGGCAAGCTCGATCCGATCGTCGGGCGCGATACGGAGATTCGCCAGGTCATCGACATTCTCATGCGGCGGCGGCAGAACAACCCGATCCTGACGGGCGAGGCGGGTGTCGGCAAGACGGCGGTGGTGGAAGGCTTCGCGCAGCGCGTCGTCGCGGGGGACGTGCCGCCCGCGTTGCGCGACGCCGTCGTGCGTACGCTCGATGTCGGTCTGCTGCAGGCGGGCGCGAGCGTGAAGGGCGAATTCGAGAGCCGGCTGAAGCAGGTGATCGAAGCGGTGAAGGCGTCGGACCGGCCGGTGATTCTTTTCATCGACGAGGCGCACACGCTCGTCGGCGCGGGCGGCGCGGCCGGCACCGGCGACGCCGCCAACCTGCTCAAGCCCGCGCTCGCGCGCGGCACGCTGCGCACGATCGCGGCGACGACCTGGGTCGAATACAAGAAGCACATCGAGAAGGACCCGGCGCTCACGCGGCGCTTTCAGGTGGTCAGGGTGCCGGAGCCGACCGAAGCGGGCGCGATCGCGATGATGCGCGGCCTCGTGCGCAAGATGGAGCGGCATCACGGCGTGCAGGTGCTCGATGAGGCGCTGGAGGCGGCGGTGAAGCTCTCGCATCGCTTCATTCCCGCGCGCCAGTTGCCCGACAAGGCCGTGAGCCTGCTCGACACCGCCTGCGCGCGCGTCGCGGTGAGCCAGCAGGCGCTGCCGCCCGCCATCGACGATGCGAGGCGCCGCATCGAGACGTGGACGACGGAAAGCGAGATCGTGGCGCGCGAAGCGGCGCTTGGCATCGACACGCGGGAACGCGCCGTCGATGTCGCCGCCCGGCTCGACGCCGAACGTGCGCGCCTCGTCGATCTCACCGCGCGCTGGGAGGCGGAGCGCGCGCTCGTCGGACGCATTCTCGCGGCGCGTCGGGAGATCGAGGCGGGCGGCGAGTCCGTCACGCTCGCCGACCTGAAAGCGCTGACCGATGAACTCGGCGAGCGCCAGGGCGAAGCGCCCCTGATCCTGCCGGGCGTCGACGCGCACGCGGTCGCATCGGTGGTGCAGGACTGGACCGGCATCCCGGTCGGCCGCATGGTGCGCGACGAAGCCGCCAGCGTGCTCGATCTGGCCGCGACGCTGAACCGCCGCATCGTCGGACAGGGTCACGCGATGGACATGATCGCGCGCCGCGTGCAGACCGCGCGCGCCGGCCTCGACGATCCCTGCAAGCCGGTCGGCGTGTTCATGCTGGCGGGCACTTCGGGCGTCGGCAAGACCGAAACCGCGCTCGCGCTCGCCGAGGCGCTGTACGGCGGCGAGGACAACGTCGTCACCGTGAACATGAGCGAGTACCAGGAAGCGCACACCGTTTCCCTGTTGAAGGGCGCGCCGCCGGGATACGTCGGTTATGGCGAAGGCGGCGTGCTCACCGAGGCGGTGCGGCGCCGTCCCTATAGCGTCGTGCTGCTCGACGAGTTCGAGAAGGCGCATCCGGACGTGCACAAGCTCTTTTTCCAGGTCTTCGACAAGGGCCGCATGGAAGACGGCGAAGGACGCGAGATCGATTTCAGCAACACGCTGATCCTGCTCACGACCAATGTCGGCACCGAACTCATCACGCATCTGTGCGGCGGGCGTGAAGCGCCAGCGCCGGAAGACATCGCGCGCTCGCTGCGCGAGCCGCTGCTCGAAGCATTTCCGCCGGCGCTGCTCGGGCGCGTCGCCGTGATCCCGTATTACCCGCTCGACCAGGCGATGCTCGATGCGGTGATCCGTCTCCAGCTCGCGCGCATCGGGCGGCGCATCGGCGAGCGGCAGCGCGTCCACTTCGCCTGGGACGACGCGGTGGTCGGGCAGATCGCGCGGCGCTGCACGGAACTCGCGAGCGGCGGCCGGATGATCGACGCGATTCTCACCAACACCGTGCTGCCGCGCGTGAGCACGGAATTCCTGAGCCGTCTCGTCGATGGCCGCAGCGTAGCGAAAGTCGAAGTCGGCGTATGCGACGGCGAGTTCACCTATTCGTTCGATTGAGGAGCCGGTCATGCCACAACAAGTCGTCATGGGCGCGACGCTGCAATGTTCGTTCGGCGTGACGCCGTCCGCGCTCGTCGTGCTGCCCGTCAATCGCGTGCGCTGCGAAGGGTCGATTGCCGCGAACATCATGGATCACGAGCCGCTCGTGAACATCATGCCGTTCGGCATGTGCACCTCGCAGGCGAATCCCGAAGTCGCCGCGGCCACCGCCGCCGCGCTCGGCACGCCGACGCCGATGCCCTGCGTGCCCGCGACCTTCGCGCCCTGGGTGCCAGGCGCGCTCACGGTGCTGCTCGGCAACCAGCCGTCGCTCGACAACGTTTCCAAATGCCTCTGCAATTGGGGCGGCGTGGTGACGATCGCCGATCCGGCGACGTGCGAAACGCAGATTCCCTGAACGACGAGGCCGCCGATGATGCTCACCGACAACGATCGCATCGCGCAGGTGACCTGCGCGTTCGGCAAGAACGCGCTCGTGCTGTATCGCATGCGCGGACGCGAGGAGTTGGGACGCCTCGCGCAATGGGATCTCGAACTGCTCGCCGACCGCTCGAATCTCGACATCGCGAAGATGCTCGGCAGCGACTTCTCGCTGTCGCTCGCGATTCCCTCGGGCGGCACGCGCGAGTACAACGGCATCGTCACGGCGTTCGAGCTGGCGCGGCCCGCGAGCACGCAGCCCAACCGCCCGGCGCTGTATCGCGCGACGGTGCGCCCGCGCCTGTGGCTGCTCACGCGTGCGTCGCACTGCCGCTTCTTTCACCAGATGACCGTGCCCGCGATCATCGGCCGCGTGCTCGCCGACTATCACATCGACTTCGAGAACAAGTGCTCGGCGACGTATCCGGGCCTCGAACACTGCGCGCAGTACCGCGAGACGGATTTCGATTTCGTGAGCCGGCTCGCCGAGCGCGAAGGCATTTACTACTACTTCGAGCATCGAGGCGGCAAACATCGGCTGATTCTCACGGATTCGTCGCAGGCGCATGGCGCGACGCCGCATTGCGATGCACTGCCATTTCGCGCGCAGAGCAGCGCGCCGCACGAGCACGAGTGGGTCTACGCATGGTCCACGGGCGGCGAAGTGGCGACAGGCATCGTCGAGCTCAACGATTACGACTTCGAGAAGCCGTCGCAATCGGCGCAGCAAGGTCTCGTCGCGCGCGCGCATCGCGTGAAGCGCTTCGACGAGCCCGTCTACGCGATGCAGGAGCACGCGCCGGGCTACACGCGCCACGAGGACGCCGAGCGTCTCGCACGCGCGCGCGTCGAGGCGCATCAGGCGGCCAATGTCTTCGTGAGCGCGCGCACGACCGCGCGCGCCATCTGGCCTGGCGGAACCGTGCATTTGAGCGATCATCCGCTCGCGCAGCACAACGGTGAGTACCTCGTCGTTTCAGCCGAATATGAAATCAATTCGGATGACTATATTTCCACTTTCGATGCGCGCGCCCGGCCGCCCGTGTTCGATTGCGCTTTCACCGCGTTGCCGCGCGACGCCGGTTTTCGCGCCGCACGCAGCACGCCGCGCGCGTGCGTGGCGGGGCCGCAGACGGCGGTGGTCGTCGGGCCGAAAGGCGAAGAGATCCATACCGACAAATACGGCCGCATCAAGGTGCAGTTTCATTGGGAGCAGCTCGGACCAGAGGCGTCGCGCGAGTCGCTGCAGCGCTGCTGGGTGCGCGTCGCGCAGCCCTGGGCCGGCAAGGGCTACGGGGCGTTCTTCCTGCCGCGCATCGGACAGGAAGTGCTGGTGCATTTCATCGAAGGCGATCCGGATCAGCCGCTCGTGATCGGCAGCGTCTACAACGCGGCGCAGACGACACCTTACGAACTGCCTGCGAAGATGGCCCGCACCACGCTCAGGAGCAATTCGACGAAAGGCGGCAACGGCTTCAACGAAATGCGCTTCGACGATACGAAGGATGCCGAGCAGTTGTTCTTTCACGCCGAGCGCGATCTGGAAACCTGGGTCAAGCACGACGCGCTCACGCGCATCGGCCGCGAGCGGCATGTAATCGTCGAGCAGGACGACTACGCGCGCTGCGGCGGAAATCGCAGCGACGCGGTGCAAGGCGACCAGCGCACGGGCATCGGCGGCAAGTTTTCCCTTGATATCGGCGGCGATACACATCACAAGAGCGGGGCGAATATTTCGGTGGGGGCGGGTGTTAACGTCGATGTGAAGGGCGGGGCGAACGTCACCATCGAGGCCGGCGTGACGCTCACGCTCAAGGCGGGCGGCAACACCATCGTGCTCGGACCGTCCGGCATCGCGATCAGCGCGGCCGGGCCGGTGTCGATCGACGGCGTGGTCGTGCAGATCAACTGCGGCGGTGGGGGCGGTGGGGCGGGCGCGGCGAACGCGTCGCCCGATGCGCCCGCCGCGCCCCGCCAGGCCGACGACGGCTCCAGATGAACGGACACGAAGGAGACTCCATGTATCTCACGCTCACGGTGGAGAGCTATCAGGGCAGCGCGCCCGATGCGCCGCTCGCGTGCCGCTTCGGCGCGGCGGGCGGCACCATCGGGCGCGGCCCCGGCAACGTGCTGGTGCTGCCGGATGCGGCGAAGACCGTGTCGCGCGTGCATGCGCGGATCGACTGGACCGAGGACGGCTGGCGGCTCGCCGATCTCGGCGGCAATCCGAGCCGGGTCAACGGCCGGCCGCTCGCGGGCGGCCAGCCCGCGCCGCTCGCCGACGGCGACGTGCTGGAGATCGGCGGCTACCGGCTCGGCGTGCGATCGATGGCGCGCGCACCCGCTGCAGCCTTCGACGCGCCGCTCGGCGTGCATGACCGTCGCGGCTTCGATCCTCTGGATGCGGCGAGCGCGCAGCAAGAGGGCGCGGCGCAGACCTTCGCGCACGATCCGCTCGCCTGCGCGGCGGTGCTGGCGGATTCGCCGCTGCCGGGCCCGCGCTTCGATCCGCTCTGCGGTGAACATGAAGCGCCTCATCGGCTCGACGGCCATGCGGCGTTCGCCGGATCGCAGAGCGATCACGTGCCGCCCGAGCAGGTCGCCTACGCGCCGCCCGTGCGCGCGATCACGCATGCGCTGGCGGGCGGCATTCCGCACGACTACGATCCGCTCGGCGACATGGCGCTGGCGCCTTGCACGAGCGCCCCGGAATTGCCGATCCCCACGACGGCCGCCGCGAATGACGCGGTAGTCGAATCGGCCTACGCGGCGTTGCTCGAAGGCATGGGCTTCGACGCCGCCGCGCTCAACACACGCGATGCCGCCGAGGTCGCGCGGCTCGCGGGCGCGATGCTGCGCACGGCGGTGCGAGGCGTCGTGGACGTGCTGTTGTCGCGCTCGGTGATGAAGCGCGAAATCAGTCTCGACACGACCATGCTGGCCCAGCGCGACAACAACCCGCTCAAGTTCTTCCCCGACGGCGACGGCGCGCTCGCGCAAATGCTGCGTGGCGCGAGCGCCGGCTATCTGCCCGCGCAGAGCGCGCTTCAAGGCGCCTTCGACGATATACGGCGTCACGAACTCGCGGTCCTCGCGGGCACGCGCGCGGCCATGCAGCACCTGCTCGGGCGCTTCGATCCGCAGGCGATCGCGGCGGCCGCCGACACCCGGCGCGGCTGGCTCGACTGGCTGCCCGCGTGGCGCAAGGCGCGTCAGTGGGAGCGTCTGGTGGCGCTGCAT
>Ga0160471_100406_pt1 | contig 12744 bp, 10 predicted proteins | sample HID1973K_E11MG_FD_108268 | JGI IMG/M metagenome (GOLD analysis project Ga0160471, IMG submission 108268) | Enriched mosquito-associated microbial communities from UW Madison campus, WI, USA - HID1973K_E11 MG | ecosystem: Host-associated > Arthropoda: Insects > Digestive system > Unclassified ... | reverse complement strand
CGGCGCATGCACGACGAATACCGTGCCGGTTTCGCGATGCGCCGCGAGCGCTTCGAGCGCGGCGCCGAAATCGGCTGCCGTGGCGTCGTCGCCGAGCAGCAGCGGATTGCCCGCGTGAGCGCGAGGCAGCGCAGCCGCGATGGCATCACGTGCGGCCGCGGGCCATTGCGCGAGGTCATCGCCGGCGGCGCTGAACGCGTCCCGGGCGAGCGCCGCGACGCCGCGATCGCTCGTGATGACGGTCGCCACGTCGCTTGCCGCAACGCGGCCAATACCGAGGGTTTCGATTTCGTCGAGCAGATCGTCGAGCGAATCGACGCGGACCAGGCCGGCGCGACGGAAGGCGGCGCCATAGAGACGGTCGAACGGGTCGTCGCGACCGGTACGAAGCACGAGCACCGGCTTGTTCCGTGCGGCGGCGCGCGCCGCGGACATGAACTTGCGCGCCGATTTGAGGTTTTCGATGGCAAGCAGGATCGCGCGCGTGGATGCATCGCTCGCAAGGAAATCGAGGATATCGCCGGAATCGACATCGGCTTCATCGCCGAGAGCGACGATGCGCGAAAAGCCGAGCCCGCGTGCACGCGCCCAGCCCAGCACGCCGTTCGTCAACGCATTCGAGCCGGAGACCCACGCGACGCCACCGGACTTCACGCTGCACGCGGGCGCGCCGAGACACGCGCCGATGGCGGGCGTCACCACGCCCAGACTCGCGGGTCCGACGACGCGCACGAGAAAAGGGCGGGCCGCCGCAAGCGCGCGAGCGGTCCATTGATCCGTGTCAGTGCCCGACGATGACTCGCCGCGCTGCTTCGCTTCGCCGACGATCACGACCGCTTTCGTTCCGCGCCGGCCCAGACGCTCGACGAGGTCCGGCCATGTGCGCGGTTTTGTGCAGAGCACGGCGACATTCGGCGCATCGGGCAGCGCATCGATGTCGCGAAAGACCGTTTCGCCGCCCAGCGAGTCGTACTTCGGGTTGACTGGCCAAAGCGGGCCTTTGAATCCTGCACACGATGCATGCGCCCAGACCATCTCGCCGATGCTGCCCCCGCGCGACGAGGCACCCACGATTGCGATCGACTTCGGCGCGAACAGGATATCCAGATTGCGAACGGTCATGAAGTCTCCGGCACGGGCGGCGGTTGGGACAGCGCCTAGGATAGGCGATTTTGTTCCAGGGGTGATGACGTGGGACGTTTCGCATCAGGTGAGGCGCGGAGACTTTATGCGCATAAAGGTCGCCTCGCACCGTCGTCGCCGAGGTCTCCTGAATGCTCACCGACTTTATGCGCATAAACCTCGGCCGAATGGCCAACGATTGTCATTTGTTGGTGATTAACACTGGAAAAATGATTACGCCAATGTAGAATTCAACGGACTTCAAAAATCGGAGCAGAACGTGGCGGCGGAAATCATAGCGATCACGCAGCAGAAGGGCGGCGTCGGCAAAAGCACGATTGCGATGCATCTCGGTGCGGCCTTTCACGAGAAGAACAAGCGTGTGCTGGTCGTCGACGCAGATGGTCAGAACACGCTCATTCACTGGTCGAGCGCCGGATCGGAAGGCGAGAGCGGGATTCCATTTCCCGTCGTGAACCTCTCTGAAGCGGGAGGGCAGATCCATCGAGAGATCAAGAAGTTCGTCAACGACTACGACATCATCGTGGTCGATTGCCCGCCGTCGATCACGGAGAAGGTTTCCGGCGTCGTCCTGCTCGCGGCAAGCGTGGCCGTGATTCCGACGTCGTCATCGCCGGCGGATTATTGGTCGAGCGTCGGTCTGGTCAAGCTCGTACAGCAAGCGCAGGTAATGAACGAAGATCTGCGCGCCGTTTTCCTCCTTAACAAGACCGAAGAGAAGCGCATGCTCACGCGCGAGCTCAAGGTCGCGCTCGAGGAACTCGGCTTTCCTCTACTCAAGACCCAGATCCCCACGCGCGAGTGCTACAAGCAGGCGATGGCGCTCGGACAGACCGTACTTCAAATGAGCGATCGGGGATCGCGCCTCGCTGCCACGGAGATCCGCGCCGTGGCTGACGAGATCCTCGGCATGCTCCCCTGACTTTATGCGCATAAAGGACCCTGAATGAAACCGTCCCAGTTTGCAAAGGGCTTCAAGGCCCGCCCCGACTCGACGAGCAGCGAGAAGCGCACGGCACTCGACCGGCTCAATGCGATCGACGGCATCGTCGATATCCAGCACGTGGGACAAGCCGCGGCGAACGGCCGGTCCAGCGCGTTCGTCGCCGACGAACCCGGCGATGTCGCCACCGGGCCGGAGTCCGATGAATACCGGGCGTGGCGACGCGCGAATCGCTACACGGCGGGACAAGTGATCGAACTGTCATTGAAGTCGATCAAGCCGAGCCCGTTCAATCCGCGCCATTTCTATCTCAAGACATCGATCGCGGAATTGGCCGTCAATCTCGCGAAGCAGGGACAGCAGCAGGCCATCCACGTCATCCCCGACTACGAGAATCCGGGGACGTTTTTTGTCAGCGATGGCGGTCGCCGCGTGCGGGCGCTGAAAGAGGCGAACAAGGAAACGGTGAAGGCGGTGGTGGTCGATTTGCCGATCGGCATTCAGAGCTACAAGCTGGGCTATGACCTGAACGTTCAGCGCGACTCACAGACCGTATTCGACAATGCAGTGGTCTGGCGGCGCTTCCTCGACGAGCAGCACTTTCAGAGCCAGCGCGAACTGGCGGATCATCTGGGTCTCGACGAATCAACGATCGCTGTGGCGCTGTCGATCGCAAAGCTGCCGGAGAACGTCATGCACGAGATGGTTGCGCGCCCGGACCGGTTCGGCTCGAACATGGCCTATCAGATAACCCGTTATCACACCGCGCGCGGCAGCGATGCCACACTGCGGCTCATCAACAAGATCGCGTCCGACGATCTGAGCACGCGCCAGGTCGCCGATATCGTCAAGGGGCGCGCAAGCGCGCAGGAAGCGCCGAAGACACCCAGCCGCCAGCGCTATGCGCAGCGTCTCGAGATCAAACTCGATGGTGTAGCGGTTGGCGATCTGAAGTCTTACGGAGAGGATCGTCTCGAGTTGCGTCTGCGCGGCTTGTCCCGCGAAAAGCGCGACGAACTGCTGCATCAGATCGAACTGATGCTTAAGCCTGACGAGACCAAGAAGTAATGCGATGTGTGGCCGCCGAAGTCATCCTTCGGTGGCCCTTCCAGGCGTGCAGCATCAACCGACGCGCGACTGATTCAACGTAAATGCCAGCAAGTCGCCGTCCGTGGGCTCGCCCCAGGTCTTGCGAGCAAGCCAGTCGAAAAAAGATGTCTCGGCGAGCTTCGAACCCAATCCGCGCTTGCGCCAGTCATCGCGCATGTGCGTTCCCAGTCCCGGCAACACATCTTCCTCGAACGACTGACGCGCGAGCTCCCGTTCTTCCTCACCTTGCTCGTCGTACAGCACGCGCGCTTCCTTGCGACGGTAAGCTGAAAATTCGCTGAGCAAACGGGCTTTGAGATCGTCGGCGGCGGCCGAGACGGTCGCCGGCGTACGGACGGCCGTGCCGCTCGCGGCCGGGGGCAACGCCTCGACCGGCGGCGCATAGCCTTTCTTGAGCGCATCCTTGAACAGCGCCGCTGCGCTGCGAACCGGCGGCAACGACGTGCTGCGCATACGCTGCTCCGTCATCTGCAAAGCGGCGCGAATACGATTTTCTTCGCTATCTGCGTACAGGGTCTGTGCGTCCTTGAGCGGAATGCCGATCTTCACCATCCGGTCGACGAGCGTGCTGTCGAACACATTCGGATGTTCATCGAGCGCGAGCATCGGCTGCTTGCGTTCGGTCACGCGAAACTGGATTTCCGCGACGCGCCGCCCCTCTCGATGCTCCACCAGTTCGACGAAAATGTTCGTCACCGCGTTCACCTCCGCGATAGCCGGACGCAGATAGTCGCGCTTGAAGTACTTGTACTCGCGCTTGGCCTCGTCGCCGGCCTCCGTGTCGGGCGTACCGGACAAGATGGGACGCCACCATTCCCACGTCTCGCGCATCGTCAGGTGGCTCGGGTTGGTCAGATAGCGGACGCAGATTTCGTAGAGCGCGAGGCCAGCGCTGCTGCGCAATTGACTTTGAAACTGCAGGCTCAGGCGCGCATACTGCACGGGATCCAGCAGCTTCTTCTTGATTTTGGGCGCGAAGGAAAATTCGACCCATACGCGACGTGTCGTCGGGTCTTCGAGAATTTCGGCGTCGGCGATCAGGGTCGAAATGCCCCATTTGCGGCCGGGCTTCTGACTCGACGTGCCAGTGCTCCACTCGACCTGCACCGACACCATCCGACGCAAGTGCTCTTTGACCAGCGCGGTATCGTTCGAATCGAACGCGGAGTTCGCAACGATATCCGAAAGCAGTGCGCGATACGTGTCGCCGGAATCGTCAGCCTGCTGGGCAACCGCGAGCAGCACGTTGAACAGTTTTCTCGTGAGTAGCGTGATCTTGCCGCTCTTCGGCTGAATCGCAATGGCCTCGACCGCCTTGCGCAACTCCGCCGAGCTCGGGCTGACTACGTCGGTTTTCTTTGCGCGCTTGGTGGCCATGCGGTGGTCAGGGTCGATATTGCGAGCAAGGATACCGACAGGGGTGAACCGCGTCTATAGGGGCGGCTTCACCGTACTGGGGTGATGTCGGGCGAGTCGTCCAGACTCACTGCGGTGCGTTTCCGTAAACTCTCACCACTCACCCGTCGCGTCCATCTCATTTATTCAGCGCCCGTGCGGGTAAACGGATTGCGCGAGTTTTGGCCCCGATCGTGATGATCGAACGCCGCTCCCGAAGAGTCTCACCCCAAAAAAATTTCGCTGGCTCGACGAGATGTGGCGCGTGAGATACAGCGCCAGAGCGGACGAAAATCGCGGGAGCCAAAGCTTCTGCGGTGCAAATTGGGCAACGCGCCGTCTCACGTGTCATCGGCAAACCGGGGAAGTCCCGGAAAGTCTCACCTGAAGTCATTCAGAAGCACTCAGAACCCTATTCGCCGCGCCAACGTGCACGCGTCCGCTCAGTATCTCAAGTCCCGCAAAATCTCACCTTTGTCGGTTTTACGGACAATTGATTGCCTCCCGCAAAGCCTCACCTGAACACCCGAAAAGACTCACCACTCCAGGCAGACGCCCAAAAAAACCCTGCGCGCCGGGCATTTATCTCGCTTTCTTCACGACGATCCGAGAATGACCGATCCCGAAAAACCTCACCATTGACGCTGCGCCCGCTGTCAGCTCCGCTCCCGAATTTACTCACCTTTTCTCCAATCGACTCTGCCGGCTCCCGTCCATGTCGCTGTTTTAATTGATATTTCGTTCGCGAATAGCGTGTTTCAACTGCCGACGCCGGACGGTTGAACGATGCATTTCCCGAACTTGCTCACCTTCTCTGATGGTTCATCGACCACCAAACGGAATCGATAATTCATCCTCGGGCCCCCGAAAACCCTCACCTTTGACCGTAAAGGCGGCCGAATTGGAGCGGAACGAGAGCCATGAGTGGCCTTCGCAAAGCTAATCTGGCGGCATATGCTCCCGCAAAGCCTCACCATTGACGCCAAACACGGCCAAAACAGGGTGTGACGGCGCTTCGACGCCCGAAAAGCCTCACCTTATACCCCGAACTTCTCCCGCGAAGTCTCACCATTCGGTAAAAACGACCTGATTTCAGTTCCAAAGCGCAGGCGTCAGACCGCCCTGAACATTCTCACCATTAGCCGACGAGACGTCTGAAGGATGTTCCCGCCCAGCAATGGCTGGACGGTGCAATCCTCCCGAATTCCCTCACCTTGGCATTTCTGATGCTTCCCGAACCCGCTCACGATTTCTCCCGTGAGTACTCACCACGATCCCTGAAGCTCATCACCCGTGTGTCCCGTAGAGTTTCACCATCCTTCCCGGACAAGCTCACCCAATAGCCCGCAGACCCTTACGCAGTAAGGGTTCCGCCGGGCGTTAACGGTTTTAACAAGGGTTCAAGGGTGTTTACTTCTAATACTCTCAAGCGGTGTCGTATTTCGCAGAAAACAAGGAAAAACACGCGAAACCCGTGAAACACCACCACGGACCTCCAGACGCGCTAAAATCTGCATGAAATCAGAAGCTTGTGAGCATATCCTGAGGATGTTTCACGAAAGGCCTTATGCTCACCAAGGCGAAATCAACAAACGGCGCGAGAACATCCGCAACACAACACAAAAACCTTCTGACCGATGAAATCCGTAATGATCATCACGTAAAACGTTATGATTAGTATGTTGAACTGCTCATCAGCTCGTCATGGACCAGCCTATCCGCGATACCCTGCGTCAAGAAATCGAAACGATGCGAGCCTCGGGCGCCCGTCGGCAAGATCTCTCTCAGCACGCCTGCAAACGCCTTTTCTTCGATCTGGGCGTCCGTCCTTCCGTAACGACTGTCCGCGAACTTACGCAAACCGGCAGCGCGAGCGATATTCCTCGAGACATTGAAGCCTTCTGGGCCGGCCTGCGCTCGGCCGTGCGCGTACGCGTCGATGCTGGCGCGATGCCGGAGGCCTTGCAGGAACGCGCCGGCGAGCTTCTGGCGGCACTGTATGACGAGGCTCAAAAGCAAGCACGCTCTGCCTTGGACGAGGAAAAGTCGCGGCTCGACGCCGCCATCGAGACCGCACGCGCTCAAATTCGCGACGCGGACGCACGCCGCGAGGCAATCGAGCAGGCGCATCAGCGCGCGGAGGGACGCGCAGAAGCGGGCGCTGCGAGAATTGCAGCACTCGAGGCCGAACTCAAGGCCCTGCGCGCCCAGGGATCGGATGCGCAAGTCGGCTTGCGTGAAGTCATCGCTCGCTGGGAAAAGGAAAACGAGGCGCTATCCGAGCGCTTGCAGCAGGAGCGAGAGTCGGCGGCGCGACTCCGGGACCGTGTCGACGAATTGCAGGACGAACTGCGCCACAACGCCGAGCACTACGCCCAGCAGATCAAGGACGCGGTCAAGGAAGCGGAACGGCGTGTCCATCCGATGTTGGTCGAGCTCGACTCCTTGCGCGGCATGGCGGCCACGTATCAGGCGGGCGCACGCGAGGCGGGTCAGAAAGAATTTGATTTTATTCAACAACTTAGCGCGGCCCGAAGCCGCGCCGATCGCCTCGAGTCCCAGGTGCGTGCCCAGTCCGACGAAATCGACGCACTGGTTCGCGAGCGCGACGCGCAGCGCGTTCAGTCCGGAGCCAGCGCGGAGGTCGGTGCGCTGATTGCATCGCTTGCAGCGGAAGGACGCCTGAGCACCGCCGAGATCGCCGGCCTGGGCACGCAACTAGACGCGCACGTTGTCGCGCCCGGTACCTGTCCGGCGTGCGAACTCGGTGAACTGGAGTTGCAGCGTCACGAAGACGAGTACGAACTCTCCTGCCCGAACTGTGAGCGGACGTCGGGCGCGGTGTCGTCGAAGCTCGCCGCCATCGACGGATTCGTCCGATCCGCTCGCGTCAGTACATCGTGACCGGGCGACGCGGCCAACCTGCGATCAAAGGTGAGCGTTTTCGGGATCATCGATCGGACCCTGCGCGTCTGCATCCTGATTCGTGCTGACGCGCGCCCGAGCGATATCCCGCTCCCGTATTTGCTCACCCATCCATTCCTGCCACGCGCGATGCAGCCGGTGAACCGAGATCATCTGCTGGAATCCGAGCCACTGGCCGACGCGATCGGGGTCCGTTCCGTCCTCGAACAGCTCCGCCGCGTAGGTGTTGCGCAGAGTCTGCGGACTCGCCCGCGCGACGCGCGAAGCGGCAATTCCCGAGGCGGCCACGACCGCGTCGATTGCACGCAGCATCGTCGCCTTGTGCATCGGGCGGCCTGAGGGCGCGGCCGGAAACAGCAGTTCGCCCGCGAGCTCCGCCGTCTTGCGCTCGCTGATCCAGTTGTCGAGCAACTCGACGGCGAACGGCGCGAGACGCGCCTGCCGGATCAGCAGCGGATTCGACGCGTCGACGGTGATGTACGGCGCGCCCGCCGCGTAGCAATCGACCTTCAACTGTGCCGCTTCGCCGGTTTTCACGCCGGCGCCCAGAAACACCGCAACCAGCGCCCGGTCGCGCCGCTCGCGCCAGCGCTGTCCGGCCGCAAGCGCGCCAACCGGCGAAAACAGATGCGCGACGAGCAACGCGCGTTCGTCGTGAGTGAGAAAACCGGTCGGCTCGTTGTCGCGCGCTTTGCGCCACGCGGCGTTGCCGTCCTGCGCGATGAAGCGCGCCGGGTTCGTCGCCGCCGATTCCACTTCCCGCACGTGATCCAGCACGCGTTCGATCAGCCTCAAGTAGCGCATGCGCTGCGGACGACGAATATCCAATTGCGCGACGAATTGCTCGATGACGGGGCGCTGCACGGTATGCAAGGTCGCGCGCTTCGCGGCGAGCCACTCGAGAAAATTGCCCCATTGCGCACGATAGACATCCGCCGATGACGCCCGGAACGACTGCTGGGCGAGCCATGCATCGAACGCGGCGTGCGGGTCCGCTTGCCAGTCGGCGCGCTGTTGGTCGAAGAGATCGGAAGTGTTCGGCATGGTGTCGGAAGGCGCCTTGCGCGCTGTATTGCACTGCGCACAGGGTCGGGCTTCGAGCGCCTGTCGTCAAGCGATGGCGTTCACCGAAGTGTCGATAACTGTCTTGCCGGGTGTCCATGTCGTCGCCTACTGTCGTCTATACGGCTTCCTTCCACCCGCAAACATGAAGCGCAAAGAGGAGTGAACGATGGCCCGGCAAACCTGGCAGGAACGCCGCGCGAACGGACGCGCCGCGCGCGAGCGCACGCCGCGCAGCGCGCACGAGGCGATCGGCGATGTGGATCGCGATCCTATCGAACTCCTGCGAATGAGCAGCAAAGGCCGCGTCGACGCACTGATTCCATTGCGCTACGGACGCATGCTCGTGTCGCCGTTCACGTTCTACCGTGGCAGCGCGATTGTGCAAGCGCATGATCTGGCGGCGACCCCGGACAGCGGCATCGCCATCCAGATTTGCGGCGATTGCCACTTGTCCAACTTCGGCGGTTTCGCGACGCCCGAGCGTGCGCTCATCTTCGATCTCAACGACTTCGATGAAACCGCGCACGGACCGTGGGAGTGGGATCTGAAGCGCCTCGTCGCCAGCTTCACGATCGCCGGACGCCATCTGGGCCACGGCGATCTCGCCGCCGACGAGTTCGCGTTTTTCGCCGCGCGCAGCTATCAGACGCATCTGCGCGAGTACGCCGAAATGAGCGTGCTCGATCTCTGATACGAGCGCATCACCTTTGATCGCATGTACGACACCGTACTGAGCGACGACGCCCGGCGGCGCATCAAGCGCGGCATCGAGCGCGCGTCGCGTCGCACGCACGAGACGATGCTGCCGAAGCTCGCCGATCGAACCGGCGACACATGGCGTATCCGCGATGCGCCGCCCGCGGTTTTCCACATTCGCGGCAAGCACACGCTGATCGACGGGAACGACACCTGGATGACGCTGAAACGCAGCCGCGAGGAGATTTTCGCGGCGCTGTTGCGCGACTATGTCACGACGCTGACGCCGGAACGCGCGCGGCTGCTGGCGCAGTTCAGGTTTCAGGATGTCGCGTTCAAGGTCGTCGGCGTGGGCAGTGTCGGCACGCGCTGCCTCGTTTTGTTGCTGACCGACCACCACGACAGGCCGCTCTTCCTGCAAATGAAGGAAGCGTCGACGTCGGTGGTCGCGAGATACGCGAAACACGCGAAACATACAAACGAGTCGGAACACGATGGTCAGCGCGTGGTTCACGGACAACGTCTGATGCAGGCGGCCACCGACCCGTTTCTCGGCTGGGCGACGGGCCCGCTCGGGCGCACGCTTTACATCCGCCAGCTGCGCGACATGAAGATTTCCGCTGAGATCGAAACCTACAGCGACGAAGCGTTTCGCGAATACGCCGCGCTGTGCGGCTGGGCCCTCGCGCGCGCCCACGCTAAATCGGGCGGTCTGGCGCTGGAAATTTCAGGCTATATCGGCAACAGCGATCGAATGGCCGACGCGCTGGTGCGCTACGGACGCGGTTACGCGGACCAGGTGGAAAAGGACTACGAGGTGTTTCGCACGGCGTGTCGCGACGGCAAGCTTCAGGCACGTTCCGATGCGGACATGGCGGGCGACTTCGCGCCCTGATGCTATTCGACTGAATTCGCCTGGAAGTCGATGAAGCGGGGGCACGCGGGTCGGACCGCGTGCCGGGTGCAGGGCAGTCAGTGGGCGGCGATGGCGAGTTGCGGTCGGCCGTGTCGGGCGGCACGCTCGTAGGCGTCGACCGCGAAGGCGAACACGGCTGGCAAGGCGTCGGAGCAGGCGACGTCGACTACGTCGTCCGTTTCGGGGAAATGAAAGTTATCGGGCCGCGCGAACAATTCGCGTAACGCGGGTTCATGCCGTCCGGCAAAACCCAGGTCCGCCACAGCCTCGGCCTCGATGGCATGCAGCAGCCGCCACGTCAGCGGCACGCCCTGGTCGATGTAACGCCCCGCTACTTGACGCGTGATGCGCTCGAGGTCGCGCACCGCACGGGAGAACTGCTTCCTGCTTAGATTTTCGCCGTTCGACTCCATGATTCACCCCTTCCCACCTGGTCTTATTGTACTGTACAAACATACAGTACTTGTTGCAATGAAAATAGCGTCGCGCTACTCGACCTGGGTGTATGTGCGATTCCGCCTACGTGCATTTCAGACATCCGCCGCTTTGCGTGCTGGCGAACGAAGCGCATCGTGGAACCATGCTTAGGAAATCTCCTGAGCGGAACGCGCAGACGCTTTCGGGCGTTCGTTTGAAGGCACTGCGCCACCACATAGCGTCGCAAACCACGGGAGAACTGAGATGAACAAGGATCAAGTCGAAGGCGTTGGCAAGCAGGTCAAGGGCAAGATCAACGAGGGCGTCGGGAAAATGACCGGCGACAAGGCTCAGGAAGCCAAGGGTGATTTGCAGCAGGCGGCCGGCAAGGTTCAAAAGGGCGTGGGTGATGCACGCGAAGACCTGAAGGACAGTGTCAAGAAGAACCCGTAACACGGGCATCACGGCAACGGGTAGGCGATGCAGCTTCGAACGGGACGCGCTGTTTCACGCGTCCCGTTTTTCTTTGATGATGGGCACTCGCGAGCGCCGACTTTCTGCGCATAAAGTCGGCTGCAGCGGCGCGGGCGCTGGGGGTCAGCGTTGACGGTCAGCCGTGAACGACCACCAGCAATGCTCGGGCATCGGCGCGGCCCACATTGCGGATCGCGTGCGCTTCATCCGCTGCATAGCGCGCGGTTTCTCCAGCCTTGAGCCGCCGCGTTGTCCCTGAGGTCTCCACTTCGATCGATCCGTTCAGGACGGTGAGATGTTCGCGGGTGCCAGGTTCATGCGCGTTCGACGTAAGCGCCGCGCCGGATTGCAACGTGAGTTCGTACCACTCGAATTTGCCCGCGAGTTCTATCGGGCCCCACACGCGCAACTGATAGCCGCCGTTGTCGCCGCTCAGCGTGGGTATTTCGTGCGGCCCGGCGATGCGGATCGCCTCGACCGGTCTTTGTTGCGCGAACAACTGATCCAGACTGATGCCGAGCGCGTTGGTCAGTCTCCAGGCGACCGCGATGGTCGGATTGGCCTTGTCGCGCTCGATTTCCGACAGCATCGACTTCGACACGCCGGCGGCCCGCGACAGATCGTCCAGCGTCAATCGTCTTTCATTGCGTAATCGTTGAATCGTTTCTCCGACGCGCGGGGGCGCCGCACCGGTCGCCGTGAAGTCGCCTGCTTTTCCTTCCGAACCCGTGCTTGCCATGAATCGACCAATCCCTTAAAGTGTTCGTCATATCGGAATTTGGTTCGATATATCGAACGTGTCCGATGCGATGGATGCACTATAACAGGGGTATGGGCCGCGTGCGCGAGCAACGGAGCGCGGATTGCAGCAGCAGGCCGAGAACAAGGATTACGATGAAAGATCGATACCTCTCCCATCTTCGCTCGACGCTCGACGAGATCCGCGCCGCGGGGTTCTATAAATCGGAGCGCGTGATCGCAAGTCCGCAGTCATCGGGCATTCGGCTCGCGAATGGCAGTGACGTGCTCAACTTCTGCGCGAACAACTACCTCGGACTGGCGGACGATCGTCGTCTCATCGAGGCCGCGAAAGCCGGTCTCGACGCCGACGGTTTTGGCATGGCCTCGGTGCGCTTCATCTGCGGCACGCAGACCGTGCACAAGGAACTCGAAAACGCGATCGCGCAATTTCTTCAGACCGATGACGCGATCCTCTATTCGAGCTGCTTCGACGCGAACGGCGGTCTGTTCGAAACGCTGCTGAGCGAAGAGGACGCGATCATCAGCGACGAACTCAACCACGCCAGCATCATCGACGGTGTGCGCCTGTCGAAAGCGCGGCGCCTGCGCTACAAGAACAACGACCTCGCGGATCTCGGAGCCCGGCTGCAGGAAGCCGACGCCGCCGGCGCGCGCTTCAAACTGATCGCGACCGATGGCGTCTTCTCGATGGACGGCATCATCGCGAATCTTGCCGGCATCTGCGATCTCGCCGACCGTTACGGCGCGCTCGTGATGGTCGACGATTCGCACGCCGTGGGCTTCATCGGCGAAAACGGACGCGGAACGCCGGAGCATTGCGGCGTACTGGATCGCGTGGACATCATCACCGGGACGCTCGGCAAGGCGCTCGGCGGCGCATCGGGCGGTTATGTCGCCG